>LNFM01001724.1_pt1 | contig 74600 bp, 65 predicted proteins | sample 596031 | NCBI WGS metagenome assembly LNFM01 (sample SAMN04254537, study PRJNA301005) | activated carbon metagenome | isolation source: dual media filters at the Ann Arbor, Michigan drinking water treatment plant | place: USA: Ann Arbor
GTATTGTTACGCAAAGGCTGGCTGCGACGCCAATGGGGATGGTGGTCGCACCGTTGGGAGGGCGATGTCACGAACTGTTTTCGGGCTGGTCGCTATGGGCGCGGTGGTGATCGCGATCGCGCTGGGCGTCGCATGGCGCGGGAAACTGAGCGAGCAGGCCGCCATCGATCAACCGGTCAAACCCGTCATCGGCGGGCAGGCCCCTGAGCCCGTGGCGGTGGCCGCCGCGCCGGCCGCACCTGTCACCGTGCCCGCTGCACCTGCCGCCGCGCCTGCCGCTTCCGCTGCGCCCGCCGCATCCGCTTCACCCGCCGCACCCGCCGGAACGACGACTGCCCCGGCGCCGGTGCCTGCGCCGGCCCCTGCGGCTGCCGCCGTCCCCTCGCCATCGTTCGACGTCGCTCGGATTGGTGCGGACGGCCGGGCGGTGATTGCCGGGCGCGCGGCGCCCGGCGCCAAGATCGTGCTGCTGGACGGCGGCAAGGAGATCGCCAAGGGCGCATCCGATGCGCGCGGGGAGTGGGTCATCATCGTTCAGGATCCGCCGCTTGCGGTCGGCCAGCACGAACTGCGCGTCGTGCAGCATATCGAGGGCAAGGCGCCGCTTACGTCGGAGCAGGCTGTCGTCGCCGTCGTGCCGGAGCCACCCGCGGCGAATGCACCGATCCAGCCGCGCGCGGAAACGCTGGTCATGATCTCACCGCCGGCCGGCGCCGCAACGCTCGTGCAGCCGCCCACGACCGCCGGCCTCCCGAAGGCAGCCGACCTCTCTGTTTCGACGCTGGATTACGATGACGGCGGCTATGTCACCGTGTCGGGCCTTGCTGCTCCGGGCACCGTCGTCAGGGCCTATGTGAACGACAGGATGGTCGCCGAAGGCAGGGCGGCCTCCGACGGTCGCTGGCGGCTCAAGCCGGCGGATCCGATCGGACAGGGCAAGCACCTTCTCAGGCTCGACCGCATCGCCACCGACGGCAAGCCGGTCGCGCGTCTCGAACTGCCGTTCGATCGCGTTGTCGTGGCGCCGGTTTCCAGCACCGACGGCAGGCGGCTTCACATCGTGAAGGGAGACAATCTCTGGAACATCGCCCAGGCGCACTATGGTGCGGGGTGGCGTCACACCGTCATTTTCGCCGCAAACAAGGATCAGGTTAAGAATCCCCATCTGATATACCCGGGGCAAATCCTCAGCCTGCCGAAGGTCAACTAACCTTCGGACAACAGAGAGCGCGCGACTCATGCTTGCCAATTTCCTGGTGCCGATCCTCGAGGACGGTTGGCGCTTCATCGCCTTGTTTGCCGCGGCGACCTTCCTGGCCGCGTTGACCGGTGTGGCCTGGCTGTTCTGGCCCCTGTTTCTCGCAACCCTTTGGTCGATCTATTTCTTCAGGGATCCCTCGCGCGGCGTTCCGCAGGATGACGGGCTGCTGATCGCTCCGGCCGACGGTCTGGTGCAGATGGTGGTCGACGCGGTGCCGCCGGCCGAACTGGGGCTGGGCGACAAGCCCCTGACGCGGGTCTCGATCTTTCTCAGCGTCTTCGACGTGCACATCAACCGCAGCCCTTGCGCCGCGACGGTCGACGTCGTGGCCTATCGGCCGGGCAAGTTCCTGAGCGCCAATGCCGACAAGGCCAGCGAGGACAACGAGCGCACGGCGCTGGCCTTGCGCCGGGCCGATGGGCGAGTCATCGGCTGCGTACAGATCGCGGGATACGTGGCCCGCCGCATCGTCTGCTACGTGAAGCCGGGGCAGGCGGTCGCCGCCGGGGAACGTTTCGGCCATATCCGCTTTGGTAGTCGTACGGACCTTTACCTGCCGGAAGGCGCGCGTCTTCTGGTCTCTCCGGGGCAGCGCATGATCGGCGGCGAAACCGTCATGGCAGAACTCGATCCCGTGGTGACCGGGCCGCGTCTCGCCGTTGAATTCTAGGGAGTCGACATGGACAGCGACCTGCGCTCGCAGCGCGGCGGATTGCGCGGCTTTTCCATCAACCGTCTGATTCCGAACATCCTGACGCTTGCTGCCCTGTGTTCTGGGCTGACGGGCATACGCTTTGCCCTGCAGGGAGAGATGCGGCTGGCGGTGATCGCCATCATCGTGGCGGCGATCTTCGATGCCCTGGACGGCCGCGTGGCGCGCCGCCTCGGTGTCACCAGCCGGTTCGGCGCCGAGCTCGATTCCCTCTCGGATTTCCTCTGCTTCGGCGTTGCGCCGGCGCTGGTCCTCTATCTTGCCTCCCTGACCCATGCCGGGGCCCTGGGCTGGGTCGTGACGCTGATGTTCCCGATCTGCTCGGCGCTTCGCCTTGCGCGGTTCAATACGGCGCTGGTTTCCGACACGCCTCCGCCGGTCTGGACGGGGTCCTACTTCACCGGCGTGCCGGCACCTGCCGGCGCCCTCCTGGCCTTGATGCCGCTCATGCTGAGCTTCGAAATCGAGGCCGCCTGGCCGCGCCATGCCACCGTCGTCGGTGTCGTGCTGGTGGTTGTGGGCGGCCTGATGGTCAGCCGCCTGCCGACCTTCTCGTTCAAGAAGGGCAGGATTCCGCGTCATCTGGTTCTACCCGCGATGCTGGCTGCTGCATTGGTCATGGGCGTGCTGGCCAGCGCGCCCTGGATCGCGCTGTCCCTGATCGGCTTCGGTTATATTTGCCTGATACCGTTCAGTGTGATGTCGCACCGTCGTCAGACCCTGCAGGACCGCAAGGCTGCAGAGGCCGCGGCGGTGGTGCCCTTGCGCTCCGTCGACGCCGGGACACGGCCGAACGACTGATCGGCCACGGCGCCGATGCTTGACCCATTGTTGCGGCGCTGGATCGGTCCGCCGCTCGACCGTGCCGGCGCCTGGCTTGCGGGGCGCGGCATTACGGCGAACGCCGTCAGTGTGACGGGCCTGGCGGTCGGATTGGGCGCCGTGCCGCTCCTGGCGTTCGGCCACTATGGTGTGGCGCTCCTGATGATCCTACTAAACCGGCTGCTCGATGGGCTCGATGGCGCGGTCGCCCGGCATGGGCGGCCGACGGCTCTCGGTGGCTATCTCGACATCGTGTGCGACATGACCTTCTACGCGGCCGTTCCGCTGGGGTTCGCCCTTGCGCAGCCGGATAACGCCGTCTGGGCGGCGCTGCTGCTCGCTTCGTTCGTCTGTACCTGCGCCTCGTTCCTGGGCCGCGCCGTGCTGGCCGCCAGCCGCGGGGAGCGCGACCCGGGAACAAGAGGGCGCAAGTCCTTCTTCCATTCGGCAGGCCTGATGGAAGGCACGGAGACGATTCTCGCCTTCGTCCTTTTCTGCCTCCTTCCGGGCATGTTCCCCTGGCTGGCGGGGGCGGTGGCCGCCCTGTGCTTCTGGACGGCGGCGGCGCGTGTGTTCGAGACCTTCCTCGCCGACTCAATTTCTTGATTATCGGATTTCGAGGATTCTTCGAACCTGCCGGGCGGGCTGCCCGTTGCCATCAAAAATTCCCATTGGAATCATAATGTTGGAAATGATGACACAAAAGGGTCGGAATTCGTTGACCTAACAAATTACATTAAGTACCCTTCCTAAGTTGATTCGGCGCCGGGCCGGAAAATTGAGGCTGGAGGCTTAAGACATGCTTTCGATCTTCCGTCGCTTGATGAAGAACACCCAGGGCGCCACGGCGGTCGAATACACGCTGATCACCTCGCTGATCGCGGTTGCCGCCATCGCCTCCATTCGCTCCGTCACCGACAAGGTGAGCCACGTGCTCGGGACGGGGATTCTAAACTGACGCGCCGCAGAAGGTCTTGCCCGACCTGGCAACGCTTTCGCAGACGGTCTGCCTGATCGCCTTGGCCGGCCTGCTGATCGCAGCAGCCTGGCAGGACATGCGCACTCTTCACATTGGAAACGGGCTGTCGATTGCGATCGCGGCCCTCTTTGTCGGCTGGGCCATCATTGGCCTGATCGCCGGTTCCTACACGCTTCAGGCCCTCGGCCTTTCGATCGCCTGCGGAGCCGGCTTGTTTGCCGTCGGCGTGGCGGCCTTCGCCATCGGAATTCTGGGCGGCGGCGACGTCAAGCTCTTGGCCGCCGTGGGTCTGTTTGCCGGCCCGGCCGGGATTCTCGACCTGTTGCTCGTTACGGCATTGGCCGGCGGTTTGTTGGGCATCGCCGCCCTGGCAGGAGTGCCCATCGGGCTCGTCTCGACCCAGGGCGAGGCGGCGCTGCGGAGAAGACTGCCCTACGGCCCCGCGATTGCGGTGGGCGGTCTTTGGGTTGCGTCGAGGCTGGCAGTCGGTTGAGATTGGGCGACGAACAGGGAGAGCCAATGCCTTCGCCGATCGCAATGACAATCATCGCTGCCTTGGCGGCAACGGGTCTGGCAACCGCCGCGACCGCTCAGACCGCGCCGACGCCGGTACCGCGCAGCCGTGTCGAGGTTCCGACAACTCCCGGCGTGCCCGAGTTTCGCGATCCCAAGACGGGCCAGATCTGGACGCCGGAGAACGTCGGGCGGGGGCCGATCGGCAAGCCGACGCCGGCCGATCTTGCCTTCGATCCGCTGGCACAGGCCGAGCGGATAAAGGGCGTGGTGGTACAGCGTCCCAACTTCACGCCCCTGGGGTGGTCGGCGCCGAGTGCTGGGCCGGCCACGCCCCTCGTGACGATGGACAATGCGAGCCTGCGGGCCGTTCCCGCCAAGCGCTGGCAGGTCGTCCTTTACGTGAACAACAACAGCGCGGGCACCCTGGCGCCGATGATTGACTGCCGATTCATCAACGCCGGCAAGCTGGTCGAGGAAACCCGCGTTCTGCTGCCTGGCGTCGGCGCCGGCGTGCGCGGCGGACTCACGATCTACGGACCGAAGACCGACCTGTTCGTCGATCGCGCCGACTGCCGCATCGTTTCGCCCTGATCGCCTAGCCCTGAACCGAATAGCCGCCGTCGACCGTGATGGCGGCGCCGGTGACGTAGTCCGAGGCGGATGCGGCGAGGAAGACCGCGATGCCGGCGAAGTCGTCGGGCGTGCCCCAGCGCCCGGCCGGCGTCCGCTTCAGCACCGAATCGTGCAGCGCCGGCACGTCACGGCGCGCGCGCTGGGTCAGCGCAGTGTCGATCCAGCCGGGCAGGATCGCATTTACCTGGATATTGTCCTTGGCCCAGGCGGTGGCCATCGCCTTGGTCATCTGCACGATGCCGCCCTTGCTCGCGGCATAGGCTGTCGTGAAGGACGCCCCGAAGATCGACATCATGGAGCCGATGTTGATCATCTTGCCGCCACCGGTCTTCATCATCGCCGGGTAGGCGGCCTGGCTGCACAGAAAGGCGCTGGTCAGGTTGCTGTCCAGAACCTGATGCCATTCGGCCGAGGTGTACTCCTGTGGCTGCTTGCGGATGTTGATTCCGGCGTTGTTCACGAGGATGTCGAGCCGGCCGTGGGCCGCGACCGCATTGGCGATGAGCGCGCGGCACGACTCTTCCTTCAGCACGTCAACAATGGTGGAACTGGCGTTCGCCCCGGTCGCTTGCAGTTCCTTGACCGCCGCCTCGTTCTTGGCCGCGTCGCGTCCCGCGACGACGACGGTCGCGCCGGCGCGCGCCATGCCGAGGGCCATGCCGAGACCGATGCCGCCATTGCCGCCGGTGACGACGGCCACGCGGCCGGAAAGATCAAAAAGCTTCATGGCCATCTCCCGTTCCTCAAACTCCACCTATAGCGAACCGGGGGAACCCGAAACAGAGGCAGGCCGTTAGTGCCGGACGGTGGCGTGAGCACAACCTGCCTGAGCACAAGCACTTTCGCAGCACGAGTCCGTGGCCTGTCGGCCGGGCTGATCGGCAGGTCGCGGACAAGGGTGGCGGCGATCGCGAGATCGCCGCCATTTTCTGCCGAAGGGTTTGGTGGAAAGAGCGGCCGAATCCCACAGGCTCGAGCGGCGCAACAAGCAAAAGCTTGGATATGCTGTTGCGCCGTCAGAAGACTCGCGGGTACGGAGCCTGTCGGCCCTACTTCTTTGGCGGGTCTTCGGGGGAGTCGCCCTTCTTGTTCGCGGCGGCGTCCTTGTCGATGAGGTTGAGGAGATCGTCGGGCAGCGGCTCGCTCGCGATCTCGTCGTACATCGCGTGAAGCTGCTTGTGCAGCCACATGTCGAAAGGCCGATCGTTGCTCCGAGGCTTGGAACGCGCCTGTCCTCCAGCGCGTCCCGCATCGGGCTTATCGTCGTCAGTGGCCATAACATGCACCCCGGAGGCGGATGTCCACTCCGCGGGATCCTGTCCGACCCATCCAACTCTCCCCGTGGGACTACTCATGACTTTGTCGCACTCAATTGTCAGACTTGGAAGCAGACTTTAGCGAATTGCGACAGCCGGTTCGTCGTCGCGGAGCGCCGTGGAGGGCCGCCCGGATTCTGAGGGGCGGCGTGTCTCGCCTTCCAGCAGGAGACGTTCGAGCGTGTCGCGAGCGCGCGAGATGCGGCTTTTGACCGTCCCGACCGATACGCCGGTATGTTCGGCGATCGTCTCATACGGCAGTCCTTCGAGGACCGCGAGAAGCAAGGCTTCGCGCTGCGCCGCAGCAAGTTTGCCGAACGCAGACATGAACTCCCGCATCACCAGGCCGCTGTCCTGATGGGGGGGGTGGGAGAGCGATTCGGCAATCGCGGTGTCGACGGGTACGGTCGGACGGCGGCGGCGGAGGCCCGAAATGAATTCGTTGCGCTGGATACGAAACAGCCAGGCGGCGAGGTTGGTGCCGGGCTGGAAACTGTTGCGGCCGGTGAGCGCCTTGATCACCGTGTCGTGCACGAGGTCGTCCGCTGCGTCCCGGTCGCGCGTAAGAGACAGAGCGTAGATACGCAGGCGGGGCAGGATCGTCTTGAGCTGCTCGTGGAAGTCCCGAGTACCGTCATCCTGCTTGGTCTGCGTGCTCATTGGCGATCTCCAGAAGTTGCATCCTATGGAGAATGAATGCCGGAGACCGGGATTGGTTACACAGTTATCGTGAAATCCTACAAGCTGTTGCGAATACACAATAAATCGTCCATGCACCCCTACTGGAGTCTATCTGAAAGATACTTGCGAGCTCGCGATACGCGCGCTTTGAGGGTTCCCACCGAACAACCGCACAGTCGGGCCGCTTCCTCATAGGAAAAGCCGCCCGCCCCGATCAGTACCAGGGCTTCTCGCGATTGCGGGTTAAGCTTCCACAGCTCCGAGGAGAGCTCCTTCAACGCCATTGTGGCTTCGGGATTGTCCACCGCGGCCAAGGGCGTCGCCGCGTCGTTGTCGATCGTCAAAGGACGGCGACGCTGCGTCCTGAGATCGGAGTAGAAGCGATTGCGCATGATGGTGAAGAGCCAGCCCTTGAGATTGGTGCCTGGCGTGAACTGGGTCTGCTTGTCGAGAGCGGCCAGAACGGTGTTCTGAACGAGATCGTCGGCCGCCTCGCGCTCGCGACACATGAAACGTGCGAAGGCACGCAAGTCAGGTAGGAGCGCGACGATCTCTTTTTTCATCACCTTGCATCTGGGGACGGTGGCGCAAGGGTGAAAGGGAAAATCGCGACGGAAACCCAGATGTAGGTGCATTTGTTATGACACGGGTACCCGGAATCGGTCGGCAGGGAACCTGCGTGGGGCTCGTGCGTTGTGATGCCGAAATGTTTCCATGACGAGGAGTGTATGGGACGCGCGGCAATCCTTTGGTTCCTGGGGGTACCGATACCGGTCTTGTTGTTGATGTGGGTATTGGGGTGGCTGCACTGAGATCGGCTCAGGAGGCTGGAAGTCGATATTGCGGACGGGTCCGTCGGGACCCGTCCGCAAACATTTTCGCAAGGGCAGACGCGGGGCAGCGTCTGTGCCCGAGCCGCGGGCGATGCTGCAATAGTCAGTTGTCTGCAGACGCGCACGGCGTAGTGTAGGCGTTGGACCCGGGACAGCCTGCGGCGAGACACGCTTTTGAGTGATGAGGGAGAACGACGTGGCTGAAGAGCAGGTAGCTTCGAGGAAGGTGTCCGAGGCGATCACGAGGACGCTGCCGTTCCTGCGTCGGTACGCGCGGGCCGTTACCGGTTCGCAGCAGCGGGGCGACGAATGGGTCAGGCTTTGTGCTGAGGTTGCGGTTCAGCAACCGGACCTCATTGCCGAGGCCGAGGATACCAAGCTTGGGGTCTTCGCGCTGTTTAACCGTCTGCGTCAGCCGTTCGGAGACATGGAGGATGCCGCGAGCGGCGGCGAGAGTGTTCGCGGACGCCTGAAGGAATCACTCACGGAAATGGCTCCGATGCAGCGTCAGGTCCTGTTGTTGACCGTGCTGGAAGGTTTCACCGTCAGCGATGCCGCGCATATCCTGGGCGTCAGCATCGATGCGGCCGAGCGCAGCCTGGAGGAAGCGCGCCGGGAGCTCCAGCGAGTCGCCTCGGTTCGGATTCTCGTCATTGAGGACGAAGCCGTCATCGCCCTCGACGTCGCTGACATCGTGCGCAACGCCGGCCACGAGGTCGTGGGCATCGCGGCGACCGAAAAGGCTGCCATCGAGCTTGCCAAGAAGCATTCGCCGCATCTGGTGTTGGCCGACATCCAGCTTCGCGGTTCCGACAGCGGGATCTCGGCCGTGAACCAGATCATGAAATCGATGTCCGTTCCGGTGATCTTCGTGACGGGCTTCCCGGAGCGTCTGTTGACGGGCAAGCAGGTCGAGCCCGCCTTCGTGATCTCCAAGCCCTTCGATCCCGACCTTCTTCGTGCGGCGATCGCGCAGGCGCTCGACACCGTATCGATCTGAGACCGAGACGAGTCGTGGTGCGATGGTCGCTTCGCTCCAAGCTCGTCACGCTCGTTGCGCTGGCCTTGCTGCCCGTCCTCGGGCTGGCGGCTTGGCAGTCCAAACTCCAGGAGGAGTCGGTCATCTCGCAGCGGGTTGCCGCGCTGGGATCTGTGTCCGATGTGGCGGTCGCGCTTTATGCCAGCCTTTTCGAAGCCTCGCGGCGCCTGCTGACGGCTGCGTGCGCTGACGAATCCGTCGAGCAGAGTGCTTCGGCCGAGCCGTCGTCCGCCACCGCCGGTCGATGCGGAGGCTACCTGTCGAAGTTGCTGGCAGCCTATCCGGGTCAATATTCGACCGCGCTGGTGACGGACGATCAGGGCGTTGCGCGATGCGCCAGCGATGCCAAGGCTCTCGGCATGTCATTTGCCGACCGGGACGTCTTTCAGAGGGCGCAGCCGGCCAAGGGGCTTATCGTCGGCGATACGATCGCGAGCCGCATGACGCAGCACGCGATCATTCCCATTGCCGTTCCCATCATTCGTGACGGCACGTTCCGCGGCATGTGCGCGGTGGGCATCCGGCTGCGGGCGTTGGCGCAGGTGGCCGCCCAGGGGGAAGGCGCAGGCGGCACGGCGGTGGCGGTGGTTGACGGTTCCGGGGCTGCCCTCGGCGGCGATGCGATGGCGCTGCGTCGGCTGCCGGTGCCGGCACGCCTGGTCGAGGCATTGACCGGCGGTCAGAGTACGTTCTCCGATTCCGGGCAGGATGGCTCCCTCTACGAGTTCCGGGTCCGGCCGGTTGGCGGCAACGCGCTCTTCGTCGTGGTGTCCGCACCCGTCGGCACCGATTCCCTGTCTTTAGCCGGAATCTGGGCGGGCTTTTTCCTCGTCGTGCTGGCGTCGATCGCCGTTCTTCTGGTGATCTGGTTCGGTGCCGACCGCTGGTGTGTCCGTCCTCTCAGGTACATCCAGGATTTCGCCGACAAGGTCGCTCGCGGCGAACACATCACCTTGTCACCGCGACAGCCCTGGTCCCCGGAAATGGCCTCCGTCGGGGCGGGCGTGACGGCCATGGCGGAGGCCATCTCCAGCCGCGAGGCGGCCCTGCGCGCCAACCTCGAGCAGCGTGACCACATGCTTCGCGAGATTCATCATCGAGTGAAGAACAACCTGCAGATGATTTCGAGCCTGCTCAACCTCCAGGCCGGAGAGATCAGGTCGCCGCGTATTCGCCGCTTCTTCGGCGATGCGCAGAATCGCGTTCTCACCTTGTCGATCCTGCACCGGCATCTCTACGAGCGATCGAGCTGGTCTCTGGTCGATTTCCAGCAGTTCATCAGCGATCTCGTGCGGCAGATATCGGTTGGCCGCGCGAGGGGCGATCAGCCGGCGCCTCGCTTTCATATCCGCGCCCCGATCATGGCGGTCGGCCCCGACACCGCCATTCCCATTGGCCTGATCGTCACGGAGGCGGTGAGCATTGCGCTCACCCATGACTTCAGCAGGGCGGCCACGCCGGAAATTCGCATCGAGACCAGTGAACGCGGCGAGGAGGTCCAACTCGTCATCGAGGACAATGGCGTTGCCCGGGATGACGGCGCCGCGATCCCCGACGGGAAGGGTGGCTTTGCCCTCACCCTGATCCGCGGACTTGCCATGCAGCTGGGCGGCGAGGTTACCATTGAGCGCAAGCCCGAAGGCGGCAACAGGGTCATCGTCGTATTTCCGACGCCCGCGGCGGACGAGCCGGTAAATGCCTAGCCTTCTGCGATCGGCACGCTCGACTGGCGTCATTGCCGGCATCACCCTCGCCGTGCTGATCGCGACGGGCCTCATGTTGGCATTCACCCACTCCCAGTCGGCGGCGCGCCAGCAGCGCCTGGTCGTAGCCAACTACGTGACGATGGGGTTGATGCGCGAGATCGTGATCGCCGTGCAGGACGCCGAGATCGGGCTGCGCGGCTACCTGCTGACCGGCGACGTCACGAGCCTCGAACCTTACGAGCGCGCCCGCCTCAGGATCGAATCCAGTATGCGCCAGTTCGAGGCTGCGGTTGAGGGCGATTCCGACACGACGCGCCAGTTCCACGAATTCCGCGACGTCACGACACAGAAGTTCGACCAGCTGAACGCCACCGTGGGCGCCTACCAGCTTGACGGTCGCGAGGCTGCCCTGGCGCTCGATCGGACGGGCACAGGGCGGGCGATGCTCAGCCAGGTCAGGTTGCTCGGCGATACGCTCGTCGAAGGACAGAGGCTCCTGCTGGCGCGGCGCCTGACGGCCCTGCGATCGGAGCAGGAGCAGGCCGATAGAGCCGGCCTGCTCGTCATGGGCGGGGCGTTCATCTGCCTGATCGTGGGCATTTACATCGTCGTGCGCAGCGCCGGGCGCCTGGAGCGCAGCCAGCATGCTCTCGCCGGCCGGTCACGCCTTCTCCAGGCGACTCTGGAGAGCCTGCGTGACCCCATCTTCGTGATCGATGGCGAGCGGAGCGTTGTGGCGTGGAACGAGGCGTTCGCCAGGCTGGCGCAGTGGGAGCCGGGCAAGCAGGCACCGCCGACGCTGGATCAGCTCCTGTCCGATCGCTCAGCTGCGACGCGGGCTCTTCTCCTGCCGCTCGATCTCGGCGGAGCTCCGTCCCAGGGGCCCGCCGTGGTCCGCGTAGCGCATGACGGGCGGGACTACGAGATCTACCGCGGCGAAATGTCGGGCGGTGGTGCGGTCGTGCGGTGCGTCGACATCACAGAGAAGCTGCGCGATGAGGCTGCCCTTCGGCAGGGCCAGAAGATGGAAGCCACCGGCCAGCTCACCGGCGGCATGGCGCACGACTTCAACAACATCCTGCAGGTCATCCGGGCCAACCTTGATTTGCTGAAGGGCGAGGCCGGGGACAATGCCGCGATGCTGTCGCGGGTGCAGAGCGCAACGGCAGCGGCCGACCGCGGCGCACGCCTCACCCAGCAGCTCCTGGCCTTCGCCCGCAGGCAACCGCTGACGCCGCAGCCCACGAACGTTGCCAGGCTGGTCGGCGATCTCGCCGACCTGATGCGTCATTCTCTGGGCGAGCGCATCGGCATCGAGCTCAAGCTGGCCGACGATCCCTGGAACGCCCGAATCGATGCCGGTCAGCTCGAAAATGCCATCCTCAACCTTGCGATCAATGCCCGCGATGCCATGCCGGACGGCGGCACCGTGCGAGTCGAAGTTTCCAATGCGACGCTAGACCGCCGCTATGCAGCGCTGCACCCCGATGTGACCCCCGGCCCCTATGTGCTGGTCGACGTGAGCGACACCGGGATCGGCATGCCGCCCGAAGTCGCGGCGCAGGCGTTCGATCCGTTCTTTACGACCAAGGGTGACGGCAAGGGCACGGGGCTTGGCCTCAGCATGGTCTATGGCTTCGTACGACAGTCGAACGGGCATATCCGGATCGACAGCGCGATCGGGCAGGGGACCAGCATCAAGCTCTATCTGCCGCGCACGGAGGATCCGGTCGTCGAGGAGTCGGCGGACCCGGTCAGTGCCGTGAGCGGCAGCGAGCGAATCCTCGTCGTGGAAGACAGCGAAGATGTCAGGCGCGCCGTCGTCGACATGCTGCAGGGGTGGGGCTATCGCGTCGAGGCTGCGGAGGATCCCGACGTGGCGGCGGCGATCCTGGAACGGGATTCCGCGTTCGATCTCCTGTTCACGGACATCGTGATGCCCGGCACGATAACTGCCGTCGAGCTTGCGCAGCTGGCCCAGCGCCTGAAGCCTGGCATTGCCGTGCTTCTGACATCAGGATTCGCCCGCGGCCTGATCCCCGACCACACGCGGTCGGGCTACCCCATGCTAGCCAAGCCCTACACCAGCGAGGCGCTTTCGACGAAGCTGCGCAGTGTCCTTGCGAGTCGGCGGCCCCTGCTCGCGCCGCCCGCAATCGCTTCCGCCGAGGAGTTCGCGCCGCCATCGGTGGCCGAGGGTCGGGCGAGGCGGGTCCTGTTGGTGGAGGACGAGGTCCTGCTGCGAATGTCGACCACCGACATGCTGGAGCGGCTGGGGTGTTCGGTGGCCGGGGTCGGCAGCGGCGAGGCCGCCCTGGAACTCCTCGCCCAGAGCGGAGGCTATGACCTTCTGGTGACGGACGTGGGTTTGCCGGGGATGAGTGGCGAGGAACTCGCAGTCAAGGTGCGCGAAAAGTATCCCTTGCTGCCCGTCGTGATTGCCAGCGGCTACGGCCGTTCGGGCCTTCAAGGCGAGGGAATCCAGTTCATTTCCAAGCCGTACTCCTCGGTCGACCTGCAGCAGGCGCTCGACCATACCGCGCGACGGGTCGCCTGACGCTTTCGCGACGACGATTCCCCGCGCGACGGCTGCAACCCCCCACGATTTTGTGGCGTTCATCTGTTGAGGATGGGGCAATCGTGGAGGGGATCATGAAGTCCAAGCAAGCGTCCGAGACGTCGAACATGACTCAGGATCATTCGGACCACGGTCCGCTGGCGGGTGAACTGATGGATCTCTACGTCGCCATGCTCATCGTCATACCAATCGCTTTGGTCCTTAAATCTCTCTGGGTCTGAAGGCCTGGGCGCCCGTGCGCGCCTGGCAACCTCTTGGGGGGCATGCCCGTTGGCAGGACCCAATCAGGAGGGTTTTATATGCGTTCTATCGCCATTCTGGCGGCGTGTGCCGCCGTCGCCGTCGCTCCGGTGCCACTCGTCGCCGGAGCCCAGACGACCGCCCAGACCACGACGCAGAATGATGCCCAGACCATGTGGGAGAAGGTCAAGGGCAGCTGGGACCAGACCAAGGGTGCCGTGAAGGAACAGTGGGGCGAGCTCACCGACGACGATCTGTTGGCCATCGAGGGGCGGCGAGACCAGCTCGTGGGCAAGATTCAAACGCGCTACGGGATTTCCCGTGAAGCCGCCGAGGCGCAGGTCGGCGCCTGGGAAAAGGGCCGCCTGAAGGACATGTGAGGAGCACGGAGATGAACCGGTACATCGTTCTCACAGCCGTGGCCGGCGCTCTGGCGCTGGCCACGATGAGCCCGGCGCTTGCCCAGGTGCCGGCCGCCCAGACTCCCGGCACGATCGGCGCCGGGGTCTCGGCCGACGGCGTGGCCCAGTTCAAGGACGAGCGGACCGGCAAGGTCTGGACGCCCGAGAACGTCAGCAAGGACAATCAGACCCCGCAGCAGCAGGCGGCCATGCCGACCACCCCGGCCGACAAGGCGTTCGATCCGAACAGCCAGTCGGTCGCGACGCAAATCGTCGTGCAACGGCCGCGCGGCAACCTGATGGGAACCGTGCCCATCACCGCCGGCCCGACGGTGCCTGCGGTCGTGATCGATAGTCCGTGGTTGCAGGCCGTGCCGCAGCAGAACTGGTTGTCCGTGCTCTATGTCACCAACAACAGTGGAAACGTCGTCGATCCGGTCGTCGGCTGTATGTTCACCAATGGGGGCCGCCCGGTTCAGGACACCCGCATCGTCCTGTCCCCGGCCGGCCCCGGTGAGCGCTGGGGCGTTCCTGTCTATGGGCCGCCAGTGTCCACGTTCGTCGATCGGGTGACCTGCCGTCTCCTCTCGCCGGCGTGACGCTCGCTTCTTCCGGCCAGCGAAGCGCGGGCCGGCCTTCCTGAAAGGGGAGGCCGGCCCGTTTCGTTTGGGACCAAAGCGCGCTACGGTCTCGCTTCGGGATGAAGGGAAAGATTTCACATGCGTAGCATTGGGTTGGGGCGTCGGACGGCACTGGCGGGCAGTGTCGCCATGGCGAGCGCTTCTTTGATTAGGCCTCGCGAGGCGCGGGCGGCCAAGGGACTGACGGTCGTCCTCGAATCCGAGGTGACGATCCTCGATCCGCACGCGACCACCGCCGCGATCACCCGCACCTTCGGCACCCACGTCTTCGACACGCTCTTCGCCATGAACGACAAGGGCGAGATCAAGCCGCAGATGGTCGAGAGCTACGACAGCAGCCCCGACAAGCTGACCTGGACGTTCGTCCTGCGGGACGGGCTGAAGTGGCATGATGGCAATCCGGTGACGGCCGAGGATTGCGTGGCCTCGCTCAAGCGCTGGTCGGTGCGCGATCCCCTCGGCAAGATGCTGATGGCGGATACGGCCTCACTGGAAGCGACGAATCCGAAAACCATCAAGTTCGTCCTGAGGCAGCCCTTTCCGCTGATCCTCGAGGTGCTGGGCAAGCCGAACGCGCCGCTGCCGGTGATGATGCCGGCCCGCCTGGCCGCGACTCCTGCCGACCAGCGTATTCCCGAGCCGATCGGATCGGGTCCGTTCCGCTTCCTCAAGAACCAGTGGCGGCCTGGCGATTCCATGGTGCTGGAGCGCAACGCCGCCTATGTGCCACGCAAGGAAGCGCCGGATTTTCTGACCGGCGGGAAGAACGTGAAGATCGACCAACTCACCCTGCGCGTGATGCCGGACCCGTCGACCGGCGCAAACGCGCTGATCGCGGGCGAGATCGACTACATGCAGTACCTGCCGTTCGACATGCTGCCGGTCCTGGAGAAGGAGAAGTCCGTCAAGCTCTTGGGCCTGGGCGGTATTCATCAGTTCCAGGGCAATTTCCGACTGAATCATGCTTTCCCGCCCTTCGACAATCCGGCGGTGCGCAAGGTCATGTGGAAGCTGGTCGACCCGAGCGCGACGCTGATGGCGATCGGCGTACCGGAGAAGTACCAGACCCAGAATTGCGCTTCGTTCTGGATGTGCGGCGCGCCGTTCTCGACGGATGCCGGCGCCGGCGGAAACAAGTTCGACCTCGCTGCCGCTCGGGCCGAGTTGAAGGCGTCCGGGTACAAGGGCGAGCCGGTCATTATCCTCGAAGTCGCCGGGTCGATCAGCCAGACCGCTTCGCAGGTGCTGGTCCAGAACATGAAGGACATCGGCTTCACCGTAGAGCAGCAGCCGCGCGACTGGCCGACTGTCCTTGCCCGTCGCGCCAAGAAGGACGGCTGGTCGATGTTTCCGGTCTACTCGAACGGCACGGACATGTACTCGCCGCTCACGCACTTCTACATCGCGGCGACCTGCAACGACTTCCCGGGCTGGTCCTGCGACAACCGTATTCCCGACCTGCTGAAGGCCTACACGCGGGCCAGCACGCTCGAGGAACGCCGAAAGATCGCTGCCGACATCCAAGTGCTCGCCTATGATCTGGTCCCGGCCGTGATGTGGGGGCAGTTCACGAGGCCCGCCGGATATCGCAGCGACCTGAAAAACCTCATCCAGTCGTCCTACCCCATGTTCTGGGAAGTCGACCGCTAGGAGCAACCGTCAACGCGCTCGCCTCGTTGCGGGGTGAGCGCGTCCCACGACAGGTGAAATATGACCATCACTCACAATGTCGCACAGCAGCGGTACGAGCTACCGGTCGAGCATGGCCTGGCGATTGCCGTTTATCGCGAGCAGGGAGACGCGCGGGTCTTCACCCACACCGAAGTGCCGCCGGAAGACGAAGGCAAGGGTATCGGTGCGCGGATCGTGAAGGCCGCGCTCGAGGATACGCGCAACCAGGGTTTCAGGATCGTTCCGGCCTGCAGCTTCGTCGTCGCCTATGTGCGGCGTCATCCCGAGTTCGACGACAGCAACCGCTGATCAGGGCCTCACGACCAGGAATGTCGCCAGCGTCACTGCCGCGGTGACCGCAGCCCCCCAGGCGAGATCCACCGCGCTGACGGCCATCGGCCAGCCCCGCAGCGTCGCGAGATTCGTGAGGTCGTACGCCGCATAAACGCAAAAGCCGAAGAGTCCTCCGTAGAGAAGGGCGCTCAACCAGGTGCCTGCAGCCAGGGCGAGTTGCACCGGGAAGACCGCGATTCCTGCCGCATGGACGACATAGAACAGGATGGCGATGCTCCAGATCGGTTTGTCCAGGAGCAGATGACCAAGTCGCGCTTTGTAGAATTCGCGGCTGACGACGCCGAGCCACAATGCGTCGAGAATCGCCAGGACGACGAGCGCGACGAGGTAGCTGAGCATCAGGGTTTTCATGAAGAAAGCTTACTGGGTGAGAAAGTACCAGGCCAGTGCCATGCCTCCGGCGGCGCCGATGAAGGAGACGATGAGAACGGTGATGACGCGTCCAGTGACGACGCCACCGCGGGCTTCGGTCGGGGTAACTTCGGACTGCATGAGGGTCGCTCCAGGGTTGGGGCCTTAGGTTGGTTCCTCAACGCCTCGCTTCCGGCTGGGTTGCCCCGGCGGTAATCCGCGCTCATGCGCCGACGTTTGCCGCACACCACCTGCCAATGTGCAAAAAGGGTGCGGAGCCGATGCTGTACTCGGCCCTGATGTTTCTCGTGATCGGGCTGGTCCTGTTTGTTGTCAGCCTGTTTGCCGGCTTCGTTCGTCGCAATCGCTAGGCGCTGAAATGGGCGCGGAGCAGGGCGCGGGCCTCGTTCCCTGCGCCGCGGTCCCAGCAGTTCACAATGGCAACCCGGAAGCCGCCGCGTGGCATGGCGTGCTTTTCCGGCGCCATGGCTTCGTGAAACGTGATCTGCACGCTCGACACGTTCTGGATGCGCCTCACGCGCTGCAGGAGGGCCTGTGGCGGATGGCGGTACTGACGGCCGTGCGGCATGAACAGCACCACGCTGTAGCCGGTGCGCCGGTCGCCATCCTCATAGCGCCACTGGCGCCAGGCATAGAGCCGCACGAGCGCTTCCACCCATCCCTTGCCGTAGAGATCTGGCCATTGGTCAGCAAACCGCAGGTGTACCTCGATGATGCGTCCGCCGATGGTCTCGAAATTCACCATGCCGGTGTAGCCCGCGAAATGGCGCTGGCACCAGTCGGCTGCCCACCGTTCAATGGCATGCTCCGAACCGGCGCCGATCTCCCAGTAGTCGAACGTGCCGTCGTCGCCGGGGACGCCCCTCGCATGCCGCCACCAGCTCGGCACCCCGTCGACCAGGGCGACATCACTGCTCACATGGTCGCCTTGGAGAAGTGGCATCCACATGTGTCCCGGTCGATAGGCCGCTTCGTAGTCTTCGGGCGAACGCAGGGCACGGCTTCCGACGCCCATGCCCTTGAGGTTGTAGATCGGCTTGGAAAAGACCGGAAAGGTCTTGGGCGCCACGCCGTGCGGCGCAGCCTCGAAACCCTGCCGGGTGGCGACGGCCAACTTGTCATAGACCCAGCGGTGCTCCGGATTCCAAAGCCACGCATCCGAGTCTTCAGTCGGTATGAATACGTCTGCGGGGCAATCCACCTTCTCGAAATATTGAGCGCGCCACGGGTCGATCTCGCAAATCGGCACTTGCTTCCCTCATGTCCACGAGCGGACGCTGCAGGGTGATCGTCGGGCAACGCCCTTGCAACCGACCTGCGCAGCCCCACGTTAGGCCCCCGGAGGTTCCGTGCCGAATACGTCGACGCTTACCGTGCAGCCGCACGATCTCCAGTCCTTCAGGACTGTCCGTTCCCTTACCGAGGCACTGGCGGCTCCGTTGTCGGCCGAGGATCAGACCGTGCAGTCGATGCCCGATGCCAGTCCCACGAAATGGCATCTCGCTCACACGACGTGGTTTTTCGAGACCTTCGTGCTGCAGCCGCACGCGCGCGGCTATCGGGTGTTCGACCCGGCTTACGACTATCTGTTCAATTCCTACTACGAGGCGGTCGGTCCGCGACACCCGCGGCCCCAGCGCGGCCTCATCACGCGGCCGGGAGTCGCAGAGGTTCTGGCTTACCGGCACCACGTTACGACCGCCATGCTGGCGTTCCTGACGGGCGACCATGCCGTACACGATCTCGTGCAACTGGGGCTTAACCACGAGCAGCAGCATCAGGAACTGATCCTGATGGACATCAAGCATGCTCTTTCGATGAACCCGCTGCAGCCCGCCTATCGCGCCGCGCGAGGCGGCTGGGTGCAGGCAGTGCAATCCATGGGCTGGCGCGAGTTCGAGGGTGGCCTGGTTGAGACGGGACATGATGGGCGAGGCTTTGCGTTCGACAACGAGGGACCCCGCCACCGCTCGTGGCTCGACGCGTTCGCGCTGGCGAGGCGTCCGGTCAATTGCGGCGAGTACCTGGAGTTCATCGAAGATGGCGGTTACCGCCGGCCGGAGTTCTGGCTGTCAGCCGGCTGGGACTGTGTGAATCAGCGGGGCTGGCAGGCGCCTCTCTACTGGGAGAAAAAGGACGGCATCTGGCACGTCTTCACCCTGTCGGGCCTCGAACCGGTCGACCCCTTGCGGCCGGTCTGCCATGTCAGCGCCTTCGAGGCCGCCGCCTTTGCCAAATGGTCGGGCAAGCGGCTGCCGCGCGAAGCGGAATGGGAGATCGCGGCCGGCGCCGTTCAGGGCACTGGCGAGGTCTGGGAATGGACCGCGAGTCCCTACGTCGCCTATCCCGGGTATCGCGAAGCAGCGGGAGCCATCGGCGAATACAACGGCAAGTTCATGGCCAGCCAGATGGTGCTGCGCGGCGGATGTGCGGCGACGCCCCCGGGTCATGTGCGTCCGACATATCGCAATTTCTTTCCGCCAGACGCGCGCTGGATGTTCGGCGGAATTCGTCTCGCGGAGGATCTTCGATGAACGTGTCGCTACTGGCCATCGAGCATGGCGATGCCGCCGATCGCGAAGACTTCCGTCGGGCCGTTCTCGCGGGCCTGGGCAGCTCGCCACGCGCGATTCCGGCCAAGTTCCTCTACGACGCCCGAGGGTCGGCGCTGTTCGACGCGATCTGCGAGCAACCCGAATACTATCCAACGCGGACCGAGACGCAGATCCTGCGCGCGTGCGCAGGCGACATCGCGCGCCTCGCCGGGCCGGGATGCGCGCTGGTCGAATATGGCAGCGGATCCAGCGTGAAGACTCGGCTCCTGCTCGACGCGATGCCGGATCTTCACGCCTATGTACCGATCGACATCTCGCGTCAGCACCTCGATGGGACGGCCCGGCGCCTTCGCGAAGATTATCCGTGGCTGCGCGTCGATCCCGTAGCGGGCGACTACATGGCGCTGGACGCACTGCCGTCCGCGATCGACGGCGCCCGTCGCATCGGCTTCTTTCCGGGCTCCACGATCGGCAACCTGACTCCGGGGGAGGCGGTGCTGTATCTGCGCCGCGCCCGCCGGCTGCTGCGAAGCGACGGCGCCTTGATCCTGGGGGTGGACCTCAAGAAGGATCCACAGCGCCTGCACGCGGCCTACAACGACGCGGCGGGCGTGACGGCGCAGTTCACGTTGAATCTGCTGCGACGCATGAACCGCGAACTGGAGGCCAATTTCGACCTCTCGGCCTTCGCCCACGAGGCGTTCTACAACGAGGCGGTGGGCCGCATCGAAATCTATTTCCGCAGTCTCCGCGCCCAGACGGTGACGGTCGCCGGCCGCCGATTCGCCTTTGCCGAAGGCGAACGCGTCCACACCGAGTATTCCTACAAGTATGACGATGCGGACGTTGCGGAGCTGGCCCGGCGGGGCGGATTCTCGATCGCCCACACCTGGACCGATCCCGCCCGCTTGTTCGCGGTCGCTTTCCTGAGGTAGGCCCGACGCGACGAAGCCCGCCCCCGAGGTGGCTCGGGAGCGGGCTTTGAGGCCGGACGGGAGAGAGGCGTCGCTGAGCGGGGGCAGAGGCAACGCCAAATATCCGGCCTGACCCGTCAACGGCACCTGCCGCATGAAGGTTGCCGCCCACCGCCGAAATAATGGCCCCCCTAAGTCTTTGAATCAGTGCCGCCTATTGCCGCCAAGCGCGCGCTCAGCTCGGCATGGAGCACGTCATCCCGAATTCTCGGCAACATCCCGCGCAGCATATCGGCCCGCTGGCCGTCAGAGGACGCCTCCAACTCCGCCAGGAGCTGGACGATCTCCTCGCGCGTCGCAAAGCCCATGTAAGCGTCGTCGGCTTCATGGGCGAGGCAGGCCGGAGAGGCGGGATCGTCGGCAGGCATCGCCAGCCCTACAGCGGATGCCACCAGCGGCCTGCGAGCACGACGCCCGCCGACAGGAGTCGCTTGTCGCCGATCAGCTTCTCGCCGATCGAATCGGCATAGTCGAACTTGCCGCCCGCCTGATCGATCACCGTGGCCTCGCCGACGCTGCCGACCTTCAGCGTACCGAGGTCGGGGCGCTTGATGGCGGCGGCTGCGTTCTGGGTCGTGAGTTTGATGACCGTGGCGAGGTCGAGTCCGAGGCAGAGGAACTTCGACATGGTGGTGAGGAGATCGAAGGCGGGGCCCTCGATCGAGATCGCATGCACATCCGAGGAGATGACGTCGGGAAGGAAGCCGGCGGCCAGCATCTTGCGCGTCGTGCCGAAACCGAAGGATCCGCCGCCATGGCCGATGTCGAAGATCACACCGCGTTCGCGTGCCGCCAGGATTTCGTCGCGCACCTTGCCATCCGGTTGAACCGGCGCATTGGGGAAGGGGCGGAAGCAATGGGTGAGGATGTCGCCTGGGCGCAGGCGGCTCACAACCTCGTGCCGCGCCGGCGGCGGCGAATCGAGATGCGCCATCATCGGCAGGCCGGTCTCCTCGGCGACGTCGAGCGCGATGTCGAGCGGCATGATGCCCGAATCGCCGCTCGCCGACTTGCCGACGCGCACCTTCACGCCCAGCACCAGGTCCTTGTGCTCGCGCGCCACCCGCACCGCCTCGCGCGGATCGAGGAGCCACATGTCGGCGCTTTCGCCCACCATCACCGCCTTCGAGAAGGCGAAGATGCCGGGGAAGGAGACGTTGAGGTACGGCAGGATGCGGACCGGTGACGGCTCGATCACGTGCTTGCGGAAGCCGTGGAAGTTGCCGGGCCCGGCGCTGCCGGCATCGACGAAGGTCGTGACGCCGCCCGAGCGAGCGAGCAGCTCGGCCTCGACGCCCAGCGACGTGCCACCCCAGTAGACGTGCGTGTGCAGGTCGATGAGGCCCGGCGAGACGATCTTGCCCGCAACGTCGCGCACGTCCTTGCCCGACAGGCCATCGCCGATGGCGGCGACCTTGCCGCCGGCGAAGGCGATGTCGGTCACCCGGTCGATGCCCTGCGAGGGGTCGATCACGCGGCCGCCCTTGAGAACCAGATCGTTCATGCTCGCTGCTTCCTTCCAACGCACATCACTTGCCCATCCTATTCCATTCGTGCCCCAAAGCTCCGTCTAGCGGCAGGGCGAGGCCCTCTAGGTCCAGCCAGTCGGCCATCAGGCGAAGCTCCTCGTACAGCGGGGCGGCCACGTCGCGCGGCTCGATCCCGGGTTCGAGATGCGCGGCCGGCACCAGCAGCTTCGAGTTCGCCCGGTCCGACTTCAGGTCGACGCGTCCGACCAGCCTGTCGCCCAGGAGGAACGGCAGGACATAGTAGCCGTGCTTGCGCTTGGCGACCGGCGTGTAGATCTCGATCCTATAGAAGAAATTGAAGATACGCTCCGTGCGGTCGCGTTCCCAAATCAGCGGATCGAACGGCGCCAGCAGGGCGCGCGCTTCGATCCGGCGCGGTTGACGGGCCGCGGGATCGAGAAAGGCAGGTCGATTCCAGCCCTCGACCTCGACCGGGATCAGATCGCCGGCTTCGACGAGTTCGGCGAGTCGCGCCTTGGTGTCGGCGACGGGCAGGCGATAGTAGTCGCGCAGGTCGAACTCCGTGGCGACGCCGAGGGCGCGGGCGGAGAGGCGCAGCAGCTGGCGTTGAGCCTCTTCGGGTGACGGCGTCGGTAGAGCCTGGATGTCCGCCGGCAGCACACGCTCGGTGAGATCATAGACGCGCTCGAACGAGCCACGTCGCGTGGCCGTCGTGACGATGCCGGCGAAGAACAGCCATTCGAGCGCGAGTTTGCCGTCGTTCCAGCCCCACCAGGGCCCGCGCTTCGGGCCGCTGCTGGTAAGCTCGGACGCGGCGATGGGGCCGCGATCTTCAACCTCGCGGCGAACCTCCTCGATGTAAGCCGCCTTTTCGCGGCGGAACTCCTGCAGCTTGCCCTTGCTGGTGCCGGCAGCGGCGCGCGCCATGCGCCAGCGCAGCAGCGGCTGGGAGCCAAGCGGCAGCAGCGAGGCCTCATGCGCCCAGAATTCGAACAGACCGCGGCTGCTCCTGCGGCCCCAGGCCAGCCCGTCGAGATGCGTGCTGTCGTAGTTGCCGAGCCGAGAGAACAGCGGGAGGTAGTGGGCGCGCGCCAGAACGTTGACCGAATCGATCTGCAGCAGACCCAACCGGTCGATGGCGCGCTTTACATGGCCGAGGTTCGCGACGCCGTCGGAACGCTGAATGCCGAAACCCTGCGCCGCGAGGGCAAGGCGCCTGGCGGCGGCGGCGCCGATCTTGTTTTTCCGGGAAGACACTTCGCCACACTAATCCACACGTGGCGGCAACGGCCATTGGATAAGGGCGCATTCCCAAACCGCTCGCGCTCAGTTCGGCTTGACCATGACCTTCAATGCCTGTTCATCGATGAATTTCGCGAGCAATTCGGCGCCCAGCGCCGACCAGTGGGCTCCGCTGGGCGAGAACAGATCGCCCCTGTTGCCCTTGTAGTCCCTGATGACGTCATTCGAGTCGATTACCGGCACGCCCATCTCGCGGGCCACCGCCGCCCCCTCGCGCGAGTAGCGCAGCAGTAATCGATTCTGGCCGATTTCGTGCAGGCCGCCCATGATGACATAGAGCGGCTTGGCACCGTTCTGCCGGATGAGCTCAATGAATTCGCGAAGCGTCCGGTTGAAGTTCTCGCGTACCTCCGGGACGATCGGATATTCCGGCACCGGCTCGGAACTGTGAGTCTGCCCGAAGGGATTCAGGTATTCGATGTAGCGCACGATCAGTGAATTGCGCTTTAGCCAGCGCGACTGGTCGAGGTTCGTCGCGAACAGACCGTGCTTGCCCTGGGCGACCGCGTCCTTGAGGCTCACCCCCTCCCGCTGGAGGTGACCCGCGTTGGCCTCCTCGTTCAGGCCCGAATAGATGATGACCACATCAGGCTTGAGCTTCGGCAGGTCGCGCTTCGCCCGGGCCACCTCCTGGCCGATCGACCAGACGATGGCGCCTCCTGCAGCCGGATCGGCCAAGCCTGGTCGGTATCCAAACTGTAGCAGAAGGTGGTCGAGCCCCGTAGGCGATGACGCGGATCGAGCCCGGCGGCTTCGGCTCGAAGACGTCCTCCTTGTTGCGGAAGCCGTAATTGTTGGTCTCGGAATTCGAGTTGTAGCCGTTGCGGGAATGAATCGCGCCCAGTTCGGCGTCGTGGGTCCAGAGGCCGTAGGTCTTGGCTGGCACGCCGTACTTGAAGTGCATGATCGCGTAGCCCACGCCCTCGATCGCCAGGATGCCGGCGACGGGGAATCCCAGAAGAAGGATCAGACTGAAGAAAATCTTCTTCCAGAGCGGAAGGTTGGCCGTCGTCGTCTTCGCCGGTTGCGTCATGCCTTTGTCCCGCGCTCCCCACTGCGCGGCGCCTATCGGTCAGGTGACGGTTGCGTTCCATGCGGATTGCCGCTCACTTCCCCTCGAACCGCTTCAGAGCCTTTGCAACCGCCTCGGCCTGCCGGTTGGAGACGTGCCCATTGGCCTTGAACTCGCTCACGACCTTCTTGAGGAATGGACTGCGTCCGGTGTGAGGTTCGGCGCGCTTCATCAGCGCTTCGTGGATATGGGCAGGCCCGCGATTGCGCGCCGCCCGGCGTGCGCGGAAGACCCTGACGGCGATGGCGACGACGAACGCCACGCTCACGACGATGAGGATTTCGGTCAGCTGCATGATTCCGGGGGCCTGCGCTGCTGGCGGGCTAACCGGCGCCGAGCGCCGTCTCGGCGCGCTGCGCCATCGCCAGCAACGGACGATCGTGTAGCCGTGGCGCGACGATCTGCAGGCCGACGGGCAGCCTACCACGACCCGTGCCGCAGGGGATCGAGATGGCGGGCGCGAGGGCGAGGTTGAAGAGCGGCGTGAAGGCGGCGTGGCCGCGTGGTCCTACCTCCTTGTTCTCGATGATCTTCGGATAGACCTGCTCGACCGGCCAGGAGACGCAGGCGGTCGTCGGCGTCAGCAGGTAGTCGTACTCGGTGAAGAACTGCGCCACCGAGCGGGCGCAGGCGTCGGCAAAGCGGAAGGCGGCAACGACATCGGTGCCCGGCACGGACCGGCCGCGCTCGATCAGGCCCGAGATGTTGTCGCCAAACAGGTCCTTGTCGGCAGCTTGTTGCTCGCCATAGAGCAGGGCGGAGGCCGAACTGTTCACGGCTGCGAAAGCGGTCTCGGAGGTGTCACCGGGCCACGCAACATCGGCCGCCTCGATGCGCCAGCCGGCGGCGCGCAGCTTCGCCACGGCGGCATCGAAGGCTGCCATGACATCGGGATCGACGGCGACGCCGAGACCGAGCCGCGGGCTTACGGCGATGCGCGGGCAGCTGGGCGGCGGCACGTCGAGCAGCGCCACCGAATGAGGGTCGCGCCGGTCGGGGCCGGCCATCACTTCGAAGGCGATCCGGGCATCCGCGACCGTGCGGCCCATCGGTGCGGTCACACCGTAGAGCGGCCCGTAGGCGCCGCCGAACCCGAAGGGCGCGGGAATGGCGCCGGCGGAGGTCTTGAGGCCGACCACACCGCAATGCGAAGCCGGCCGCCGGCCCGAGCCGCCGCCGTCGGTGCCGAGCGCAATCGGGCTGAAGCCGGCGGCGAGCGCTGCCGCGGCGCCGCCGGAAGAACCGCCCGGGGTCAGGGCGGGATTCATCGGATGGCGCGAGGGGCCATAGACCTTGTTCTCCGTGTGCCCCTTGGCCGCCATCTCCGGTGTGTTGGTCATGCCGAGGAAGATGCCGCCGGCGGCCTTGAGGCGCTCGACGGCGACGGCGTCGCGCGGCGGCTTGAAATCCTTGTAGAGCAGCGAACCGTTGGTGACGGTGCGGCCCTGCACCCAGGTCGTGTCCTTCACCGTATAGGGGACACCGAGCAGGGGGCCGTCGAAGCCTTGGCTGCGTCTCGCATCGACGGCGTCGGCGGAGGCGCGCGCCTCAACAGGATTAAAGTCGACGATGGCGGTGAGCTGCCCGTTCCGCGCCTCGACGCGGGCGATCGCCATCTCCGCGACGTCGCGGGCCCTGGTCTTTCCTGCCCGCACGGCGGCGGCGATGGCGGCGGCGCCCTGGTCCAGCAATTCGGTCATCGGCTTTTCCTCATTTGCTCACTTCCCCGGCATGATAGCGTGCGCCGCCATGACGTTGGAGAGCGACCTATACGCGCCGGTGAAGGCGCTGCTCGAAGGACAGGGTTACGTCGTCAAGGGCGAGGTGCGGGGCTGCGATGTCGTGGCGGTCCGCGACAAGGAGCCGCCTGTCGTGGTCGAGTTGAAGCGCACGTTCGGGCTGGGCCTCGTGCTGCAGGGTGTCGACCGGCTTGCGTTGACGGATCTGGTCTATCTTGCCGTGGGGCAATGGCCCAAGCAGATGAAGAACGTGAAGAAGCTCTGCCGCCGGCTGGGATTGGGCTTCATCGTGGTCGGCAACGGCAAGGCCGACGTGGTGCTCGATCCCGCGCCCTATGCGCCGCGGCAGAACAAGCGCAAGGTGGGCCGGCTGCTTGGCGAGCATGAGCGTCGTGTCGGCGATCCCAATCTCGGCGGCCAGGCGATGCGGGCCCCGCTGATGACCGCCTATCGGCAGGAGGCGCTGCGCTGCGCCGAACTGCTGGCGGCGAACGGGCCGATGAAGGTGGCGGCCCTGCGCGCGGCCTGCGACGCGCCCAAAGCGGCCCAGATTCTGCAACAGGATGTCTATGGCTGGTTCGAGAGGGTGGAACGCGGTGTCTACGCGATCACGCCGAAGGGGCGGGAAGGCCTGGAGCGGTTCGACCGCAAGCCGGCCTGAATGCTGATCGCGCATCTCTCCGATCCGCACGTCCGACCGGACGGCGTACTCTATCAGGGCGTGGTGGATTCGAACGCACAGTTCGCGGCTGCGATCGCCCATGTCAACGCACTCGATCCGCCTCCCGACCTCGTACTGCTGAGCGGCGACCTCGTGGATCATGGCCATGCCGACGAATACGCCGTGCTGGTGCGGCTGCTGGCGCCGCTCGTCGTGCCCGTGCTGGCGATTCCGGGCAACCATGACGAACGCGAGGCCTTCCGGAAGGCGTTCGCCGGACAGTCCTGGCTGCCGGCGCAGGGACCGATCGACTATGTGGTGGGCGACCGCGGCCCCGTGCGCCTCGTGGCGCTCGACGTCACCTTGCCGGGACTGCACCACGGCGCTGTGAACGAAGAGGGCGCGGCCTGGCTCGATCTGGTGCTGGCGGCGGAACCGTCGCGGCCGACGATCGTCATGATGCACCAGCCGCCGTTCGACACGGGCATTCCCTACATGGACCTCTATTCGTGCCGGGAAGCACGGCGGCTCGCTTCGGTGGTCGCGAGACACCCGCAGGTCGAGCGCATCCTGTGCGGCCACGTTCACCGCGCAATGCAGCTACGGTTCGCCGGCACGATGTTATGCACCGCGCCGTCCACGACGACGACCGTAGCGCTCCGGCTCCAGCCCGACGCCAAGCCAGCCTCGCACATCGAGCCGCCGGCGATGCTTCTGCATCACTGGCGGGAAGGGACAGGGCTCGTCACGCACTTCGTCCCGATCGGGATCTTTCCGGGACCTTATCCCTTCGCCTGAGCGGGCTGCCTGAGTTCGAAAGCCTCGCCTCCCACACGAAGTCGACCGGCTCGTGCGATATCCTTCGCGGGTGCAACCGTGGAACTGTTCCGGCATTATGCTGGTCCAATGCGCACCCTCGAGATCGTCCACCGGACTCGTTACGAATATACCGAGCCGGTGTCGCTCGGGGATCACCGGCTGATGTTCCGGCCGCGCGACAGCCATGACCTTCGGCTTCTTCGCACGGGGTTGGTTATCGAACCTGCGGCTCAGGTGCGTTGGATCCACGATCCCTTCGGCAATTCGATCGCGATCGCCTCGTTCGAGGGAACGACCCAGGTTCTGGAGCTTGTCAGCACGATCCAGCTCGAGCATTTCGGTGTACCCCCGGAGCTGCCGCCCATTGAGGAGTTCGCCCGCACGGTGCCGTTCAGTTACGCCGCCGAGGAGGCACCTGACCTGGCACGCTACATCGAGCGCTCCTATCCGGACCCTGGTTCGATCGTCGGTCCCTGGACCAAGCAGTTCATGGAAGGCGAGGGTGGCAACGATACGTTCGGGCTGCTGAAGCGGGTCTGCACGGGTATTCAGCAGAAGCTGAAATACGCGATGCGGTTCGAGATCGGCACGCAGGTGCCGGCCGTTACGCTCGAGTCGGGAGGCGGGACCTGCCGCGACTACGCCCTGCTGATGATCGAATGCTGCCGCTCGCTGGGCCTCGCGGCGCGCTTCATCACCGGCTACCTCTACGATCCCGCGCTCGACGCCGCGCCGGGTGAGGCGACGACCCATGCCTATCCCCACGCGTGGATGGAGGTCTACCTGCCGGGCGCCGGTTGGGTGGAGTTCGACCCAACCAACGGAATCATCGGAAGCGAGCGCCTGATCCGCGTGGCGGTCGGACGGGACCCGGAGCAGGCAATGCCGATCAAGGGCACCTTCACCGGATCGTCCGAGGTTTCCGTCAATGCCTCGGTCGACGTCCAAGTCCATACACTCGCGCCCGCGCCCGTCGCCGATGCGGCCGTTCCGCTGGAGCCGGGTTCGTCGGAGGCTCCGGCCCCACCGCCTGTATCGGCAGCCCCTCAGACCGCACCTTCCCAAGGCCTTTGACATCGTAGAAATACGGCGGTTGAGTGCAAAATGGGGCTATGACACGTCCCGGCGATAACGGGGGAGTGGCTTCTGGGCGTCTCGATCAATGGGCTGGTGCGCGGCTTGCTCGGCCTCGGCGGGCTTCTTCTCATCTGGTTCGCATGGCCGGTGATGAAGAGCGCGTGGCAGGCGCAGCAGGCCGACGCGGCAACGACGGCACTTCGGCTTAACTACAAGATCTCGCTGGATGAAGTGCTGAGTGCCATCGACAGGCTCGACCGTGCGGTCGAGTCCGATCCGATCGCTATCCGCTATTTCCAGCGGTCCGAGCTGCTGGCCGGTGCCGCCCTGTCTCCCTTTTTCGCGCCCACGGCCCAGCAGCGGACCGAATGGCTGAAGCGTGCCGAGGACGATCTCCGGGCAGGCCTGGGTGACGATCCCGCCCGCGGCATTCAGTGGCTGCGCCTCTCGTCGGTACGGCTGGCGCTGGAGGGCCCTTCCCAGAGGTCTGTCGCGCCCCTCCTGATGTCGATCGATACCGCGCCCATGCTCCTGCCTCTGTGGCCGGTGCGACTGAGGCTGATCCTCGACAACTGGCAGGCGCTGACGAGGGAGCAACGCGAGAGGGTCGCCCTCTATGTCGCGCGGACCTGGCAGCTTTCGTCCAGTTACGACTCGTTCGCTGACGCCATCCGTACCCCGGTCGACGAGCTGTTGATCCGCTATTTCGTGCGCAACGAGGCAGGCGCGCAGGACGAGCTCACGCGTCTGTTGACGGAGCGCCGAAAGAGGAAGTCATGATGGAATGGACCGAGAAGGGCCACGAACCGGGTGTGGTCGTGCTTCGCGATTGGCAGTGGTTCGTCCGCCGCGCCATCGACAAGGCCGCTGTCTTCGTCTTCTTCGCCATGGTCGTGCTGGCCGCACTTCCCATGGGCGGCAATCGAGACTGGGCGTGGGCGCCGCTCTGCGTGCTGCTCGGCCTGATCGCGATTCCGGTGTCGCTGGGGCTCGGTGCTCGCGGAGGGCATGCCGTGGGGACGCTCGAACGTCTGCCGTTGCTGGTGCTGACCGGTTGCTGGTTTTTGTTTGCAGGATTCGCGTTGTGGCAGATGACGACATGGACGCCGCTCACGGCCGACGCCTGGCTGTTCACCCGTGCCGCCGAGATCCTGGGCAGTGCCCATGCGCCGATCCCGGCGATTGCCGCCGACGCGGCCCGCAATTCGCTTCTGAAATGCCTGGCCTGCGCGCTGATATTCCTGATGGCACGAGCCCTGTGCCGCGACCGTGACAATGCGCGGTGGTTTCTCATCGCGCTGGTGGCCAGCGGTGTTCTGGTCGTGAGCTATGGCATCGCGATGCAGATATCTACGAACTCCTGCTATCTCGGCAGCTACCTGCGCAAGCAGTTCGAGCTCACGCCCGGCGACCGCTGCCTGATGGGCGGCACCTTCGTCAACAGCAACTCGTTCGCCTGCTACATGGGCATGTGCGTGGTCGCAGCCCTCGCGCTGGTTTTCAGCAGTCACCGCAGGAAGGTCAGCGTCCCGTACGGCTACGACGAAGCCGAGCATGTCCGTGTCATAGACTGGTTCACATTCCCGCGGGTCGTCCTCCTTGCGCTCTCGCTGTTGATGCTGGGGGGCATGCTGATTTCGGCATCACGCGCGGGGTTCGGGGCGTCGATTGCTGGAATGCTGTTCCTCGGCCTGCTTCTCATGCGGGGTCGCTGGAGATCGCGGCCCGAACTCGGCCGTATATTCTTTGTGGGGCTTGTAGCGTTCGTCGTCGTCGCCGGCATTGCCGGCAGCGGCATGCTCAACAAGTTTGCCGCTTCGGCTGACGATTCATCGCGTCTGAGAATCTGGTCCGCGGCATTCCAGGCGATCGCGATGTCGCCATGGCTGGGTTGGGGGTTGGGCGGTTTCGGCGACGCCTTCGCGCTTCTGCAGCCCTCCAACAGCCTGCAGCCCAACGACATCGCCCACTCGACGCCGCTCGAGACGGTGGTCGAACTCGGCGTGTTCGCGGCAATCCCCGCGATCGTCGTAGTGGCATTGCCCTGGGCCGTTTGTCTGCGCGGTGCCCTGACGCGCCGACTTGCCCATCGCTACCTGCCGGCTGCGGCCTTCTCGGTCGCCTCTGTTCCGATCCTCCATTCGCTCGTCGATTTCAGCCTGCAGATGCCGGCCATCGGCTTCGTGACGGCAGCCCTGCTGGGCATGGGGTGGGCGCAGTCTTTCGGCCGCAGGCAAAGGCCGGAGCAGAGCTTTACGCAGCAAACCTGATCGCGATATGATCATCTCGGGTGCAAGTATGCTACGAAGCATGCGCCGGAGCGGGAAGTCCGGGTGGGGAAACGCAGCGTATGAGCGTTGAGACGCGCGGCCGAGTCTTGAGGGAATGGCCGGTTAGGCCACATGGGGAGACGATGTGCCGAGAGCCATGACGGCTGAGGTAGAGGAGTCATCCGAGGAGCAGCGGACGACCGGTACGCCGCGGATGCGGTCGGCGCCCCAGCGTTTCATCGAAACCTGGGTCGATGCCCTTCTCGGCTTTCTGTTCTGCGTCGTGCTGCCGATCCCCCTCTATGCGACCGACGAGCCATTCTTCGGGCCGTTCGATGCGTCCGAACTCACCATTGTCGCCACCGTCGTCGCCTATGCGATCGTCTGGTACTGCGGCCGTCGGCTGGATGCATTTCCGGGGGCCGGTCTCAATGCGGCTCAGGTTGGTACGGTGGCGGTGATCACCTACGCCCTGATTGCCACCATCCTCCTGCTGCTGCGCCTGGACTATTCGCGCGTCCAGCTTTTCGGCAGCGGAATGCTCACCGTGCTCTGGATGGCGGTCATCGCACAGCTCCGCGGGCGCTACCTGGTCCGCAACTACGCCGTGACGCCCCATTCGGCGATCGCCTCGCTGCCGCGGCTTTCGACGTGCCGGTGGCTCGATTTCGACGATGTGCGCCAGCGGGGCCTGAGGGTCGATGCGATCGTGGCCGATCTCAGCGACGATCTCGGAGAGGGCCAGCTCGCCGCGCTCGCCGACGCGGCCATCGCGGGCGTGCCGGTGCTCGACCGGCGCTATGTCGTGGAGAACATGACCGGCCGCACGCCGCTCAGCGGCCTGACGCCCAACGAATTCGGATCGCTGTTGCCGTCGCGCCAGTATCTCGTCGTCCGGCGAGCGCTCGAATGGGGCCTGACGGTCTTTTTTCTGCCGCTGCTGCTTCCGATCCTCGCGGTCGTGGCGCTGATCGTGCGGCTGGACAGTCATGGACCGGTGTTCTTCCTGCAGACCCGGATTGGCCGCCGCGGGCGCGCTTTCCGCATGATCAAGTTCCGCACGATGTTCGTCGGGGTACCAGGCCCCAGCTTCACGACGTCGTCCGACCCCCGCATCACGCGAAGCGGCCGCTTTCTCAGGCGCTGCCGGCTCGACGAGCTGCCGCAGCTCTTCAACATCCTGAAGGGCGACATGAGCTGGGTCGGCCCGCGGCCCGAGGCGGCCTCGCTGGAGAAGGGCTATGTCCGCGATATCGAGTACTTCGCCCTGCGCGGTATCGTGCGGCCGGGCATCACCGGCTGGGCGCAGATCAACCAGGGTTATGCCCACGAAGCCGACGCAATGCGCTCGAAGCTCGAATACGACCTTTACTATCTCAAGCACTGCTCACTGTGGCTCGATTTGGTGATCTTCCTCAGGACCTTCGCGGTGGTGTTCCGCGGCACCGGCGCGCGCTAGGCTGCGGCGCAAATCATGTGCGGCATAGCAGGCATTCACGCCTATCTCGACGTTGCGCCCCGGGTCGACCGTGGCGAGCTGGTTCGCATGAACGAGCGCATGGTCGCGCGCGGGCCGGACGGCAGTGGCTTGTGGGTGAGCGGGGACGGCCGCACCGGCTTCGGCCACGTCCGGCTCGCCATCATCGACCTGTCCGAGGGCGGCGCGCAGCCCATGCATGCGAGCGACGGGCGACTTACGATCACCTTCAACGGCGAAATCTACAACTACCGCGAATTGCGGGCCGAGCTGCAGGCCAGGGGACGCATCTTCCGCAGCGGATCCGACACCGAGGTCCTGCTGCAACTTTATGCGGAGTACGGCGCCGCCATGGTCAGCCGGCTGCGCGGCATGTTTGCCTTCGGCCTGTGGGACACGGACAAGCGGACGCTGCTGCTGGCGCGAGATCCGCTCGGCATCAAGCCGCTCTACTGGGCCGACGACGGCTGGACCTTGCGCTTCGCCTCGCAGGCCAAGGCGCTGCTGGCGGGCGGCGCCGTGTCGCCCGATCCCGATCCTGCCGGGATCGTGGGATTCCATCTCTTCGGCAGCGTGCCCGAACCTTTCACGGTCTGGCGCAGTATCCAGTCGCTGCCGGCCGGGACGATGCTGACCGTCGATGCCACCGGACCCGGCATTCCGCTACGCTACTATGACGTGGCGGCGGCCCTGTCGGAGCGGACGACCCGATCCGCGGTCCCGGCTGATTCGCGCGCACGCCTCGCCGAGGCTGTCCGCGATTCCGTGCGCCATCATCTCGTGGCGGATGTTCCGATCGCTGTGTTCCTCTCCGCCGGAGTGGATTCCGGCGCCTTGCTGGGAACGATGGCCGGGCTGGGTGCGCGCGACATCACCGCGGTGACGCTTGGCTTCCAGGAATTCGAGGGAATGGCGCTCGACGAGGCACCGCTGGCTGCCGAGGTCGCGGCGCGTTACGGCGCGCGTCACATCGTGCGCACCGTCGATCGCGCCGAGTTCGAGCGCGACTTGCCGGCGATGATGGATGCGATGGACCTGCCGACGATCGACGGCATCAACACGTGGTTCGTCGCCAAGGCGGCGCGCGAGGCGGGCATCAAGGTGGCGTTGAGCGGGCTCGGTGCCGACGAGTGTTTCGGCGGTTATCCGTCCTTCACCGACGTGCCGCGCAGCGTGCACTGGTTGCGTCCGGTCTCCTGGCTGCCCGGCGTGGGGGCATTGGTACGGTGGGGCCTGTCGAGCGCCGTCGCCGCCGGGCTTCGCCTGCATCCCAAGACACCCGGCGTGCTGCAGTATGGCGGGACCTGGGCGGGTGCCTATCTGCTGCGGCGAGGCGTCTATATGCCCTGGGAACTCGAGGGTGTGCTCGATCCGTCGCTGGTTCAGGAGGGGCTGCGCCGCCTCACGCCCCTCAGTCGGATCGCCGCCGCCATCCAAACCGGCCGGTCGCTCGGGGACTTCGACCGCGTGGCGGCGCTGGAGACATCGCTCTACATGCGCAACCAGCTGCTGCGCGATGCCGACTGGGCGAGCATGGCGCATGGTGTCGAGATCCGGGTACCGTTCGTCGACCCATTTTTCCTAGCGGCACTTCCGCCCGGACCCGTGCTGGCCGACATGGATGCCAAGGACGCGATCGCCGAGGTGCCCGACCCGCCGCTGCCGGACAGTGTCCGTCATCGACGCAAGACCGGCTTCTCGACACCGCTCGGGCGCTGGCTGCAGGACGCGGCCGGCACTCCCCGGCAGCCGGGGATTGACCTGTCCGCTGCCTCGCGGGCCTGGACCCTCAATGTCTGGCGTGCCGGCTGGACCGGTCCGGTGGCGGCCTAAGCGACGCGATGGGGGCTCGCATCCTCGCTCTCGTCAGTGACTGCTATGGCGCGCGCGGCGGGATCGCACGCTACAATCAGGATCTGTTCGATGCTCTGGCCGACGGCAGCACGGAAGTCCTGATCCTGCCGCGCCATGGCGACGCGAGCGGGATGGTGCTTCCGGCCGGCGTGCGCCAGAACCCGCCGATCTTTGGCCGGCTTGGCTTCTCGCTGGCGGCGATCGTTGCGGCATGGCGCTTCCGGCCCATCGACACGGTGTTCTGCGGTCATGTGTTCATGGCGCCGCTGGGCGTCCTCCTCGCCCGGCTGTTCGGCGCACGCTACTGGGTGCAGGCCCATGGCACCGACATCTGGCGGGACCGCCGCGGGCTCGTGCGGTGGCTGATCCGCAATGCCGATCTGGTGACGACGGTCAGTCGCGAGACCCGTCGCATCCTGCTCGCCTGGGTCGACCTTCCGCCGGAGCGCGTGCGCGTCCTGCCTGATACGGTGCGGGATGTCTTCACCCCAGGCCCGGCGCTTGAGGCGCTGCGTGACAGGCTGAAGCTCGGCTCCGGCCCCATCCTCCTCACGGTCGGCCGGCTCGCCTCGAACGAACGCTACAAGGGTCACGAGCCGGTCTTTTCCGTTCTCCGCGGTTTGCGCGCGAAATATCCCGATCTCGTCCATGTCGTGGCAGGGGACGGCGATGACAGGCAGCGTCTCGAAGCAGTCGCTGCCGAGCTGGCACCCGGCGCCGTGCGCTTCCTCGGTTTCGTGCCCGACGCGGACTTGCCGGATCTGTACCGGCTGGCCGACCTCTATGTGATGCCGAGCACGGAGGAGGGCTTTGGCATCGTCTATCTCGAGGCGGCGGCCTGCGGTTTGCGTGTCATCGGCGGCAAGGGCGGCGGCACGGCCGACGCCATTCCCGACGAGCGTGTCGGTGTGATCGTCGATCCGGTCGACCGCGCCGCGCTGGCCTCGGCGATCGAGCAGCAGTTGGCGCAAGGCAAGGCCGACCCGGTTGCCGTGGAACCTTATCGGCGATCCCATTTTGTCTCCGCCGCGCGAGCACTCTATGCTCGCCTAGCAGCCCAGCCGCGTCGTATGAGTTCCGGCCTATGACATCCAGTGATCGCCCTTCGCAGCGGCTCATCCTCGAGGCCGGACGTGCCGATCGCCAGTATTGGGGCGACATTTGGCGATACCGCGAGCTCTTCTTCATCCTTGCCTGGCGCGATGTCGCGGTGCGCTACAAGCAGACGGTGATCGGCCTGGCCTGGGCCTTCGTCAGGCCGTTCGTGACCATGGTCGTATTCACGATCGTGTTCGGCAAGCTCGCCAAGCTGCCGACCGAGGGTGGAGCACCCTATGCGGTGCTGGTGTTCGCGGGCCTGTTGCCGTGGACGCTCGCCTCGTCGATCCTGAGCGACGCATCGAACAGCGTCATCACCAACTCGCAGCTCGTCAGCAAGGTCTACTTCCCGCGCATCATCATTCCCTTCGCCACCGTGATGGTGGCCCTCATCGACTTCGGGGTGAGCCTGCTCATCCTGGTCGGTGTCATGGCGTGGTACGGTGTGGTGCCTGACTGGCAGATCCTGCTGCTCCCGGTCTTCGTCGTGCTGGCGGTCCTGGTGGCCATCGGACCGGCGCTGTGGGCGGCCGCGATGATCGTCAAGTACCGTGACTTCCGTTTCATCATCCCGTTCGTCGTTCAGGTCGGCCTCTACGTCTCGCCGGTCGGGTTCTCCTCCAAGGTCGTACCGTCGGAATGGCAGCTTTTATACAGCCTGAACCCGATGGTGGGCGTGATCGATGGCTTTCGCTGGGCCATCCTGGGTGGCGACAGTCCGCTCTACCTGCCGGGGTTCGCCGTCAGCATGGTCGTTGCCGCCGGCATGCTCTGGCTCGGCATCCACACGTTCCGCCGCACCGAGCGCGGCTTCGCCGACCTGATTTGAACATGTCCGACGTCGTCATCCGCGCCGAGAAGCTCGGCAAGAAGTTCATCATCGGGCACAAGGTCGAGTACTCCGCGATCTTCGGCGAAGCGCTGGTGCGCAGCGCCCGTGGCCTCCTGCGCCGTGGCGCCGACATGCTGCGCGGCCGTGCCGTCGTCGCTGGCGACGAGATCGAGGAGTTCTGGGCGCTGCGCGACGTCGATTTCGAGATCAAGCGCGGGGAGGTGGTCAGCATCATCGGCCACAACGGCGCCGGCAAGACGACCATGCTCAAGATCCTGTCGCGCATTCTCGAGCCGACGCTGGGCCGCGTCGAGCTGAACGGCCGCGTCGCCAGCCTGCTCGAGGTGGGCACGGGCTTCCATCAGGAGCTGACGGGACGCGAGAATATCTTCCTGAACGGCGCCATCCTCGGCATGACGCGCCAGGAAGTGCTGGCGCGGTTCGACGAGATTGTCGACTTCTCCGGTGTCGAGAAGTTCATCGACACGCCGGTCAAGCGCTACTCTGTCGGCATGTATGCGCGCCTGGCCTTTTCGGTGGCAGCCCATCTCGAGACCGAAATCCTGTTCGTCGACGAGGTGCTGGCGGTCGGCGACGCGGAATTCCAGAAGCGCTGCCTCGATCGAATGTCGGCCGTCGCCAGCGCCGGGCGGACTGTCCTGTTCGTCAGCCACAATCTCGCGGCCGTGGCGGCGCTCACGCGGCGCGGCATCGTGCTCAAGGGCGGCCGGCTCATCTTCGACGGACCGATCGAGAACGCGATCGCGCAGTATTCCGCGTCGCTGAGCAAGGGCAAGGCGGCGCGTGATTGGGGACGCGGCCGTCATTCGGCGATCATCTCCGCCGACCTGCTCGACGCGCAAGGGCGGCCCACGGACACCTACGAGCCGGGAACACCGTTCAATCTTCAGGTCGAGGTCGAGACGGCGAACATGCCCGGCCTGGGGCTCGAACTTCACCTGCGCGACGCCAACAACCTGCCGGTGGGCTTCTATTCGTCCAGTATCTTCTCGCAGACCCCGCTGCCGAGCCAGGGGCGCCACGTCTGCACGCTGAGCCTTCAGCCGCTTTTTCTGGCGTCGGGCGAGTACAGCTTCGACATCGCCACGAACTCGCTCACCATCGTCGTCGATCACGGCGTCGCAAACGCAATCCCCTTTCGGGTTGCAGCCTCGAGCCCGGGCGGCATCGCCTATGACTTCAAGCAGAGTCTGGGCAATGGCGTCCTGGCCATGCAACTCGCGTCGCCGCTGTGCATCGACTCCAAGTCCTCGGAGCCGGCCTGACCGCCGAGCCATGCGCCGCACGGTTTGCATCGTCAGTCCTGGCAATCTCGCGTCCAACCCGCGGGTATTGAAGGAAGCGGACGCGCTGCACGGCGCCGGTTACGACGTCACGGCGATCGTCTGCGACTACAACGAAACGCTGCGCCAGGCCGATAACGAAATCGAGGCGGCGGCGCCGTGGAAGGTGATCCGGGTGCCGCGCGCGCGGGATGAAGGGGTCGTGGCGCGCATGGCGGCGGGCTTGGCGCAGGGGCTCTCTGCAGTCGGCATCGCGGTCCCCGTCGGCGTGGCGGCGCGCAGCGCCCGCACGCCCGTCGCGGCGCTGATGCGGCGCGCGCCCGAGGTGCCGGCCGATCTCTACATCGCGCACTATGTGGCAGCCCTGCCGGCCGTGGCCGCCGCAGCTCACCGTCATCGTGCGCTCATCGGGTTCGACGCCGAGGATTTCCACTCGGGCGAAGGCGCCGGGGCGCCGGACGACGCGTTCCGGATGAGAATGATCGGAATCGTGGAGCGAGCCGTCCTGCCGTCGTGTTCGCACATGACCGCCGCCGCTCCCTTGATCGGCAAGGCCTATGCGGCGCGCTATGGACTCGTCGAGCCTGTCACGGTGCTGAACGTTTTCCCGTTGTCGATGGCGCCACCCCGGCCGAGGCCCGTTCGAGGCCAGGAAGGGACGCCGACGGTCCGGGCCTACTGGTTCTCCCAGACGATCGGTCTCGACCGTGGCCTGCAGGCGTTCATCCAGGCGATGGCCCGCACGGAAGCGCGTGTGACGCTCGATATCCGGGGCAGCAATCGCTGGGGCCATGGCGATGCGCTGCTGGCGCTGGCCCACTCGCTCGGCCTGGCCGACAGGGTGAGACTGCTGCCGATGGCGCCCCCGGGCGAGATGGTCCGGCTGGCCGCAGACTACGATGTCGGACTGTCGCTGGAGACCGAGGTCAGCGAGAATCGCCGCATCTGCCTCACCAACAAGATCTTCACCTACCTGCTCGCCGGTGTTCCCGTCGTCATGAGCGACACGCCGGCCCAGAAGCTGTTGGCAACCGATCTCGGCCTGGCGGCCCGGCTTTGCGACTTGGCCGATCCGGCGGGACTGGCCGCGACGCTCGACGCGCTTGCGTCGCCGGCCGTCCTCGCAGAGGCTTCGGCGGCCGCGTGGCGTCTCGGCCGTGAACGCTACAACTGGGAAAGGGAGCAGGACGTGCTGCTGCAATCGGTGGCCGCCGCCTTCGCGCGACGGGAGACTGTACGCTGATGCGCCTGCTGCTGACGGCCGATCCGGAGATCGAAGTCCCGCCGCGGCTCTACGGCGGGATCGAGCGCATCGTGGACGTGCTGGTCCGCCGGCTGCGGGCCGCGGGCCACACGGTCGGACTGGTGGCGCGACCGGGTTCCGAGTGTCCGAACGACGCGTTCTTTCCCTGGCCGGGGCTGAGCTCCCTGTCGCGGCGCGATACCGTACTCAACACGCTCGCCCTCGCCCGGGCCGTGCGGGCCTTCAGGCCGGATGTCGTCCACAGCTTCTCGCGCATCGCCTATCTGCTGCCGCATCTCCGCGGCCGCATTCCGCTCGTCATGTCCTTCCAGCGCGAGCCGACGCACCGGACCGTCGGCCTCGCCGTCCGGCTGGCTGCACCCGGGCGCCTCACATTCACGGGATGCAGCGACTATATTGCGCGCCGCGGCCGGCCGGCGGGCGGCGAGTGGCACGGTATTCCCAACTTCGCGGACACCGAAGGTCTGACGCTCGGAAGCCCGTCAGTGCCGGACGACGCGCCGCTGGTCTTCCTGAGCCGCGTCGAGGAGATCAAGGGCGCGCACTGGGCGATAGAGATCGCGCGACGCACCGGCCGCCGGCTGATCATTGCCGGCAACCATTCCGACCGGGACGATCCGGAGGGGCGGTTCTGGCGGGAGAAGATCGCCCCGGAGATCGGCAAGGGCGGCGTCGAGTATGTCGGGCCGGTCGACGACGTGCAGAAGAACGCTTTGCTCGGGGGTGCGCGGGCCATGCTCGTGCCGATCCAGTGGGATGAGCCCTTCGGCATCGTGTTCGCCGAATCGCTGGCCTGCGGGGCACCGGTCATCTCATGCCCGCGTGGCGCCCTGCCGGAGATCGTGCGCCCGGGCGTCGACGGCTTCCTGATCAAGTCGATCGAGGAAGGCTGCGAGGCGGTGGAGCGCGTGGGCGCGCTCGACCGCGCGGAGTGTCGTCGCCGCGCGGTCGATCACTTCTCGGCTGATGCCGTGGTGGCGCGCTACATCGACCTCTACTCGAAGGTTCGCGCCGGTATGGCGCGGTCATGACCGGCTTCCCATGATGCGCCGGCTCGCCCTCGTCAGTGGCCACTTTCCGCCGAGCAACCTCGTGGGCGCCCAACGAGCACGGCTCTGGTCGCGCTACCTCCCGGAGTTCGGCTGGGAGCCGGTCGTCGTCACCGGCGATCCCGCGCAGTACGAGGAGCGACCCGATCCCGACCTCGAGCGGCTGGTGGCGCCGGGCCTCAAGGTCGTCCACGCGAAGACCCTGTCGACGCGCCCCGTGCGACTGGTCGGAGATATCGGCATCCGTTCCTTCTGGGGGTGCTATCAGGCGCTCGCCCGTATGGCGAAGGCGCGCGAGATCGACTTCGTGATGGTGACGATCCCGTCCAACTATCTCGCGCCGGTCGGCAGGCTCGTGCACCTGCGCCACGGACTGCCATTCGGAATCGATTATCAGGACCCCTGGATCAACCGCTGGACGGGCGAGGAAAAGCCGTTCAGCCGCGCCTGGGCATCGAACAAGCTGGCCGAAATCCTCGAACCCTGGTCGGTGCGCGATGCCGCCCTCATCACCGGCATGGCGCCGGGCTATGTGGCCGGCATGCTGGAGCGAAATCCCAGGGTCGCGTCGCAATCCGAGCTGGCCTACATGCCGATGGGCACGGCGCTGGAAGACTATGCGCTGGTGCGCAGCCTCGGGCGGGCGCCTTTCCTGTTCGACGCCGCAGACGGGCGTTTCCACCTGATCTATGCCGGTGCGCTGCTGCCCGCCGGCTTCGTCGTGCTCGACAGTTTCCTGGCCGGGTTGCGCAGCCTCCGCGAGCAGGCGCCGCAGGTGGCCGCGCGGCTTGCCGTCCATTTCGTCGGAACTGGCAGTTCGCCGGACGATCCGCAGGGCCATCGCGTGTTGCCGCGTGCGCGCGCCGCCGGCGTCGGGGAGATGGTCGACGAGCATCCCCATCGCATCGGCTATGTCGATACGCTGAACCATCTCATGCACAGCAGCGCGGTACTCGTGCTGGGATCGACCGAGCCGCACTACACGCCGTCGAAGGTGTTCCAGGCGATGCTGTCGGAGCGGCCGGTCTTCGCCTTGCTCCACCGTGACAGCACGGCGGTCGCCATGATCCGTTCGGCCCATGTCGGCGAGGTCCTCACTCTGACCGAGGGTGAGCTGCCGTCAGCCGAGTCCGTGGCGACCTCGCTTCGGAGGTTCATCGAACGGCCTGCCTATGAGGCGGCCTCCGTGGACCGCAGCGTCTTCGAAGGCTATTCGGCGCGGGAATCGACGCGGCTGTTTGCCGAGGCGCTGGATCGGGCCTGCGCGAGAAGCGAACGCACATGAGGCGACGCATCGGCTTCCTGGTCAGCCATCCGATCCAGTACTATACGCCGTTCTTCCGCGAGCTTGCGGGACACTGCGATCTCACCGTTTTCTTCGCACATCGTCAGGACGCGACGGGGCAGGGGCAGGCGGGTTACGGCGTCGCCTTCGACTGGGACGTCGATCTCCTGTCCGGCTATGAGAGCCGTTTCCTGACGAACGTCGCCCGTGTGCCTTCCACCCAGTCCTTCGCAGGCTGCAACACGCCCGAGATCACCGACCGGATTTCGGAGAGCCGCTTCGATGCCTTCGTGGTGCCGGGATGGTCGCTTCGGTCCTACTGGCAGGCGGTGAGAGCGTGCCGTCGCGCGCGCGTACCCGTCATGGTGCGGGGCGATTCGCAGCTGGCGGGGCAGCGCGGCGGGGCGGTTCGGCGCGTCAAGGGCGCGGTTTTCCCACACCTCCTGAAGCAGTTCGACGCCTGCCTGTATGTCGGTCAACGCAATCGCGAGTACCTCGAACACTATGGCGTGCCGGCCGGCCGGATGTTCTTTTCGCCGCACTGCGTCGACAACGACGCCTTCAGGCGTGGAAGCGACGCGGCGCGGGAGGCCGGCAGCCGGGGCGCGCCAGGTGGACGCAAGCGTGTGCTGTTCGTCGGCCGGCTGGTGGAAAGCAAGCGGCCGCTGGACGTGATGCAGGCCGTTTCCAAACTCGTCTCGGCGGGGATGCCCCTCGAACTCGTGGTTGCGGGTGCGGGTGAGCTTTCGTCCCGGATGGAAGAGGCCGCCCGCGCCGGCGGCGTGGACGCGCGCTTCCTGGGGTTCGTCAACCAGAGTGGACTGCCGTCCGTTTATGCCTCGTCCGACGTGGTGGTGCTTCCGTCGACCGCGGTGGAGACCTGGGGCCTCGTGGTCAACGAGGCCATGGCCTGCGGCGTTCCTGCGGTGGTGTCCGATGCCGTCGGCTGCGGGCCCGACCTGATAGAGCCCGGGGTCACGGGTGCCGTGGCGCCGCTCGACGACGTTCCGGCGCTGGCGACGGCGATCGCATCGGTTCTCGCGCTCGACATTGGCATGACGCGCCGCGCGCTGGCCGAGCGCATGGAAACCTATTCGCCGGCGCGGGCGGCCGAAGGCCTGCTCGAAGCAGCCGATGCCCTTGCCTCCGGGAACCCGCTAAGGTGACGTCGTGAGCGACATATCCGTCGTCATTCCGACCTTTAACCGCCTGTGGGCCTTGCCGCAGGCCGTGGAGTCGTGCCGGTCCGCCGGCGGAAACGTTGAGATCGTCGTCGTCGACGATGGCAGCACGGACGGGACCTGGGACTGGCTGCAGGCGCAGCGCGACATCGTCGCCATCCGCGCCGAGAACTGGGGCAAGGACTGGGCCGTCGAGACCGCACTCCAGGCGGCGCGCGGCGAATTCGTGCGCTTCCTCGATTCGGATGACTGGCTTTGCGAGGATGCCAATGTATGCCAGCTGGCGCTCGCCCGAGAGACCGGTGCCGATCTCGTCGTTGCAGGCTACGAAGACTACGACGACGAAACCGGAGAGCGGCGGGTCAACGCCTGGGACGATTGCGACGACTTCATCGCCCAGCAGCTGGGCGAAGGGTGGTCGTCGCACTATTCGGCCTTCCTGTTCCGCCGTGATCTGATCCGGGGCATCCCGCATCGTCAGGACTTTGCCTTGCGCGACGACCGGCTGTTCATCCTCGAAGTCGCGATGCGCCATCCCCGCCTCGCCATCTATCGCGAGCCGGCCTTCGTGCACCGCCGTCATGCGGGCGAGCGTTTGCAGCACACTTCGGGATTCAGGCGCGATCTCGGCTTCTGGACCCATATCTCGATCTATCGCAAGACGCTCGGCCTGCTCGAGGCACGCGGCGAGCTCACGCTCCGCCGCAAGCGCGCCGCCATTCGCATGCTGTGGCCCAATGTGCGGGCGTTCGCGCGGGCCTACCCGCGAGAGGCGGCGGAAATCCTCGACTGGATCTATCGACTCGATCCGGAGTTCAAGCCGCCGGTGCGTCCCGCGATCGCCTTCGCCTACAAATGGCTGGGCTTCGCCGCGACGGAGCGCTTGCTGGGTTTCAGGGCGTTGCAGCGATGACGTCTCCGGCTGGCGAAAATGCGGAGGCGACAGGCGGTCGGCTGCGTGTCGTTCATTGTGTCGGTTTCTATTTCCCGGACTCGACGGGCGGTACCGAGGTCTATGTCCGCGACCTCGTTTCGGCGTTGTCGCGATACGCGGTCGACAGCACGATCATCGCGGCAACGGACGGCGACTATCATCGATACTCCTGGAACGGTGTGGAGGTCGTTCGCTATCCGATCGATGCGCCGGAGGTCCAACGCGTCCGCGACAAGAACGTGCGCAAGCGGCGCACCATGTTCCAGGAGATCGTGGAGGCCACGAAGCCAGACTTGTTCCACCTGCATTCGTGGACGAGCGGAGCCGGCCTGCGTCATCTCCGGCAAGTGGCGCGGATGGGCATTCCCAGTGTCGTCACCATGCATGTGCCGTCGCCGATCTGCATGCGCGGCACCATGCTGCTCAACGACGAACGCCCGTGCGACGGTCGGATAGACGACCGCCGTTGCGCCCGGTGCTGGGCGCTCGATCGCGGCCTGCCGGCACCGGCAGCCTACCTCGTGTCGCGGCTGCCGCCGTGGGATGTCACCGACAGCGTCGTCTCGCGCCTCTCGCCGCGCGCGGCCACGCTGCTCTCGGCGCGGGCGGCGGCCGCCACCAAGGCCCGACAGTTGCGCTCGATGGCCGCGCTCAGCGAACGAATCGTGGCGCCCAGCGAATGGGTGCGGGCGGCATTGTCGGAGAATGCCATTCCGCCCGAGAAGGTGGTGGTCTCGGGGCAGTCCGCCAGTGCGGAGTTTTCAGACCGCAAGCAGCGGCCGTTGCAGGGGGGTAACCGTCGCGAGATCGTGATCGGCTTCCTCGGCCGGCTCGAGCCCTACAAGGGCGCCGACCTGCTCGTGCGCGCACTGGCCAGGCTCCCCGCCGACCTGCCGGTTCTTCTGCGGATCGCCGGTGTCGGTCAGGACGCCCGCTTTGCCCGTCGGATGGGGGAGGCGACCCGGAAGGATTCGCGCATTCAGCTGATGGGACTCGTCGAGCACGAACAGGTGCCGGAGTTTCTGGCAGACATCGACGTGCTGGCGGTGCCGTCGCGCTATATGGAGACCGGTCCGATCGTGGTTCAGGAGGCACGGGCTCTCGGCATACCGGTGATGGGCGCCGATCTGGGCGGCATTTCGGAGCGCGTCCATCATGGTGTCGATGGATGGCTCTTGCCGTTCGACGACCCAGGGCTGTGGGCCGAGGCCATCCGGGTTGCCGCCACCGATCGTGCCGAGGTTGCGCGGCTTTCGAGCAACATGCGCCGTACGAGGTCGATCGACGACGTTGCGTCGGAAATGGCCACGCTCTATCGCGAGATCATGGCTGATCGGCCGCAAGTCGTAGGGGCGTGGTCCTAGTGCCGCCACGCGCGCCCCTCAATCTCTTCTACGAAGAGCCGGATTCCGATCGCTGGCTGCCTTTCGATCGCTATCCCCGGCGCATGGTGCGCTGGGCGCTGCGGGGTCCGAAGCAGCCCGGCGGGACGATGCGCGTCTATCTCAATCTGTGCGACGGCCTTGACCGTCTGAACGTGCCGTACCGCGTCAACGACTATGGATACATCCACGAGAATCCCCACGAGCTGGCCTGCGTGATTGGCCAGCCGCACGTTCTGGCGAAGATTCCGCTGGAAACCCCCATCCTGTTCGGCACGTCGATCTACAATCACCCCAGCGATGATCCGGACCTTCTGCGTCGCCGGAAGATCTGCCGTGTCCTGGTGCCGAGCCGATGGGTCGAACGGATGTTCTCGGCCGTCTGGCCGGGCAATATCAGTGTCTGGCCTTCCGGCATCGACACGGATCGCTGGTCTCCGTCGAAGCGCGCGAACAAGGACGTCGACGTCCTGATCTACGACAAGGTGGTCCGGCATCGCAGCCGCTACATGCGCACGATCGTCGAGCCGTTGCTCGACGAACTCCGGCGGCGCCGCCTCAGCGTGGAGACGCTTCGCTACGGGTACTACCGCGAGGAGCGGCTTCACGATCTCAGCCGGCGGACGCGGGCCATGATCTACCTCAGCCACCACGAGACGCAGGGCCTCGCCGCGCAGCAGATGCTGGCGTCCGACGTTCCGCTCCTTGCCTGGGATCAGGGTGGCCTGTGGAAGGATCCGAAGTATGCGCCGCATCTCGTGCGATTCGGGCCGGTGACCTCGGTGCCGTACTGGGACGAACGGTGCGGCATGAAGTTCAAGGGCGGCGCCGACCTCCAGTCGGCCTTCGACAGGTTCTGGTTTGGCGTTGAAGCAGGCCTCTATGCGCCGCGCGAGATGATCGCCGAGAGGTTGACGCTCGAAGGACAGGCAATGGCCTACCTGGCGCTGGTCGACATGTACGGCCCTAGTTGACCGGTGGTGCGCGGCGCTTGTCCTTCAGGAGGCGAAGCAGTGCGCGCGGCAGGCCGAGCTCCACGAAGAACCGGCGTGTGACGTCGAGCAGGCCGTAGGCAAAGGCCCTGAAACTCGCGTTGGCGTGGATGACGATCCGGTAGTTCACGTCGATCGTGTCTGTGTACCAGGTCTTGTAGGCGCCGAGCGTGCGCATGAAATCGAACATCGTTCGCGTCTTCGCGTAGTGGTCGACGAGTGCCAACAGCAACGCGGCGCCGACACGATCCTTCTCGAACGCCCGATCCCGTGCCGGCATGTAGTAGTAGGCCTTGCGTTCGTCGGCGAAGCCGAAATGCGCCGCGGCGATCTTTCCTGCCGACGCGACGACGGAGAGATCGATGTGGTCGCGCATGCCTTCGCTGGCGACCAGGGCGTCGAAGAATTTCCCTTCCTTCTCCCGCCCCAGGGGACTGCCGGGCCAGTTCCGGATATGGAGATCGCGAACGGCCGGCCAGAGCGTGTCGAAGTCGCCGCATCCGACCCGCACCTCGAAGCCGCGCGCCTGCAGCGCCTCGAGCCGGCTGCGGATGCGGCGCAGCCGCCCGCCATCTTCCGTCGCCTGCCCGGGTCGGAGGTCTCGTACGGCGACGGGCGTCTCGATATGCGTGCGCACCGTCCAGTCATGACGCGCCTGCGCGGCATTGACGATCTGGAACGTGGTCGGATCGCGGCTGCAGAACTGCCGCAGGTCGAGCACGTCCCAGCGACCTCTCTGCGCTTCGAGGAAACCGAGGATGGCGGTGACGGCGCGACCCCTGTGTACCCCCGCCCGCACCAGGATATTCTGATAGTCGGCGAGGCCCGCGACGATCGTCTCGGCGACCGTGACTCCGATGCCAAACGTACGCGTGCGCCGAAGGCAGAGCGGCGCCAGGGCCGCGATCCGGCCGTTCGTCGCATCGCGAGCCACGACGATGAACAGCGCGTCGCCGGCCCGGCAGTGCCGGAAGAAAAGAAAACTCCATTCCCAGCGGTAGAATATCTCCGGGAATTCCATCGTATCGACGAGCTCGTTCCATTCGGACCGCAGGCGTTCGAACGCTTCGACCGAGGTGACGAGTTCGACGGAGAAGGCCATGTCAGGCCTGTTCCGGCTTGCGCGACATGTAGTAGACCCACGGATTGGAATCCCGTGGCAGGCGCGGATCGTCGCCCGGCACGAAGTCGCGGCTCTCGTTGCCGGCACAGGCGATGTCCACCATGCCGAGGCGGCGCAATTCGGCCACGCCGACGTCGGGTCGCACGTAATAGAGCGCCGACGACCGGAAGGAATGGGTGCCGTCATGGACGCGGCCCGCGGCGAGCGGCATCCGGTACTGCAACAGGCCGTTCTTCGCCCAGAACACGCACGACCATTTGAACGACCGCAACGTCTCGCGCAGGCCGGTGTGGACGCGGAAGCGGAAGCGGTCGGTGATCGCGGGCAGATAGTTTGCGTTGTGGCTGGAGAAGACCATCAGGCCGCCGGGCCGCAGGACGCGGCGCATCTCGCTGAGCGCCGTCATGCGCTCGCTTCGGTCGAGATGATCGATGCCGTTGTAGCTGAACAGGACGAAATCGTAGCTTTCGTCGGCTGCGAACTCGAGGCGTCGCGCATCCGCCACGGCGAACCGGAAGGAGGGGAACTCCTGCCTGCAATGCTCGATCATGGCCGCCGAGTAGTCGATCCCGAGATAGGTCCTGACGAGCGGGGCGAAGTGGCGGGTGGTCCGCCCGCCGCCGACACCGATGTCGAGCATGTCGATCGTGCCGAGCGAGGGAGCGAGTTGCGCCAGCAGTGTCTGCTCCGGCTTCTGCAGCCCGTCGGGCCGGGCATAGAGCGCCACGATGTCGGGCGACTCGTAAGCCGAACGGGAGAGGTCCGGGGCCAGGCCGGTCATGCCTTGCCCCATTCGGCATCCCAGTCCGTGACCGTACCCATGCGGCCGACCGTGCCGAGCTGAACCGGCGCGATCCGGTCCACGAGACGGGCCGGCAGGCGACGGCGCAGGGCCAGCACGAGGCGCAGATAGGACCGATCGAAGTCGAACGGGCGCCGTCGGTTGCGACCGCTCGCACAGGCGATCAGCCGGTCGGGGTAGCTGCGCGTCGCCACCAGCGACGGGGCATTCTGGCTCACGAAGGCGGCCAGCATGCGACGCTTGTCGGCCAGTTCCTGCGGCGACAGTCGAAGCTTCAGGATCGGGCGGCCATCGACACCGTCCGGCGGCCCGTTATAGGCAACCAGCCCGAACAGCCAGCGTGCGGCGAGCGCGAGGACGCGGTGCGGCGTGTTCACGAGCGAGACATACGGGCTGTATTCCGGCGCCTCGAACACCGCGAAGCGGTCTGCCGGCGTGACCAGCCGGTCGACCAAAGCTGCCACCATGTCGTGGTGGACATGGCCGCCCTCGAAAGCCGGCGTGACGAGCGCAGTCGGCTCGAACTCGTCGATGATTTCACGCAGGACCGCGGCTGCTTTGCGCAGCTTCTCCGGATCGCGACGTTCGAGCGGCGGCATGAGATCGAAGAAGCGCAGGTCGTCATCGCCCAGGCCGGCGACGCTCCAGGCGCCTCGCGCTTCCGCCTTGCGCCGTTCGGGCAGCGAGGGCGTTTCGTCCTGCGCCAGATAGACCACGCGCGTGACACCACCCAGGCGGCTGTTGCGCAGACCGAGTCCGCCGGCCGAGATGACGCAGTCGTCCTCATGGGGCGCGAAGATCAGCAGCCGCCCAGGCTCGTTCCAGTCCATCCAGCGCTCGATCATGCGGATTCGCAGCAGGGCGAGAGCGGCGACGGCCAGCAGCATCGAGTAGAAGAGCGCGAACGGCAGGGCGATCCAGAAGGCGCCCGGGACGCGTGTTGCCAGCCAGAACAGCAGGGCTGCGGCGGCAAGCAGCGCCACGACGATCGACGGCCGGAAATCGATTCGGAGCTTCATTCGATCGCGGAGCCCATTCCTGCAATACCTATGCTATCAATTGCCCCGGTACATCAAGCCCTTGCGAATCAGTGGACGAGCCGTTGCGCCTTCTTCACGTCGTTCCGACCTATCTGCCGGCGGTGAGATATGGCGGGCCGATCCGTTCCGTCCATGCGCTCTGCCGGGAGCTTCACCACCAGCGTCGATGGCCCGTCCGACAGCGACGTGCCGCTCATGACTCCGGTCGACGTCGACGGGGTGAAGGTCACGTATTTTCCGAGCCGCGTGCTGCGCCGGCTCTACTGGTCTCCGCCGATGGGGCGCGCCCTCGCGGCATCGACCGCAGGCTTCGATGCCGTGCACCTGCATTCGGTGTTCCTGTGGCCGATCCTCGCCGGCGCCCGCGCAGCGCGCGCTCACGGTGTCCCCTATGTGATCTCGCCGCGAGGCATGCTCGTGCCTGAACTGATCCGGCGGAAGAGCCGCTGGGTCAAGGAAGCCTGGATCCGCCTGGTCGACCGTCCCAACCTGGAGGCCGCCGCGGCGGTCCATGCAACGTCGGCCATCGAGGCTCGGCACATTGCGAGCTTCGGCTGGCGCCTGCCGCCCATCGCGATGATTCCGCATGGCGTCGACGATCCGCCGGCGCCATCGAAGGCGGCTCTGTCCCCTGATGTGGCCGCCGCGATTTCAGGCGGTCCGATGGTTCTTTCGTTTGGGCGATTGAGTTGGGAGAAGGGGCTTGACCGCGTGATCGCCGCCCTTGCCGAGGCGCCGGCGGTGCGGGCGGTCATGGCGGGTGACGATGGTGGCCACGCCGGATTCCTGGCTCAGGAGGCGGCCCGCCTCGGTGTCGCCGACCGGGTGACGATCATCGCGCGGCATGTCTCGGGTCCCGACAAGGAGGCGCTGTTCGCGGCGGCGCGACTCTTCGCGATGACGTCGCTGTCGGAAAATTTCGGCATCGCCGCATTCGAGGCCATGCGACGGGGCGTGCCGGTTCTGGCCACGCCGGATGTCGGTATGTCGGAGATCGTGCGCGATACGCGGGCGGGACTGGTGGTCGACCCGACTCCTTCCGCCATTGCCGCGGGCCTGCGCGAGATGTTCGCCGACCCGGCCCTCTGCCGCCGTCGCGGCGAGGCCGGGCAAACGCATGTCATCGATCACTATGGCTGGCCTGCCGTCGCCCGAAGGATGGCCGAACTCTACCGTTCGATCGCCGGCGCTGCGCGGCCGGGAGCCGGCGTATGACGGAGCTGTTCGAGCAGAGCCCGTTCGATCCGGCGAAGGAGTGCCGCATCGTCATCATCGCGGACTGGTTGCCGCCGGATTTCGGTGCCGTCGGCCAGTACATGCAGATGCGCGCGCAGGGGCTGGCAGAGCAGGGGCACGACGTCACGCTGGTCGGACTGTCGACAGGGTCCGGATCGAAGTCACGTCGGGAAAGAGGCAAGGGGAGCCTGACGGAGATCCGTCTCTCGGCACGCCCGGTCCCCCGTTGGTCGCTATTGGGTCGGATGCTGTGGACGATCGCCACCAATCTGCGCCTGATCCTCGCGGCCTTTGGGCCACTGCGGGCGGCGGACGGCATCCTGTTCACGGGCTCGCCGCCATTCCTCATTCACCTTCTGGTGCCCTTGAAGCTGCTGTGGCGCGGACGTCTGATCTACCGGATCACCGATTTCCACCCGGAATGCCTGATCGCGGCGCGGGACCGACCTTCGCGGGCCCTGAGACTTCTCCTGGGACTGACGAACTTCTGGCGCCGCCGTGTCGATGGCTTTGAGGTCCTGGGCGAGGACCAGCGCCGGCGTCTGAACGGCACCGGCGTTCCAGCCGGGCGAATTTCCCTGGTGCGGGACGGCTCGCCAGTGACTTTTGTGCCCGATGGTCCGGTCGAGCCCCTGCCTGCGGAACTCGCCGGCAAGTGCGTGCTGCTCTATTCGGGCAACTACGGCGTTGCCCATGAGGTCGAGACCGTCGTGCGCGGCTACGAGCTACATCACAGGCGAGGAAGCGGGCGCGTTCACCTGTGGCTATCTGCCACAGGGGCCGGTGCCGAGGAGGTTGCCTGCCGGCTCGGGACCGCCGGGCTGCCGTTCCATCGGTCATCTCCGGTGGCGCTGGAGAAGCTGGCCGGCTTGCTCCGAGCGCCGGCAGCGCACCTCGTGACATTGCGTGATTCATTCGTCGGTTATGTCATGCCATCCAAGATCTACGCCTGTCTCGAATCGGCCAAGCCCGTACTGTTTGTCGGCAGTGCCGATTCCGATGTGGATCTGCTTGCTCGCGCGATACCTGAAGGATATTGGCGGGTTTCGTGTGGAGACGTCGACGGGTTCGCGTCGGCGCTCGAAGCGCTGGCGGATCGATCGATACCCTCATTATCCGATCCCACGAAACCGAAGACGTGAACGACCGACGCGCGGAATGCTCGCCCGGATCCGCTATTTGCGTTTTTGCTGCAGCTTGTTCTTGAATTCTGACACAATTTGCTGGCAGAGAATCCTCCTGATCCAGCCGTCCGCGGATCGCAAATGTTGGCGTTGGGCGGGGAAGTCAGGGGTGGCCAGGGGGGCCTTGGCTTTCTGCAGGTAATTCGCTAATTTGTTTACTGGCTTGGATGGGACCAAATCGAGATTCTCGAGGTGGGCCAAGTGGGTGTGATACCTCCGCAAAAATTGACCATGTCGTCACAAGATGCATGGTTGGGTTGGGTTCGATGTCAAAAATTGCAGTCCGGACGCAGGGTTTCGCGGCTATCTCGGTCCTCCTTTGGGCTGTGAGTGCGGCTGCGCAGGTCGGTCCCGAGGTCGCGCAGGCGCCGCCGGGCGCCTCCCAGCCGGCCGGAGGTCCCAGTCAGCCGGGTACGGGTCCGATGCAGGGAGCCGGCCCGATGCAGGGGGCAGGCCCCGGGGGCCCGGCAAGCAACGTTGGTCCTGCCACCGATCCTCAGCAGGCTCAACAGGCTCCGCAACAGGGCGGTGGTCCCCTGCAGAATGCCGGCCCATTGCAGGGCTCGGGTCCAATACAGACAGCCGGCCCGCTTCAGAGCGCAGGCCCTCTCCAGAGCGCTGGACCGTTGCAGAGCAACGGTCCGTTGCAGAACGCTGGCCCGCTGCAGAATGCGGCGCCCTTGCAGAATACGGCTCCGGATGGTGGCCCGCCGGGCGGGCTTGAAGGCTTGTCCACGGCCGGCGACCCCCTTATTCCACCGCCCAACGATGCGCAATTCTACGGCCAGCTCGGCCCGGCTTGGCAGCAGTACATTGCTGGACAGTTGGCTCAGCTGGGAGGGAACTCTGGGACGACGCTCGCCAGCCTGGTGAATACCCTGCCGCCGCCGCCCTCGTCGCCGTACACGCCGGTCTCGAATCCGCAACCCCCGTCGCCGCCGTTCCCGGGGCCGCCTGGCCCGCTTCCACCGGTTATCTATGACCCGACGACGCCACAGCAGCAGAGCCCGAGATAGTGTTCAGGGGTGTCTGCGGGGAAGTTTTTTCCGGCCGACCCTCGGACCGCTACCTGGATGGCCGCAAGAACCCATGGCAATTCGTGCGCATCGATCGCAGCTTGTTTGGTCGCCTCTTGTTGGCTGGATTCTGTTGACGTGCGCGGGATCGGTTGCGCACGCGCAGATGGAGTCGGCGTCGCCGGCCGCCGAGATTCTCTTCGAGCAGACGCCGGCCGTGGATATTCCCGCGGACGTGCCGGTTTCCTCGGCGGCGCCGGGACTTGGCACCGGCGAGGTCGGCATCGCGCTCGGCGCTTTCACCCTGTATCCATCGCTTGAGGTGCAGGGCGGCTTCGACAGCAACGTTTACGCCACCGCTGCGCCGACCGTGGGGTCGCCCTACACTCTCATCAAGCCGGTCGTGGAGTTGAAGTCCGAATGGCTGAACCACTCGTTGCGCGTGGCGGCGGGCGGCGGTTTCGGCTTCTACTCGAATGCAACCTCCCAGAACTACTGGAACGGCTACGTCCAGGCGGACGGTCGGCTCGACATCCAGGAAGATTTCTACGTCACCGGCCTCATCGGCGTCCGGCGTCAGACGGAAGCGCTCGGCACACCCAATGCGTTGGTCGCAAGCGCACCGACCGTCGTCGACTCCGTCCCGATGCAGATCGGTCTTTATCAGCGCTTCAACCGTTTCTTCTACGACGCCAAGGTTTCGGCGACCCGTTATCGATACCTCGACAACAGCATCATCCCCGTGGGCGGCCTGCCGGGCGCCAGTCGCGATCGCATGGAGTATGAAGAGAGTATCCGGATCGGCTATGAGATCATCGATGGCATCGACGTGTGGGTGACGCCTGGCCTGAACCAGCGAATCTACGACCAGTTCATCAATGTTGCCGGACAGCAGCGCGATTCGAACGGCTGGTATGTGAACGTCGGCGCGACCGTTAAGCTCACGGAAAAGACCAGACTGGAAGGATTCGTCGGTTACACCAACCAGACCTTCCTGGCGGAGGGCACGTCGACGCCCGCCTTCACCTTTGGTCTGACAGGCGTCTGGAATGGCTATGAGCCGCTGACGATCCGACCGGCGTTCATGCGGTCGATCAACGAGTCGGCCTACAGCAACTACCAGAACTACGTCTCGACGACGCTGGGCGTCGACTTCTCCTACGATATCCATGACGCCTGGAAGTTGGTCGGTGGCACGGGCTTCAATATCGCGGAATACAACCCTGTGCCCGGCTCCGGTGTGGGGCCGCGTACCGATTACTACTGGCGCGCGTCCCTGGGTTTGCTGTATTCCCTGCGCCCGCAGGTCCAGATCGGCCCGCTGTACGAACATACCAGCGGGTCGTCGACCGACGTTGCCAACGGTGGTCCGTCGTACACCAGGGAAGTGATCTCTATTCGAGTCGTTGGAGCGCGGTGATCCGGTGAATCTGACTAGTTTCCTTTCCCGCTGCGTCGGGCCGCTCCTAGTATCAATGGCACTCGCTCTTGGCGCCTGCGATCCGCAGCCGCCGATGTCGACGATGACCATCCAGCAGCCCTCGCAGGGTACGCAGAACCTGCGGCTCGGCGAGTATCGCGTTGCGCCGGGCGACCGGTTGCGCGTCACGGTCCTGTCGGATACCGAGCTGTCCGGGGAATACGAGGTCGACTCGACCGGCATGATTGCGCCGCGCATGGCGGGCCGGGTGGTCGTGCTGGGCATGACCATGCCGGAGATCGAGGTGATGCTGGCCGACCGTTATCGTTCGGGCGGCTATCTCCGCAACCCGCGGATGAGCGTCGACCTGGTGTCCCGGCGTCCGTTCTACATCATCGGTGAGGTCAGCCGCCCGGGATCTTTCCCCTATGTATCGGGGATCAACGTTGTGCAGGCGATCGCAATCGCCGGTGGGTACACGCGGCGCGCTTCGAAGACGCGCATCACCATCCAGCGGTTCAATGCGCAGCAGGGCCAAGAAGAAACAGTTACGGAAGATTCCCCGGTGGGGCCGGGTGACATCATCCGGGTTCCGGAGCGTTGGTTCTAGAGGTTGGCGTAAGGCGTTCAGGTAGGGCGTAAGCGTAGTAAGTCTTGGGGCTGGGCGGTGTGGGGCCGCCCGCTGGATCGTTGGCGTACCTGATGCGGTCCCGAAAGGGACCGAAGCGGTGCGCTGGGCGGTCGGGTGTCGTCGCGAGTTGTCTTTGTCGCGGAGTGTAGTGGGATGGGATCGTTTCCTAGGGCGGACCACATGGCGGATGAGCCGAACCAGACTCGAATGGTACCTGCTTCGGAAGCGGCAGTGCTTGCGCCCGTGCGTCCTGTCGAATCGCCGAACGAATTGTGGGAATGGCTGCGACTGCTCAACCGCCGCAAGGCATTGATCATCGGTTGTGGCCTCATCGCGACCGCGCTCATGGCGCTGGTGATCGCCCAGGCGACGCCCCTCTACAAGGCATCGTCGCGCCTCATGCTCGATACGCGAACCTTCAAGGTGGTCAGCACCGAGGCGGCGCTGTCGGGCGTGGACACGCTCAACATGGGCGCGATCCAGAGCGAACTGGAGGTCATCCAGTCCGAGTTTCTGATCGGCCGTGTCGTCGACAAGCTCGGCCTTGCGAACAATCCCGAGTTCAACGGCACCAAGCCGCCGGGATTCATCGACAATGCCCTGCAGCCGCTGCGGGACTTGTGGAGCACCGGCATATCCACCCTGCTGGCGCCGCCGCCGAAGCCGCAGCAGGCGACGCCCGCGGCCGCGCCGGTCCGCACCGGCCGGCCGGCCGAGGACACTGATCCTCGCCGTCGCGCGGCGATCGGTGCCGTCGCCGGCCGCCTGAGCGTCACGCTGCTTGGTCGTACCTTCGTCATCCTGATCACCGTCGAAAGCCCCGACGGCACGATGTCGGCGCGAATCGCCAACGCCCTCGCCGAAGCTTATCTCGCTGACCAGATCGAGACCAAGAACGAGGCCAACCGGCGTGCAACGGAGTGGCTGGAGCAGCGCCTGGCCGAGCTGCGCCGCAACCTGCAGATGGCGGAGGAGGCGGTCGCCGCCTATCGCCGCGACAAGGGTCTGGCCGGCAGCCCGGAGGGCGCCGTCTCGACCCAGACACTGTCCGATCTCAACGGCCGCTACACCGCCGCCAAGGGCCGCCGCATCGAGCGGGAAGGCCGTCTGATCGCGCTCAGCAAGGCGAGCCTCAACCCGGGCGAACTCGCCAACATCCCGGAAGTCTCAGGCAACGCCACTCTGTCGGCGCTGCGTATCCAGGACGTCGATCTCACCCGCAAGAGCGCCGAGCTTTCGTCGCAGCTCGGCGAGAACCATCCGAAGATTCAGCAGGTCCGCAACGAGCTGGCCTCGATCCGGGCTCGCTTCATCACCGAGACGCAGCGCATCACGCTCGCCGTCCGTGCCGAACTCGATGCGGCCAAATCGGAGGAGGAGGAGCTCAAGGAGCTGGTCGACAAGGCGTCCGTGGTTTCCGGCGCGGCCAGCCAATACGAAGCAGAGCTGAAGCAGCTCGAGCGCGAAGCGCAGTCCAACCGCACCCTCTACGAGGGTTTCCTGACGCGCTTCAAGGAACTGCGGGAGCAGCAGGACATCCAGCGCGCCGATGCCCGAATTCTCGCCTACGCGCACCCGTCGGGCGCGCCGTCGTCGCCGAACTACAAGACCGGCCTGATGGCGGCGTTCATGATCGGCTCGCTGCTCGGCATGGCCGGCGCGGTCGCCGCCGAGAAGCTGGACCGCGTGTTTCGCTCGGCCTCGCAGGTCGAGGAAGCGACCGGCGTTGGCGTCCTCGGCATGGTGCCGGAGGTCAAGGGACCGGCGACCACGCGTTCCAACGTCGTGGCGCACGTACTCGAGAACACGACGTCTCCCGCCGCGGAGTCGATACGAGCGGTGTTCACTGCGATCAGCCTCGGCAGCCTCGACCGGCCGCCGCGCATCATCGCGATCACTTCGTCGACGCCGAGCGAGGGCAAGACCACCTTCGTCGCCGCCCTCGGCGGATTGTTGACGAAGATGAACGCGTCGCGACGCGTGCTTGTCGTCGATCTCGACCTCCGGCAGGCTCGTTTGTCGGCGGCGCTCGGACTCAAGGATCGTGGCGGTACGATCGACGAATACCTGATGGGCATCAAGACGCTGGAAGAGTGCACGCGGCGCCACGACCTGTCGGGCGTTGACTATATCTGCGCCCGTCCGAGCACGCCCAACGCACCGGAAATCCTTGAGTCGCACGCCATGAAGGCGGCCCTCGGAGTGTTTGCGGAGCGTTATGATCTCGTGATCCTGGACGGGCCGCCAGTGATGGCGGTCTCGGACGCACGCATCATCTCGCGTCTGGCCGACTACACGGTATTCATTGTGCAGTGGGCGAAGACTCCGCGCGAGGTGGTGAAGACGGCGATTTCGGCGCTGCTGAACGTCAGCAGCCATGTCGGGATCGTCATAAATCGCGTCAACCTGGCCAAGCACGCTCGCTACGGCTACGGCGACCACGGCGACTACTATTCGCGGTATCGTGGCTACTACGGCTCGGGCATCGACGTCGCGGCCAACGCCTCCGGCCGGCCGCCACTCACGTTGGCGTCGAAGAGCTAGTTCGCCACGGCCTGCAGGTCGGCAGGGTGGTCTCACCCTGTCGATGGAGGCTCCGGCGTCTCAGAGGCGCCAGAGCGTAACGCCCTCGGGCGTGGCAGCACGGTCGAGTAGGCCTGTCACGTCGGCCACGAAGCCGCCGGCCGCCGGCTTCAGCAGAGGCTTTACGAGCGACCAGCCGCCCTCGCGGTAGGTGCGATGGGCAACCGCCAGGACCACGGCATCGGCAGGCTTCAGTTCCGCGAGCGGTGTCAGCCCGAGGTCGTATTCCTCGCGCAGAAGTCCGCCGTCGGCCATCGGGTCGTGAAGCTGGACAGTGATCCCGAAATCCGCGAGTTCGCGGACAATGTCGACCACGCGGGTATTGCGGATGTCGGGGACGTTCTCCTTGAACGTCACACCCAGCACGGTGACGACCGGGCGGCCATTGCCGGCATGCCGCATGACGCTGCGCACCACGCGGTTGGCCACGTGGACGCCCATGCTGTCGTTGACGCGGCGACCGGAGTGGATGACGTGCGGATGATAACCCACTTCCTCGGCCTTGTGGGCGATGTAGAAGGGGTCGACACCGATGCAATGGCCGCCGACGAGGCCGGGCTTGAAGGGCAGGAAGTTCCACTTCGTGCCAGCGGCGTCCAGTACGTCGCGCGTGTCGATCCCGAGCCGGTCGGAGATCAGTGCCACTTCGTTGATCAGCGCGATATTGACGTCGCGCTGGGTGTTCTCGAGAACCTTGGCAAACTCGGCGACCTTGATCGATTCGGCGCGGTGCGTGCCGGCCGTCACGACGGCCCGGTAGGTTGCATCGACGATGTCGAGCGTCTCGGGCGTGTCGGCCGACACGATCTTCAGGATGTTGTCGAAGCGGCGCTCCTTGTCGCCGGGATTGATGCGCTCCGGCGAGTAGCCGACGTTGAAGTCGGACTTCCATTTGAGTCCGGAAGCCTTCTCCAGCACGGGAATGCAGATGTCTTCTGTGACACCGGGAAAGACGGTCGACTCGTAGACCACGATATCGCCGCGCTTGAGCGTCCGGCCGATGGTCTCGGAGGCGCCTTTCAAGGGGGCGAGGTCGGGTTGCTTGCTGGCATCGATCGGAGTCGGCACGGTCACGATGTGGAAATCGGCAGCGGCAAGATCCCGCGGATTGGACGAGTAGCGCAGACCGGGCGCCTTGAGTTGGGTCGGCTCGACTTCGCCCGTGCGGTCGTGACCGCGGGAGAGTTCGGCGATGCGGCGGCTGTCTATATCGAAGCCGAGAACCTGGTACCCGGCCCGGCCGAAACCGACGGCCACGGGCAGGCCGACATAGCCCAGCCCGATGACGGAAATATGCCGTTTCATTTGATCCATCTCTGACAGCTCATGCCGGTGCTGGCATCCCCTTTTAGCGGACTTTCCCGGTCGGCGGCTCGTCCCCGGTAGGTTGCCCGAGCAGGCCGATCATGCCCCCTCCATAGAGGCCGAGGTCGGTTCAGATAGAACGCGATATTGAGTGCGAGGAAAAGGCAGCGCACCTCGGTCAGGCCAAAACCGGCGCTTGCGAGATGGAAGGTCCGCGAGACTTCGGCCTCTCACCCGACATCCACCAGGAAAGCCGAGAGGTGGTATCGGTATCGGACGTCGAGGTTGGCGGTCCTGCACGTGCTGGCGGTTCTGCACGTCGCACCCTTTGACCGACAGTCGGCCGCCGCCGCGTCGAGGCGCCCTGTATCGCGGCCCAGCAAGGCGAGCGTGCGGGCGAGGGGTGCGCCGATGCCGCTGGACGCGCCGGCGATGACGATCGTCCTGAAATCCATGTCCCGGTCAGCGACCGGCGATGGTGCTGACGAATGAAGAGCTGCTGCGAACCTTCGGCAGTTCCTCGGCCACGGCGTCGATCACGGCGTCGATCTGCTCAGGCGTATGCTCCGAGGTCACGAAGAACCGGAGCCGCGCCTGGTTCTCGGCAACGCCCGGAAAAACCGCCGGCACGACGTTGAAGCCCCGTTCCAGCAGGCGCTCGGACAACATCACCGTCTGCGGTGAATTGCCGACGATGACCGGGACGACCGACGCGCCGATGCTCAGGCCCGTGTCGAGGCCGCGCGCCCTGGCCTTCGTGAGCAGGTCCAGCCCATTGCGACGGAGTGCCGCCGCACGCCAGGGCTCACGCATCATCACGTCGACGGCAGCCGTGGCCGCCGCAGCCACCGGCGGCGAAAGTCCGACACTGAAGACGAAGCCCGGCGACGTGTACTTGATCAGTTCGACGAGGGCGCGGCTTCCCGCGATATAGCCGCCGGCTGCCGCCAGCGTCTTGCTGAGCGTGCCCATCCAGATCTCGACCTCAGCCGGATCGACACCCTGTTCCTCGGCGACACCGCGGCCGGTAAGCCCGAGCGCGCCGGTTGCGTGCGCCTCGTCGACCATGAGCCAGGCATTGTACCGGCGCTTGAGCTTGATCAGGCCGGCAAGGTCCGGGACGTCGCCGTCCATGCCGTAGAGGCCTTCGACGACGATCAGGGCCCGTCGATAGCGCGCCCGGTTGAGTCGCAACGCGCGCTCTATCGCGTCCAGGTCGTTGTGCGGGCACAGGATGCGCTTGGCACCCGACAGCTTTGCGCCCTCGACGATGCTGTTATGGATGACGGCGTCCGCCACGATGAGGTCTTCCGGCCCCAGCAATTCGCCGATCACCGACACATTCGTTCCATGGCCGCTGACGAAGGCGATGGCATCCTCGGTGCCGCTCAGACGCGCGAGTGCGGCCTCGAGATCGCGATGAACCTGCCTTTCGCCGGCCGACAGCCGACTGGCCGACACCGAGGTGCCGAAGCGGTCGATCGCGTCCTTTGCCGCCGCTGCGATGTCGGGATGCCCGTTCAGGCCGAGATAGTCGTAGGAGGAGAAGTTCGTGACCGTGCGCCCGTCGATCGAAGTCGTGTTCCCGGCACGGCCATCGTGCAGGCGATAGAAGGGGTTGCCGATCCTGGTGATATCGCCCACCGCCTTCCAGATCTTCAGGATTTCGTACTCGGGAAGCGTCGTGAAATCGAATTCCCGTCGTCCGCCCGTTGCCAGACCGGAGCCAGGCCGACCCTGCGAAGCGGTGGATTGGCCGAGCGCCTGCCGTACCCGATCGACCGTCTCCTGAGCGGCGTTCGATCGCTGCTGGGTCATAACGGCCCGTCGATCTTCTTGACGCGTTGCATCACCGCGTTGACGGCAGCGCGCCGCTCCGTGGCATCCGCTTCTGCCGCCTGTTCAGCGAAGTGACTTGAAGACAGTGTCGCCAGCGCGCTCGGCACGGCCTCGCGCGTCGCCTCGCCGGTCACGAGCGGCGTGACGCGACGGGCCACATCGGCTGGCGTGATGCCGCTTGCCAGCGACATCATCGGCAACTCGATCTGGAGCGATGCCTCCACGGTCGTGCGCAACTCGAGCATCATCAGGGAGTCCATGCCGATTTCGGCCAGCGGCCGATGGCGGTCCACTTCCTTGGGGGGCAGGCGCAGAACGCGTGCGATTTCCTCCACGACGATCTCGAGCAGGGCCTCCGTCGCCTCCTCAGGCGGCATGGCGCGCAACCGCTCGAGGGTGATGGCAGCCTGTCCGGACTGGCGCGAGACGGCGCCGGTATCGACTGCGTTGAAGGTCGGGGCGCGTACCGCCGCGAGTTCCCGCTTGGCCATGGCCCAGTCGACCTTGGCGATCGCACAGACGTCGGCAATCTGGTTTCCTTCGGCGTCGAAGGCCCAGTCCAGCCCGTCCAGCGCCGTGCGGGAGGGCATCAACGTTGACCCGAAACGCCGCTTCAGACCCGCATTGGCTTCGATGTGCCGCGCGAGATAGCCGACATCTTCGATCGCGCCCCAGGCGACGGCGAGCGCGGGCAGCCCCTTCGCGCGCAGGCGGCGGGCGACGCCTTCGACATAGGCGTTTGCCGCAACGTAGTTGAACTGCCCGGGATTGCCGAACAGCGTTGTGGCCGACGAGAAAAGCAGCAGGTAGTCGAGCGCCAGATTCCCGGCGATCTGCTCGAGGTGCAAGGCGCCGCTTGCCTTGGGCCGCAGGACCGCTTCGATCGACTCACGGTCGATCCCCTGGATCAATCTGTCGTCGAGGACCATGGCGGCATGGACGATACCCTTGATCGGGCGATCGCGGCCGAGATGATCGACGAAACGGTCGAGGGCGCCCGCGTCCGTTACGTCAACGGCCGCGACCTCTACGGTCACGCCATTCTCGCGCAAGGCCTCGACCTGAGCGGCGACGGCGTCGGAGAGTTGGCCCGAGCGGCTGATCAGCGCGATGTGGCGGGCATTCCGGTCGGCCAGCCATTCGGCCGCCGCGAAGCCGAAGCCGCTGGTGCCACCGACAACGAGGTGCCAACCGTCGGCGCTGACTGGAAAGGTGTTGGCAGGCGCCTCCGAGACGCTGGCCCGCCGAGCCGGCGTCACGACGATCTTTCCGATATGGCCCGCCCGCTGCATCAACCGGAACGCCTCGGCGATATGCGCACCGTCGAAGACACGATGCGGAAGCGGCGAGAAATCGCCCGCCGCGAAGTGGGCGACGACATCGGCGAAGAGTTGGTGCGACAGCGCCTTGTGGGCACCGATGAGCTGGTCGATGTCGACGCCGAAATAGCTCAGATTGCGGCGCAAAGGCCGCAGCCCGAGATGGGTGTTGGCGTAGAAGTCGCGCTTGCCCAGTTCGATGAAGCGACCGAACGGCTTGAGGCAGTCCATCGAACGGATCATCGCCTCGCCGGCCAGCGAGTTGAGGACCACGTCGACGCCCTTCCCATCCGTGAAACTCATCACCTCCTCGGCGAAGGCGAGGGTGCGGGAGTTGCAGACGAAGTCGGCGCCGAGGCTGCGCAGGAGGGCGCGCTTTTCACCGCTGCCCGCCGTCGCGATGACGGTTGCGCCCCGGTACTTGGCGATCTGCATGGCGGCCAGTCCGACCGCGCCCGCGCCACCATGAATCAGGACGGTCTCCCCGGGCTCGAGGCGGGCCAGATGGACGAGGGAGTAGTAGGCGGTCAGGAATGCGACGGGGAGGGTCGTCGCGTCCTCGAACGACAGCTGGCTGGGCAGCTTGCTCACCGCGAAAGTCTTCACGACGAGGTGGCTGGCGAAGGCGCCCGGTGCGAAGGCGAGGACGCGGTCACCGACTGCCAGGCCTTCGACATCGGGTCCCGTGCGGACGATCGTGCCCGCGCATTCCATACCGAGGCCGGCACCGGCGTAACCGTCTTCCAGGGCCTCCTCCGGCAGAAGGCGCAGGTTCCACATCACATCGCGGAAGTTGAGGCCGGTGGTGGCGACCTCGATTTCGACTTCGCCGGCCTCCGGTACCCGGCGCTTTTCCAGAATCCATCCGAGCGCGCCGCGCCCGGAGCCCTGACGTGTCACAAGGCGCAGGGCCATGTCGTTTGCAACGGGTTGGGGCGGCCGAGGAGCAGCGGTTCCCCGCTCGACGCGGAAGACGATACGGTTGTCGCCGAGAAAGAACAGCTCGCGTTCCTCGCCGGGGGCAAGCATTTCGTCGGCAGCTCGCTTGATCGCACTGAGACGCGCTTGGCCCGCCAATCCGATGCAGCGTATTTGCAGGCCCGGATATTCGTTGCGCGCAACACGGGTCGCGGCGATGAGGGCACACCAGAGCGGCTGCTCGAGAGGCACCAGCCCGTCCGCCGAGCCGAAGTCAACGACGACCCAGAGGCGGCCGGACGCGTCCGCCAGCTGTCGACATTGGTCGGCTATCGCATCGAGGTGCTCGCTGAGAGCCTCGACCGGGTCAGCCGAGCTGTCGTCCGGCGAGATCGAAAGCACGTGATCGGCCGACGCGACCGGCTCGGGTCGCGTGGCCTCGGATCCGCGATGGCCCACGAGAGCCTGCAGATCGGCTGCCGCAGTACCCTGCCACGAGAAACTGGCCGGTTCAGCCGCGGTCGTCGCATCGCGGTCGATGCTGCTCCCGGCCAGGCCATGGACGACCACCCCGACGCGAGCTTCACCGAAGGCCGGAGACACCGATGTGCCAGTGAATCCTGCCGTTTCGAGTTCGTCGATCCATTCCTGGTCGGTCAGCAAAGCCCCGACCGGGAATTCGGCGTTGGCCGAGCGCGCCCACCAGCGCCGCCGGCTGCCGCGAACGATATCCCAGAAGGCGCTGGGGGCCAGTTCGCCGGCGATGAGCGGCGCGTCGGGACGCAGCAACCTTGTAATGTTCGCGATCCCGCCGTCACTGCCGGCGGCAATCTCGCTCAGACAATCGACGGCGAAGGCGAGGTCCAGCGAAGCAGGAGGCAGGGTCTCCAGCTGGCCCCAGGTCAGGCAGCGCACGAGCGGGGCGCCATCGCCGATGGCCGCCCGTGCCTGTTCGAGGCGGCCGTCGTCCGGATCGGTCACGATGATCTCGACGTTCGCGAATCGCATGCTGAGATCGACGGCCGTGGCAAAATGATCGGCGCCCAACATCAGGAGCCGCAACAGGGAGCCGCTGTCATGACGCGACAGCGAATCCGCGACGTCGCGCACTACGGCATCGCGCAGCAAGCCAATCTGATTCGAGGCCACGCCCAGATTGCGCCAGTGCGCCGAGCCGAGTTCGCTCACCGCCGTCGGGTCCCCGACGCTCAGGCGACCGATGATGCTCTCGAAACGCGAAACGCTGGCGGCTTCGGCCGACATCTTCGGGTGGCGCAGCAGCAGCGTGCTGACGATGGAGTCGATCTCGGGAAGGTCGCATGAAGGAACCAGACTGCGAACGCCATCGAGATCCACGGCGAGGTTCTTCGCCTCGAGATGCCAGAGCAGCGCAGTCCGGAGAAACGCAGCCCAGGATGCGCCGTCGTCATCGCCGACCGGGCCCTGACGGTCCAGTGCTTCGCCGGGCCCGCGGTTGTGGAGTGCAGACCAGGTTGCGCGGAGCGTTCCGGCCTCCAGCAGAAGCAAGGCTTCGGAGAGAGCGGCAGCGCTACCCACCGGCTGTTCCAGGCCAATATGCCTCGATGCCATCGTCGAGCGCTTGCCGGCGCGTTCGAGATGCCAAGCCTCCGTGCGGTACGTGAGCGACCTGGGATCAGCGGCCAACTCGGCCGGGGCTTCGACAAGCCGCACATTCTGGGCTGTCGCGATGATCGACCCGCTCTCGTCCCACAGGTCGATATCGACGACGAGCGAGCTGGGCGATTGCCTTAGGGTGCGTGCGGTGACGCGTGTGGCGACTGTGCCAGACCGGAACACGCGAACGCAGCCGAAGCGGACAGGCAGCATTCGCTTCATCGGCATGTCTGCCACGCCTGCTTCTTCGGTAGCGAACAGGGCGTGGAATGCAGCATCGAGAGCCGTGATATCGATGATACGCGTCCCGTGTACCAATGCTTCGGGCTGGTCGAGGGTGGCGATCGCGAACTTCGGCTCCGGGAAGACGACCTGGCGGGTGCGCTGGAACGTCGGGCCGTAGTCGAAGCCGAGATCGCGAGCCCAGGCATACACGCTGCTCTGGGGGACGATGACGGCATGAGCCGGCGTCGCAGGCGGGACGGTCGTCTTGCGGGCGACCGGCGACCGGCCGATGATGCCTCGCGCGTTGAAGGTCCAGTCGGCGCCTGCTCCTCCGCCGCGCTGTCGCGAGAGCAATTCGACGATTCCCGTCTCATGCGCCAGCCGGACGCATATCTCGAAAGAGATCTTGCCTTCGAAGACGAGCGGCCGAAGGATATCAAGGTCGCGAAGCTCCAGAGCCCCTTCCGTATGGGTTTCGCGTGCCGTCGCCAGCATGATCTCGACATAGGCTGTCGCCGGAAGCACCGGGACATCGCCGACCTTGTGGTCGCCAATCCAGGGGTAGAGTTCCGGATCGACCGTGGAATACCACTCGAGGCTGTCTTTGCGGAGACCTGCGCCGAGCAGCGGATGGGCATGCGGCATCAGCGTGGTGCTCGCTTCGTCGGTCGTCGACACCTTGAACTGGGCGTGCTGCCAGGGATAGAGCGGCAGGGCGATGGCGGAAGCCGGAGCAGGGCCGAAGAAACGCTGCATCTCGATCTTGCCGCCGCCCAGCGCAACCTTCGACGCCGCCCGCTCGATCGGATCGAAGGCGGACTGTCCATCGGTCTCGCTCAGCGTCTCGATGACGACGCCCCGCGCTCCGGCTTCCCGGAGCATGTCGCGCACATAGCTGGCCAGAATGGGCCTCGGTCCGACTTCGAGAAATACGCGAATGTCGTCGCTCAACAGGGCGTTCAACGCCGGTTCGAACTGGACAGGCTCGCGAACGTTGCGCCACCAGTGGGTTGCGCCGAGCGTCTCCGGAGCAACGGCGCCGCCCGTGACGGACGACACGAACTTCTTGTGGGGAGGCAACGGGCGCAGGCCCTGCAGTTCGTTCAACAGCGGACCGCGAACGGGATCGATCAACGCGCAGTGGAATGGATAGTCCAGGTCGAGCCGCCGCGCACTGATTCGCATGTCGGCCGCCGCCTGTAGCACGCGGTCGATGTCGGCAAAGGTTCCTGAGACCGTGACGCTGCGCCAGCTGTTGATGGCCGCGATCGCGACGCTGTGCGCGCCGGCGGTCTTGAGAAAGCGTCGAGCCTCGCGGTCGCTCAGCATGAGCGCTGCCATGCCCCCGCTGCCTCGCACGCTTTCCTGATTGCGGCTGCGGGCGACCACGACATCGATGGCCTGGTCGAGGCTGAGCGCGCCGGCACACCAGGCGGCGGCAATCTCGCCAACGCTGTGACCCAGGGTGGCGCTCGCCACGACACCTCGCTCCTCGAGCGCGCGTACTGTGGCGACCTGCAGCGCAAGAAGCAGGGGCTGCGAATAGGTTGCCCGCCGCAGGCGGGGGGCCAGATCATCGGCGAACAGAGTGTCGACGATCGACCATTTCTGCGCTTTTGCGAAATGGCCGTCGACATCTCTGAGCGCATCGCGGAAGACGGGATTGCTCTCCCACGCGTCGCGGCCCATGCCTGCCCACTGGGAGCCGTTACCCGAGAAGAGAAAGGCGAGCGGTTGGTCGATGCCCAGCGCCTGGCCGGTGAGCACCGCGGCGGACTCCTCGCCCTTCACGAAGGAGGCGAGATGATGCCGGACCTCGTCCGTCGTATCGCCTCGTGCGACGAGGCGGTGCGGCAGCGCATCGCGCAGGTAGGCGGCAGCGGAGATGAAGGCGGTGGCTTCGCGTGTGGTGGCTGGCCACGCCTCGACATAGCGGCTTGCCAGTTCTGTCAGGGCGTCGCCACTGTGCGCCGTCAACAGCAGCGGCGGGGGCGTAGCAGCATTGCTGACCTGGACGAGGTGCGCGACGGCCTTTTCGCTGCGCAGGATGACGTGTGAGTTGGTGCCTCCGAATCCGAACGAGTTGACGCCGACGAGTTGCGGGCCCCGCCGATCCGCCAAGCGGCGATTCTGAGCAATCACCTCGAGGTTGAGTTCGTCGAATGGAATGTCGGGATTCGGCGCGCGCTGATGCAGGGTCGCGGGAACGAGTCCCCGGTCGAGGGCCATGACCGATTTCAGCAGACCCGCCAGCCCCGACACAGGCTCGAGGTGGCCCACATTCGATTTCACCGAGCCTATGGGGAGCGGCTGCGTACGCTTCTGCGCGAGGCCCTTGCCAAGCGCGTCGGCCTCGATGGGATCGCCCACCCGCGTGCCGGTGCCGTGCGCCTCGACGAAGTCCAGGTCGGCGGGGTCGACACGGAAATCTCCGTAGACCTGCTCCAGAAGGCGCCGCTGCGAATCCGCGGAGGGCAGCGACATTCCGGTCGTGCGGCCATCCTGGTTCACGCCGGAGCCGACGATCACCGCATGAATGCGGCTGCGGGACTTCAGCGCCGAGGACATCGAGCGCAGCACCACGACAATCGCGCCTTCGGAACGGACATAGCCATCCGCCGACGCGTCGAACGGACGGCACAGCCCGGTCGGAGACAGCATGGAAGCGCGGGAAAAACCGACGTAGGAGAACGGCGACAAGAGCAGGTTGACCCCGCCGACGATCGCGGTCTCGATGGCGCCGCTGCGAATCGCTTCAGCCGCGAGATCCAGCGCGACGAGGGAGGACGAGCAGGCAGTATCGACCGCCAGGCTCGGACCTCTCAGATCGAACGTGTAGGAAATGCGATTGGCCATGATGCTGAGCGAGTTGCCCGTCATCATGTGCATTCCGGCAGCGGAGGGGTCGGCGAAAAAGCGTGCCGCGTGGTCGACCGAGGAAGCACCCACATAGACGCCGACGGGACTGCCGGCCAGAAGCGACGGGCGGATGCCCGCATTCGCGAGCGCGTCGTGGGCCACTTCGAGGAGATGACGGTGCTGAGGATCGACCTGCTCGGCTTCTCGGGGGCTCATGCCGAACGCCGTGGCATCGAAGCCCCACACATCGTCGATCACGCCGGCTGCGAAGGAATAGCTGCGGCCAATCTGGTCGGGAGAGGGGTGATAGAATGACTGAGTTGGGAAGCGATCGGGCGTGATCTGGGTGACGCTGCACTGGTTGTGGCGCAGGAGCTTCCAAAAGCCTTCGCTGTCCCGTGCGCCGGGAAGGCGGCAGGCATAACCGACAATCGCAACTTCGTCCCGGCGGGTCATTGGAAGGCTCGTTCGCCGACGCAGCAAAACGGCATCTTCGACCCTGCGCACAACATCAAATTTCTTCTCCCCGGCTCGATGCCCCCACACTACATGTAAGTAACATCAAACTACTGACCCTACCAAAGCGCGAAATTGTGTTGTCCTTGCGTCGAAGCTATCGATATGCAGGCCTCTCCGTTCCAGAGAGCTTTCAGTGGCCATATGATAAACAATGCCATGAAATTGTGCGATGCAATATGTGCTTCAGGGAGTGATAAAGTTGTGAGAACGGCGTCAGTTTTAGGGGCCTTGTCGGCCGTTGATCGTGGTTGAACGCAGCTTCTCCCTGAAGAGTATCGATTCTTACAATTCAACTGCGACTAATGTGCAATTCGAGCTGGCTTTTACTGATAACTTGCCGGCTGGCCAGTGGATACGGTTGCGATATTCGACGTCCCTTTATTGCTCGGCCAGCCGCCTTGCCATTCGCTTCGGTGCTGACGGGGGAGACGTGCAAACCGCGATGCCAGCTGCGTTTTTCGGGGCTGGAGAGTGGGTTGGATTGATTCCGGAGGGAACTCGCCGGGTCAGCATAGTTCTGCCGGCGGGCTATGCCGTCACCGATTTCAACCTCGCTTCCTGCGAAGTCCTGTCACTCAGGGAAGTATTTCGCCTCGCGTGGAATGGGAGCGCGGGCAAGGCCCTCCTGGCGGCGGGGTTGGCCGCAATCGGCCGTCGTGGCGAAATGAACAGCACTCTCGAGGAGATCCTCGGAGCCACCTCACTCGAACGCTATCACGATTGGCGGGCGCTCAAGGGTCGGGAGCCGGACCTGGCGGGGCTGGATGCGCGGCGGGATAGCTGGCGCGAGGGGCCGCATATCCGGGTAATCGTCCATGCTGTTGGCGAGAAGGGTGCCGAAGCGCCCGATGAGACCATTGCCTCGCTCCATCGGCAGAGTTACCCAAACTGGTCGCTCGCTCTCGTCGGTACGGACATGACGTATAACGGTGACCGACAGGCGTTTCGTGTCGAAGGCGGCGCGAGGGCCGGGCTCCTGTGGGAAGGGCTCGAAGCGTCCGACATCGTCATGCCGGTCTTGGCCGGCGACGTCGTCGCCGACTACGCGATGGCAGCACTGGTAGAGTTCGCGTCGGGTCGCTCCGACTGCCCGATGTTCTATGCCGACGAAGACTCGATCGACACGGGACGAAGGTACGTCGCGCCCGAACTCAAGCCCGACTGGAGCCCGATCTTTCATCGGGCACGGCCTTATGTCGGCCGCGCCGTCTATTTTCGCCGCCAAGCGCTCGAGGCGCATGCAGAAGTCCCTTCGGCGACGTTGTTGCTCCCGTCCACCTGGAACGCGCTTTTTGCCGCCCAGGTCGGCCCCGTTGGTCATGTACGCCGCCTGCTGCTCACGAAGCCGTGGAAGCCGGCGGAGCCGGGCGCTCCCGCCATCCTGGCCAAACCGGCCACGGAAAGGGCCACGGCGACGCTGATCGTTCCAACGCGCGACCGCGCCGACCTGCTGGCGGCGTGCCTGTCCAGCCTCGAGAAGACCAGGCCGCGCGACTTCGATCTGGTGATTGTCGACAACGGCAGCAAAGAGTCGGCCACACGCGATCTTCTCGATCGCACGAGAATGCACTCCTGGGCCCGGGTCCTCGATGTCGCAGGACCGTTCAATTTCTCTGCGCTTTGCAATCGAGCTGCCGAACATGCCGAAGGACGGATTCTCGTCTTCCTCAACAACGATACGGTGGCGATGCAAGCCGATTGGCTGGCGAATCTCGTGAACTGGGCCGTACGACCCGACGTCGGCGCGGTGGGAGCCAAGCTCTTCTATCCGTCCGGGCGCCTTCAGCACGCGGGGCTCGTGCTTGGCCTCGGCGGCTATGCAGCCCATATCGACATTGGTGAAGGGGCCACGCACCGGGGGTATCTCGACCGCTTCACGGTTCCGCACGAAGTCTCAGCCGTCACGGGAGCTTGCCTGGCCGTCGAGAGGGGAAAATTCGACGCGATCGGCGGCTTCGATGCGAAGCGATATCCGATCGAGCTCGGCGACGTCGATCTTTGTCTGCGACTGAGGCAGCGCGGATGGACGACGGTCTTCACACCCGACGCGGTACTGACGCATCACGAGTCAGCGACGCGAGGCGGATCGAATGTGGCGAGGCGCTACGCGAAGGAGAGACGGCATTTCCTCGAGACCTGGAAAGATGCCATCCTCGACGATCCCTGCTTCCATCCGGCGCTGTCACTCACGGCGCGGCGCACGAGCCTGGATCGCTAGCGCGATGCGCGTCCGCACGCCCTCGCGATACAAGCCCTACCCACGGTGGACCGGACGGCTTGGACCCGCGGCCGATGTCGCGATCGAAGCGGTCTCTGCGGGAGTTGGCACCCTGTTCGTCGAAGGCATGGTGCTCGGGCGCGTGTTCGGCGGTGTGCTTTGGCCCGCCATGCTTCATGTCCTGGCGCCGCGGCTGGCTGTGCTCGAACGCGGCTTCGATCCGGATTTCTACCTCCGCCAGTTCGATGACGAGGCGCACCGCCAGCGCGTCGCGCGGGCTCCGTTGCTCCACTATGCGCTTCTGGGCTGGCGGACGGGCCGCGCGCCGGCCCCCGGCTTCGATCCCGCCTTCTACCGGCGCCGAAACCTGCAGCGGCCGGGGGGAATGGATCCCCTGTTCCATCATCTGGAGAAATCGCCCTCGCAGAAATCCCCACGCAACGAAGTGGAGGCTCGGACCGATCGTCCGCCGTGGCTGGAAGGCGCTGAGGCGGTGCTTGTGTTGCATCATGGGCGCGGCGGCGGCAGCAGCCATTTCCTCGATCTCTTCGAGCATGATATCGAGCACACGGGGCGCAATGTCCTCCGTGCCAGAACGATCCTCAAGGCGCCGACTCTCGCGGTCATCGACGATCGAACGTTCGACCTCTCGTCCGGTCGCGATCTGCTGATCGATTTTGCCCGCCAGCGTCGCGTGACGAGGCTAGTGGTCAATCACCTCATCGATCGTCCGCTTGAGATGATGGCGTGGGTACGCGACCTCGGCGAGCGACTGAACATACCCTATGACGTTATCCTGCATGACTATTTCATGCTGTGCCCGCGGATCGACCTGATCACAGGGGAAGGGGTGTTTTGCGATGTCGCACCGCCCGAGACTTGCGCGCAGTGTGTCGTGAACTACGGTGCCGAGGTGCGGGAATTCGATCCGCTGTCCTGGCGACGTGACCACCTGGCCTTCCTCGAAGGCGCGGAGCGCATCGTGGCGCCGAGTGACGATGTCGCCACGCGGATGCGGGACCACCTGCCCAAGCCGATCACCGTGTGGGAGCCCGAGAGCGACGCGGGCTATCCGCCCGAGCGTGCACCGCGTGTCCTGGCAACCGAGCCGCTGCGCATCGTCACATTGGGCTCCCTGAACGTCAGCAAGGGCCTCCGCGTCGTACAAGCCCTTGCCGACGCGGCAGGGCAGGCCGGCGCGCCCGTGGTGCTGTCGGTCCTGGGACCAGCTTCGGAACCGCTGCCGCAGAATGTGACGGTCAGTGGCGCCTTCCTGTCGGAGGACCTGGAAAGGCTGCTCGTCGAAGCAGCTCCCCACGCGGTCCTGCTTCCGGCCATATGGCCGGAAACCTGGTCGTTCGTGCTGACGGCGGCACTGAAGCAGGGGCTGCCCGTGATCGCATTCGATATCGGTGCGCCGGCGGCACGCCTGCGTCGGCTCGGTCGCGGCCATGTGCTGCCAAGCGAGTTGGCCGCGGATGTGGACCGGCTTCTGGAATCGCTGCTCGAGCTGCGCGATCGTTGGGTGGTCCGGTGAGCGACCGGCGATCGCCGAGGACGACGAGCGACTTGCTGCTCTCTGCTGTGCGTGGCCGCAACGAGGCGGCTGCGGCCCTCGCTCGAATGCTGCCGGATTGGACGCGCGCCATCTGCCGCCGGTACGGCCTCACGCCGGGAACCGTCGATCCCGCCCACTATGCGCATTCGGCAGGTCGATCGTTCTCGTCGTGGGATGCCGCGGCGTTCCACTACCTGGCGGTCGGATCAGGGCGCGGTTGGTTTCCCCGCGCGGGATTCTCGCCAGCCGACTATCGCCGGCGCAATCCGGATGTCGCCGTGGCGGGGTACGAGCCGTTCGCCCATTGGCTGAGGTTTGGCAGTGAAGAGGGAAGGGACGCCATGGCTCCGGCAGATCCTCCGATTCCCGACATCCGGCACCTGCTGGGGCACCGCCGTCCCGACTCGGCGCAGGCCACGGTCGACGTCGTCATGCCGGTCTATGGCGGCCGGGCGCTGGCGCTTCAGGCGATCGATAGCGTGCTGGGGGCGGCGACGACGGAGGCCTTCGAACTGGTGGTCGTGGACGACGCCTCGCCGGATCCACTGTTGCGGAGTGAATTGCAGGCATTGGCCGAGGCCGGGTCGATCACCTTGATGGAGAACGAACGCAATGTCGGCTTCGTGGGGTCCGTCAATCGCGGCATTGCGCTTCATCCTGGTCGCGACGTCGTTCTGTTGAATTCGGATGTCCGGGTGTTCGGCGACTGGCTCGATCGGCTGTTGGCGGCGCTGCGGACGCCGCGCACGGCGACGGCAACACCGTTCTCCAATGCCGCGACGATCCTGAGCTATCCGGCCACGCTCTGCGAGAATCGCTTGCCGGCCAATGTCGACATTGCGCAATGGGACCGCCTCTGCGGGGCGATCGATTTGCCCGTCGTGGAAATCCCGACCGGCGTTGGCTTTTGCATGGCGGTGAGCCGAGCCTGTCTCGAACAGATCGGCGCCTTCGACCGGGAGCGGTTCGGTCGCGGCTACGGCGAGGAGAATGACTTCTGCCTCAGGGCGACGGCGGCGGGGTGGCGTCACGTGGCGGCGACCCGCCTCTTCGTCTGGCATCGTGGCGGCACCTCGTTCGGCAACGAGCGGGAGGCGCTCGTGGAGGCCGCGCAATCGACCATCGAGGCGCTCCACCCCGGCTACGCTGCCACGGTGGGGCGCTTCATCCAGGACGATCAGCTGAAGCCGGCGAGGAGGGCGCTCGACATTGCGAGGATTCGCGCCGATCCGCGCCGCAAGAGACTGAGCTTCGAGAAGTTCGGCGTTGCGGAAGCCCAAACCCCGGATGAGCGTGACGTACTCGAGATTTTGGTCGTTCCGGATATTCCCCCGTATGGCGGGCAGTACAGGCTGGTACCCAAGGGGTTTTGCGCCGCTCCCAATCTACCGCGTTTCGGCCCGGCAACGCCGACCGACGGACTTGCGGCCTTGCTGAATGATCTCGGTGTCCTGGAATGCGGTGGAGGCAACAGAGGCGTGGTCGCCGCCGTACTGGGGCGGAGGCTTTACAGGGCGTTGGAGAGTGGCTTCCCAGCGGGGGAGACAAGCCGCCCATGAGGGTGTTGCCTAGAGGCCACAGTAAGACATTGGTTACGTGAGAACAGAACTGTTCGATGAGCTGAGCGAGGCGGTTGTGTTATGCTAATCCTAATAATCCGCCAATTTTTACGTAAACGCTGGGGAGAATTATGAAGAAAGCTGGTTTGGCTCTGCTGGGTCTGGGTCTGGGTCTGTTGCTGCCGAACGTTGCCGGCGCCCAGGACGTTTACACGCCGTACGAAGGCTTCTACATCGGCGCCGGCGGTGGCGCGCTCTGGTCGCTTAATAATGGCAGCTCAGGCGTTTCAACCTCCACTGGCTGGTTGGTTGGTGGCAAACTGGGTTACGACCTCATCGGTCCTCGCGTGGACTTGGAAGTCGGCTATGGCCGCATTCCGTCGAACGCTTTCGTTCCTGGCACCGTGCTCAGCGGCGGCGCTGGCCAGCTCAACGTCATGGCCAACGTCTATTACGACTTCATGCCGACCCAGCGCCTTACGCCGTACATCGGCGCCGGCGCCGGTATCGCCTTTGTCGATAGCAACCAGTCCCTGGGAAGCACACAGTTCGCATATCAGGGAATGCTGGGTCTTCTTTATCATGTCGACAACAACTGGACGTTCGGCATCGAGGGTCGTTACACGGCCACGACCAATCCGAGCTTCACGGTTGGTAATACGACGATCACATACCAGAACCAGAACATCGCGGCGCTTGTGGGCATCGCCTACAAGTTCGCTCCCGCCGCTGCAGCCGCGCCGCCGCCGCCGCCGGTGGTTGCGCCGCCGTCGTTCATGGTGTTCTTCGACTGGGATCGCGCCAACCTGTCGGCTCAGGCTCTGAACACGATCAAGCAGGCGGCCGGCGCCTACAAGGCGAAGGGTAGTGCCCGCATCACGGCGACCGGTCACACCGACACGTCGGGCACCGAGGCCTACAATATGGCGCTGTCGCTGCGTCGTGCGAACGCCGTCAAGGACGCTCTGGTGCGCGAAGGCGTGCCGGCGACCGCAATCGCGGTGGTGGGCCGTGGCGAGCAGGGCCTGCTGGTGCAGACCGGCCCGAACGTCCGCGAGCCGCAGAACCGCCGCGTCGAGATCGTCATCCAGTAAATTGAAGCTGTCGCCGCGCCCGGCTTTGTTGCCGGTCGCGGCGAATGGCATTTCGGTTGTGATTGCGCAGCTCTGCGGCTTGCGAGGAGGCGCCCGTTGAAACCTGCCGTTCGGCGCGCAATCGGTTTTCCTAGTGGGCCGGCTCTGTCGAGATCGCACTGACCTTTCGCGAGGCCCACAATCCTTAGTCGTTCCCGATTGCGTAAAGCGACCGGTCATTCTTCGTATTCAAGCCTGTCAGTCTCGGTCAACTGGAGAATAGCCTCCATCCACGGAGAGCGCGTCGTTCAGGTCGGTGCATCTTTCAGGCGTGAGGGAATCGTCTGCGGATCTCCGGCGTAGTTCCTGATCGGCGCGTTCGCCTAGATCTGCGCATACTCTTTGCAGCAGTTCCGCATCTATTTCACCAAGGATCAGAGTGTTCCCTGACGGGCCGGTCGCTACCAACAGGTGAGGAAGGTCGACGCCAATCTCCTTAAGGCGCTCGCGCATCGTCAGTTCAATATCTGATAGTAATTTGTGAATAGCTTCAATCTCGTCGGGCATCGCAATCTGCGGCTGTGAAATCAGATTTTCTTTATCCCGCAACAATGCGTGTGCCAAGCCATGCCTGGCCCGCTCGGAGTACGTGCTCCGTCGCGAGAACGTCATCGCGGTCGGCAATAGCGGCACCTGTCCATACCGAAAACTCCATCCACTGGCGTGAGGGGCGGGATCGAGTAGGCTGAGCCTCCATTATCGCGTTTCTGAGCCTCGCCCTGCATGTCCTGATGTCTCCGTTCAAGACGCGGGCGCGGTTGGAAGCGGAGATTGTGATGCTGCGGCATCAGTTGAGCGTGCTGCGTCGACGTGTCCCCTCGAAGCCCAAATTGTCGGTCGCCGACCGACTGCTCTTCGTCTGGTTCTATCGGCTGTTCCCGTCGGTGTTGAACGCCATCACTATTTTTCAGCCCGAGACGATAATCCGTTGGCATCGGGCGGGCTTCTGCCTGTATTGGCGCTGGAAGTCGCGCTCTCGTGGCGGCCGGCCAAAGGTTCCAATCGAGATCCGGCGTCTGATCCGCGACATGAGCCTGGCCAACCGGCTGTGGGGCGCGTCGCGGATAATTGGGGAACTGCTCAAGCTCGGGATCGACATCGCGCAGGCGACG
>LNFM01003026.1_pt1 | contig 74599 bp, 62 predicted proteins | sample 596031 | NCBI WGS metagenome assembly LNFM01 (sample SAMN04254537, study PRJNA301005) | activated carbon metagenome | isolation source: dual media filters at the Ann Arbor, Michigan drinking water treatment plant | place: USA: Ann Arbor
GTGCCCATCAGCAGCGTATAGCCGTCGGCGGGTGCCTTGGCAACGATGTCGGCACCCACATTGCCGCCCGCGCCCGCGCGGTTGTCCACCACGAACTGTTGCCCGAACGCTGCGCTGAGGTCCGGCACCAGCGCGCGGGCCAGGATGTCGGTGGTACCGCCGGGCGCAAACGGCACCACGATGCGCACAGGCTTGTTGGGCCAGGCGGCCTGGGCGTGGGCCCTGGGCAGCAGCGCGGCGCCGGTGGTCAGCGCCAGTGCGGTCAGGGCTGCGGTGGAGGTGAGTGTGCGTCGGCGGATCAGCGGCGTCATGGGGGTGGGTCCTTTCGTGTCGGGGTTGCCACCGTTGTACGTGCGCGGGGCCAGAGCGGTCAGATGGATAACCCGAAGCCCGCTCCCTCGTCTGTTCGGCCATCAGTCACATCGGACGCGTCGCGGTATGGCACCGCGAACCCGGGCAGGCCCACAAAGAAAAAGCCACCGGGAACACCGGTGGCCTGGCTGGAGTGGCCGCCCGCCATACCGGACGGCCTGCAATCGCCAGCGTCATGCCAGCGTCCGCATGATCCTCAGTCGGCGTACGTGCCGGCTGCCTTGATCACGGCACCCCACTTGTCGATTTCAGACGCGACAAACTTCTTGTGCTCGGCGCCATCCACGCGCTTGTCGGTGATGATCACTGCGCCCAGGGCTTCCTGCTTCTTGATGAAGTCGGGGTCCTTCAGGGCGACCTTCATCGCTTCGTTGATCTTCTTTTGTACATCGGCTGGCGTGCCCTTGGGCGCGTACAGGCCATGCCAGATGCTCACGTTGAAGTCCTTGAGGCCCGATTCGGCCAGCGTGGGCAGGTCCTTCAGGGCGGGCGTGGTCAGGCGCTTGGGCGTGGTCACGGCGTATGCCTTGACCTTCTTGCCCTCGATCTGCGGCGTGGTGTTGGTGGTCTGGTCGCACAGCAGGTCAATCTGGCCGCCGATCAGGTCGGTGATGGCCGGGGCGGTGCCCTTGTAGGGCACGGCGGTCATGTCCACCTGCATGGCGCTCTGGAACATCAGGCCGCACAGGTGCGAGGCAGCGCCCAGGCCTGCATTACCCAGGTTGATCTTGCCCTTGTTCTGCTGGATCCAGGCCGTCAGCTCCTTGAAGTTGTTGGCCGGCATGCTGGGGCGTGCAATCAGCGTCATGGGCACTTCGTTGATCATGCCCAGGTATTCAAAGTCGGTAGGTACATTGAACGCCAGCTTGCGGTACAGCGCAGGCATGGTCGACATCGCGATGTGGTTGAGCAGCAGCGTGTAGCCGTCCGGGGTAGCGCGGGCCACGCGGGCGGCGCCGATCGAGCTGCCGGCACCGGCGGTGTTGTCGACCACCACGGTGGCGCCCAGCGGCTTGCGCAGGGCTTCGGCCAGGTCGCGCGCCACGCGGTCGGTCGGGCCGCCGGCGGCAAACGGCACCACGATCGTGATGTTCTTGTCCTTGGCCGGGAAGTCTTCGGCATGTGCGCCGAAAGCGGTGACTGTGGCTGCAGCGATCAATGCAAGCTTCAACATCTTCTTCATGGGTGCTCCTGGTGAAAGTGCCGCGATGATAGCCACGGGCTTTTGCAGGTGCATTGCGGATATTACGTAGCACGCCAGCAGCAAGGGTTTTAAGCAAAACCGGGCTGTAGTGCTTGAATTGATTGACCTGTGTGCTACAAAAAACGTAGCTTTCATAGGGTAAACACTGCGCTGGCGCGCACGCCGGAGAAGGTGCGATCTGTCACCTTTTCGAGCCTGTGCGACAAAGTGGATTGCCGGGCGGCGCACTGGAGCCGCCAGTGCTGGCGGGTACGGCGATCGCCATGGCCATGGCAGGCCACGCTACAGACCCCGCGGGGCGCACCGCACGCGCCACTGTGAGGAGCTGACGGTCAGCGGTAGCTGCGTGCGTCCTCGATCACGCGCCCGTCGTTGGGCAGCGTGCCGGGGGCCACCATCTCCACATCGCCGCGCAGCTTGGTCACCTCCCGGATGGCGTCGCCCAGCTGGCGCGCCAGGCCTTCGGCGGTTTCCACGGTCTCCACCTTGAGCACCATCTGGTCGTTGGCCATCTCGCCACTGACCACCAGGCGCGCACGCTGTACCTGCGGAAACCGCTTGGCAATCGATGCCACCTGGCCGGGGTGCACGAACATGCCGCGCACCTTGGTGGTCTGGTCGGCCCGGCCCATCCAGCCCTTGATGCGGGTGTTGCTGCGGCCTGTGGGGCACTGTCCCGGAAGCACGGCGGAGAGGTCGCCCGTGCCAAAGCGGATGAGCGGGTAGTCGGAGTTGAGGGTGGTCACCACCAGCTCGCCCACCTCGCCCTCGGGTACGGGGTCGCCGGTGCCGGGGCGTACGATCTCAACGATCACGCCTTCGTCCAGGACCAGGCCTTCACGGGCGCTCGTCTCGTATGCAATGAGGCCCAGGTCTGCCGTGGCATAGCACTGGTAGCCCGAAATGCCGCGCTCGGCAAACCAGTCGCGCAGGCTGGGCGGAAAGGCCTCGCCCGAGACCAGGGCCTTGGTCACGGTGGGCAGCGCAATACCCAGCTCGGCGGCCTTCTCGACAATGATCTTCAGGAAGCTGGGTGTGCCGATGTAGCCGGCCGGCTGCAGCTCGGCCATGGCCTGCACCTGCTGCTCGGTCTGCCCGGTGCCGCCCGGAAACACGGTGCAGCCCAGCGCATGCGCGCCCGTTTCCATCATCGAACCCGCAGGCACAAAGTGGTAGCTGAAACTGTTGTGGATCAGCTCGCCGGGTCTGAAGCCCGCCGCATGGATTGCCCGCGCCATGCGCCAGTAGTCGCGCCGCGTGCCCTCCGGCTCGTAGATGGTGCCGGGGCTGGCAAACACGCGCGTCATGCCCGGCCCAAAAGCCAGCGCGCTGAAGCCGCCAAACACGTTGCTGGCGCGGCCCGCCTGCTGGCGCTCCAGCAGCTCGTACTTGCGCGTGACGGGTAATTGCGCCAGCGCCTCGCGGCTCGTGACCGACGCGGCATCCACACCCGCGAGGATGCTCGCAAATGCGGGGGAAGCCTTCTGGGCATGGGCGATCTGCTGCGGCAGCGCGGCCAGCAGCGCCGCTTCGCGCTCGGCAGGACTGCGTGTTTCCAGGGCGTCATAGAACGTGCTCATGCCTGGGTTCCTTGTGAGGTGGTTTTGAAGTGAAATTGGCCTCTTGCGCTCATCCTTCAAGCGCAAGCAGCTATGAAATCGGGAGTGAATTCGTCCGAGGTCTGAAAAAGAACACTGCTCTGACAGCCCGCGCTGCCAAAGGCCAGCGCCACCGCGCAAGGGCCGCCCCGCCGCGCTGGTGGCGTCCCCCTGTGGGGAAGGCGCGCAGCGCCACAGGGGGCATGTCAGGCCAGCCAGCGCTTGCGGCGCTTGTAGCTTTTCACGTCCTTGAAGCTCTTGCGCTCCCCGCCACCCATGCCCAGGTAAAACTCCTTGACGTCCTCGTTGTTGGCCAGGTCCTTGGCGGCGCCGTCCATCACCACGCGGCCACTTTCCATGATGTAGCCGTAGTCGGCGTACTTCAGCGCCATGTTGGTGTTCTGCTCGGCAATCAGGAAGGTGACCTTTTCCTTGCTGTTGAGGTCCTTCACGATCTCGAACACCTCTTCGACGATCTGAGGCGCCAGGCCCATCGAGGGCTCATCAAGCAGCATCACGCTCGGGTTGGTCATCAGCGCGCGGCCAATGGCGCACATCTGCTGCTCGCCGCCCGAGGTGTAGGCCGCCTGCGAGGTGCGGCGCGTCTTCAGCCGCGGGAAGTAGCTGTACACCTTCTCCAGGTTGCGCGCGATCTCGGCCTTGTCAGTGCGGGTGTAGGAGCCCGTCATCAGGTTTTCTTCGATGGTCAGGTGCGCGAAGCAGTGGCGCCCCTCCATCACCTGCACCACGCCGCGGTTGACCAGATCGGCCGGGGTGAGGTTCTCGATGCGCTCGCCCCGCAGTTCGATGCTGCCCTTGGTGACCTCACCGCGCTCGGCCTTGAGCAGGTTGGAGATGGCGCGCAGCGTGGTCGTCTTGCCCGCACCGTTGCCGCCCAGAACGGCCGCGATCTTGCCTTCCGGCACGTTGAGCGAAACGCCCTTGAGCACCAGGATCACGTGGTTGTAGATGACCTCAATGCCGTTGACGTTGAGAACAATGTTGCTGTTGGAGTCCATGGTGTTGCCTTCCTGTACCAATCGAAAAGGTTGCGGTGCAACCTTTTCGATTGGCGGCTGCATGCACAGCCGCAAAAAATGGCGGGGCGCCATTACCAGCGCCACCGCGCAAGAGCCGCCCCGCCGCGCCAGTGGCGTCCCCCTTCCCGAATCGCGCAGCGAGTCGAGAGAAGGGGGAAGGCGCGTCAGCGCCTCAGGGGGATGGCCTTAAGACTGGCAGTCAGACGGTGCGCGACAGCTCAGCTTCTTCTCGGCCGCGTACTTGTCGGCCGAAGCCTTGACCAGCGGGCGGATGATCTGATCGTCGGCCTGCAGCCAGTCGGAGGCCCACACGAACTTGCTGCCGTCCCAGGTGTGCACGCGGGTCCAGGCCGAGCCCATGTGGTCCTGGCAGCTGGTGGACACAGGGCGCATCACACCCTTGAAGCCCAGTGCGTCGAGCTTGGCCTGCGTCAGGTTCAGGTTCTCGTAACCCCAGCGCGCCTGCTCGCCGGTAATGACCTTGCCCTTGCCAAAGCGTTCCTGGGCGGCGCGCACGCCTTCCACGGCCAGCATGGCGCCAACGACGCCGCGCATGTACAGCACCGAGCCCACTTCATCCTTCGGGCCGGTGCCCTGGCCCTTGGCATGCACCTTCTGCAGGATTTCCTTGACCACGTCCGACTGGTATTCGGCGCCGTGCTGCATCATCACAGCGCTGTAGCCCTTGGCGCCGGCGCCCACGTCCTTCAGATCCGGCTCAGCGCCCGACCACCAGGTGCCAAACATTTTTTCACGCGGGTAACCCGTGGCCACGGCTTCCTTGACGGCGGTGGCGGTCATCACGCCCCAGGTCTGCAGCACCACGAAGTCCGGCCGCTGCTGGCGTACCTGCAGCCAGATGGCCTTTTGCTCGACGCCCGGTGCCGGGATGGGCAGCAGCTGCAGCGTGAAGCCGTGCATGGCGGCGCGTTCCTGCATGATGGGCAGCAGCTCCTTGCCAAACGGGCTGTCGTGGTAGGCCACGCCGATCTTCTTGCCCTTGAGCTTGTCCCAGCCACCTTCTTGCTTGGCAATGTGCTGCAGCACGGTGTCGCCTGCCACCCAGTAGTGGCCGATCAGCGGGAAGTTCCACTTGAAGACGCCGCCGTCGGCCGAGTCACTGCGGCCGTAGCCGGAGGTGATCATCGGGATCTTGTCGGCCGGGATCTTTTCGGTCAGCGCGAAGGTGATGCCGGTGGACAGCGGCTGGAACACCGTGGCGCCACCGTGCTTGCCCTTCAGGCGCTCATAGCACTCCACGCCGCGGTCGGTGGCGTAGGCGGTTTCGCACTCTTCCACCAGCGTCTTCACACCGTTGATGCCGCCACGTTCGTTGACCAGCTTCATGTAGTCGTTGTGGCCGTTGGCCCACGGCGTGGCGTTGGGCGCCACAGGCCCGGTGCGGCCGGAGAGCACCGGGAAGAACTGCACCTTGTCCTGCGCCAGGGCGGCAGACGAGACGACCGCTCCCGAGAGGGCGGCACAGGCCATCGAAACAGAGAGAACCAGGCTACGTACTTTCATCATTTGTCTCCTTATAGGAACGGTCACACACACACGGAAAAACGGAAGGTCAGTGGGGGAAGGGCCACAGGCGCAGTTTTTGTTTTGCAATGCTCCAGAGCTTGGCCAGGCCGTGGGGCTCGACGATCAGGAACCAGACAATCAGGGCGCCGAAGATCATGAACTCGGTATGGGACACCGCGGCGGTGGAGATCTCCACGCCGACCAGCGAGCCCAGCCAGGGCATGAACTGGTTCAGGAAGATGGGCAGCACCACGATGAAGGCCGCGCCAAAGAAGCTGCCCATGATGGAACCCATGCCGCCGATGATGACCATGAACAGCAACTGGAAGGAGCGGTCGATCGAGAATGCGGCCGGCTCCCACGAACCCAGGTGCACGAATGCCCACAGCGCACCGGCCACGCCCACGATGAAGGAGCTCACCGCGAAGGCCGACAGCTTGGCGTACATCGGGCGGATGCCGATCACGGCTGCGGCCACGTCCATGTCGCGGATGGCCATCCACTCGCGGCCGATCGCGCTGCGCACCAGGTTCTTGGCCAGCAGGCCGAAGACCACGAGGAACGCCAGGCAGAACAGATACTTCTCCACCGGGGTGTTGATGGTCCAGCCCATCACCTGCAGGTTGGAGACGGACACGGAGCCGGAGGTGCTGTTGTTGGTGAACCAGCTGATGCGGCTGAAGGCCCAGTCGCAGAAGAACTGCGCGGCCAGCGTGGCCACCGCCAGGTACAGGCCCTTGACGCGCAGGCTGGGAATGCCGAAGAACATGCCCACCAGGGTGGCAAAGAAGCCGCCCGAAAGCACGGCCACGATCAGTGGCATGCCGTCGATGCGGACATACGTGTTGTAGGCCATGTAGGCGCCTACCGCCATGAAGGCACCCGAGCCCAGCGAGATCTGGCCGCAGTAGCCCACCAGGATGTTCACGCCCAGGGCGGCCAGCGCCAGGATCAGGAACGGGATCAGGATCGCGCGGAACATGTACTCGTCGGCCAGCATGGGCACACCGACGAAGGCAAAGGCGATCAGGGCAAGGATGGCCCAGCGGTCTTGCGCAATCGCGAAGATCTGCTGGTCGGCGCGGTAGGAGGTCTTGAATTGACCGTTTTCACGATAGAACATGGAATGTCTCCTGTTGTTCTTGTTCTGGATCAGACGCGGTCTGAGATCTTGTGCACGGGGGCGCACCTGCGGTGCTGCGCGGTGCCTTCGGCCCCGCTGACAACGCGCGTTGCGCGTTGTGCCTCCTTCGAAAAATTATTGGTCTCGTATTTCATACGCGATCAATGATTTTTTCGCCAAACAATCCCTGCGGACGGAAGAGCAGGAACACGAGCGCCAGCACATACGCAAACCAGATTTCGATGCCGCCGCCGACCAGCGGGCCGAGGTAGACCTCGGAGAGCTTCTCGCCCACACCGATGATCAGGCCGCCGATGATGGCGCCGGGTACCGATGTGAGGCCGCCCAGGATGATCACGGGCAGGGCGCGCAGGGCCACCGTGGTCAGCGAGAACTGCACACCGAGCTTGGAGCCCCAGATGATCCCGGCCACCAGGGCGGTGATGCCGGCCACGAACCACACGATGACCCAGATGCGGTTGAGCGGAATGCCGATGGATTGCGCCGCCTGGTGGTCGTCGGCCACCGCGCGCAGCGCCCGGCCGGTGCCGGTCTTCTGGAAGAACAGCGACAGCACCATCACCAGCAGGGCTGCCACGCAGGCCGCATACACGTCCTCCAGGTTGATCAGCACGCCGCCCTGGAACACGTTTTCGAACAGGAACACCGGCTCCTTGGGCATGCCGACATCGATCTGATAGATGGCCGAGCCGAAGATCGTCTGGCCCAGGCCATCGAGAAAGTAGGTGATGCCCAGCGTGGCCATCAGCAGGGTCACGCCCTCCTGGTTGACCAGGTGGCGCAGCACCAGCCGCTCGATCAGCCAGGCCAGGATGAACATGCAGCCCGCCGAGATGGCAAAGGCGATGATGTTGACCAGCAGCTTGCTTTCCAGCCCCAGCCACTGCGGAATCCATTGCGAGAAGCGGGCCATGGCCAGCGCTGCGAACAGCACCATGGCGCCTTGCGCAAAGTTGAATACGCCGGAGGCCTTGTAGATCAGCACAAAGCCCAGCGCCACCAGTGAATAGAGCATGCCGGCCATGAGGCCGCCGATCAATGCTTCAATGAAGAAACCCATCTTGTTGTCTCCGTGTTCAGTGGCTGGTGCCGAGGTACGCGCTGATGACTTCTTCGTTGCTGCGCACCTCGTCGGGCGAGCCGTCACCGATCTTCTTGCCGTAGTCGAGCACCACCACGCGGTCGCTGATGTCCATCACCACGCCCATGTCGTGCTCGATGAGCACGATGGTGGTGCCGAACTCGTCGTTCACGTCCAGGATGAAGCGGCACATGTCCTGCTTTTCTTCCACGTTCATGCCGGCCATGGGTTCATCGAGCAGCAGCACCTGCGGCTCCATGGCCAGTGCGCGGCCCAGGTCCACGCGCTTTTGCAGGCCGTAGGGCAGCTGGCCCACGGGCGTCTTGCGGAAGGCCTGGATCTCCAGGAAGTCGATGATGTGCTCGACGTATTCGCGGTGGCGGGTTTCCTCGCGCTCGGCGGGGCCGATGCGCAGCGCCTGCAGCAGCAGGTTGCTTTTGATCTTGAGGTTGCGGCCGGTCATGATGTTGTCGATCACGCTCATGCCCTTGAACAGCGCCAGGTTCTGGAACGTGCGGGCCACACCCATCTCGGCCACCTGGCGCGAGTTCATGTGCGAGAACGTCTTGCCCCGGAACGTGATGGAGCCTTCCTGCGGCGTGTACACGCCGTTGATGCAGTTGAGCATGGAGCTCTTGCCCGCGCCGTTGGGGCCGATGATGGCGCGGATCTCGTGTTCCTTCACGTTGAAGGAGATGTCGGTCAGCGCCTTCACGCCGCCGAACCTGAGGCTGATGTTGTTGACGTCGAGGATGACGTCGCCGATCTTCTTGGTGCTCATGGGTTGTCTTCCGGCGCGTGGGTCAGGCAGCGTTCTTCACGGGGGCAAAGGTCTTTGCGTCCGACAGCTTGAGCGTGGCGCTCACGCTGCCCGAGCGGCCGTCCTCGAACTTCACCACGGTCTCGATGTATTGCTCGGAGCGGCCTGCGTACAGGGCATCGACCAGCACGCCGTACTTGTCGGCGATGAAGCCGCGGCGAACCTTGTTGGTGCGGGTGAGTTCACCGTCGTCGGCGTCCAGCTCCTTGTGCAGCACCAGGAAGCGGCTGACCTGGCTGCCCGCCAGCATGGTGTCGGTGGCAAGGTCGGCATTGACTTTTTCGATGCATTCGCGGATCAGCTCGTACACCTCGGGCTTTTGCGCCAGGTCGGTGTAGCCGGCGTAGGGCAGGTTGCGGCGCTCGGCCCAGTTGCCCACGGCGTCGAAGTCGATGTTGACCATCACGCACACCTTCTCGCGCTTGTCGCCCAGTGCCACCACTTCCTTGATGTGCGGGAAGAACTTGAGCTTGTTCTCCACATACTTGGGTGCAAACATGGCGCCATCGTTGGCGCCGCCCACGATGCGGCCCACGTCTTTCACGCGGTCAATGATCTTGAGGTGGCCATGTGCGTCCAGAAAGCCTGCATCGCTGGTGTGGTACCAGCCATCGGCCGTCAGCACCTCTGCCGTGGCGGCAGGGTTCTTGTAGTACTCCTTGAGCAGCCCGGCCGACTTGACCAGGATTTCGCCGTTGTCGGCCACCTTGATCTCCACGCCGCGAATGGGCACCCCCACCGTGTCGGCGCGCGCCTGGTTGTCGGGCTGCAGGCAGACGAACACGGCGGTCTCGGTGGAGCCGTACAGCTGCTTCAAGTTGATGCCGATGGAGCGGTAGAAGGTGAACAGGTCGGGGCCAATGGCCTCACCCGCCGTGTAGGCCACGCGCACGCGGCTGAAACCCAGGTTGTTGCGCAGCGGGCCGTACACCAGCAGGTTGCCGAGGGCGTACTTGACCTTGTCGATGGCGCTCACGGCCTCGCCGTCCATGAGCGCCGGGCCCACGCGCTTGGCCACGCGCATGCAGGCCTCGAACATCTTGCGCTTGATGGCGCCAGCGTCCTCCATGCGGATCATCACGCTGGTCAGCAGGCCTTCAAAGATGCGGGGGGGCGCAAAGTAATAGGTGGGGCCCACTTCCTTGAGGTCGATGGTCACCGTGCTGGCCGACTCGGGGCAGTTCACCACGTAGCCACAGGCCAGCCACTGCGCGTAGCTGAAGATGTTCTGGCCGATCCAGGCCGGTGGCAGGTACGCCAGCACTTCTTCGCTGCTGGTGAGCTTGTCGAATTCGGCGCCGGCCGAGGCGCGGTCGAGCAGGGTGCTGTGCGTGTGCACCACGCCCTTGGGGTTGCCGGTGGTGCCCGAGGTGAAGAACATCGCAGCCACATCGCCGGGCTGCGCCTTGGCCACCTCGGCCTTGAACCAGCCGGGGTTCTTTGCGGCAAAGGCCTTGCCCGCTTCGATCAGCGAGTCCAGCGAGGCCAGGCCCTGTTCGTCGTACTTGCGCAGGCCGCGCGGGTCGTCGTAGAAGATGTGGCTGATCTGCGGGCACTGCTCGCGAACCTCCAGCATCTTGTCGACCTGTTCCTGGTCTTCCACCAGGCAAAAGCGCACTTCGGCGTTGTTCAGCGGGAACACGCATTCGGCCGCCACGGCGTCCTGGTACAGCGGCACGGGGATGGCGCCCAGCGACTGCGCGGCCAGCATGGTGGCGTACAGGCGGGGGCGGTTGGCGCCCACCACCACCATGTGCTCGTGGCGCTGCAAGCCGGCCTGGTGCAGCCCTGCAGCCACCTGCTCGACCAGGCGGGCGAGGTCGGCCCAGTGGTGCGTTTGCCAGATGCCATATTCTTTCTCGCGCAGGGCTGGCGCCTCGGGGCGCTCGGCGGCGTGCTTGAGCAGCAGTTGCGGGAACGTGGTCAACATTGCAGGTTCCTAAAAGTGAGAACGTGTCAGCCCGGTGACTGCCGGGGGTGCAAGCTTGTGTTTGCGTCTTGGGGTCCATGCTAGGACTCACTTTGACGCCATCTTGTCTTGCCGACGACAATTTAGGGGAAACTCCTGATCGGGTTAAACCCTTCCCCGGGTTTTGGAGTGCCTGCGTTGTGGTGAGCTGCGGCGAGGTTGCGGCGGGGCGGTATCCTTCGGCGGATATGTACGCACCGTATTTCGGCCTACGGCACCCGCCGTTTTCCATCGCGCCTGATCCGCGCTACCTGTTCATGAGCGAGCGGCACCGCGAGGCGCTGGCCCACCTGCTGTACGGGCTGGATGCGGGCGGCGGTTTCGTGCTGCTGACCGGCGAGGTCGGTGCCGGCAAGACCACCGTGTGCCGCTGCTTCCTCGAGCAGATACCGAGCCACTGCAACGTGGCCTACATCTTCAACCCCAAGCTCACGGTGCACGAGCTGCTGCGCTCGGTATGCGACGAATTCGGCGTGCCACACAAGCCGGGCGCGTCGGGTGTCGAGACCGTGAAGGATTACATCGACCCGCTCAACGCATCGCTGCTGGCCGCCCACGGCGCGGGGCGCAACACCGTGCTCATCATCGACGAGGCGCAGAACCTCTCGGCCGATGTGCTGGAGCAGTTGCGCCTGCTGACCAACCTGGAAACCAGCGAGCGCAAGCTGCTGCAGATCATCCTGATCGGCCAGCCTGAACTGCGCGCGATGGTGGCCAGCCCTGCGCTCGAGCAGCTCGCACAGCGCGTGATTGCACGCTTTCACCTGGATGCGCTGAGCCTTGACGAGACGCAGCAATACATTGCCCACCGCATGGCGGTGGCCGGGTTGCAGGGGCCGCTGCCCTTCAGCGCCCGGGCCATGCGCCGGGTGCACGCGCTGTCGCGCGGCATACCGCGGCGCATCAACCTGCTGTGCGACCGCGCCTTGCTGGGCGCCTATGCGGCCGGGGTGCGGGGCGTCACGGTGGCCATGGTCAACCGCGCTGCGCGCGAGGTGTTTGACCGCCCCGCTGCTGCAGCCGCCGCATCGGGCGCGCGCCACCTGCGAGAACGCGTGCCGCGCTGGGCCGTGGCTGGCCTGGGTGCTGTTGCAGGGGCGGTGGCCCTGGCGCTGGCTGGCTGGGCCGCAGGCACATGGGGGCCTGTTGGCAAGCGCACGGCGGCTGCACCAGCCCCGCTCGCAGCCCCGACCACCGCGGCATCCCAGCCTGCGGCGGCCAGCGGGCTGGCCACCGCGCCGGCTGCGGGTGCAAGCGCTGCGGCCAGCGCTGCTGCTGCCCAGAGGCCGGTCGATGCCCTGCAGCAGTTCCTGCGCGCCCAAGGCAGTGATGACGCGTCCGCATGGCTGGCACTGGCCTCGGCCTGGGGCGCCAGCGTGCCCGACCGGGCCGACCCCTGCACCAGCCTGCCGCGTGCCGGCGTGCGCTGCTACCGTAACCCCCGCGCCGGGCTCAACCTGGTGCGCCAGCTGGACCGGCCGGTGTTGGTCACGCTGTACCCGGCCGATGCGCCCGACGCGCCGGTCACTGTCGTGTTGCGCCACCTCGACGGCAACCTGGCCACGCTCGAAGGCGCCGGGCAGCGCGTGCGCGTGCCGGTGGAAGACCTGGCCGAGGTGTGGCGCGGCGACCTGGCCACGCTGTGGCGTGCGCCCGATGCCATGCCCGACAAGGGCGAGATCACCGACACCGCGGCGGGCACGGCGTGGCTTGATGCCCAGCTGGCCAGCCGCGCGGCCGGCGGCGCAGGGCCCGAGCGCCGCGCAGCCACGCCGGCCCAGCGCCAGGCCAGCATCCACCGGTTTCAACTGGCCCAGGGCGTGGTGCCCGACGGCCGCCCCGGACCCCTGACCCTCATGCTGCTCAACCGCGCCACCGGCGTGAATGAGCCGCGCCTGCGCACCGGAGGCTAGTTTTTTATGTCGTACATCCTTGATGCCCTGCGGCGCGCCGAAGCAGAGCGCGGCCGTGGTGGCGTGCCCGGCCTGCACAGCCAGACGGTACCGGTTCACGGGGCCGCGCCCGCAGCTGCAAGGCCCCTGGCGGCACACCCGGCCGTGCTGCTGGGCGGGGCGCTGGCGCTGGCCGCCGTGGCCGCAGGGGGCACCTGGTGGGCCATGCAGCGCCCCGGCGGCACCCCTGCAGTGCAGGTGGCTGCCGTGCCCCCATTGCCGACAGCGCCTGCGAGTCCGCCCGCCGTGGCGCCTGCGCAGCCTTTGCCTGCCGTGGCCGTGCCTGCGCCGGCGCCCGCAGCTGCGGTGGCGCCGCCATCCGAGCCGGTAGCCCCTGTGGCGGCCACTGCAAGTCCCCCTCCTGCCGCGCCGGCCGTCCCATTGCCCGAGCGGCGTGCGCCTGAAAAGCGGGTGGCTGAAAAACCGCGTGAACGGCCGGCGGCTGAAGTCACGGCGCAGCGCGCCGGGCCTGCGCCCCTGCCTGCCTCTTTGCCTGTTGCTGTGGGTGAGTCGCCACGCGCTCGGCCATCGGCGGCCCCGGCACCCGGCACTGCCGCGGTCGCTTCGCCGGGCCAGCCCGTGGCTGCGCAAGGTCAGGGCGCGGCCACTGCGCCACCGCCCGCAGCGCCGGTGTTTGCACAGGCCGATCTGCCCGAAGCGATCCGCAGCCAGCTGCCGGCACTCAAGATTTCAGGCGCCACGTATTCCAACAACCCGGCGCACCGGATGGCCATCGTCAACGGGCAGGTGCTGCTCGAGGGCGATCAGGCTGGCCCGGGGCTGGTGCTGGAGCGGGTTGAGCAAAGCCGCACGGTGTGGTCGTTCCGCGGCTACCGGTATGCCGTGGGTTCGCAGTAGGCGGCCGGGTGGTGCGGCTGCGTGGCTCCGGTGTTGCCCGGGTGGCCAGGGGTGGGCATCAGCCGGAGGGCCGCTGGGGCCCGTCAAAAGGCTGCCAGAGGCAATATTTGGGCTAAAAGTGCCTGTGGTCCTTGCAAATCAATTCCTGTTTGCTATCAATACAATAGCAATCGGGGCGCGTTGCGTCACCGCACAAACCGCCCGTCGCGCCCCACCAGCGTCAGCTCCACGAAGCGCGATGCATTGCGCTCCGGTGTACTGGCGTTGATCTCGAACCCACCCAGGTCCCATTTCCTGAGGTTCCACGTCGCGTCAATGAACGCGGCGCGCGTGGGGTTGCGGCCGGCGCGTTGCAGGGCCTCGGCAAACACGCGGGCGTTGATGTAGCCCTCCAGCGCCAGGTGCGAGGCATCGGCGGTGGCGCCCGATGCCTTCCATGCCGCCTGGAAATCCCGCACCACGGGCGTCACCACATGGGTGGGGAGCGGCACCACCTGCGATATCGCCATGCCCGTGGCGTCGGGGCCCAGCGCCTTCACCGTGGCGGCAGTACCCATCACCGACAGGGCATACAGCGTGACGCCGCGCTGCTGGGCGCGGAATGCCTTGACGAACTCCAGCGTGGGTTTGCCGGCCAGGCCGATCACGATGGCTTCCAGGTTGGCCCCCGCGAGCCTTGTGGCTGCCGCGCCTGCATCGGACGCGTTGCTCTCCACGGTGACGGAGGTGGCTTCGGGCAGCTTCAGGCGCTCGATGGACTGGCGCGCAGCGCCGTACACCTCTTTGCCGAACGCGTTGTTCTGGTACACCACGCCGATACGGCGGATGCCGATGGTGGCCAGGTGCTGCACCAGCTTTTCGGCCTCGTCGCCGTAGCTGGCGCGGATGTTGAACACATTGCGCGCCGTCTTGACGCGGCTGACCTGCGCACCCGTAAACGGCGCAAAGAACGGCACCCCGCTGTCGATCACCTTGGGCAGCATGGCCTCGATCATGGGCGTGCCCATGCAGTTGAACAGGGCGAAGGTGTCACGGTCTGCCAGGAAGGCGTCCACATTCGCCACGGCTTTCGCCACGTCGTAGGCATCGTCCCGGGTGACCAGCTCGATGCTGCGGCCGTTCACGCCGCCGCGGGCGTTGATGGCGGCAAATGCAGCCTTGGCGCCCTGGTGCATGGCCGAGCCCAGCTCGCCCAGCGGGCCCGTGAGCGCGGTGGACTGCCCGATGCGGATGGCACCCTCTTGCGCGCGCACCGTGCGTCCGGCAACCGCCAGCAAAGGCACGCCCACCATCGCGGCCACCAGCCGCCGCCGTGCCAGCGGGGGGCTGGTGCCTGGGCCCGATGCGAAAGGCAGAAGGTGGGCTTGCGTGTGCCCGGCTGTGGCGCGCTGATGTGGCTGCATGAAGTCTCCTCGATAGGGGCGGTACGCCGGGGGTGGCGGCCCGCAAAACGCAGGATCATCCGGGTGCGATTGACAATGTTTTGTCTTGCTGACGACAATCTCCCTCGTGGTATTCCCGGGGCCCAGGGGGTGCGTTCAGCCTCAGAAAACCCGCGATGATCCCGCCATGAGCCAGGACCTTTCATTGCACCAGCGGCGCAGGCTGCCCACCGAGGAAGAGCTGCAGGGCATCCCGTGGCTGGGCCTCCTGCAGCCCTCCGAGCGCGAGCGCGCCATGGCGGCGCTGCTGGTGGGCGATGCCCGGGCCGGTGACTATGTGTGCCGCTTGGGCCGGCCCGTGACGTACTGGTTTGGCGTGGTGGAGGGGCTGCTCAAGATGAGCAGCGACAACGCCCAGGGCCAGACCATGACGTTCACCGGCGTGCCGCCGGGCGGCTGGTTTGGCGAAGGCACGGCACTCAAGCGCGAGCCCTACCGCTACAACATCCAGGCGCTGCGCAGAAGCACGGTGGCCGGGTTGCCCATCGACACCTTCCACTGGCTGCTCGATCACTCCATTGGCTTCAACCGCTTCGTGATGAACCAGCTCAACGAACGGCTGGGCCAGTTCATTGCCGCGCGCGAGATCGACCGCATGAACAACCCCGACGTACGTGTGGCTCGCAGCCTGGCGTCACTGTTCAACCCTGTGCTGTACCCGGGTGTGGGCGAGGTGCTGCGCATCACGCAGCAGGAGCTTGCCTACCTGGTGGGGCTGTCGCGCCAGCGCGTGAACGAGGCGCTTTCGGCACTGGAGTCGCAGGGCACGATCCGCGTGGAATACGGCGGCCTGCGCGTGCTGGACCTTGCTTCGCTCCGGTCGAGCGTGATCCCTTCCTGAGGGGCACGCCGCACCTCGCGGGATTCTCCCCGGCGCCTTGCCCCGCCGCCGCTTCAGCTGCGCGGCAGTGCGGGGGCGCTGCGGGATGCGAGCTGGCGCGGAGCAGCGTTGTGATGGGGTGCAGGCATTGCAGCCGGGGCTGCCGTTACGCCACCTGAGGCGCCCCAGCTGTCGGTCTGACCGCCGTCGCGGGTTAGCCGGAAGGCGTGGACCATCTGCGTCAGGCGGCCCGCCTGTTCCTTGAGGCTGTCTGCTGCGGCGGCGCCTTCTTCCACCAGCGCGGCGTTCTGCTGGGTCATTTCTTCCAGCTCGCCCACGGACTGGCTCACGTGGCCGATGCGCTGGCTTTGCTCCTGCGTCGCCGCCGTGATCTCTCCCATGATGTCTGACACGCGGCGCACCGACAGCACCAGGTCCTGGATGGTCTTGCCGGCATGGTTGACCAGTGTGCTGCCCTCTTGCACCTGGTCCACGCTGGCTCCGATCAGGGCCTTGATCTGCTTGGCAGCCTCTGCACTGCGTCCGGCGAGGCTGCGCACTTCGCTCGCCACCACCGCAAAGCCACGGCCCTGCTCGCCGGCGCGGGCCGCTTCCACCGCGGCATTGAGCGCGAGGATGTTGGTCTGGAAAGCGATGCCATCGATCACGCTGATGATGTCGGCAATCTTGCGCGAGCTGGCGCTGATGGTGTCCATGGTGCGCACGACCTGGCCCACCACCTCACCGCCACGGGTCGCTGCATCGGACGCGGTGGATGCCAGCTGGTTGGCCTGTCTGGCCGAGTCAGCGCTTTGCGACACCGTGCCGGTCAGGTCGGCGAGCGCAGAAGCGGCGCCCTGCAGGTTGTGCGATGTGTGTTCGGTGCGCTGGCTCAGGTCCAGGTTGCCCGATGCGACTTCGGAGCTGGCCACCAGAATGGACTCGGCCGTCTGGCTGATGTCTCCCACCAGTGCGCGCAGGCGGTCCTGCATGGCGGCAATGGCGTCGAGCAAGCGGCCCGTTTCGTCGTGGATGCGTACCTCGATCTGCGAGGTGAGGTCGCCGTTGGCGATGCGCTCGGCCACCACCACGGCACGGCCAAGGGGCGCCGTGATGCTGGTGGTGATGCGCCAGGCGATGAGCACGCCCAGGGCAATGGCCAGGGTCACCAGCAGCCCGCCCACGGTGCGGGCGCGGCTCTGTGTCTGTTCGGCCGAAGCGGTGGCTTCGGCGTTCAGGGTGTTCTGCAGTTCAATCAGCTCACGCAGCTTGGCACGCCACAGGTTCTCGTTGGGGGCTACGCGGGTCATCAGCGCAAGGGTGGCGCTCACCGTGTCGCCATCGTCGGCGGCCTTGATGGCCGTTGCCAGCTCGGGCCGGGTCTTATTGCCCAGCGCCTGCACTTCTTCGAGCAGTTTGGCCTGCGCAGGCGAGGAGGACGAGGACTGCTTGAGGAGATCGACCAAGGCCGCCTCCTGGCGGGCGTATTCCTTGAGGCTGCTGGCCACGGCGGCAATCTGCGCCTGGGACTGCTTGGGGTCGATATCGTTGAGCATGGCCGCCGAGCGGCTCTGGATGGCGATGGCGCTGACGGTTTCCAGCATGCCGTTGACAAGCTTGGATTTCTCGGCCCCCGCGCCGGTGATCTGCCGCATCTGGTCGTGTACCTTGCCCAGCGACAGCTGCCCGACTGCCGCAACGGCAACAAGAAGCACGAGCAGGCAGCCAAAGCCCAGGCCGAGCCGGCTGGAAATCGACAGGGATTTGAGTGAAACAGATGGCATGACAGTCCTTTGGTATCGATCGCGGCCTCGCTGCTGACCATGTCCCGGGCCATGCAATATCGGTGCCTGTGCGCGGTTGTCCAGAAGCAGGAGGCTGCTGCGCGAGACCAGTGTAGGGAATATTTACAAAATGTGTCATGAGGCTTGCGGATTGGGGGATGCCCAATTTGCATAGGGTCGCTGTTACATATTGCCGCCTCGGGGGCAGGCACCACCATGGTGCTGCCTGCCTAGGAAAAACCCTGAGCAAAACGGGTGGTGGTGCCAGTTGTATCTGTGCCTATTGCTATCAAAAAAGTTACCTGAGTCGGGGCGTTGTGCCCCAGCGGATTGCGGCTGTGCATGCCCGGTGTATAAAGCGTCGTTACATCCCGGAGACCCTGCATGGCCCGTCCTGTCCTGTTACCCGCGAATGGCCGCGCAGCGTTGCTGGTGTGGCTGGTGTGTGGCAGCGCCGTAGCCGCCACGGTACAGGTGGAAGTGTCCGACGCCGAAGGCCGGCCACTGCCGGACGCAGTGGTTTTCCTCGAATCGCCCGAGGCCCGCAAGCTGGTCAAGCCGCTGGCCGATGCGGAGATCGTCCAGGAGGGGCGCCAGTTTGTACCGTCGGTGCTGGTGGTGCCCACGGGCACCGCGGTGATGTTTCCCAACCGTGACAAGGTCCGTCACCACGTCTATTCGTTTTCGCCCGCCAAGAAGTTCGAGCTCAAGCTGTACGCCGGCACTCCTTCCAACCCGGTGCTGTTTGACCAGCAGGGAGTGGTCACCCTGGGCTGCAACATCCATGACCGCATGGTGGGCTGGGTCATCGTCGTCGACACGCCGTATTTCGGGCGCTCGGCTTCCGGCACTGGCAAGCTGCAGATCGACAACGTACCCCCGGGCCGCTACACCTTGCGGACCTGGCATTCGCGGCTGCCCGTAGGCGCTGCCGCACTGGAGCAGGCGCTGGTGGTACCCGCCACTGGAGCCAGCCAGGCCGCGGTGCGCGTCACGGGGCTGCAGCCTTGAGCCAGCGCTGGGTATGGCTGCGGCGCAGCCTGATCCTGCGGCTGGTAGGCATCTCGCTGCTGCTGCTACTGATCGTGCAGGCTGCCGGTTTCGCCGTGGTGCGCGCCAGCATCGACCGCAACGCGCGCGCCCAGATCGAGCGGGCGCTGGACCTGGACGAGAAAGTCTGGCGCCGCCTGCTGGACCAGAACGCCGAGCGGCTGCGCCAGGGCTCGGCCCTGCTCGCTGCCGACTACGGCTTCCGTTCGGCGGTGAATTCCGGTGACGAAGAAACGATCCAGTCCGTGCTGGAAAACCACGGCAGCCGCATTGGCGCCGCCGTCACGGCCCTGCTGGACACCGGCTTTGCGCTGCGCTCGGTGAGCCTGTCGGATGGCATGGAGGCGCTGCCGGCTGCGCTGGGAGAGGTAGTGCAGCCTTTGGCCGCTGATCCCAGTGGCAGCGAGATCGCCGTGATTGGCGGCGTGGCCTACCAGTTTGTCATGGTCCCCCTGCGGGCGCCGGTGGTGGTGGGCTGGGTGCTGATGGGCTTTCCCATCAACCAGATGCTGGCCGACGAAATGCGCCAGCTCATGTCGGTGGACGTGGTCTTGCGCGTGGGGTCGGACGCTTCCGGCATGGGGCTGCCCGTGAGCACGCTGCCCGCACAGTCGCTGGCTCTGCTGCGCGAGCAGGGCGTGGTGGGCGGTGCCCTGGTCACGCCCGATGGCACCTTGCTGGCCCGCGATGTGCGCATGGCCAGTGCTGGCAAGGGAGCCGAGGTGCGCACGCTGCTGCTGCGTTCGGTGGATGAGGTGGTTGCGCCTTACCAGGAGCTTCAGGTGCTGCTGGCCATCATCACGGCCGCGGGCCTTGCGCTCTTTGCCGTGGGCACGGGGCTGGTGGCGCAACGCATGACGACGCCGCTGCGCTCGCTGCTGACGGCCACACAGCGGCTCTCGCGCGGCGAATACGACGTTCCGCTGGCGCACACCGCGCGCACCGACGAGATCGGCAACCTTGCCCGGTCTTTTGACCACATGCGCGTGGCCATTGGTGCGCAGCAGGGCGAAATACTGCGCCTGGCCTACTGGGACCGTCTCACGGATCTTCCCAACCGGGAGCGGTTTCGCGAAGCCGTTGTCCAGGCCATAGCCGCTCGCGGCACGGCCGTGCAGCCCCTGGCGGTACTGACGCTGGACCTGGACCGCTTCAAGCATGTGAACGACGTACTGGGCTATGCGTATGGCGACCTGCTGCTGCAGGCCGTGGCCGCGCGGCTGCGCCAGCAGGTTCCCGCTGACGGTGACATGGTGGCTCGGCTGGGTGGCAATGAATTTGCCGTGCTGCTGCACGCTGCCGATGCGGCCGCAGCCCAGGAAATGGCGCGACGCATCATCCGGTCGTTCGAGGAGCCGCTGGCGCTGGAGGACCAGCTGGTGGACCTCAGTGCAGGCATCGGCATCGCCTGCTGGCCGGGCGATGCCGCCGATGCGGATGCGCTGCTCAGTCGCTCCGAAATCGCCATGTATGCCGCCAAGCGCAAGCTCAGCGGTGCCCTGCAGTACGACGCATCGTTTGACCTGGCCAGCACCCAGACGCTGTCCCTTCTGTCCGAGTTGCGCCGTGCGGTGGAGCAGGACGAATTGCGGCTTTACCTGCAACCCAAGGTCTCGCTGCAGGGCCCGCAGCAACTGGGCGCCGAAGCGCTGGTGCGCTGGCAGCATCCCCAGCGCGGGCTGGTGCCGCCCATGCAATTCATCCCGTTCGCAGAGCAGACGGGTTTTGTGCGGCAACTCACCCTGTGGATCTTCGAGGCCGTGGCGCGGTTGCTGGCCGAGCCCCGGGCACAGGGGCTTGCCCTGCGGGTATCGGTGAACCTGTCGACGCGCGACCTGCTCGACCCCGAACTGAGCAACCGCCTGGGCGCCATCCTCGCGCGGCACGGGGTGGCTGCGAGCGCCTTCTGCCTGGAGATCACCGAAAGCGCGATCATGGACGACCCCCAGCGTGCCGAGGCCATGCTCAACCGCCTCTCCGAGCAGGGCTTCAAGCTGTCCATCGACGATTTCGGCACCGGCTATTCATCGCTGGCCTACCTCAAGCGCCTGCCGGTAGATGAACTCAAGATTGACAAGTCGTTCGTGATGGGCATGACCAAGGCCGAAGACGACGCAATGATCGTCCGCTCCACGATCGACCTGGCACACAACCTCGGGCTCACGGTGGTGGCCGAAGGTGTGGAGACCGCAGACATTCTGGCTCTGCTGCGCACGCTGCGCTGCGATGAGGCGCAGGGTTACCACATTGCCCGGCCGCTTCCGGTGGAGGATTTCATGGCGTGGCACGCCGGGCAGCAGGCCTGAGGGCAGGTTCCGCCGAGCCTGGGCCAAGGCGCCTTTTGACCAGGACGGCAGGCCCAAAGCGCGGCCCCTTGCGCCTACAGGCGAAAATACCTGCAATGTCCTCTTCCAGTACCCGTCCGCCCGCCGGCCCTTCCGGTCCTTCCAGCACGGCTGCCACGCCCGCCATCGGTGGCACTGCGCCTTCGGCTGCCCCTGCACCCGCGCCGCGTGCAGTGCTTCGCCGCCCCAGCGTGGCCGCCAAGCCTGCCGCTGCGAGGCCCGCGCCACCGCCCCGCCCATCGCGTACCCCCCCGCCCACGGGCTACCGCACGGCTTCGGCTGGCTTCGTCGCCCCTGTCCGGCAGGCGCCGGTGCGTGCACCTGCCCCGGTGGGTGCCAACGGCCTGCCCACCTCGCGTCTGAACAAGCGCATGGCGGAACTGGGCATGTGTTCGCGGCGCGAGGCCGACGAGTGGATCGCGCAAGGCTGGGTCAAGGTCAACGGCGAAGTGGCCGAGATGGGTGTGCAGGTGCTCCCCACCGACCGCATCGAGGTCGACAAGGTGGCGCAGGGCTTCCAGGAGCAGCGCGTCACCATCCTGCTGAACAAGCCCATGGGCTATGTGAGCGGTCAGGCCGAAGACGGCCACACCCCCGCTGTGGCGCTGATCAACCCCCGCACCCACTGGCGCGACGACCCCAGCCGCCACCGGTTTTCGCCGCCGCAGCTGCGTGGCCTGGCGCCTTGCGGGCGACTGGACATCGACTCGGTGGGGCTGCTCGTGCTGACCCAGGACGGCCGTGTTGCGCGGCAGATCATCGGGGAAGACTCCGAGATGGAAAAGGAGTACCTGGTCCGCGTGGTCTACCAGGCGCCAGGCCATGCGGTGGCACGCCACCCTGGCGAGCGCTCCGCGCCCTTGCAGGAAATTGACGAGCGTGATCCGGTCAGCACCAATGTGCAGGCGGTGTTTCCCCGGGAATTGCTGGAACGCCTTCGCCACGGCCTGAGCCTGGATGGCGAGATGCTCAAGCCTGCCAAGGTCGATTGGCAAAATCCCGAGCAGCTGCGCTTTGTGCTCACGGAAGGTAAAAAACGCCAGATCCGACGCATGTGCGAGCTGGTGGGGCTCAAGGTGGTGGGCCTCAAGCGCATCCGCATCGGCCGCGTCACGCTGGGCAACCTGCCGGTGGGGCAGTGGCGTTACCTGTCTCCCCATGAGCGCTTCTGATCGGCGCCGCCGCCGCCCGCACCCAATGGCCGGCCCGGCGGTTCCCCAGCGGGCGTCTGCCTGACTGCAGCCCGCAGCCATCCCCATTTTTCGCGAACGGAGTATCCATGCCTTCATCCCCCACTGGCCGCTCCCGTTCACGGAACCCGGGGCGTGCAAAAAGCGGGGGCGCAGACGCCGCCGCGCCTGCAGAGGTCGTCGCCAGCGCTTCAGGCAGTGGCGTACTGGCACAGCTTCGCGCCACTGACCTGCGTGGCGTTGCGCGGCTGGCCACCCAGGCCACCGTCAGCATCAGCCGTGTGGCAGAAGGCGTGCACCAGTCGGTGCTGGGCACCATCGGCCTGCAAGGGGGCGAACAGCCCGGCAGCACGCGGGGCCTGACGGGTCTGGTCTATCAGAGCATCCGGGGTGTGACGCGGCTGGTGGATGCGGGTTTGCAGGCGGGGCTCTCGCGGCTGGAACCCTTCTTTGCTGCCGACGAAGGTGCCAGCACTGCCGTGCACTGGGAGCGCCAGGCCGTGATTGCGGCGCTCAATGGCGTCATGGGCGACCGCCTCCATCACGATGGCAATCCGCTGTGCACGCAGATGAGCTGGTATCAGCGCGGGCTGCCGCTCAACACCCGGGCGCTGGCCGACACCGGTGCGGTGCCGGGCAAGGTCCTGGTGCTGGTGCATGGCTTGTGCATGAACGACCTGCAATGGCGCCATGACGGCCATGACCATGGCGAACATCTGGCCCGTGAGCTAGGCTATACGCCGGTCTACCTGCGCTACAACACCGGCCTGCACACGTCGATCAATGGCGCTGCATTCTCCGCGGCGCTTGAAGCGCTGGTCGCTGCGTGGCCCGTGCCCGTGACGGAGATCGCTGTGGTGGCCCACAGCATGGGTGGGCTGGTGGCGCGCAGTGCCTGCCACCATGCAGCCACAGCGCGAACGGCTGGCAAGGCCCAGGGTGCAATGCCGGGCAGTGCGGCCGCAGGCAGCTGGCTGCCCCTGTTGCGCCACCTGGTTTTCCTGGGCACGCCCCACCACGGCGCCCCGCTGGAGCGGGCTGGCCAATGGGTGCATGTACTGCTGGGCAGCACTGCCTATTCGCGCCCGTTTGCCCGGCTGGCCCGGCTGCGCAGTGCAGGCATTACCGATCTGCGCTACGGGCACGTGGTGGACTCCGACTGGGAAGGGCGCGACCGCTTCCGCAAGGAGCCAGACCGCCGCACGCCGGTGCCCCTGCCTTCCGGCGTGGCCTGCCATGCCCTGGCGGCCACGCTGGCCAGCCGGCGCAGCGTGGCCGCAGAGGCACTGGTGGGTGACGGGCTGGTTCCGCTGAACAGCGCACTGGGGGTGCATGGTGACCCCGCGCGTACGCTGGGATTTGCGAGGTCGCGCCAGGCAGTGTTCTACGGCATGGGCCACCTGGCCATGCTGGGTGATGCGGCCGTGGCACGGCAGCTGGTGGCCTGGCTGGCGCCGCGCGCGCCCAAAACCTGAAGAGGCCTGCCTGGCGACCTCTTTTTTGGCATTTGCGGGATTGCGTGCCGCCGGACCCCCGCTACCATCGGATGGTCGAACCGGACAGCCCCCCAATAAAAGGAGAGAAATGTGAGCGATCTGAAATACCGCCTGGTAACGCGCAGTGATTTCGACGGGCTGGTGTGCGCCGTGCTGCTCAATGAGCTTGATCTCATTGACGACATCACCTTCGTGCACCCCAAGGACATGCAGGACGGAAAGATCGCCATCACCAGCCGCGACATCACGACCAACCTGCCCTATGTGCCGGGGGCGCACCTGGTGTTTGACCACCACGAGTCGGAAACCGTGCGCAATTCGGGCCGCCGGGATGAAAACCACATCATCGAGGCCCACGCACCGTCGGCTGCTCGCGTGGTCTACAACCACTATGGCGGCAAGGCCGCGTTCCCTCGCATCACCGACGAGATGATGGCCGCAGTGGACCAGGCAGACTCGGCCCAGTACTCGCGCGAGGACATCCTCAACCCCCAGGGCTGGGTGCTCCTCAACTACCTGATGGACTCGCGCACCGGCCTGGGCCGCTTCCGCGACTTCCGCATCAGCAACTACGCGCTGATGATGGACCTCATCCAGTACTGCCGCGACCACACCATCGAGCAGATCCTGGCCCTGCCAGACGTGCAGGAGCGGGTGGCCCTGTACCGTGAACATTCGGCCAAGGCCGGCGAGCAGCTCAAGCGCTGTGCGATCCCCATCGGAAACCTGGTGGTGCTGGACCTGCGCGAAGAGGAAACCATCTGGGCCACCAACCGGTTCATGATCTACGCGCTGTACCCGCAGTGCAACATCTCCATCCACATGATGTGGGGGCTGCAAAAGCAGAACACCGTGCTGGCCACGGGCAAGTCCATCCTGGACCGCAGCAGCAAGACGCACGTGGGCAACCTGATGCTGGAGTTCGGCGGCGGCGGCCACGCGGCGGCCGGCACCTGCCAGGTGGCCAACGACAAGGCCGACGCCGTGCTGCAGCAGCTGGTGCAGCGGATCACCACCGACGGCTGAACCCGGCGCTGCAGCGGCTCCCTGGCGGAGTCACTGCGGCTTTGCAGACCAGGCTGAGCCTGGCCCTTGATTTCGCGGCCTGCGCCCCTACCTCAGGGGCGTTGTCTTTTGTTCGCACTGTTTGTACTACCCGCACGTCAAAAAAAGCCATGAGCAAGCAAACCCTGTCATTCCAGGCCGAAGTGGCCCAGCTGCTGCACCTTGTCACGCACTCGCTGTACTCCAACCAGGAAATCTTCCTGCGCGAGCTGATCTCCAACGCTTCAGATGCCTGCGACAAGCTCCGTTTCGAAGGGCTGAACAACTCCGCCCTGTTTGAAGACGCCCCCAACCTTGAAGTCCGCGTAAGCTTCGACAAGGCCGCCAAGACGCTGACCATCACCGACAACGGCATCGGCATGAGCCAGCAGGAAGCCATCGACCACCTGGGCACCATTGCCAAGAGCGGCACCAAGGACTTCATGGGCAAGCTCTCGGGCGACCAGAAGCAGGACGCCCAGCTCATCGGCCAGTTCGGCGTGGGCTTTTACTCCGGCTTCATCGTGGCCGACAAGATCACCGTGGAATCCCGCCGTGCTGGCCTTGCGGCCGAAGAAGGTGTGCGCTGGATCAGCGGCGGCACGGGCGACTTCGAGGTGGAAACCATCACCCGTGCCCAGCGTGGCACCAGCATCATCCTGCACCTGCGCGACGATGCCGAGGAATACCTCAACGCCTGGAAGCTCAAGCAGGTCATCGCCAAGTATTCCGACCACATCAGCCTGCCCATCCTGATGGAAAAGGAAGAGTGGAAAGACGGCGAGCTGATCAACCCCAATGACGAAAACGGTGGCCGCCAGCCCGGTGGCATGGTCAAGACCGGCGAGTGGGAAACCATCAACAAGGCCAGCGCCCTCTGGACCCGCCCCAAGAAGGACATCACCGAAGAGCAGTACGCCGACTTCTACAAGGCCATCAGCCACGACCACGAAGCCCCGCTGACCTGGGCGCACAACCGCGTCGAAGGCAACACCGAGTACACGCAGCTGCTGTACATCCCGGCCAAGGCCCCGTTTGATTTGTGGAACCGCGACAAGAAGGCCGGCGTGAAGCTGTACGTCAAGCGCGTCTTCATCATGGACGACGCCGAGGCGCTGATGCCCACCTACCTGCGGTTTGTGAAGGGCGTGATCGACTCGGCCGATCTGCCGCTGAACGTGAGCCGCGAGCTGCTGCAGGAAAGCCGCGACGTGCGTTCCATCCGCGAAGGTAGCACCAAGCGCGTGCTGAGCATGCTGGAAGACCTGGCCAAGCACGACCGGCACGACACCGCCGCCAATGCCGACGGCGTGACCGACGTGGTGGACGCCGACGACAAGGCCAAGGAAGGCAAATACACCGCGTTCTACAGCGAGTTTGGTGCGGTGCTGAAAGAAGGCCTGGGCGAAGACTTTGGCAATCGCGAGCGCCTGGCCAAGCTGCTGCGCTTTGCCAGCACCACCAGCGACACCGTCACCGTGGGCTTTGCCGACTACAAGGCCCGCATGAAGGAAGGCCAGGAGGCGATTTACTACATCACGGCCGAAACGATGGCCGCCGCCAAGAACAGCCCGCAGCTCGAAGTCTTCAAGAAGAAGGGCATCGAGGTGCTGCTCATGACCGACCGCGTGGACGAGTGGGCGCTGAACTACCTGCACGAGTTTGACGGTACCCCCCTGCAAAGCGTGGCCAAGGGCGCGGTGGACCTGGGCAAGCTGCAGGACGAGGCCGAGAAGAAGGCTGCCGAAGAAGCTGCCGAGACTTTCAAGCCCGTGCTCGCCAAGCTCAAAGAAGCGCTCAAGGACAAGGCCGAAGACGTGCGCGTGACCACGCGCCTGGTTGACTCGCCCGCCTGCCTGGTGGTGCAGGACGACGGCATGAGCACCCAGCTGGCCCGCCTGCTCAAGCAGGCCGGCCAGGAAGCGCCTGCGACCAAGCCCGTGCTGGAGGTGAACGCCGAGCACGCGCTGGTCAAGAAACTGGACGGCAGCGTGCACTTCCATGACCTGGCGCACATCCTGTTCGACCAGGCACTTCTGGCCGAAGGCGGCCTGCCGGAAGACCCGGCTGCCTATGTGAAGCGGGTGAACGCGCTGCTGGTGTGAAGCGGTAAACGCAGTCCGCTGTCCGCCTTGCCCGCCAGGGCTGGCCAGCGGTACCTTTGGTTCCAAAGCCCCGGCCAGCGAAAGCTCGCCGGGGCTTTTGCGTGGGCCACCCGTGATGTCGCAGTGCCATGCTGCTTGGGCTCGCCAGCTTCAACCCTTTCTGGCGTTGCAGCGTCCCTTCTGTGCGCAAGGCTGTTCCCTGCCTCATTCAAGGGGGTGAGAAAAGCAGTGAATACGGGGTTCTGGATCAGGAAAATCCGAACCACCGGCGTTCTATAGTCCGGGCCGTGACTTCACGCCCCGCCGGCCCACTGCCCGACTCGCTGCACCTGCCAGCGCCCAGGCCTCCTGAACTGACCTCGCCGTCAGCGGGGGCGGGTGTCGGTGCGGCAACGCGGGTCCGGACAGCCGCGTGGGCCATCCTGGCCTGGGTGGCGTTGCTGTGCGCGGGTCTGGGGGGCGCGGCAGGCATCACCTCGACGCACCTGGCCAGCAAGTTCAGCGCGAATGCGCAGCATGCGGCGCGGCAGGGCGGGAGCGCACTGGCGCTGCGGTCGGCCCGTCGCGACCAAGCGGCGCAGGCCGTGGTGGCAGCCGCGGTCGTCTGGCAGGCGCACCGGGCGGGGCACGATGCACAGGCTGCGCCACCAGGCCCTGCCCATGCGCCGCTGCCGGCCCGCCCTTTCCCTGCGCAGACAGAAGCGCAACCTGCCGGGAAACCGGGTTCCAGCGCCAGCCCGCCGCGCGCGACAGAGCGCAGCCGTGCACACGGCAGTCGCGCGCCGCCCATCCTCACCTGACGCTTTGCGCGCACCCGCTGCGCGCCGCCTTCGCTTTTTCCCGAATGCCCGTGCGCTGGCTGTAGTGCCGCGCGCGCCTGTCAGGACCGTTTCATGAAGAACTCTCCCTATCTGGTGACCACCTATCTGGCGGTCATCCTGGTGGCGCTGCTGTTTGCGCTGCCCAACGTATTGCCCGCCTCGGTGCTCGAGCGATGGCCCGACGCGCTGCCCAGCAAGCCGGTGGCCCTGGGCCTGGACCTGCGCGGGGGCTCGCACCTCGTGCTGGAGGTCGATGGCTCGGAGCTGCGGCGCGAGCGGTCGCGCACGCTGGCCGACGAAGCGCGGCGCATGCTGCGCGAGGCCGACACCCCCTGGCGCGGCGTCGAAACCAGCGAGCGCGGTGTGGTCGTGCTGCTGCGCTCGGCCGCGCAGCAGCAGCGCGCGCTCGACGTGCTGGCGGCCCTGTCCAACCCGGTGGGCGCTGCCCGCAAGGACCTGGACGTCACCCCGCGTGGCGAGGACGGCATCGAACTCGTCTTCACCGCCGAAGGCCAGCACCAGTCGATCACGCGGGCTGTGGAGCAGAGCCTGGAGGTCATTCGCCAGCGTGTGGACCAGGTGGGTGTCTCCGAGCCCACCATCCAGCGCGTGGGTGCAGACCGCATCCTGGTGCAGTTGCCCGGCCTGCAGGACCCCGCCCAGCTGCGCGCGCTGCTGGGCTCCACCGCGAAAATGAGCTTTCACATGCTGGGGGATTCGTCCAGCCCGGACGGCATCCGCACGCTGCAGGACAGCGAGGGCAACTCGTACCCGGTGCGCAACAGCGTGGCGCTCAGTGGCGACCGCCTGTCGGACGCCAGTGCAGGGTTTGACCAGCAAACGCGCGAACCGGTGGTGAACTTCCGCTTTGACCGGGCCGGCGCACGCGAGTTCGCTGCCATCACCGAGGCCAACGTCGGCCGGCCGTTCGCGATCGTGCTCGACGGCAAGGTGCTCAGCGCTCCGGTGATCCGCGAGCCCATCACGGGGGGCTCGGGCCAGATCTCGGGGAACTTCTCGGTGCAGGAGGCTGGCACGCTGTCGGCCCTGTTGCGCGCGGGCGCCCTGCCGGCCAAGCTCACCGTGATCGAAGAGCGCAGCGTGGGGGCGGACCTCGGCAGCGACGTGATCCAGAAAGGCATCTACGCCGGTATCGGCGCCTTTGTGCTGGTGTTCTTGTTCATGTTCGTGCTCTACGGCGGCTGGGGTCTGGTGGCCAACGTCGCGCTGGCGCTGAACGTGGTGCTTACCATCGCGGGCATGAGCATGCTGGGTGCAACGCTGACCTTGCCCGGCATTGCAGGCATTGTTCTGGGCATCGGGCTGGCGGTGGATGCCAACGTGCTCATCAACGAGCGCATTCGCGAAGAAACGCTCAAGGGCAAGGCGGCCGTCACGGCCATCGATGCCGGTTTCAGGCGAGCGTATGCCACCGTCATGGACAGCAACGTGACGGCACTGATCGCGACCGTGCTGCTGTTCTGGTTCGGCTCGGGGCCGGTGCGTGGCTTTGCCATCACCATGGCGCTGGGCATCGTGATCTCGATGTTCACGGCGGTATCGGTGGTCAAGGTGATGATGCTGTCCATCGCCCGCCGCCGGCGCCTGAAGACCATCGAGATCCGTCCCCTGTTCGGTTTCCGTCCGGTGCCCGACGGGACCCGGTTCGACTTCATGAAAGCACGCTTTGCCGGCCTGGGCGTGGCGGCCGTGCTGGTGGCCGCCAGTGTGCTCCTGCTGTTCAAGCCAGGGCTCAATTTCGGCATCGACTTCCGTGGCGGCATCCAGATGGAGGTGAGCGCCGGCATCCCGGATGACCTCTCGCGCTACCGCACGCAGCTGGACGGGCTGGGTCTGGGCGAGGTGTCGCTGCAGACCGTGGGCAGCGAAGACCGCCTGCTGGTGCGCGTGGAGCGCCAGCCCGGCGGCGAGGCACAGCAGACCGCCGCCGTCGAGCGCCTGAAATCCGCCGTGCTGGAGATCGACCCGCGCGCCAGCTTCGAGCGCACCGAGGTGGTGGGCCCCAAGGTCAGCGGCGAGCTGGCGCAGGCTGGCGTGATCGCGGTGATCCTGGCCAGCCTGGCGATGCTGGTCTACATCTGGGTGCGCTTTGAATGGCCGTTTGCGGTGGGCGCCATCCTGACCCTGGTGCTCGATGTGGTGCTGACGCTCGGGGTGTTCGCCATCACCGGGCTCGACTTCAGCCTCACGGCCATTGCGGCCCTGCTGACGCTGGTGGGCTACTCGGTGAACGACAAGGTGGTGGTGTACGACCGCATGCGCGAGAACCTGCGCAGCCTGCGCAAGCAGCCGCTGCGCGAGGTGATCGACATGTCCATCAACCAGACGCTCACGCGCAGCCTCTATACCTCGGTGACGGCCTTCCTCGCGGTGCTGCCGCTCGCGGTGTGGGGCGGCTCGGCGGTGGCCAGCTTTGCGGTGCCCATGGCGGCGGGCATCATCATTGCGGCATGTTCGTCGGTGTTCATCGCGGCGCCCATTCTGCTGTTCCTGGGCGACTGGCGCAGCCGCCGCGGCAGGTCCATGTTCGCCCCCGACACGGAAGCGGATGGCCCGTTGCCCGTACCGGCTGGCGCCCCGGGCGGCCCCGGGCGCGCGGCCTGATGCAGCACCCCCGGCGATGGCACTGCTGCGTGTGATCCGGTCGCGGTGGGCAGACGCTGCCGGGCGCTTCCCCCTCGAAGGGGCCCCGGGTTTGCCGATAATCCGTCTGCGGGCCAGCGGCCCGCAGCCACCCACGCTGCCTGCCGGTTGCGTTGCCCCTCACGGAGTTCACCGATGTTTCGTTTCTTCCTGACCTTTGTCGCCCTGCAGCTGGGCCTGTTCGGCATCAACATGCTGGGTGTGGTGCAGCAGCATGTGGTGCTGCCATGGACGGCCCTGCTGGCGCGGATGTGCGTGTGGCTGGTCACCATGTTTGATGAGACGGCGGCCGCCGCGGGCAAGGTGCTGTGGAACACCGTGACGGGCTTCGGGGTCTCGATCGAGCCGGGCTGCAACGGCATCGAGGCGTGCATCGTGCTGTTCGCCGCCGTGATCGCGTTCCCCTCGACCTGGCGGCACAAGCTGGTGGGGCTGCTGGCGGGCTTTGTGGCGGTGCAGGCGCTCAACGTGGTGCGCGTGATCAGCCTGTTCTACCTCGGCCAGTGGAACACGGCGGTGTTCAACTTTGCCCACGAATACCTGTGGCAGGCGCTGATCATGCTGGACGTGCTGGTGGTCTGGCTGCTGTGGGTGCGCGCCGGCAGCCGCTCGGGGGCCATTGCCCCTGCCTCGCCCATGGCGGCCACGCCGGCCGCCTGAGCGCGCCGCAGAAATCCTTTGCCGAGCCCGCCCCATGCGCCGTCCCTCCCCCCTCGTCACCTTCGTGCTGTCTGCCTTCGGGTGGATCATCGTGCTGACCGCGCTGTGGTCGCAGGTCTCCCCCTGGACGTCCTACCCGGTCGGGGTTCTGTCGCACATCGCGCTGGAGCAGGGCGCGCCGATCTGGGTGCGCAAGGTGCAGCTGACGCCGGGCAACATGGAAGTGGAAACCTCGGTGGCAGTGCCCATCGCGCAGGCGGGCGGGCGGCTGGGCGAGATCACCATCGATGCCAGTCCCGGCCGCTATGCCTACGGGCTGCCCATCCTGCTGGCACTGCTGCTGGCCGCGCGGGGCAAGGGTCGCTGGCAAAAGGCGCTGGCCGGGTATGTGCTGTTGCTGCCGGCGCAGGCCTTCAGCGTCTCGTTCTATGTGCTGATGCAGGTGGTGCTGGCCGCGCAGACCAACATCCGCTGGCTGCGCGTGTCGCAGTGGCAGATGGAGGCCATCGTGTACTGCTACCAGGTGGGTGCGCTGGTGCTGCCCACGCTGGTGCCGATCATGCTTTGGCTGTGGCTGGACCGGCGGTTTGTCGAAGACGTGCTGGTGCGGGGCTGGCGTGATGCCATGGCCCCTGCGGCGTCCGGCCCTGGCCCGTCGAACTGACCGCGGGCAGCGTCGCTACGCCACCAGGGGTTCTTCCTGCATGGCCTCGTTCTGCTCGATCAGCATGTCCACCTGGCCGCGCCAGTAGTCGCTGCTTCCAAACCAGGGGAAGTTCACCGGAAAGATCGGGTCCTGCCAGCGGCGCGCCAGCCAGGCGCTGTAGTGGATGAGGCGCAGCGTGCGCAACGGCTCGATCAGGGCCAGCTCGCGGCGGTCGAAGCTGCGGAACTGTTCGTAGCCCTCGACGAGCGCGCCCAGCTGGTGGGTGCGCTGGCGCCGGTCGCCCGAGAGCAGCATCCACAGGTCCTGCACGGCAGGGCCCATGCGGGCATCGTCCAGATCCACAAAGTGCGGGCCGCCGCGGCCCCATTCGTCCAGCGGGGTCCACAGGATGTTGCCGGGGTGGCAGTCGCCGTGCAGACGGATGAAAGTGGCGTCTTTCAAGCCAAATTGGCCGCTGGTCCCGGTATTGTTTGCCCTTGATGCTATTAAATCAATAGCTTTTTCGCACTGTTCACGCCAGGCGGACTGCATGTCCAGCGGAATGATGTCGTGCGCCAGGAGCCAGTCGCGGGGCTCGGTGCCAAAGCCCTGCAGGTCGAGCGCGGGGCGGTGGGAAAACGGCTGGGCGGCGCCCACGGTGTGGATACGGGCCAGGAAGCGGCCGATCCATTCGAGCACTTCAAAGTCGTCCAGCTCGGGCTGCCGGCCGCCGCGCCACGGGCTGACCGAAAACGCAAACCCGTCGTGCTGGTGCAGCGTGTGGCCGTTCAGCTCCGTGGGGCCCACCGCGGGCACTTCGGCAGCCATCAGCTCTGCGGCGAACGCGTGCTCTTCCAGAATCTGCGCCGCGCTCCAGCGGCCGGGGCGGTAGAACTTGGCCACCACCCGTTCGCCATCTTCGAGCGTGACCTGGTAGACGCGGTTTTCATAGGAAGACAGGGCCATGAGCCGGCCATCGCCATACAGCCCCACGCTGGCCAGGGCGTCCAGCACATGGTCGGGCGTCAGCCGGGCATAGGGGTGCAGGTCGGCGTCACCCGCGCTGCGCGCCGGGGCGGTGGGGATGGGAGGCTGGCTGTCGAGGGAAGGCTGGTGGGGCATGGCCCATTGTCGCTGCCGGCCCGGTGCCCCCGTCAGTCCGGGGCAAAGCGGGCCATGTGCCCCAGCCGCGGGTCGCCGCCGCCGGCCAGCAGCTCGGCATACAGCGCCAGCACGGCGGCAGGTCCGCTGTGCTGGCGCACCTGCAGCCACGGTGAGGCCGGGTTTTGCACCGCGGCGGCAAACGCCTGCCAGGCCGAGACCAGACGCTGGCCCAGCCCCGCGGCGCCCCAGTCGGCATTGCGCTTTTTGACCTGCGCGGGCGCAAAGAACATCACCGGGCGCGGCCCGGGCAGCTGGCCTGCGCCACCCAGGTCGCTCACGTGGCTGGCACCCACCGCGCAGCTGTAGGCCAGGCCGCTGAAATGCTGGTGCACGCTGCCGCGCAGGCCTTTGCTGCCGGCAAAGTCGATGTAGACCGAGGGCGTGGCGGCATCGAGCGTGGCCAGGTCGTCATAGGCCACCACGCGGTGGTAGCAGCCCAGGCTTTCGCAAAAACCCACATTGGCGGCAGAGGTGAGGCCCACCACTTCGATGCTCTCGCGCTGCGCGAGCTGGAAGGCGGTGCCGTAGGCCGTCTTGCTCGACGCGCTGGACAGCAGCATGCGCCGCGCGCCATAAAAGCCGTTGTCGTCCAGAAAGTCGTCAATCAGCCACGAGGTGATGAACAGCGGCCGCAGCAGGGCCTGCAGATCTTCGGTGTCGGGCTGGTAGAAGGCGTCGGTGGCGCTGCGCAGGTACTGGTTGTACACGGCATGCAGCCCGGCGCGGTGCGCAGCCCCGTCGCTGAACCCCTGAGCGCTGATCCGCTGCGGCGTGAGCACGGCCTGTGTGCCCATCGGCCAGTAGCCATACAGGCGCTCGCCCACGGCCACGTCGGGTTGGCGCGACTCGACGACGCTGCCAAACCCCCACACGGGCACGATGCCCCAGCCCGCATCGCCGGTGGGGAAGAACTGCCAGTACTGCAGCATGTCGCCCATCGCGGCATAGGTGATGTTGTTGGCCGTGAGGGCAAAGCGGTCCACCCGCACACGGATCTGGCCGTCGGCCAGCGCGGCGTCTTCGGAGGTGTGCAGGCGGGTGGTGGCCAGCTGGTCCTGGCGAACGTGAAGGGTGGTGGTGCTCATCCCCTTACGCTAAACGAAAGCCCGGTGGCACTCAATGCACTGGCGGCGCGTGGGCGACAGGGGCTGCGCATTGAGTTGGGTGCTGGGCAAGCGCAAGCGCCTCGCGCTGCGCATTCCGGGTCGAGCGCAGCGACGACCCGTGTGGCTGTTCGGCGGTTTGGCTCCCACCCCCCTTCTGGCTGCGCCTGCGCCGGGGCGGTTGCGGGGTGGCAGTCGCGCAAGTGCGCGGCTGCTTCGTGATCTGACTCGCCGCGGCTGTCCGAGCGCACCCCGCAACCGCCACGGCGCAGGTTTGCCCCGCAGCGAAGCGAAGGAGTCGCAGACTGAGGGTCTGCCTTTTCTTTGGTGACTTTCTTTTGGCGAAGCAAAAGAAAGTTACTCGCACGCCAGGCGACTTCCGGCTCCCGCCCTGAACACAAGCATGCGGTAGTCACCGACAAGCCAGGCTTCGACAGGCTCAGCCCGAACGGTCGCGGTGCGGCGCGGTGGTGCGACGCGGGCCGACTGGCCCGCGGTGTCAGTCGTCCAGCGCCTGCCCCAGCTGCGCAAACGGCAACGCCTGCTTGACCAGGATCACCGTGCAGTGCGCATCCCGCGCCACGCGCATCGGCACGGTGGCGATGAAGCGCTGCGTCTGCAGCCCGTGCGTGGCAGCGCCCAGGATCATCATGCTGACGTGGTTGCTGGCGGCGTAGCGCACCAGGGCGTGGGCCACATCGCCGGCCTCCAGCACGTGGTAGCTGACCGAATGCCCCGCCAGGTCCAGGCCCTGTGCCCACTGGCGCAGCCGCGCCATGTGCTGGCGATGCAGCGTGGTCTCGCTGCGCTCGCTGTCGGTCAGGCTGCTGGCCGACGGCGAGATCACTGTCACGCAGGCCAGCCGCGCACCGGGCCGGATGCCCAGAGAGCGGCCCACCGCCTGCCGCAGCGAGTACAGCGTGGCATCGCTCACGTCGGCATGGGGCACGGCCACCATCAGGATGGGTGTGTCCTCGATCTGCTGGGCGGGCAGGGGGCTGGGGGTGTACTGCATGCCCGCCGCGCGGAACCAGCGCCTGAGGTGCGTGCGCAGTGGCGTGCCGTGCAGGCGCTCGCCGCGCTCGGTGATCAGCACCTGCCCGGGGTTTGCCAGGTCGAACGCCAGGTGCGCGGCCGAGGGGTAGCGTTGCGCGGCTTCGGGCTCCAGGCAGCGCAGGATGATTTCCTGCAGCCACGCCGGGATGTCGGCGCGGTGCTTGCGCGGCGGGGCGGGCGTCATCCACAGGCGCTGGCGCATGCCGCCGCTGGTGGTGGGCGCGCCAAAGGGCAGCTCGCCCGTGGCCAGCTCGTACAGCATGACGCCGATGGCAAAGATGTCGCTGCGCGGGTCGCCCCGAACCCCCACGATCTGCTCGGGTGCGATCCATGCCGGGGAGCCGACGGCAAGGCGCATTTCCTCGGCCAGCAGGTCGGGGTAGTGCGCGTGACACGACAGGCCGAAGTCCAGCAGCACGGCGCTGCCGTCGTCGTCCTTGATGAGCACGTTGGCCGGTTTCAGGTCCAGATGGCACACGTTCTGCTGGTGCAGGCTGTGCGCGGCGTGGGCCACCGCGGTGCCCAGGCGGGCGATGGTCTCGGCGTCGGGCCGCTGGGGGAGGTCCAGCCAGTGCTGCAGCGTTTTGCCGTGCACATATTCCATGACCAGGTAGGGCAGGCGGCTGAGGTCGCCCGCAGCCACAAAGCGCGGCACATGGGGGCCGGTGAGCACGGGCAGTATCTGCAGCTCGACCTCGAAGCTCACGATCGTTTCGGCCCCGTCGCCCACCGTCATGCGCGGGATCTTCATCGCCATCGGAAAACCGCTGCTGCGGCCCTCCTGCGCGTAGTCCACAGCATAGATGTGCGCCATGCCACCGGCATGGATGCACTCGCGCACCCGAAAGCCGTCGATTTCGGTACCGGGTTCAAGCTTTTTCATCGTGCAGGGCGAAGGGCAGTTGCAAAAGGATGCTGCATGGCACGGAGCCCACCGGCAGGCGGCTGGACGCCCTCAGTGGCCGGACTCCAGCCGGTCGGCATAAAAGGCGGGCAGGCCTGCGGCGCGGATGGAGGCCGCCGCCGTAGCATGGTCGTACGGCACGCGGTGGAACGTGACCTGCCGTGCGGTATCGTCAAACACGGCGTACATGGCGCGCGCATCGCCATCACGGGGCTGGCCCACCGATCCCGCAATGGCCAGCCACTGGCGGTGGGGTGGCACGGGCACGGCCACGCCGGGCTCGGGCGCAAAGCGCATCAGCTTGGCGGTGGGGGTCATGAAATACAGCGACTGGCCATGCACGTGGCCGCTGAAGACATAGCGGATGGCCGGGTCCAGCGCCTGCGCGGCGGTCATGCTGCGCTCGGCAGCGCCGGAGTCTTCCACGTAGCGCCACTGGGCTGGCATGTCGGCGCTGGCATGCACCAGCAGGGCGGCGTCGCCCATGCGCAAGGTGAGCGGCAGCGACTGCAGGAAGGCGACGTGTTCGGGCCGCAGCTGGTCGTGCGTCCACTGCGCGCCCAGCGCGCCGCGGCTTTGGGCGGCGGCAGGGGGCGACAGTGCCATGGCGTCGTGGTTGCCCTGCACCACCCACGCGCCCTGCGCAGCCAGCGCCATGATGTCGTCGAGCACAGCGGCGGGCTCGCCACCATAGCCCACCAGGTCACCGAGCAGCGCAAACTGCTCTGCCCCCTGGCCTCGCGCGTGCTGCAGGCAGGCCGCCAGCGCGGGCCGGTTGGCGTGGATGTCGGACAGCAGGGCGATCTTCATGGCGGGGCTTTCTGCCCACCATCATCCCCCCTGTGCCTGAACGCAGGCTTGCAGCCGGGTGCGGGTGCGGGTGAGGCAATCATCCCAACGGCACCATCACCGCAGTCGGCAACACCTGGCGGGACGCCGACGGCTCCCGCATCAGCCGGATCGTGTCAGGTCAGAGGTCGATGGCGGCACCCAGGCTACCCCCGATGCTCAGCGCCGCCAGGGCTTGCAAGCGGGTTGACTGCACCCGACCCGGTGCGGCGGCCGGGGCACCCGGCAGGCGCAGGTCATCCTGGTAAAGGGCGTCCAGCAGGCTTCGCGCCGACGAGACGCCCCGCACCGTTTTCTTTTCTTCCTGGCGCTGGCGAAGCTTGCGCAACCAACGACCGCTGCGAAGCTGATCCGCCAGGTAGGCGGGCCACGTCCGCCGGTTTTGGGCTTCGATCAGTGCGCGGCCGGGTTGCCAGCGGACAGGCACATGGGCGGCGCCGGGGTCAGGTGCCGGGCGCGCCAGCACCATGAGGTTGTCGTCGTCTGCATGGTTGTGCGCCACCACGCTCCAGCCGCCTGCACGGAGGGTTTGATGCAGCGATGCCTGGGTGAAGTAAAGGGTATGCGCCCTGAAAAACATGTAGCGGGGTGCACAGAAACGGGTTGCATTCGGCACTTCGATCAGCAAGAGCCCCTGAGGTGACACTTTGCGCGCAAACAGGCGCAAGGTTTCCACCGGATCGACCAGGTGCTCCAGCACGTGGAACATGCTGATGAGGTCGAAACGCTGGTCTGCCTGCCGGGGCAGGACCTGGTGCAGCGCGCCATGCTCGACCGACAGGCCCAATGTCTCGCGGGCGTGGGCAGCATAGCCTGCATGGGGTTCGATGCCGTGGGCCTGCATGCCACGCTGGCGCATCAGGTCGACGAACTCGCCACTGGATGCTCCGATGTCCAGCGTGACGGCGGATGAAGGCAAATGCCCGACGCCTTGCGCAAGCTGCGTCTGCAACCACCCCCATCGGTCGAGCGCATTGCGACCCGCCCGCAACACATGCCTGAGCGCGGGTGAAACCGCTTGTTTGTAGTCCTGTCGGTAGCGGTGGGTGTACCAGGCTTCCAGTTCTGGCTGAGTGGGCAAGGGGTCAATGCGACCCAGGCCGCAGGCGCTGCAATTGACGGTCAGCAGCGTTTCTCCCGTTTTGCCATCGACACGGGCGATGGATTCAATGGCCTGGGAGCCGCAAACGGGGCAAGGCGTGGAGGCGGTGTGGGATGCGCTCATGGGCATAAGCAAGCAAGGAAAGTGTGGTGCGGATGTGCTGGCGACCGCATTGTCGGCAAGCAACGCATGCCGCATTTCGCCAAGGGCCATGCGGCCAGTCAACTCGTCGGGTCATGGATGGCCCAGGATGGGAGCCGACCCCCAGAAGTGGAACCGTGAAGATTTTGCCGATGCGGCGGTACTTTTCCATCGGTATTCCACCGGACTGCGTGCGTGCCGGGGGCCTGTCTGGCCTGCCCGCCCAGATCCTTGCGGGCTCCACAAGCATGCATCCAGGCACAGCGGTCATGTGGCCGCCGGATGTCATGCGAAAGAATTGCTATTAAAAAAGTAGCAATCGGGTATTATGAATACTGGACTTGCGGCCTAAAACACCTCAAACCACCCAGGCGGAGCCGGCCTCGATGGTTCAGAGGCAGCAACCCAGGTGGGCGGGTGCAACCACCCGACTACCCTCTTGCCACGAGCCAGACCCACTTGACGCCATCGGTACACGGCACAACTGCTGCGCCGTGCAGCGCCACCACGACACCCGCAGATGCCCTGAAAACAGAAATAGCCGCCAGCGCTTGATTTGCAAGCTCTGGCGGCCATGGATGGGAGGCCGGTGCGCCGAGGCGTGCCAGCACCGGGGCCAGCGGCCCCGACGGTGGTTACACCAGCGTGATCGTCACGTCGATGTTGCCGCGCGTGGCGTTCGAGTAGGGGCAGACCTGGTGGGCTGCGTCCACCAGCTTCTGGGCGGTGGCCTTGTCCATGCCGGGAAGGCTGATGGCCAGGCGGGCGGCGATGCCGTAGGCGTTCGGGATGGGGCCCAGGTCCACTTCGGCGGCGATGGACACGTCTTGCGGCACGGGGATGCCGATCTTGCCGCCCACGGCCTTCATCGCGCCGATGAAGCAGGCTGCGTAGCCCGATGCGAACAGCTGCTCGGGGTTGGTGCCGGTGCCGGCGGTGCCGGGCGACGACAGCTTGACGTCCAGGCGGCCGTCATCGGTCTTGGCGGCGCCATCGCGGCCACCGGTGACGTGGGCCTTGGCGGTGTACAGGACTTTTTCGAGTGTGGTCATGGTGTCTTCCTTGGAGGTTGGTGCCCACGGGTGGGCGGGGAGGGAATCGGTATCAGGGGTGGGGCGTGGGCGGTGCCATCAACGCTGGTGGAGCTTGCCGCGCAGGTCCTTGAGCTGGCCGGTGAGCGCCGCCAGTTCGGACAGCGAGCACTGGCTGCTCTGCAGCACGCATTGCGGAATGATCTCGGCCTGGCTGCGCAGCGCACGGCCTTCGGTCGTCAGGGTGATGCGCACACGGCGTTCGTCCTGCACATCGCGCAGCCGGGCAATGTGGCCCTGGGCTTCCAGCCGCTTGAGCAGCGGGGTGAGCGTGCCGGAGTCGAGGAACAGGCGCTCGCCCAGCTCCGAGACCATCAGGCCGTCCTGCTCCCACAGCACCAGCATCACGAGGTACTGCGGGTAGGTCAGGCCGATGTTGTCGAGCAGCGGCTTGTACAGCTTGGTCATGGCCAGCGAGGCCGAATACAGCGCAAAGCAGACCTGGTTGTCCAGCCGCAGGAGGGCGGGGCTGGGGGTCTGGGGGGTGGCGGGGCTGGACATGGACGCAATTGTGCTGCGTAATTAAATTGCGTGCAATTGAATTGTGTAAAGCCTTGTAGCGCGGGCGGGTAACGGGAAAGGGCGCGCGCGTTTGCACTGCAGGTGATATTCGCGCGCCACGAAAGGAGGCGCGCCCCTCGCCCGCGGATCTCTTCAGCCCGCTGACCTCTACCGTCCGCTGAACCGCGCCGGCCGCCGCTCCACAAAAGCGCGCACGCCCTCGGCGGCGTCCTCGCTGTTGGCCAGCGTCTTTTGCACCGGGATGAATTCGGCCACCGCAGCCGCCTGCCCCTGTTCGATGGCCTTGAGCACATTGAGCCGCGTGGCCACCACGGCCAGCGGCGCCTGGGCTTCGATGCGCTGGGCAATCTGCAGCGCTTCATCCAGCTCCTGCCCGGCGGGCACCACCTTCTGCACAAAGTTCAGGCGGTATGCCTCGGCGCTGCCAAACTCGTCGGCCGTCAGCAGGTGCAGCAGCGCGTTGCCCGTGCCCGCCCGTTCGGCCATGCGCAGCGTGGCACCGCCCGTGGCCATGATGCCGCGCTGCACCTCCATCTGCGAAAAGCGGCAGTTGTCGGCCGCCACCACGATGTCGGCCCCCAGCATCAGCTCGATGCCCACCGTAAAGCAGATGCCCTTGACCGCCACCACCATCGGCTTGGAGCGGCGCCGGTAGCCCGGCAGGCCGTAGTCGTGCGGCTCCACCAGCCCCTCGGGCACGGCCTTCTCGCCGCGCTGCATGTAGGCGCTCACGGCGGGCAGATCCAGCCCGGCCGTGAAGTGGTCGCCAAACGCATGCAGCACGCCCACACGCAGGACAGGGTCGTCATCCAGCCGGGTGTAGGCCTCGGCCAGCTGCCGGAACATGGGCGGCGTCCACCCGTTGCGCTTGGCCGGGCGGTTGATGCCGATCAGCAGCACATGGCCGATGACCTGCGTGTCGATGCAGCCTTCGGGCGGGGGTGTGGTGGGGGTGAGGGTGGGCATGGTGTGTCTCCTTGCCCAACATTGAAAACGCTTGGCGCGATGCGCGCCGTCTCAGCGGGGACAGCGCGTGTTACTCGAAGCGCCAAAACGCCGACGGACTGCGAAACCGGCGAGGCGCCATGCCAGTGCCCCCGCGCAAGGGCCGCCCCGCCGCGCTGGGGGCGTCCCCCCTCAGGGGGGAAGGCGCGAAGCGCCTCAGGGGGGGGTTAATAGGAATACACGCCCTGGCCCGTCTTGCGCCCCAGACGGCCCGCAGCCACCATTTCCTTGAGCAGCGGGCAGGGGCGGTACTTGCTGTCGCCAAACTCGGCCAGGTACACGTCCATCACGGCCAGGCACACATCCAGGCCGATCATGTCGGCCAGGGCCAGGGGGCCGATGGGCTGGTTGCAGCCGAGCTTCATGCCCGCGTCGATGTCTTCGGGCGTTGCCAGGCCCTCGGCCAGCACAAAGAAGGCCTCGTTGATCATGGGCACCAGGATGCGGTTGACCACGAAGCCCGGGGCGTTCTTGACGGTGATGGGGCTCTTGCCCAGCGCTTCGGCCAGGGCCTTCACGGCGTCGTGCGTGGCGTCAGAGGTCTGCAGGCCACGGATGATCTCCACCAGCGCCATCATCGGCACGGGGTTGAAGAAGTGCATGCCGATGAACTTGTCGGCGCGGCTGGTGGTTGCGGCCAGCTTGGTGATGGAGATCGACGAGGTGTTGGACGCGATGATCACCTCGGGCGGCACGATGGCGTCGATCTGCTTGACGATCTTGACCTTGAGGTCGTAGTTCTCGGTGGCGGCCTCGATCACCAGCTGAGCAGCCTTGAGGTCGTCGTAGCTGGTGGATGTCTTGATGCGCGCCAGGGCGGCGTCCTTGTCGGCGGCGCTGATCTTTTCTTTCTTGATCAGGCGGTCCAGGCTGCCGGCCACGGTGGCCAGGCCTTTTTGCACTGCAGCATCAGAGATGTCCACCATCACCACGTGGATGCCCGACACCGCGCACGCCTGCGCAATGCCGTTGCCCATGGTGCCCGCGCCGATGATGCCAACCGTTTGAATCGTCATATAGAGAGCTCTCTTCAAAGTGAAACAGACGGGCAGGATGGTAAAGCGAATCGAACGCCCGTTCGGTTATGGTGCCCCGACACTGCCACCACAAGCCACAAAACAGGCAATACAACAGGGGACAAAAAGCATGTTCGACTACATCGTGATTGGCGGCGGCTCGGCCGGCTCCGTGCTCGCAGGGCGCCTGACAGAAGACCCGGCGGTGCGCGTGTGCCTGCTGGAGGCCGGCCCGGCTGACAGCAGCGTGTTCATCCACTGCCCGGCGGGGCTGGCGGTGATGGCCAAGTTCGAGCTCAACGGCTGGGGGCAGAACACCACGCCGCAGCCTGCACTGAACAACCGGCGGGGCTTTCAGCCGCGCGGCAGGGTGCTGGGGGGCTCCAGCTCCATCAACGCCATGGTGTACGTGCGCGGCCAGCATGCCGACTACGACCACTGGGCCGCCCAGGGCAACCCGGGCTGGGGCTGGGACGACGTGAAGCCGTACTTTCTGCGCGCCGAAAACAACGAACGCGGTGCCGATGCCTGGCACGCCCAGGGCGGGCCGTTCAACGTGGCCGACCTGCGTTCACCCCACCGCTTCAGCCACCTGTTTGCAGAGGCTGGCGTGCAGGCAGGCCACCCGCACAACGACGACTTCAACGGTGCCACGCAGGAGGGCGTGGGCCTGTACCAGGTCACCCACAAAAACGGCGAGCGCCACAGCGCGGCCAAGGGCTACCTCACGCCGCACCTTGGCCGCCCCAACCTGCAGGTGGTGACTGGCGCGCGCGCCACGCGCATCCTGTTCGAGGGCCGCCGCGCGGTGGGCGTGGAATACCGCCAGGGCGGCAGCGTGCAGCAGGTCCGGGCGCAGCGCGAGGTGCTGCTCAGTGCGGGCGCGCTGCTGTCGCCGCAGCTGCTGATGCTGTCGGGCATCGGCCCCGGCAAGCACCTGCAGGACATCGGCATTCCGGTCATGCACAACCTGCCCGGCGTGGGGGCCCACCTGCACGACCACCCCGACGTGGTCCAGGTGCTGGACGCCCCCCAGCTGAAGGACCTGTTTGGCCTGTCGCTCGCGGGCATGGTGAGCGCGTTGCGCGGCATGGCCGAATGGCGCAGGCAGCGCACGGGCATGCTCACCACCAACTTTGCCGAGGCGGGCGGCTTCATCAAGAGCACGCCCGCCGAGGCTGTGCCCGACCTGCAACTGCACTTCGTGATTGGCAAGCTGGTGGACCATGGCCGCAAGACGGTGTTCGGCCACGGCTACTCGGGCCATGTGTGCCTGCTGCAACCCAAGAGCCGCGGCAGCGTGACGCTGGCCAGCAGCGACCCCATGGCACTGCCCCTGGTGGACCCGAACTTTCTGGCCGACCCGGACGACATGCGGCGCATGGTGCAGGGCTTCCGGCGGCTGCGCGAGATCCTGGCCCAGCCAGCGCTGGCGCAGTACGGCGCGAAGGAGCTTTCCGCCACGGGCGGTGCGCAGACCGACGCCGAGATCGAGGCCGTCATCCGCCAGTACGCCGACACCATCTACCACCCCGTGGGCAGCTGCCGCATGGGCCCCGGGCCGATGGATGTGGTGGGTGCCGACCTGCGCGTGCATGGCCTCGATGGCCTGCGCGTGGTGGACGCGTCCATCATGCCGCGCATCGTGAGCGGCAACACCAACGCCCCCACGGTGATGATTGCCGAGAAGGCGGTGGACCTGCTGCGCGCGGCAGCCTGAGCGCTCGCCCAGAAAGCCGCAATGCCCCGGGCCCCGCGGGGCGCCTGGGGCATGCCCGTTGTTGCCTGGCGGGCCAAATTCAGGTGTTATTGGCCTCAGGCCCAGGTCGAATCATGCCTGATTGCTATCAATTAAATAGCAAAGCGGCGGGTGCCATCAACCGCGGAACCGCCGCCGCGTCAGCGCCAGCGCCACCCAGAAAGACACCACCGTGGTCACCACCAGCACCGCGCCGTGGCGCAGCGGCTCGTCGGGCCAGCGGTCCATGAACAGGGGGCGCACCAGCTCCACGGCATTGGTGAGCGGCAGCCAGTCGGAGATGGCACGCACGATGGGCGGCAGCTGCTCGCGCGGAAAGAACACGCCCGAGAGGAACATCATGGGCGTGAGCACCAGCGTGAAGTAGTACGTGAAGAAGTCGTAGCCCTTGGCCAGCGCGTTGAAGATCAGCGCAATGCTGGAGAACATGATCCCCACGAACAGCAGCACCGGCCATGCCACCAGCAGCTTGGGGCTGTGGCTGATGCCCAGTGCCAGCATCACGCCCAGGATGGCCGTCACGGTGAACAGCGCCTTGAAAGCGGCCCACAGCATTTCGGCCAGCACCACGTCATCGAGCCGCACCGGCGCGTTCATGATGCCGTCCCACGTTTTCTGCACATGCATGCGCGAGAACGCCGAGTACAGCGCCTCGAAGCTGGCGGCGTTCATGGCGCTCATGCAGATGGAGCCGCTGGCCAGAAACAGGATGTAAGGCACCGGCGTGCCCTGCACCGTGATCTGCCCCACCAGCGCACCCATGCCATAGCCAAACGCCACCAGCCACATCAGCGGCTCGGCAATGTTGCCCACCAGGCTGGGGATGGCCAGCTTGCGCCACACCAGCAGGTTGCGCATGAACACCGGCCAGAAGCGCAGGGACAGGCTGGGCGGGCGCCACACCGAAACGGGCGCGGGCGGCAGGGAGTCGGAAGTAGCTTGCATCTGCCTATTGTGCGGGGTCTGGCGCGAACTGGCTGCCGGCACGCGCTTGCACGGGCACGGGCACGGCCATTGCTTGCGGCAGCAGGATGTCTGCCAACAACGTCCTGAAACTTCCCGCCGGCCAGGGTGCGCTGTGGCAGCACCGGCTGGGCCTCATGCTGGAATCCACGGGCGAGGGCGTCTTCGGGGTCGATCTGGCGGGCAACTGCGTCTTCATCAACCGCGCCGGGGCGCAGATGATCGGCTTTGCGGCCGACGAGGTGATGGGCCGCAACATGCACGCCCTGACTCACCATTCGCATGCCGACGGTACCGCGTATGCCGACAGCGACTGCCCCATCTTCAACGCCTTCCGCAACGGCCTGCCCTGCCGGGTGGACGCGGAGGTGTTCTGGCGCAGGGATGGCACGCCGTTTCCGGTTGAGTATTCCAGCTACCCGATTCTCGAAGGCGACACCGTCCACGGCGCGGTGATCACCTTCGTGGACATCACCAGCCGCAAGCTGGCGGCCGATGAGCTGCAGCGCGCGCATGATCAGCTGGCCCGCGCCAATGACGAGCTGGAGCAGCGCGTGGCCTTGCGCACCGAAGAGCTTTCGGGCGCACTGGGGCAGCTGCGCGAGCTGTCTGCCTATTCCGAGCAGGTGCGCGAGGAAGAGCGCACCCGCATCGCCCGCGAGGTGCACGATGAGCTGGGCAGCCTGCTGGTGGCGCTGAAGATGGACGTGAACTGGCTGCACAAGCGCCTGGGCGAGCAGGAAGGCCGCAGTGCCGAAGCCGCAGGCGACATGCGCACGCAGATGCGCTGCAAATGCCAGAACATGAGCCGCCTGATCGAGACGGCGGTGGACAACGTGGGCCGCATCATCACCGACCTGCGCCCCAGCATCCTGGACCACCAGGGCCTGTGGGCGGCGCTGGAGTGGCAGGCCCAGGAGTTCGTGCAGTCGGCCGAGCTGGCGCTGGCCTGGCGCATGGAAATCCCCGCCGGCCTGCAACTTCCCGAGCCGGCTGCCATGGCGGTGTTCCGCATCTTCCAGGAAATGCTGAGCAACGTGGGCCGCCATGCGCAGGCCAGCGCCATCGACATCGCGATCGCGGTGCACGAGGAGGTGCTGGAGCTGCGCGTGCAGGACAACGGCGTGGGCGCCACCCGGCAGGCGCTGGAGGCGCCCACCGCCTACGGTGTGATGGGCATGCGCGAACGCGCGCGGCAGCTGGGCGGCAAGCTCGCCATCGTCAGCCAACCCGGCCAGGGCTCGTGCCTGCGGCTGGCCATCCCCCTGGAGATGGCATGAACACCCCCATCCGCGTGCTGCTCGGCGACGACCACCGCATCGTGCGCGAAGGCCTCAAACAGGTGCTGGCCGACCCGGCCAACGGCCTGCCCGAGATCGTCGTGGCGGGCGAAGCGACGCATGGTGCCGAGGTCCTGACACAGGTCGCGCAGCTGGGCGGCCCGTTCGGCATCGACCTCGTGCTGCTCGATATCGCCATGCCCGGCATGGATGGCCTGGAAGTGCTGCAGGCGCTGCGCAAGGCCTGGCCCGCGCTGCCGGTACTGATGCTCAGCACCTACCCCGAGCGCCAGTACGCCGTGCGCTGCATCCAGATGGGCGCCGCCGGCTACCTGCACAAGAGCGCCGACCCCGACGACATGGTGGCCGCCGTGCGCAAGGTGGCCGCGGGCGGGCGCTACCTGACCGAGGCCACGGCCCAGGCGCTGGCCGGGGCCGTGGAGCGCACCGGCGTGGTGCGCGCCGCCCAGCCCGGGCTGCCGGTGGGCGTGGATGCGCTCTCTTACCGGGAGCACCAGGTGTTCCGCCTGCTCACCGCGGGGCACAGCGTGAGCGAAATTGGTGCGCAGCTCAAGCTGGCGCCCAACACGGTGAGCACCTACCGCGCCCGCATCCTCGAAAAAACCGGTGCGCGCAACGATGTGGAGCTGGCCCTGCTGGCCCGTGGGCTGCCCGAAAGTTGAGTTTTTGTGCCAGGCGTCGGGCCGGCTGTAGTGCTGGCCCTACACGGTGTAGACGTCAGCCCCACGAAATGCATGGGACGCCCGGAGCGGACCCCAAGCTGGCCCGCGCTTTGCGTAAAGACAGGCACCAACTCTTCGAGGTGCGCCATGTCCGAATTCTTCTCGCCGTTCGATGCCGACCGTCCTTTGATGCTCAAGTGCAGCTGTGGCCGTGACCACACTGCCGCAGACCACCACGCCGAGGTGGTTGCCGATGCCGCCGCCGCCAAGCTGCGCGAACGCAGCCTCACCAGCGAATTCGAGGCCTACAGCAACGAGTTCATCGAGGCCACGCTGGTCAAGGCGCTGTTTCCGCAAGACGAGGTGCGCCGCCGCTTCCTGCGCGCCGTGGGCAAGGGCACGGCCATGGCCGCCATCGGCAGCGTGCTGCCCGTGGCCAGCCTGCAGGCCATGGCCCAGGAAAGGCAGGGCGCGCTGGAGAAGACGAACCTCAAGATTGGCTTCATCCCGATCACCTGCGCCACGCCACTGATCATGGCGCACCCGCTGGGCTTTTATCAGAAGCAGGGCCTGAACGTCGAGGTCACCAAGACAGCAGGCTGGGCGCTGATCCGCGACAAGATGATGAACAAGGAGTACGACGCCACGCACTTCCTGTCGCCCATGCCGCTGGCCATTTCGATGGGCGTGGGCTCCAACGCCATGCCCATGAAGGTGGCCACCATCCAGAACACCAACGGCCAGGCCATCACGCTGGCCAACAAGCACAAGGACAAGCGCGATCCCAAGCAGTGGAAAGGCTTCAAGTTTGCGGTGCCGTTCGAGTTCAGCATGCACAACTTCCTGCTGCGCTACTACGTGGCCGAGCATGGCCTGAACCCCGATACCGACATCCAGATCCGCGTGGTGCCTCCGCCAGAAATGGTGGCCAACCTGCGTGCCGGCAACATCGACGGCTACCTGGGCCCGGATCCGTTCAACCAGCGTGCGGTGTACGAGGAAATCGGCTTCCTGCACATCCTGACCAAGGAGCTGTGGGACGGCCACCCCTGCTGCGCGTTCGGCACCAGCGCCGAGTTCATCCAGCAAAACCCCAACACTTTTGCCGCGCTGTACCGCGCCGTGCTCACATCGGCCGCCATGGCGCGCAAGCCCGAAAACCGCGAGCTGATCGCCAAGGTAATTGCGCCCGCGCAGTACCTCAACCAGCCCGAAACCGTGCTCACCCAGGTGCTCACCGGCCGCTTTGCCGACGGGCTGGGCAAGATCCAGTCGGTGCCCGACCGTGCCGACTTCGACCCCATGCCCTGGCAGAGCATGGCGGTGTGGATGCTCACGCAGATGCAGCGCTGGGGCTACGTGAAGGGCGATGTGAACTACAGGCAGATCGCCGAGCAGGTGTTCCTGATCACCGACGCCAAGAAGCACATGAAGGCGCTGGACCAGAAGGTGCCCGAGGGCGCTTACCCGAAGTTCAAGATCATGGGGCGTGAGTTCGACGCAGCCAAAGCGTCTGAATACGCCAAGAGCTTCCCCATCCGCAAGGCAGCTTGAGATGAATCCAGCCAAAAACCTCAACCTGCGTGCGGGCCTGCTGTCTGTGCTCATCTTCCTGACGCTGCTGGGCATCTGGTACATCGCCACGGCGCCGTCGGGCGCTGCAGGCGGCAGCACGGCCGGCATGACGGCCGAGCAGATCGAGTACGCCAAGATGATGGGCAAGGACCCGGGCGCGCCCAAGAGCGGCGGGTTCCCGACGCTGGGGGCCATGGGCACCACGGTGTGGAGCCATCTGTCCAACCCGTTCTACGACAACGGCCCCAATGACAAGGGCATTGCCATCCAGCTCGCGCATTCGCTGGGCCGCGTGGCACTGGGCTTTGGTCTGGCCTGCCTGGTGGCGATACCGCTGGGGTTTGTCATCGGCATGTCGCCGCTGCTGCGCCGCGCGTTCGACCCGTTCATCCAGGTGCTCAAGCCCATCAGCCCGCTGGCGTGGATGCCGCTGGCGCTCTACACCATCAAGGATTCGTCCATCTCGGGCATCTTCGTGATCTTCATCTGCTCGGTGTGGCCGATGCTGGTGAACACGGCGTTCGGCGTGGCATCGGTCAAGCGCGAATGGCTCAACGTGTCGGCCACGCTGGAGGTGAACCCCCTGCGCAAGGCATTTTTGGTGATCCTGCCCGCGGCGGCGCCCACCATCCTCACGGGGATGCGCATCAGCATGGGCATTGCCTGGCTGGTGATCGTGGCGGCCGAGATGCTGGTGGGCGGCACCGGCATTGGCTACTTCGTGTGGAACGAGTGGAACAACCTCTCGCTCACCAACGTGATCTTCGCCATTGTGGTCATCGGCCTGGTGGGCATGCTGCTGGACCTGGCCTTTGGCCAGCTGCAGAAGGTGGTGACCTATGTGGAGTGACGTGACCCAGCGCGCCACCGCGCCCGCCCCCGATGCCCGTGACCCCCAGCAACGAAAGGCCGCCAACGTGACCGGATTCCTGCAGATTGAAAAACTGGGCAAGGCCTACGTGCCCGCCAAGCCGGTGTTTGCCGACGTGTCCTTCACGCTCGACAAGGGCGAATTCGTCTGCATCATCGGGCACTCGGGCTGCGGCAAGACCACCATCCTGAACGTGCTGGCGGGGCTGGATACCGCCACGTCCGGCAACGTCATCATGGACGGCCGCGAGGTCTCGGGCCCCAGCCTCGACCGCGGCGTGGTGTTCCAGAGCCACGCTCTCATGCCATGGCTGACGGTGCGCCAGAACATCGCGTTTGCCGTCAAGTCGCGCTGGCCGGAGTGGAAGGCGGCGCAGGTCACCGCGCATGTCGAAAAGTTTGTGGCGCTGGTCGGCCTGAGCCCCGCCATCGACAAGAAGCCCTCGCAGCTGTCGGGCGGCATGAAGCAGCGCGTGGGCATCGCCCGGGCCTTCTCCATCCAGCCCAAGATGCTGCTGCTGGACGAGCCGTTTGGCGCGCTGGACGCGCTCACGCGCGGCACCATCCAGGACGAGCTGATGACCATCGTGCGCCAGACGCAGCAGACGGTGTTCATGATCACGCACGATGTGGACGAGGCCATCCTGCTGGCCGACCGCATTTTGCTCATGAGCAACGGCAACGAAACGCCCGAGGGCTACCGCCCCGGCGGCATCGCCGAGGTGGTGGTCAACCCGCTGCCGCGCGAGCGCACGCGCGCCAGCCTGCACCACCTGGACGGGTATTACCCGCTGCGCAACCACATCGTGGACTTTTTGGTGACGCGCGCCAAAGCCCACTGATTCCATCAACTCCAGAGCCTTGCCGTGTTGCCCCTCGCGGGTGGCAGGGAGGGCTGCATCCTGAAGTTTTGTTCCCTGTTCCACCCCATCCCATCAAGGAGCCATCACCATGAACCGCAACGACGTCACCGAAAAGATCATCAGCACCAAGGTCGCCAAGGGCCTGCAATGGGATGCCATTGCCAAGAAGGTCGGCCAATCGAAGGAATGGACCACGGCCCTGTGCCTGGGGCAGATGACGGCCACGGCCGAGCAGGCCAAGGTGCTGGGCAAAATCTTTGGCCTGACGGCCGAGGAGCAGAAGTGGCTGCAGGTCGTGCCCTACAAGGGCTCGCTGCCCACGCCCGTGCCGACCGATCCGCTGATCTACCGCTGGTACGAAATCGTCAGTGTGTACGGCACCACGATCAAGGAACTGATCCACGAGGAGTTTGGCGACGGCATCATGAGCGCGATCGACTTCAGCATGGACATCCAGCGCGAGGCCAACCCCAATGGGGACCGTGTGAATGTGGTGCTGTCGGGCAAGTTCCTGCCGTATAAGCAGTATTGACCCCCTGAGGCGCTGCGCGCCATCCCCCAAGGGGGACACCGCCAGCGCGGCGGGGCGGCCCTTGCGCGGCGGTTGCTGGCCTGGGCTGCGCGAATGCTGGCGCCGTGCCCATGGCAACCGAGAGCCACGGTCCGCGTTCATTCGGACCGTGGCTTTGTCACTTCCCAATCGGGGCTTACGCCGCCTTCCAGAAGATGTAGTCGGCCTGGTACTTCACGATTTCACGTGCGCCCTTGCTGGCGGTGGTGCAGGCGGTGGCGGGGGCCACGCCGCCCTTCAGTGCCACGCGCTGGATGTACGTCACGCCGGTCATGGCGCCGGTGCCCATGGCGGGGTTGGCCTTGACGAGCTGCAGGGGCAGGTTGCCGGTGCCAGCAGGTGCCACAGCCAGCTGGGTCGCGGTCAGCTTGGAGCCGTCCATCGATTCCCAGGTGGCGGGCGGGCCGTAGTAGGTGCCCACTGGCTTGCCGCTGCGGTCGTTCAGCACGGCCTTGGGGCCCACGAACACCCATTCGGTCTGGCCGGGCATGTTGGCCTTGTCGCGGCATTCGTAGGTGATCTCACCCACGCCCACGGTTTCCATGGCCACCTTGTTTCCGGCCGGCACCTTGATGCTGTCGGGCAGGCTGTCCTGCGAGAACATCGTCTTGGCGGGCATGGACGACATCGAGCCGCAGGCAGACAGCAGCACGGCAGCGGCCAGGGCGCCAGCAACGGGAAGCAGGCGGGAGGTCAGGGTCTTGGACATGGCGTTTTCGCTTTCAGATCAGGTTGAACAAGGGGTGACAGCAGGGCTGGTGCCTTGAATACTCGCGAGGTGAGCCAACGGATTCAAAAAAACGAAAATATTTTTCAGGGTCCATGCGGCAGGACCCCGACCGCTGCGGCGGGGCTTGCGAGCGCCGCCCGCGTGCGGCCTCCGGTCTGCATTACATTCGCCAGCATTGTTGCCCCGTCCCACCCTGTCTGCCTCCAGAAAGCCGCCCATGACCACCCTTGGAACCCCCCTGTCACCCCACGCCACCAAAGTCATGCTCCTGGGCTCGGGCGAGCTGGGCAAGGAAGTGCTGATTGCGCTGCAGCGCCTGGGTGTGGAGACCATTGCGGTCGACCGCTACGACAACGCGCCCGGCCAGCAAGTGGCGCACCATGCGCGCACCATCACCATGAGCGACCCGGCGCAACTCAAGGCGCTGATCGAGACCGAGCGCCCGCACCTGGTGGTGCCCGAGATTGAAGCCATTGCCACGCCCATGCTCGAAGAGCTGGAAGCTGCCGGCACCGTGCGCGTGATCCCCACCGCGCGTGCCGCCCGGCTGACCATGGACCGCGAAGGCATCCGCGTGCTGGCCGCCGAAACGCTGGGCCTGCCCACCAGCCCCTACAAGTTCTGCAACTCCCTCGAAGAGCTGCAGGCGGCCATCGACGCCGGTATCGGCTACCCCTGCATCGTCAAGCCCGTGATGAGCAGCTCCGGCAAGGGCCAGAGCAAGATCGACGGCCCTGCCGATGTGGCCAAGGCCTGGGACTACGCCATGGCCGGTGGCCGTGTGAGCCATGGCCGCGTGATCGTCGAGGGCTTCATCGACTTCGACTACGAAATCACCCAGCTCACGGTGCGTTCCGTGGGCGCAGATGGTCAGATCGTCACCCACTTCTGCGACCCCATCGGCCATGTGCAGGTGAGCGGCGACTATGTGGAAAGCTGGCAGCCACACCCCATGCACCCCACCGCGCTCGAAAAGTCGCGCCAGATCGCCAAGGCCGTGACCGACAACCTGGGCGAAGGCTTTGACGGCAAGCCCTCCGGGCTGGGGCTGTTCGGCGTGGAGCTGTTCGTGAAAGGCGACCAGGTCTGGTTCAGCGAGGTCAGCCCCCGCCCGCACGACACCGGCCTGGTCACCCTGTGCACGCAGCACCAGAGCGAGTTCGAGCTGCACGCCCGCGCCATTCTCGGCCTGCCGGTGGACACCAGTCTGCGCAACCCCGGCGCCAGCGCCGTGATCTACGGCGGTGTGGAGGCGCAGGGCATTGTGTTTGATGGCGTGGATGAAGCGCTGGCGGTGCCCGGCACCGACCTGCGCCTGTTTGGCAAACCCGAGAGCTTTGCCAGGCGCCGCATGGGTGTGGCGCTGGCGCGCGCAGCGGATGTGGACACGGCGCGTAGCAACGCCAAGCTGGCGGCCAGCAAGGTCAGGCCGCGCTCGGTGTGAGGGCGCAGCGCCTGACAGGGGGCGGGAGGTGTCGGCACTGTGCGCTTCGTTCAGGCTGATCGGCCAAAGCCCGGTCGCGCTCTGCAGTCACGGTGGGCCCGGATGAGCGCCGGTGGGCACGGATGAGCCTGTTTTTGGGTGAAACCGGCTTGTAGCCCAGGTATTGTTTGGCTGCAATGCTATGAATAAAGTAGCAATTGGCCCTTTGCACCCACCTGTCCGGTTCCATCCGCCCCATGCAGTGGCGCTCCCGCAGTCGCTCACTCCCGGATCTGCCGCCCCGTCAGCTTGAGGAACAGGTCCTCCAGGTTGGCGGGCCGGTGCAGCGTGCGCAGATGGCCGTGCTGGCCCAGGGCTTCGAGCAGCGGCTGGGCGTTGGCCGTGTAGAAAAACACGGTTTCGCCGCTCACCTCGATGCGCGCGGCCATTTCGCGCAACACGGGCTCCTGTGCCAGCGCCACGGCGCCCACCCCGAACACTTCCACAACATCCGGCTCCAGGTGCTGGGCAATCAGCTCGCGGGGCTTGCCTTCGGCGATCTTCCTGCCATGGTCCAGCACCAGCAGGCGCGAGCACAGGCGCTCGGCCTCGTCCATGAAGTGTGTGGTCAGCAGGATCGACTTGCCCTGCTGCAGCAGCAGCTGCAGGCGCTCCCACATCAGGTGGCGGGCCTGCGGGTCGAGGCCGGTGGTGGGTTCATCGAGCAGCAGCAGGCGCGGGTTGTTGACCAGTGCGCGCGCCAGCGACAGGCGGCGCTTCATGCCGCCCGACAGCTCCCCCGGCTTGGCTTGCGCCTTGGCCGTGAGGGCGGCGAACTCCAGCAGCTGGGGAACGCGCTCGTCCATCACGGCACCCTTGATGCCGAAGTAGCGGCCGAACACGCGCAGGTTCTCGGCGCAGGTGAAGTCGGGGTCGAGCGTGTCGAACTGCGTGACCACGCCCAGCTGTGCCTTGATGGCCAGCGCATCGCGCGGCATGTGCAGCGGTGGCTGGCCCGGGTCGGGGCGAAACTGCACGCCGCCCTCGTCGGGCGTGGTCAGGCCCAGGCACATGCGGATGGTGGTGGTCTTGCCCGCCCCGTTGGGGCCGATCACGCCCAGGCATTCGCCGGGGGCAATGGCAAACGACACGTCATCCACCACGCGCGCATCGCCGTATCGCTTGCCCAGGTTCAGGGCTTCAAAAAGTGCAGTCATCCGGACATTGTGTGCGATGCGGCCCGGGCTTGCGCTGTGCAGGCCGGCCTGGCCAGCGGCCAGCCTCCGGTCCTGCCCTCAGCCGGCCCCTGTCAGCCGTCCGCGGCCTGTGGCCTTGGCCTCGTACAGGGCCGCATCGGCCCGTGCCATCAAGGTCGCCAGGCTGGATTCGCCCGGCTGCAGCGATGCCATGCCGGCGCTGTACTCCAGCACAAAGCCCAGCTCGGCGGCGCTGGCGTCCTTCAGGCGGCTGCGCAGGCGCCTGTCAAAGGCCACGCCCGCCGCTGCCGAGTTGTGCATCAGCAGCACGCCAAACTCTTCCCCGCCCAGCCGCGCGATCAGGTCACCGTTGCGGCAGGTTTCGGCCAGCAGCCGTGCAAACAGCTGCAGGGCGCGGTCGCCGGCGTGGTGGCCGTGGCGGTCGTTGATCTGCTTGAAATGGTCTACATCCAGCATCATGGCCGTGAGGGGCAGGCGGTGCCGCCATGCCTGGGCCAGCAGGTTTTCGCCCTGCGCGGTATAGCCGCGGTGGTTGAGCAGGCCGGTCAGCCCGTCGGTCATGGCCTGCAGGCGCAACTGCTGCTCGGCCTCGTAGCGCCACGCCACCAGCACCGCCACCGTGCCCAGCACCAGGCTGATGTTGACTGCCACGGCGGCGGCCAGGTTGACGGGGTGCGGTGTGCGGAAACTGGGGTAGTCGCCGGTGAAGGCGCCAAGCAGCCCCCTCGACAGCGTGAAGAAGGCCGAGGTCAGAAGGCAGCCCAGCAGCAGCGCACGCCAGCGGCCTTCTGCCTGCCGAACCGGTAAGAGCGTGGCACGGGCCACGATCAGCAGGATGAGCGTCAGCAGCCCGTTGGCCCAGCCCACGCGCCAGGCATACACGTCAAACCCCAGCGTGTAGCCCAGCGGGGCCGCCACCACCAGCGCCATGAGCACCCGCCGGAGCGGGCGCGGGCCCAGCCATTCCTCCAGCGCCCGGTACAGCATCCACTGCGCGGCAGCCTGGCAGGCAATGAAGAGGGTGGACAGGGCCTGGTCCCACACCGATGCCGACACCATCACCGCAACCCAGCCAACGGCCTGCAGCAGCAGGCTGGCCTGCACATGGCGCGCCGCGCGGCTCACGTCCCGGCCCATGATCAGCGGCAGCGCGGCTGAGATCATGAACAGGTTGGCCGCCATGACGGTCATGAGGGTGAAGAAGTCCAGGGACATGGGCGGCTTGGCAATGCTCCGGGGCAGGTGGTGGGGCTGCGATGAGGGCGCTGCAGTCTACTGGAAGGCCACTTCGGCAAAGCTGCGCAGCTTGCGGCTGTGCAGGCGCGCCACACCGCCCTTGCGCAGGATCTCGATGGCGCGCATGCCGATGCGCAGATGCTGGTCCACGCGCTCGCGGTAGAAGTGGTTGGCCATGCCGGGCAGCTTGATCTCGCCGTGCAGGGGCTTGTCGCTCACGCACAGCAGGGTGCACCGTTGGCCGCAATGGTGGCGCTTTCCATGTCCAGCGCCACGGCGCGGCTCTGGCTGAAGCGGCGCTGGGGCATGTTGTCTGGCAGCAGCTCCCAGTTGCGGTTGTCGGTGCTGGCCACAGTGCCGGTGCGCATGAACCGCTTGAGGTCGGCCTCGGGCACCTGTGTCACATCAGCCACCGCCTGCTGCAGCGCAAGCTGGATCTCGGCCAGGGCCGGGATCGGCACCCACAGCGGCAGCTCTTCGTCGAGCACGTGGTCTTCGCGCACGTAGGCGTGGGCCAGCACGTAGTCGCCCAGCTGCTGGCTGTTGCGCAGGCCGGCGCAGTGGCCCAGCATCATCCAGGCGTGGGGGCGCAGCACGGCGATGTGGTCGGTGATGGTCTTGGCATTGGACGGGCCGACGCCGATGTTCACCATGGTGATGCCGCTGCGGTCCTTGCGCACCAGGTGGTAGGCGGGCATCTGCGGCAGCCGCGGCGGCGCCACGCCCAGCTCGTCCCCGGCCTCTGCTTCCAGCCCCGCGCGGCGTGTGACCACGTTGCCCGGCTCGATGAAAGCGATGTACTCGCTGTCTTCCCTGGCCATCTCGGCGTGGCCCAGGCGCACGAATTCGTCGATGTAGAACTGGTAGTTGGTGAACAGCACGAAGTTCTGGAACCACTCGGGTGCGGTGCCGGTGTAGTGGCGAAGTCGGTGCAGCGAGTAGTCCACACGCGGCGCGGTGAACAGCGACAGCGGCTGCGCCTCGCCCGGGCGCGCTTGCCAGGTGCCGTTGGCAATGCCGTCGTCCATGGCGGCCAGGTCGGGCAGGTCGAACACGTCGCGCATCAGCATGCGGCGCTCCTGGCTCAGCGTGCCCTCGATGTGGTCGTGCTCGGCAAACGAGAAGTGGATGGGAATCGGGTGCGCGCTGGTACCCACCTCCAGTTCCACGTTGTGGCTGGCGCGCAGCAGGCGGAACTGCTCGGTGTAGTAGCGTGCAAACAGGTCGGGGCGCGTGAGCGTGGTCTCGTAGCGGCCGGGGCCTTCCACAAAGCCGTAGGCCAGCTTGCTGTCGGCCCGGGCGACGGTGGTGGTGTGCACGCGCACAAACGGGTAGAACGCGCGCACGCCGCCCTGCGGCGTTTCGCCCGCCACAAAGCGCTGCATGGCCTCGCGCAGGTGGCCGATCTGTTGCTGGTAGATGCGCTGTACCTGTGCCAGCGCTTCGGCCGGGTCGGTGTGGCGGGTGGGTGCAATGAAGTCGGGGATGAGGGGCATGGCGCTATTGTCCACAAGCCCCGGGCGCTGCCGGTGAAAACGCGGTCATGGCCTGCTCGGGGGCGCCACAAGGGGCCGCTGGCGTGGCTCGCCGCCATCTGCGCGGGCGGGGCCCCGGGCAGTCCGCGGCGTTGCTGGTCGCGCCAATGGCCCGGCCACTGGACACAGGAAACCGCCTTGGTGGCCCTTTGCGATCCTCACGGGTGCATCCTTGCAAGGCCTGTGCAGATGTTGCCCGGCGCGGCTTGGCAGCGGCGGGGCTACCGCCCTGCAGCTTTGCGCAACCACTGCAGCGCCGCATCGGCCGCCATCGGTGGCGACTCCAGATAGCCCTGGACCGAGTCGCACCCCAGGTGACCCAGCAGTTCCATCTGGGGGCCGGTTTCCACGCCTTCGGCCACCGTTTTGAGCTGGAGGTTGTGCGCCATCTGGATGATGGCGGTGACGATGGCCACGTCATCGGCATTGCCAGGGGTATCCGTCACAAAAGATCGGTCAATCTTCAGCGTGTCGATCGGGTAGCGCTTGAGGTATGCCAGCGACGAGTAGCCGGTACCGAAGTCGTCGATGGATACGCCAACGCCCAGGGCCTTCAGTGCCATGAGCGTGTCGAGCACCTGGCCGGTGTGGTGCATGAGCACCGACTCGGTCAGTTCGATTTCGAGGTACTGCGCCTGCAGCCCAGTCTCGTGGAGCGCGCCCGCGATCTCGGCGGCCACGTCGCGCTGGCGGAATTCGATGGCCGAGAGGTTGATGGCCACAGGCACCAGCGCCAGGCCCAGGTCCTGCCACTCCTTGAGCTGACGGCAGGCCTCGCGCAACACCCAGCGGCCAATGTGCGCAATCAACCCCCGCGACTCGGCAAACTCGATGAACTCGCCTGGCCCGACGAGGCCGCGCTCCGGATGCTGCCAGCGCACCAGCGCTTCCAGGCCCTGCAGCGACCGGTCCTGCAGGCGAATCTGCGGCTGGTAGTGCAGCACGAACCCCGACTCGGCGATGGCCTTGCGCAGCAGGCGCTCCTTGTGCAGCACGTCCAGGGCGCCACCGTCCATGCTGGGCTCGTAGAACTGCCGGTGGCCCCGGCCGCTGTCCTTGGCATGGTGCATGGCGGCGTCAGCGCAGCGCAGCAGCACGTCCGCGGTGCCGGCGTGTTCCGGAAAGATGCTGATGCCGATCGAATGCGACATGGACAGCGGGATCTGGTCCAGCATGAACAGCGCGTTCATGGCGGCCAGCAGCTCGTCGGCAACGGCAGCGGCGCCGTGGGCGTCCTGCACATCGGTCAGTACCACCACGAATTCGTCGCCACCGACCCGGGCCACGATGTCGGCATCGCGCACGCCAGCGCGCAGGCGCTCGGCCACGTCGCACAGCAGCCGGTCGCCCGCCTGGTGGCCCAGCGAGTCGTTCACCGTCTTGAAGTGGTCCAGGTTGAGGAAGAGCACGGCGGCACGCCCCTCGCGGCGGCGTGCCACCGCCAGCACCTGCGCCAGCTGCTCCATCAGGAAATGGCGGTTGGGCAGCTGCGTGAGCGGGTCGTGCAGCGCCATGAAGGCCTCGCGCGCCTGTGCCTGCTTGCGTGCGGTGATGTCGCGTACCACCACGATGCGGTAGCTGGACTGCTCTGTCGGCAGCGTCTTGCCGGTGACCTCCACAGGAATGATGTGGCCGTCGCGGTGGCGGACGGTGACCTCGTAGGGGTGCTCGCGTCCGGCCCGCGTGTACTCGATGGCCGTCGCCCGCCATTCCGGGCTGATGAAGCCGAAGATGGAGCGGCCGACGATTTCATGCAGCGGGTAGCCCGTGAGCCGTATCAGCGCCTCGTTGCCGTCGGTGATGACGCCTTCGCGGTGAAAGACGATGGCCTCCTGCGTGGCCTCCGAGAACTTGCGCATGCGGTCTTCGCTCGCGCGCATCGTGCACTCGGCCTTCCAGCGCTCGGTGATGTCGATGATGAAGATGTGGCAGCCGCGCTGGATCTTCGTGGCCCGGTCAAAGTGCGGGATCAGCTGCACTTCAAACAGCCGGGTCTCCCCGGTGTGCAGCGTGTGCTCCCGGTTGTACTTGACGCGCTGGCCTTGCATGGCGCGCTCCACGTCGTGCCGGATGTCTTCCCAGGTGACGCCGCCCAGCGTTTCGTGCACGGACCGGCCAACGATGGAGGCGGGCGTGTAGCCCGTGTAGGCGGCGTAGGCCTGGTTCGCATAGCGGCATCGCAGGTCGGGGACGCTGTAGTAGGCAATCAGGGCCGGGAGTGCATCCGCAATCGCCCCGAGCAACCCGTCGCCGGACTCTGCTGTGCTGGCGGTATCGCCAAGGATGGGGGTATCGGTCATGGGGCGCGGCACTGGTTGCACAACAAGTTATATCCGATATGTAACAGCCTGTCGTCGCTCCATCGCAAGTCGTGGCCCCGGGATTTCACCAGTTCCCCGTGGGCCGCGGCCGGATAATCGGCGCATGACCTCCAAAGAAAACCAAGCCGGCGCTGCCTTCAGCACGCTGGCGCTGAGCCCTGCCGCGCTGGCCAACCTGCAGCAGCTGGGCTACACGACCATGACCCCCATCCAGGCGGCCAGCCTGCCGCCTGCGCTGCTGGGCAAGGACATCATCGCCCAGGCCAGCACCGGCAGCGGCAAGACCGCCGCCTTTGCCCTGGCCCTGCTGGCCAACCTCAACCCCCGCCGCTTTGCGGTGCAGGCCCTGGTGCTGTGCCCCACGCGCGAGCTGGCCGACCAGGTGACCACCGAGATCCGCCGCCTGGCACGGGCCGAGGAAAACATCAAGGTCGTGACCCTGTGCGGCGGTGTCCCCCTGCGCGGCCAGATGCTGAGCCTGGAGCACGGTGCGCACATCGTGGTGGGCACCCCTGGCCGCGTGATGGACCACCTGGAGCGCCAGCACCTCACGCTGGAAGCGCTGAACACCCTGGTGCTCGACGAAGCCGACCGCATGCTGGACATGGGTTTCTTTGACGACATCGTGACCGTGGCGCGCCAGTGTCCCAAAGAGCGCCAGACCCTGCTGTTCTCGGCCACCTACCCCGAGGGGATTGCCAAGCTGGCGGCGCAGTTCATGAAGAGCCCGCAGCAGATCACCGTGCAGGCCCAGCACGCCGAAGGCAAGATCGAGCAGCGCTGGTACGAGGTGAAAAACAGCGAGCGTCTGCATGCCGTGTCGCAGCTGCTCAACCATTTCCGGCCCGATTCATCGATTGCGTTTTGCAACACCAAGCAGCAGTGCCGCGACCTGGTGGGCGTGCTGCAGGCCCAGGGCTTCAGCGCGCTGGCGCTGTTCGGCGAGCTCGAGCAGCGCGAGCGCGACCAGGTGCTGGTGCAGTTTGCCAACCGGAGCTGCTCGGTGCTGGTGGCTACTGACGTGGCGGCGCGTGGCCTCGATATTGCCAACCTGGCCGCCGTGATCAATGTGGACGTGACGCCCGATGCCGAGGTGCACATCCACCGCATCGGCCGCACCGGCCGGGGCGATGCCGAGGGCCTGGCGCTGAACCTGGCCAGCATGGACGAGATGGGTTTTGTGGGCAAGATCGAGCAGCTGCAGGGCCGCGAATCGCGCTGGTTCCCGGTAGCAGAACTCACGCCTACGGGCAGCGGCCCGCTGGTGCCGCCCATGGTCACCCTCCAGATCATTGGCGGGCGCAAGGAGAAGATCCGCGCCGGTGACGTGCTGGGCGCGCTGACCGGCGACATGGGCTACACCCGCGAGCAGATCGGCAAGATCAACGTGAACGACTTTTCGACCTACGTGGCGGTGGACCGCGCCATTGGTGCCCAGGCCGTGCACCGGCTCAACCAGGGCCGCGTGAAGGGCAAGACCGTGAAGGCCAGGCTGGTGACCGCGGACGACCGGTTTGACTGAACCCCTGAGCGCCTGAAGGCTGGTGGCCGCTGCGCATGCTGGCTCTGGCGCAGGCCGCCACGCGGTGGGTGCGGGTCGGGGTGTTGGCGGGCTGCCCGCTTGTGGCATCGCGCCAGTCCCGCCACGGCGCTTGCCTTTTTGCGCGGACGCCGTTGTCTGGGGGCATTTGTGGTGCCATTTTTGCCAAAAAGCGGTTGTAGCCCTTGTTTTATTTGCCCCTGATGCTATTGAAATAATAGCTAATCCAAGGGGCTTTCGCCGGGCTTCAGCGCCTGGCGCCCGCCGCCTCCAGCATCTGCGCCATTTCGGCATACCCCCGCTGGCGGGCCAGTTGCAGGGGCGTGTTGCCCTGCCGGTCGGTCAGCGTGTGGCTGGCACCGGCCTGCAGCAGTGCTTGCAGCGTGGTCTGGTGGCGGGGCCCGCCGTTGCCCAGCACGATGGATTCGATCAGCGCGGTCCAGTGCAGGTTGTTCACATGGTCCAGCGGCGCCCCGGCCGCAATCAGCTGGCGCACCACGCCGTCGTGGCCCAGGTGGGCCGCTGCGATGAGTGCCGTGCCGTCGTAGCGGCTGGTCACCTGCTTCGCGCTGGCACCCAGTTGCAGCAGCACGCGCAGCGTGGCTTCGTCGTCTGCCACGGCGGCGATGGTGACGGCGTCGTAGCGGTCGCTTTCCAGCAGGTCCAGGTTCGCGCCCGCCTTGGCCAGTGCACGCACCACATCGCCGTGGCGGGCATGCGTGGCCACATGCAGCGCTGTGCGGCCATAGGCATCGCGGGTGTTCACATCGGGGCGGGTGGCCAGCAGGCGGTTCAGCGCCGGCACATCACCCCGCGCGGCAGCGGCGTGCAGGCCCTGGTAGGCCGCGGTTTCGGACGCCGTGGGAGGCACCTGGGCGTGGGCCGTGGTGGCGCAGGCCAGCGCGATGGCCAGGGCGAGTGCAAGGTTGAGGTGCTTCATGGGGGCCTCCGATGGCGTGCGTTGCGATGGCGGGCGGGCGATTACTTCAGCAGGTCGGCCACCTTGGCGATGCCGGCAACGGCACATTGCTCGTCCAGGTGGCCGCCAGGCGCACCGCCCACGCCCACAGCGCCAATCACTTCGTTGCCCACCTTCACGGGTACGCCGCCGCCCAGCAGCAGGTAGCCCGGGATGTGGACGAGGTTGGCGGCCGCGGGGTTCTTCTGCGCGCCTTCCATCATGGCCAGCGTGGTGTTCTTGGCCGATGCCGAGGTGTAGGCCTTCAGGCGGCTGGCTTCCAGCGTGTGCGGGCCGGCGTTGTCGGCGCGGTGTACGGCGCGCACGGTACCGGCACGGTCCACCACGGTGGCGGTCACAGCATAGCCGTTGGTGGTGCAGGTGGCCACGGTCTGTGCGGCGATCTGCGTGGCCAGGTCCAGCGACATGTTCTTTTCGGTGCGCACGCCTTCGGCGCTGGCGGCGGTGGCGATCAGGGACAGGGTGAGGGCGGCGGCTTTGACGAGGGTGTTCTGCATGGTGTTCTCCAGTGTTTTTGACGTCGGTGCCACCGTGTGTGGCGCCGTGGGAGAACTGTAGAAATTCCTGCCGCTTTCAGCCATTCGGGCGGCTACGCGCGGGCCTCCGTAGAACTACGGACGGCCGTTGCAGAGCGGGTCAGAGCGCAGCGTCCACCAGCGCCGCATACCGCCGTATCAGCTGCGCCAGTGATTCGGCCCCGAGCTTGGCAAACAGGTTGGCGCGGTGGGTTTCCACCGTGCGTGGCGATACCGTGAGCGCGCGGCCGATTTCCTTGTTGGTCAGGCCTTCGATGATCAGGCCCAGCACCTCGCGCTCTCGGCCTGACAGCTGGGCATAGCGCTCGCGCGCCTGCTGGTCGGCCTGGTGGCGTTCGCGCGAGCGCACGTGCTGGCGCACGGCGTTCTGCAGGGCTTCCAGCAGCACTTCGTCGTCCACCGGCTTTTCCAGGAATTCGGCCGCGCCGGGCTTGAAAGCGCGGCGGCACATCTCCACCGTGCCGTGGCCGGTGAGCAGGATCATGGGCTGGTCCACGCCCTGCGCCAGGAGTTGCTCCAGCACGGCCAGGCCGCTGATGCCCTGCATGCGCACATAAAGCACGATGGCGCCGATGCCTGAGCGGTCGAACCCCGCCATGAAGGCCACGGGGTCGGCCCAGGTCTGCACACGCAGGCCCACAGTGCTGATGAGCAGGGCGAGGCCCTCGCGCACGGCGGCGTCGTCGTCCACAAGATGGATGAGGGGCGAAAGGGGCGCTGCGGTGTCCGTCATGGTGGGGTGTGCAGTGGCAGGGGTGCGCGGTCAGCCTGCCGGAGCAGCCACAACGGGCATGGTCAGCACGAATTCGGCACCCCGGTCCTGCGCGGCGGGATGGGCGGGCAATGGCGCCAGCACCAGCTGTGCGCCCATGGCCTGGGCCAGGCTCTCGCACAGCGTGAGGCCCAGCCCCAGCCCGCCGTCGCGCGTGGTGTGAAAGGGTTCAAACACATGCAGGCGCTGCTCGGCCGGTATGCCCGGCCCGTGGTCGCGCACCGACAGGGCCACGCTGCCTGCATCCGTGCGCGCCATGCCGATGCGCAGGCGGCGTTCGGCGGGCGGCACCTGCTCGAGCGCCTGCAGGGCGTTCATGAGCAGGTTGTGCACGATCTGCTGCAGGGCCACCGGGTCGGCCAGCACGGGGGGCAGGTCGGCAGCGGCGGTCACCTCGGGGGCAATGCCGCGTGCGGCCAGCTCGGGCTCCAGCAGGTGCAGCACGTCGCTGATGGCAGCGGGCAGCGCCAGCGGCTGGGTCTGCCCGGCGGGGTCGGCGCGCTCGACCAGCCGGCGCAGCCGGCCCACCACGGCCGAGGCGCGGCGCGCCTGCTCCACCGCACGCGCCATGGCCGTCTGCGCGGTGGCGAGGTCGGGCGGGTCTTCGGCCAGCAGGCGCTGTGCGGCCTGGGTGCCCGACAGCAGGGCCGTGAGCGGCTGGTTCAGCTCGTGCGCCATGCCGGCGGCCAGCTCGCCCAGCGTGTTCAGGCGCGCCACCTGGCCCAGGCGCAGCAGCTCCTCGGCCCGCTGGCGGGCAATGCGCTGGCGGTGCAGGGCCAATGCGGCAGCCCACAGCGCGGCGGTCAGTACGCACCAGCCCAGCATGGACCACCAGGGCAGCTCGTGCAGGCCCACGCTGCGGCGGGCCACCACGTCAAACGGCTGGCTGGCGGCGGCCAGCACCTTGTGAAAGCCGTACTCGCGGCCCCACCCACGCGGATCGATGCCGCCGGGCTGCACCACAAACGACTGGCCGCCGTGGTCCAGCGTCACGCGCACCGGGCTGGTGGCCATGTCCATCGGCCACTCGTCACTCGGCACGGTGGCGCGCAGGTCGATCAGCAGCGCGTGGCTGGCCGGGCGCCCCGCCATCACCAGGTAGTACCGGCCCGCGCTGGCGTTGAGCAGCGCCATCTCGGCATGGCCCGAGCGTTGGGAGGCCACCTCGGCGGCTGCCAGATCAGCCTGCACATCCGCGGGCCACTGCGCGCCGGGCGGGCGCTGCAGCACTGACAGGATTTGCGGGTACACGGCCGGCAGGCGGGGCAGGGCGTCGGCACTGCCCGTGGTGCCCGAACCGCCGTTCGCGCCGGTGGCGGGCGGCTGCAGCAGGGCCAGCGTGGCCATCACCGCATCGTGCTGCACCACGCGCTGGCTCAGCAGCCGGTGCACGATGCGCGCGTCGGTCTCAAAGGCGGCCTGCAGGTCGTGCAGCCGCCACACGGCCAGGGCACCCGCGCCGGCGCAGGCCACCAGCACGCAGGCCAGCAGGCTGGCAAGCTGCAGTGAAAAAGTGCGGGGGCGCCAGGGCTGGGACATGCGGCGGATTCTGGCATGCGGCCTGCAAGCCATGCAGCCCGGTGCTGTTGGCGCGCATGGCTGTCAGCGATCTGCGGGGGTGCGTCTGGTGTAATCCGGGCCGGTCTTTCTTGAGCCACGCCCGCCATGTCTTCACCTGCATCTTCGCCCGCACCGCGCCGATGGCTCACGCCGCGCAATCTGCTCATCACGTCGGTGGTGGTCGCGGTGGCCACCATCGTCCTCAAGACGCTGGCCTGGTACGTGACCGGCTCGGTCGGTCTGCTGTCGGACGCGATGGAGTCGTTCGTGAACCTGGCCAGCGCCGTGTTTGCCCTGGCGATGGTGACGGTGGCCCAGCGCCCCGCGGACGACGACCACCCCTACGGCCACCACAAGGCCGAGTATTTTTCGTCGGGCTTCGAAGGGATCCTCATCATCGGCGTGTCGGCGGGCATCTTCTGGGCCGCCGGGCACCGCCTGTTCGACCCGCAGCCCATCGAGCAGCTGGGCTGGGGCCTGGGGTTGTCGATCTTCAGCTCGGCACTCAACGGGCTGCTGGCCTGGGTGATGTTCCGCTCGGCGCGCGAGCACCGCTCGATCGCGCTGGAGGCCGATGCGCGCCACCTGGTCACCGATGTGTGGACCTCGGCGGGCGTGCTGGTGGGCATTGCGGGCGCGGCGCTCACGGGCTGGCTGTGGCTCGATGCCGTGGCGGCCATGGCGGTGGCGCTCAACATCCTCAAGGAAGGCGTCGGGCTGGTGTGGCGCTCGTCGCAGGGGCTGATGGACTCGGCCGTGGAGCCCGAGGTGCAGGCAAAGATCGACGCGACGCTGCACCAGTTTGTGCAGCAGGCCCAGCCGCCGGGCGCGCTGCGGTTTGACCATGTGTCATCCCGCCGCGCAGGCCAGCGCCAGTTTGTGGACATGCACCTGCACATGCCCGCCGACTGGACGCTGGGCCACGCGGCCGAACTGCGCGGCCAGGTCGAGCGGGCGCTGATGGCGGCAGTGCCGGGCCTGCGCGCCACCATCGAGCTGCTGCCCACCGATGTGGAGGCGCATTTCGACGACCCCCGCGACGACCCCAAGGAAGCTATTCAATGATCAGTGTCTTGCAGCGCGTGCGCGAAGCCCGCGTGGAGGTGGACGGCCAGACCGTGGGGGCCATCGGCCAGGGCCTCCTGGTGCTGGTGTGCGCCGAACGCGGCGACACCGAGGCCGAGGCCGACCGGCTGCTGGCCAAGCTGCTCAAGCTGCGCATCTTCAGCGACGCTGCGGGCAAGATGAACCGCAGCGTGCAGGACGTGGATGGACTGGGAACCTGCGGCGGCCTGCTGCTGGTGAGCCAGTTCACGCTGGCGGCCGACACGGCGGGCGGCAACCGCCCCAGCTTCACCCTGGCTGCTGCGCCCGATGAAGGGCGGCGGCTGTACGACTACGTGGTGGCCCAGGCGCGCAGCCTGCACCCGGTGGTGGCCACAGGCCAGTTTGCGGCCGACATGCAGGTGCACCTGGTCAATGACGGGCCGGTGACCATACCGCTGCGCATGGCTCCTGCGGTGATTCAAAAATGATAGCTAAAGGGTATGAATTTACCTGGACCCCGGCCTGATTTGGCCTAAACATCGGTCAAAGCAGGCTGGTCTGCAGCGCAGCATGGGCCAGAGGACGAAGCCGGGCGTAATCCAGCAGTTCTGCCAGGCGCGCACCTTTGGCCTGCCATTCGTAGACCACGTTTTCTGCCAGCAGCACGTAATGCCACGGCGGGCCGCCCCGCTGCTCGGGCGTGAGGGCGTTGATGCGCTCACACCACGCCAGCGCTGCCTTGAGCTTGCGCTGCACATTGGGGTGCGTGGTTTGTTGTTGGGCTTTCGTTTCTGCCAGGTACACGGCATCGGCAGTGCGCACCAGAAAGTCAGGTGAATAGAAGGCGGGCAAGCCGTCTTCTTTCACATAGCGCAGCCGGGCGAAGGTGTGCCGGGTCTCGTTGATCTTGCAAAAGGCTTGCACCTGCGTGTCCGCCTGTGCCCAGTGAATGAAAGCTCGCTCCAGCCCGCCGTTGCGCGCGGGCCAGCCCAGCCGGGTGTAGATGCACTTGCTCACCTCCACCGAATGGCTCTCGCGCAGCATCAGCCTGGGTACTTCGCTCAATACCCGCAAATGCACCTCGGTCTGGCCGGTGACGTGTTTTTGCTCAGACTCCAGCAGCGCCACAGCAAATACTTTGGTGATGTGGTCCACCACGGGCTGCAGCAGCAGCACGCGCCAGTGCTCGTTGTCGTGGGGGTCAAAGGCTGCACCAAAAAGCCGCGTCCAGATGTAGTCATCCAGCCAGCCGGTCAGCTCTGCCGTGTTGACCTGCAGGTACGGCTTGGCCAGGTGCGTGGCAATCTTGTTGCCCTTGGGCATGGGTTCGCTCAGTGCCTGGCTGATGCGGCGGGTCAGGCGCGACAGGTATTCGTTGTAGCCGCCCACGTTCATCACGGCGCCATTCACCCGGTAGTCACCAAACAGCGTGGCGCTCTGCAGGTCTTGCGAGATGAAGGTGTCGCCTTTGCCCAGCATGCCCACCAGCTGATCCAGGCCCATGGTGGTGAAGGCGGGCAGCGCATCCACGTCCAGCCCCTCATGGTCGCGCACTTCATCAGCCTCTTGCAGGATGAACGGAATGGAGAAGTCAAACGCCTTGAATTCCTCGCGCAGCTCTGCCGCCATCACGTCACCGGTGCTGGAGGTGTCATCGGTCTCTTCACTCGTCGTGCCAGCCAGGCCTTCGTTCAGCAGGTCTTCGTAGAACGACTGAAACGCCGGATGCTCCACGATCGACAGTACGTCGATCAGGCTGCCGGGCTCCTGTCCGGCATTGATGCGCTCGCGGTTCTCGCGCTTGAGGTCGCTGTACTCAGCATCGCGCCACATCAGGCGCAAGCCCCGGCCAATGGTCTGCTCCAGCAGAATCTGCGCCTGGCTGGAGCGCAGCGGCACGATGACGCAGATGTTGTTCACGTCAAACCCCTCGCGCAGCATCAGCACGCTGACGATGACGCGCGGTGTTGCGTGGCTATCTACGCTGAACAGGCGCTCGCGCACGGGTGCCCAGTCCTTCTCGCCCAGCTCCGCCTTCTTGCCGGAGTCTATGGTCATCACCTCGTCCTCGCCCAGCCCCTCCTGGTCCCGAAGGAAGGCTGCCACCAGTGGCGACACGGTGGTGTCCTCGCACACGACCAGCATCTTGGGGTGGCGGTGCGGATCGATCTGGGCAAAGTCCGCTTCCAGCTTGCGCAGCTTTTTCAGGCCCGCGCGCAGCATCACGCGCTGGCCTTCGCTCAGCGCGGGGTTGCCCGATTCATCCCGCTCGGCTTTGAACTCCAGGGGCAGTGCGCCAATCTCCTTGCGCCGGTCCAGCACCAGCGACTTCACCAGCCCGGCGCGCATGGCGCTTTTCAGGTCAAAGTCCACCACGATGTGCGGAAAGTACAGCTTGCGCTTGTTCTTGCCGCTGCCCACGTCGTTGTAAGGCGTGGCCGAAAAGTCCACCTGCACAAAGCGCCGCCCCTTGGTGGCGGCAATACGGCTCAGGCTCTTTTGCCATTCCACTTCGGTGGTTTCACCTTCGCGCTTGAACTCGTGAATATGGTGCGCCTCGTCGTTGAACACCATCAGCTCCGGCAAGCCCGCCAGAAACTCCAGCACGTTGCCCCTGGCATAGCGGCGGTCCAGCACGTCCAGGCTGTTGCCGGTAGCGCGGCCGGGCGTAAGCGGCAGCACGGCGCCCACCACCAGATGCGGGTCCAGCGGTGCGCCCAGGGCCTCCACGTCGTCCACTGTGTCATCCAGCACCTCACCCTCGGCCAGCAAATGCCAGTTGGTGATGGCAATCATCCCGTTGCCGGTGGCCTTCAGGCCAATCTCGGCCTTGCTGCACACATTGCCCCGCACAAAGGCAAACACCGCATCGCGATAAGCCTCGGGCACAAACAGGTCAGCAAACTTGAAGACGTCCGAGGTGCTGAAATCGCGCCCCGTGCCGCCTGCCACCAGCTTGCCGCAAAACGCATCCAGCAGCCGCTCGTACACGATCAATCCCGGTGCCACCACCATGAACTGGCGTGTAAAGCGCGGGTCGTTGATGCCCTCGGCCAAGGCTGCCGTCTTGTTCAACAACTGCCACACCATCAGCGCCTGCATCACCCAGGTCTTGCCGGTGCCCGTGGCCATCTTGAAGCAGTATTTGGGGTGGCCGTGTTTGGGGCTTGCCACCTCGTTCAAGCGGTTGCCGGTCAGCAGCGCGTCGGGCGCGCAGGCCTGGTAGAGGTCCAGCAGGGTCCAGCGTTCGCGCTCCTGCCCCAGCACTTCGTGGGCCACGACGGCATTCAAGATCGCCTGCTTTTGCCCCGCGTGGAAGTTCAGCCCCTGACGGGACAGCACCATGTCCTCACCAAACCACCACAGCAGCAATTCGGCGGTGGTGGGCGTCACCAACTCCAGAATGTCTGCCGCGCCAGATTCCAGCCCCAGGCACAGTTGCTGGGTTTTTGCGGTCAGGCCTGCGGCGAGGGCAAGTTGGTCAGGAGTGTGTGTCATGGTGAGGGGCCTTAAAAAAGGGGCCGCATGCCAGAATGCAGGCATGTCCGAGTTGATACGTCCACCCCGAACGCCATGGGGTGATTTCCCCGATGTGCTGATTCACGCCAGTGAGTCCGCAGTCAAGCAGCACCCCGCGTATGGGGCTGCAAAGTCGGGGGATGGAAATGCGGCTTTGGACCTGGTGCAGGCCACGATGAATCCGCAGAAAAACGCCCAGCTGTTGAATTTGCTGAGCGGCTCCACTCCCACGCTGGTCAGCGCCCACGCCTATGAGCGCGATGGCGTGAATGCCATCCCGGAGGTATTTGCCGATGCGCTGGGCAGTGTGCTGAATTGGCCCGTGGACACGGCGGTGCTGCAGGTCAACGTCGTGGCGCATACCGGTGCCGATGGCTTTTCGCGGATGGCACGCCAGGCGGAATTTGCAGGAGCCATTCAGAGCGGATGCAGCTACGTGCTGGTGGACGACTTCGTGGGCATGGGGGGCACTCTGGCCAATATGAAGGGGTACATCGAATCTGAGGGCGGCAAGGTAGTAGCGGCTGTCTGCTTGACCGGAAAGCCCCACTCCGCCAAGCTGGCCGTGTCTGTCGGGCGTTTGCAAGAATTGAGGTTGAAACATGGAACAGAACTTGAAAACTGGTGGATCGAACGTTTCGCTCACCCCTTCGACGCGCTTACTGAATCAGAAGCTCGGTACCTCACCCGCACCGAGACGGCTGACACCATCCGAGATCGAATTGCTGCGATCCAGTAAGCACGAGTTGGCTGCGCTGGTGTCGGTGCGTGCATCTCTCAGCGCACAAGCGAGCGTGGTTCCCGCACGCTGACCACTCACGCTGTCCCTACCGTCGTCACGACTTCGGCCTCAAAGCCAAACACATCGACCACCCGCACGCACACCTTGCGTGGGCCTGGGCTGCCAGAGGGGCCTATGGGTTTTGCGGGCGCAGTAACGGTCGCCGTCGTCACCACGCGCAGCGCGTCGGCATCGTTCGCCGTATTGCCCCGATAGTCTTGCCACACCGAGCGGAACACCTTGCCGTCGTAGTCCGGGTCCACCGCCCAGTATTCGATGAGGGCCAGTGGCTCGGCATTGGCAATCTGCTGCAGCTTGATGCGGTTGGCATCGTCGAGGTTGATGGCCTCGGGTGAGAGCAGCACGTAGTTCTTGAGCCGCACGGTCAGCGTCTCTTGTGCCACCCCACCTACCACCCCACCTACCACCCCATCCGTTCGGGCCGGGCCTGTCGAAGCCTGGCGCTCAATCGGGTAAATCGTCAGGTATTGCAGGCTGGAGAAGCGCACCTGCCCGCGCAACTTGTCGATGCCGCCCTTTTTCTTGAGCCGGTCCATCAGGTCGGGCGGAATCACCAGCACTTCCAGGCGCGAATCGTTGAGTGCGGTGATCGTCTCGCCAATGCTGGGCTCAAAGTTCCAGCCCAGCACCACCACACGGTCCCACCCGCCCAGCAGGTTGTCGCGCTGGGCAATGGCCTTTTTGAGCGTGGACATGCCGGTGAGCTTGTTAGGTGAGTCGGCCAGCACCAGCGTCTTGCTGCCCCGCTTGCCGCCGAATTCCACGCCCGCGATCTGGCCCAGGTTGCGCTGCGGGTTCACATCCGCAGGCAGTGGCAGCGCGCCGTAGAGCGAGAGCACGATGTGCGACAGGTCGCCAATGCGGAAGTCCCGGCCCAGCGTTGCCTTGGCGGCTTCTACCTGGTAGTCGCCAATGGCTTGGTAGAGGAAGGGCCTGGCCTCCAGGTCGATCAAGCGCTTGCGCATGATCATGCAGGCGGGTTTGCCCAGGTCGGTGGTGATCCAGCGGCGGCCTAGTTTTTCGGCGGCGGCTGCGGTGGTGCCGGAGCCGCCGTTGAAGTCGGCGACGATGCCGCCTTCTGGGCAAGAACTACTGATGACTCTTTCTAGTAGCGTCTCAGGTTTCTGTGTGTTGTAGTCGACACGCTCTATCGATTGGGACGCCACAGCATTTACATCTGTCCAGATGGACTGAATGGGGACGCCCCTCATTTCATCCAAATAGCGCTTGTAGCGAGGGATTCCTCCCTCTTTCTTGGGCCAGGCAATACGACCGGCGGCATCCAGTTCATCGAGCTTGGCCGTTTGGAATTTCCAGTGGTTTCCACGGCTGTTTGGATCAATTCCACGCCAAGGTGATCCGGAAGAGCCTCTTCGAGTACCTGCTGCCATCAAATCGCTCAGGGTGTAGCGTCTTCCAGTGCCTTCTTCGATGTTGCGATATGCCGACTCCAAGTAACTCCGCTCATATTCGGTGTACTGAGTTTCGAAGTGCACGTTGTCAGTTTTGGAGAAGAAGTAAATGACGTCATGGATGTGGTTGTAAGTTTCCGAATCGCTACGAGCTGATGTTCGCTTCCAGATCAGCTCATTTCGAAAGCTCTCTCGACCAAACACCTCATCCAAAACCAGCTTCACGTAGTGCCCCACATGCCAATCCAGATGCACATAGATGGAGCCGGTATCCGCCAGCAGCTCCCGCATCAGGATCAGGCGCGGCGTGATCATGGCGAGGTACGACGCTGTGCCATCGCTCCACGTATCGGAATACGCAAACTGCTCAATCACCGTGGGCTTTTGCTCCAGCTCCAGCCCGGGTAGCGTGACTTTGGTGCGGTAGTCGGCCTTGCTGTCAAACGGCGGGTCGATGTAGATCAGATCTACCTTGCCGCGCAGGCTGGGCGTGGTGTCGTCGCCCGCCAGCAGGGCGGCCATGGCCAGCAGGTTATCGCCGTAGATCAGGCGGTTGGCCCAGGGTGCTTCTGCCTGCGCCGTGCCCAGCATGGGCTGCGCAGTCGCCAGCAAGCTGCCCTGCCCCGGCGCAAACACTTCGCGCCGGTCGGCGCGGGCCTGGGCGGTGATCCAGTCGGTGGCGGCGGCGTCTTTGGCGGGCAGCACCACCTCACGGGTTTGCAGGCTCACGCGGTGGCGGCTCTCGATGCCCTCCAGGATTTTTTCGGCTTCCTTGCGGCCCTGGGCCACGATCTCGGGGAGTTGTTCAAGCAGGGACTTGGGCATGGAGTGTTGTGCGCAGCAGGGCCTAGCGGCAGCTGATTCAATCGATAGTTGAATGAATAATTCAATTGATCGTACAACACAAAGTTCAATGAAAATTCAACCGAAATTTAACGTTTCGGCATGGATCAGAAGCTGAAATTTGCCGAACGCCTCCAAGCGGCCATGCGCGATGCGGGGCTGGAGCCGCGCCCGGCCGTGCTGCTCAATGTGTTCAATGCCAACTACTGGGGGCGGTCGGTCACATTCCAGGCGGTGTCGCGCTGGTTGCGTGGCGAGTCCATTCCGGCACAGGACAAGTTGATCGTGCTGGCCGGGGTGCTCAAGGTCGAACCCGACGTTCTGCGCTTTGGTGGCGCGGTGCGCAAATCGGTACGGGAGCACCAGCAGCGTTGGGCCGAGGGCGTGGGCTACCTGGAGCGCGAGACGTTTGACGCGTTTTTGCAGCTGCCCGCCCCGCAGCGCAAACTGATCCGCGAGGTCATCCTGACGTTCCGCCAGGTCCACCAACCAGACGGCCCAGAGGCGGACCCGCCCAGCGCGAAGATTGAATTCGAGTAATCAAAAATGATAGCAAAAGGTGCAAAGGATTCAGGCGCTACAGCCCATTTTGGCGCTTTTTCTGGCCTGAAAGCAGTGGCGAGGTCGGCAGCAGCCTGAAACCCGCCGACGCCAGCGCCAGCCACACCGCAATGGCCAGCATGACGGCGCTGTAGCCATCCCACCCCCATCGCTGCGCCCAGGTGGCCACAATGCCGGTAAACCACTGCATCAGCGCCACACCCAGAAACATCGCCATCGTGTAGGCCGACAGCGCCCGGCCTGTGAGCGCGGGCGGGTACGAGGCGCGCACGTCGGCGTACTGCAGCACGCCGTAGCCCGACAGCAAGCCCATCAGCAGGATCAGCACCACGCTGGCGGCAGGGTGCACGCGCAAGAATGCCAGCAGGGCGAACAGCCCGGCCATCAGCAGCGAGGCGTTGCCGATCCAGCGCCGGCGGCGGGCAACACCCGGGTCCAGCCGTCCCGCCAGGCCTGGTGCAAACAGCGCGATCAGCGACAGGCCCAGCGCCACGTTGCCGCTGTCTACCAGCGACAGGTGGTAGCGGTCCATCAGCAGCGGCGCCAGCCACAGCCCGCGCAATGACAGGAATGCCGCATAGCCCGACATGCCCAGCAGCAAAATGCCCCAGGTGTGCGGCACCGTGAGCAGCTGGCCAAAACCCAGCAGCGCCTGCCCCCAGGTTTCGCGCTGTGCCGGGGGCGGCACCAGCGGGGCAGGCTCGTGCACCCGCAGCCAGATCAGCAGCCACGACAGCGCGCTGAGCACCGCCAGCACGGCATAGCCCGTGCGCCAGCCGCCGCCGTGCTGCACCAGCCAGGCCAGCGGCGTGCCGGTGAACAGCAGGCCCAGCCCGCCCACACCCATGGCCACGCCCGACAGGTAGGCAAACCGGTCGGCCGGGAAATGCCTTGCAATGAACAGCGTGCAGGCCAGAAACGCGGGCGAGCAGCCCACGCCGATCATCAACTGGCCCACCATCAGCCACGCGTAGCCGGGCGCTGCTGCTGAGAGCGCAGCCCCGCCAATCGCCAGCGGGAAGGCGGTGAGCACCGTGCGCCGCAGGCCCCACAGGTCCAGCCCCACGCCCATCAGCAACTGGGCCACACCGAACGACACGCCAAACAGCCCGGCAAATGCGCCCAACGAGCCCGGCGAGAGCCCGAACTCCGCCATCAGCCCCTGCGCCACCATGCCCGTGGTGGTGCGAAACGCCTGGCTGAGCGCAAAGCCGCTGAGCAGCGTGAGCAGCATGGCCCACAGCGCACGGGTGGGCGGGCGGCCACCCTCCGTAACGCCGTGCGTGGGCACCTGCGGGGACGATGGGGCTGGGTGGCTTGCGCTCACTGTCGCCAGAAGAACACGGCCGCCATCACCAGCCCGGTGGCGACGATGCCCCAGCGCAGCACATGGGCCGGCAGCTTGCGCGCCACGCGGGCGCCGCCGTAGCCGCCGGCGGTGGCCGCCACCATCATCAGCAGCGCCTGCGGCCACAGCACGATGCCGCCCGCGGCGTATATGGCCACGGCAATCGCGGTGAGCAGGGCCGACACGAGGTTTTTCATGCCGTTCATGGCGTTGAGCTGCGTTTGCCCCAGCAGGCCGAACAGCGCCAGCAGCAAGATGCCCAGCCCGCCATTGAAGTAGCCGCCATACCCCGCCACGGCCAGCATGCCCAGGGCTGCTTTCCACGGCTTGGCAGGGCCCTGGGCCGATGCGCCCGCCCACTGGCGCAGCCGCGGGCCAAAGGCAAACATGGCCGTGGCCGCCAGCAGCAGCCAGGGCACGACCTTGCGGAAGGTGGCGTCGGGCGTGATCAGCAGCAGCGCCGCCCCCGCCGAGCCGCCGATGAGGGCCAGCAGCACGATGGCATCCCCATGCGCCCGCCATGTAGCCCGGCAGCAGGGCCACAGTGCCCGTGGCATTGGCCACCACGGGCGGCACACCGGTGAACACCAGCGCGGGCAGGGTCAGAAAGCTTCCGCCTCCGGCAACGGCATTGAGGGCCCCCGCCACGAAGGCGGCGGCAAGCAGCAGGACGGTATCCAAGAGATCTCCTTGGCCGCAGCGTTGCGCATGCGGCATTGCACCGATCTTAGGTGCAGGTGGAGGGGTGGGCAGTCTTGATTGCGACTGTAAAAGGTGTGACTGCTTTGCAGGGTCGGCCGACGGCGCTGCCCGCGTGCTGCGGCCGCTCAGGTGGCGTACGGGTCTTCGAACCCCAGCTCCTGGAGGATGGCGGTTTCGTATTCCTCCATCTCGTCGGCATCGGCCTCGCTGGTTTCGTGGTCCCAGCCCTGCGCGTGCAGACTACCGTGCACCAGCATGTGGGCGTAGTGCTCTTCCAGGGTCTTGTTCTGCTCCTGCGCCTCGCGCTCGATCACCGGGGCGCACAGCACCAGGTCGGCGGTGACCACGGGCTCTTGCGTGTAGTCGA
>LNFM01002431.1_pt1 | contig 74576 bp, 87 predicted proteins | sample 596031 | NCBI WGS metagenome assembly LNFM01 (sample SAMN04254537, study PRJNA301005) | activated carbon metagenome | isolation source: dual media filters at the Ann Arbor, Michigan drinking water treatment plant | place: USA: Ann Arbor
GCGGGCCCGGCCCGTTTTTTAAGCAGGCGCCGTCAGCCCTGCAGCCCGCATATGTGCAGCATGGGTGTGCCAACACCTTGAAAGACCTTCACTTTCTTCGCCGCCGCGGCACTTGGCACGGTTCTTGGTTCAGTTTTGCCGTTGATGCGGTCGCCGTGCCTACGGATTGACCGTCGGAAGAGGGAAAAAGGGGAGAGAGTGAATGGAAGCGTCCGGTCGGGCGGCTGACGTGTTTTTCGTACTGATGGGGGCGATCCTGGTGTTCGCGATGCATGCGGGCTTCGCGTTCCTCGAGGTCGGCACGGTGCGGAAGAAAAATCAGGTCAACGCCCTGATGAAGATCCTGGTCGATTTCGCGGTATCGACCATTGCCTATTTTTTCGTCGGCTACAGCATCGCCTACGGGGTGCACTTCCTGCAGGGCGCCGACGTCATCTCCGGTGCGGCGGAAGGCGGCGCCTTCGCGGCCAGCGGCTTCGACCTGGTGAAGTTCTTCTTCCTGCTGACCTTCGCCGCGGCGATCCCGGCGATCATCTCGGGCGGCATCGCCGAACGCGCCCGCTTCACGCCCCAGCTCATCGCCACCGCCGTCATCGTCGGCCTTGCCTATCCGTTCTTCGAAGGGATGGCGTGGAACAACAATTACGGCTTCCAGGACTTCATGGCGGCCCAGTTCGGCGCCAAGTTCAACGACTTCGCCGGCTCCATCGTGGTGCATGCCTTCGGCGGCTGGCTGGCGCTGGGCGCCGTGCTGATGCTGGGCGCGCGGGCCAACCGCTACCGCAAGGACGGGACGGTCATCGGCATTCCGCCATCGAACATCCCGTTCCTGGCGCTGGGCTCGTGGCTGCTGTGCATCGGCTGGTTCGGGTTCAACGTGATGAGCGCCCAGAGCGTGGCCGGCATCAACGGCCTGGTTGCCATCAACTCGCTGATGGCCATGGCAGGCGGCATCATCGCCGCATGGCTGGCGGGACGCAACGACCCGGGCTTCACCCATAACGGCGCGCTGGCCGGCCTCGTCGCGGTCTGTGCCGGCTCCAACGTGATGCATCCGGTCGGCTCGCTGGCGGTGGGCGCCATCGCCGGCGGCCTGTTCGTCTATGCCTTCACCTTGTGCCAGAACAAATGGAAGATCGACGACGTGCTGGGCGTCTGGCCGCTGCACGGCATGTGCGGCCTGTGGGGCGGCATCGCCTGCGGCATCTTCGGCCAGGCGTCGCTGGGCGGCCTGGGCGGCGTGACCTTCATGAGCCAGTTCGTCGGCAGCCTGATCGGCGCGGGCCTCGCCCTGGTCGGCGGCCTGGTGATCTACGGCGCGCTGCGCGTCACCATGGGCCTCAGGCTGACCCAGGAGCAGGAGTTCCGCGGCGCCGACCTGTCACTCCACAGCATCGGCGCAACGCCCGAAGAGGACGTCAGCGGACGGTGAGCGCGTTTGGGCATCAGCCGGCCGCGTGACTCTTGCGCGGCCGGCCGCCCAACCGGCCGTTCTCACGCGAGGCCGCCGTCTTCACCGCGCTGCGGACACGACCGCCCGCCGCGCCAAGACGCGCCGCCATCCAGCGCCGCGACCCGAACACGCCTTCCAGCAGCCCCGGAACGTAGAGGTCGGCATCGAGGCGCGGCCAATGCAGGCCCAGCCCCGAGGGCGTGATCTGGATATCGGCCAGCGCCGCGGGCGGTGCTCCGGACAGACCCTCGGCCATGTGAGGCGGGAACGCCAGCTCCAGGCCGGTACTCAGTCCGACCACGATGCGGCCCCGGCCCCGGTCATAACGGGCGGACACGGCAACGGGACCGGTCGCGCGTCGGACACCGGCCTCGGTCGCCCGGTCGAATTCGTCTCCCTCAGCCATGAATCCTGCTCCATTCGCCGCATAGTCTTTCGAGCTGCCCGGCCAACTCGGCCGCGACGCGTTTCGCGTCCTGCCGGCTAACCCCGAAATTCTCGCGCAGCATCACCGGCCCGTCCGGGCAATTGAGGTTGAACAGCGCTTCGTTGTCGGCACCGATCACGTGAACATGCGCGGGCTCGTGATCGTTGGGATAAATCACGACACGAAAGCCATCGATCCACAAAATTCTCGGCATCGCCGCCCGCCATAACTAAAGCGGTTAGGTTAATGTCCTATTCCATCGTTGTCCAGCCAACCGGCGCTTGGCATCTCGCGCCGTTGAATTTTCCGGGGGACTCTTGTCGGGATTCCCGCCGACCGGTACAGTACGGGGCGTTTTGCTTTTGTTCCGGTGCGCCGTTTGCTCAACCCTGTCTTCGCCAATCTGCCAGCCCATACCTGGACGCAACTGCGCGCGCTGCTCGACGGCGTGCCGGCCGGGCGCAACGCGCCGCTCGATCTGACCATCGGCGAGCCGCGCCACCCGATGCCGGCGTTCATCACCGAGGTGCTGGAGGCCAACAGCGCCGACTATGCCAAATATCCGCCGATCCAGGGCACGCCCGCGTGGCAGCGGGCGGTGGCGGGATGGCTGGAGCGGCGCTACGGCCTGGCCGGCGTCGATCCGGACCGGCATGTGCTGCCGGTGGCCGGCACCCGCGAGGGGCTGTTCTCGATCGCCTTCGTCGCCGTGCCGCCGCGCAAGGCCGGGCAGCAGCCGACGGTGCTGATGCCCAACCCGTTCTATCAGTGCTACGCCGCCGCCGCGCTTTCGGCTGGCGCCGAGCCGGTCTACCTGCCGGCCACCGCCGAGACCGGCTTCCTGCCCGATTTCGCCGCGCTGGGCGAGGACGACCTCGCCCGCGCGGCGCTGGTCTATCTGTGCACGCCGGCCAACCCGCAAGGGACCGTGGCCGGCCAGGACTATTTCGACGCGCAGATCGGCCTGTGCCGGCGCCACGACATCACCCTGGTGGTCGACGAGTGTTACGGCGAAATCTACACCGACCAGCCGCCCGTCGGCGCGCTGGAAGCCTGCCGCAGCATGGCGCGGCGCGGCCTGGGCGATCCGGCCGATCCCTACGCCAACGTCCTCAGCTTCCAGTCGCTGTCGAAGCGCTCGAACGTACCGGGCCTGCGCTCCGGCTTCGTCGCCGGCGATCCGCGGCTGATCGCGGCCTACCGCGAGCTGCGCTCCTATGGCGGCGCGCCGTCGCCGCTGCCGGTCTACGCCGCCGCGGCCGCCGCCTGGAACGACGAGGCCCATGTGGACGAGAACCGGGTGCTCTACCGCGCCAAGTTCGACGCCGCCGACACCATCCTGCGGGGACGCTTCGGCGCCTACCGGCCGGGCGGCGGCTTCTACCTCTGGCTCAATGTCGGCGACGGCGAGGCGGCGGCGAGGACCCTGTGGAGCAGGGCCGGCGTGCGCGTCCTGCCCGGAGCGTATTTGGCGCGGCCCGACGCTTCAGGCTATAATCCCGGAGCGGCCTATATCAGGGTCGCGCTGGTGAACTCGCTGGAGATTACGGAACTGGCCCTGCAGAGCATCCGCGATACGCTCGAGACGGTGGACGCACGCTGATGGCATCGACCGGCACGGCGGCGGCCAAACGATCGTTCCTTCCGGCCGGGTTCGTCACCTTCGTGCGGCGCCGGCTGATCGAGCTGGGCGGGCTGCTGGTGATCGCCGCGGCCGTCGCCTTCGCCGCCGCCTTGTTCAGCTACGACATCGGGGATCCCAGCACGGACACCAGCATCCGCGACCAGGCCGTGTTGACCGCCAACTGGCTGGGCACGCCCGGCGCGTGGATCGCCAATATCCTGTTCCAGTGGGTCGGCATCGCCGGCTATGTGTTCCCGCTCGCCATGCTCGGCTGGGGCTGGCGGATCATGACCCATCAGGGATTGCGCTCCATCTGGTTTTACCTGGCGCTGCTGCCGCTGTGCGTGGCGCTGGCGGCTTTCGCCGCCAAGGCGATCGCGCCCGAGCTGGAATGGCCAGTCAGGGGCGGCGCGGGCCCCGGCGGCACCCTTGGCTGGCTGCTCTACGACAAGGCACTGCACCCGTATCTGACGCCGGTGCTGCCGGCGCAGCTTCCCGGCCTGCTGCTGGGCGCGGCGGCGATGATGCTGCTGCTGCCGGCCATGGGCTTCAGCATCCGCCACTGGCGCACCGTGGGTCGCGCGCTGTACTGGCCGATCGGCCATGTCATGAACCGGCACGGCGCGCGGGACGGCGAGGAGCCGCTGGTGGTGCGGCGGCCGACCGAGCCGCGCGAGACGCGCGAGCGGATCGCGCCGGTGCTGGGCGGCCTGGCCGGGCGCTCCGCGGAGCCCGAGCTGGAGACGCCGCCCAGGGAAAAGAAATCGCTGATCTCCCGCGAGCCGAAGAAGGTCAAGGAAGGCAGGCGCGCCGCCGACGAGAAACAGCAGGCGCTGGAGTTCGACGCCAATTCGTCGTCGTTCACCCTGCCGCACCTGTCGCTGCTCGAGGAACCCGAGCCCGGGCGCAAGACCGACCGGGTGAACGAGGAGGGGCTGGAGCAAAATGCCCGGTTGCTCGAATCCGTGCTCGACGATTTCGGCGTCCAGGGCCGCATCACCCAGGTTCGCCCCGGCCCGGTGGTCACGCTCTACGAACTGGAGCCGGCGCCGGGCACCAAATCGTCGCGCGTGATCGGTCTGGCTGACGACATCGCCCGGTCCATGAGCGCGGTTTCCGCCCGCGTCGCGGTGGTGCCGGGGCGCAACGCCATCGGCATCGAGCTGCCCAATATAGGCCGCGAGACCGTGCTGCTGCGCGAGCTGCTGGGCGACATGTCCTACGAGAAGACCAGGACGAAGCTGCCACTGGCGCTGGGCAAGGACATCGGCGGCACCCCGGTCGTCGCGGATCTCGCCGCCATGCCGCACCTGCTGATCGCCGGCACCACCGGCTCCGGCAAGTCGGTCGCCATCAACACCATGATCCTGTCGCTGCTCTACAAGCTGCCCCCGCAGGACTGCCGGTTCATCATGATCGACCCGAAGATGCTCGAGCTGTCGGTGTATGACGACATTCCGCACCTGCTGACGCCGGTGGTGACCGATCCGCGCAAGGCGGTCGTCGCGCTGAAATGGGCGGTGCGCGAGATGGAGGACCGCTACAAGCTGATGTCCAAGCTGGGCGTGCGCAACCTGGCCGCCTACAACGAGCGCATCGCCGAGGCCGAGAAGAAGGGCGAGGCGCTGGTGCGCACCGTGCAGACCGGCTTCGACCCGGCCAGCGGGCGCCCGATCTACGAGGAGCAGCCGCTGGAGATGAAGCCGCTGCCGCTGATCGTGATCATCGTCGACGAAATGGCCGACCTGATGATGGTGGCCGGCAAGGACGTGGAAGGCTCGATCCAGCGCCTCGCGCAGATGGCGCGCGCGGCCGGCCTGCACCTGATCATGGCCACCCAGCGCCCGTCGGTCGACGTCATCACCGGCACCATCAAGGCCAACTTCCCGACCCGGATTTCCTTCCAGGTCACGTCGAAGATCGACAGCCGCACCATCCTGGGCGAGCAGGGCGCCGAGCAGCTGCTGGGGCGCGGCGACATGCTGTATATGGCGGCGGGTGGCAAGGTGACCCGCGTGCACGGCCCGTTCGTCACCGACGGCGAGGTCGAGGACGTGGTGCGCTTCCTGAAGGCGCAGGGCGCGCCCGAATACATGTCGAGCGTCACCGAGGAGCCGGACGGCGGCTTCGAAACCATCCTCGACATGGCTGGCGACGGCGGCGAGGGCGGCAGCGAGGAACAGCTCTACGACCAGGCCGTGGCGCTGGTGGCGCGCGAGGGCAAGGCCTCGACCAGCTTCGTGCAGCGCCACCTGCAGATCGGCTACAACCGCGCCGCGCGCATCATCGAGCGCATGGAAAAGGAGGGTGTGGTCAGCGCCGCCAACCATGTGGGCAAGCGCGAAGTGCTGGTGGGCGACCACGGCGCCTGAGCTCATTCATGGAAAAGTCAGCTTTTAACCGCTAGGGTGCGGCCATGATTCGAGTCCTCGCATCGATCCTCGCCGCCAGCCTGCTCGCATCCGCCGCGCCGGCACGCGCCGCCCCGGCGCCGAAGGAGGCCGTCGAGACGCTGTCGACGACCGAGGCGCAGGACCTGGCGGCCGTCCAGTCCTACCTCAAGAGCATCACCTCGCTGCGCGCGCGGTTCCAGCAGGTGGCGCCGAACCGGCAGGTGAGTGCCGGCACCATGTCGCTGCTGAAGCCGGGCAGGCTGCGCTTCGAATACACGCCACCGACGCCGATCCTGGTGGTGAGCGACGGTACCGTCATCACGTTGATCGACTACGAGCTGAAGCAGGTCACCCGCTGGCCGATCAACGACACGCCGCTGCGGCCGCTGGTGCGCAGCGACTTCATGTTCGGCGAGGACGTCGAGGTGCTGGGCATCCGGCGCAACGCCCAGTGGATCAACGTGGCGATCACCGATCCCAAGAAGCGCGACGAGGGCAGCATGCTGCTGACGTTCTCGCGCAACCCGCTGACGCTGACCGAGTGGCAGGTGCTGGACGAGCGCGGCCAGACCACCATCGTCACCCTCGACGCGCTGCAGACCAACGTCGCGCTCGACAAGTCGCTCTGGACCTGGAAGGACCCGCGTCCGAAACGCGGCGGCCCGGCCACGAAAAACTAGGGTGCCCGCCAAAATTCGGTGATCCGCGGTCAACCCTGATCGTTTCCGCTCCGGTGCTTTCTTCGCATGCAGGTGCGCATAGATGATGGGCACCGGTAAGGCATTGAACCTAAAAAGCGAAATAAGATGCATATCAGTGATGCAAAATTAGGCAAAATCACTGTTGAAAATTTGTGACGTCACCACCAAATACAGCCGCAGCGACGTCCTTTGCGGTGCAGTATCACATCCCCTCCCTTGGTGTTCTGCATCTGGCGTTGCCGGTACCGGACCCCCCTCCTGGTACCATGCGTAACAGCGCAGAGCCCGGTCAGGAATTTTCTCCTGGCCGGGCTTACGCTTTTCCGGGGCACCCGCATCCGCGCTCGACCTGACCGCGCCGGCCCTCCGGAGCGGTCTCAGCTACCGCTGAACCGCTCCAGCATTTGTCGTCGCGGCTTTCGGGCACCAAGGCGGTTCCGCCTTGGCTGAAAGCGCTCTAGAACAGGGCGCGGAGGAACTCTCATGGATGACGACGACGACGACGATGGCCTGGATGACGACCAGCTCGCGGCGCTGACCGCGATCCGCCGGCTGGGCGAGGTAGTGACCCGCATCCCCTGGTTCAGCCGCATCGGCCAGCCGCTCAGCGCCGAGGAACTGGACCTGTCGCGGCGCTACCTGGACATGCTGGGCTTTCCCGACGCCTCGCCCGCGCCGCTGGAGGACTGGACCGAAGCGGGCGACGCCGCCGACAGCACCGACCTGAACAGCGAGGGCTGGGAGGTCGAGGAGCAGCTCCGCGCCGATTTGAGCCGCGAAGCGCTGGAGTATTTCGACGAGGACACGATATCCGACACGCTCGCCTTCATCACCGAAAGCGCCGGACCCGTGGTGGTCGAGGCGATCGCCAGCGCCGCATCGCTGTGGCCAGTCGAGGACGACGCGGTGATCGAGGCCGCCACCGGCGCGGCGGTGCAGGCCTGCTACCAGGCCGCGCTGGTACTCGCCGCCCAGGCGGTCGAGGAACACCCCTTCGCCCTCAAGTTCCGGCTGTTCGAGCTGGGCCGATGGCCCATCGGGCTGAGCGGCCGGTCGTTCAACATCTTTTAGAGGACGCTGATGAGCCTGCGGCTGTCGACCTGGAACATCAACTCGGTGCGCTTGCGGATCAACCTGGTGACCGCGTTCCTCGAGCGCATGCAGCCGGACGTGATCTGCCTGCAGGAAACCAAGACGCCGGATCCGTTCTTCCCGCTGAAGGCGTTCGAGAAGCTGGGCTACGTGCATCACGTCATCGCCGGGCAGAAGGGCTATCACGGCGTCGCCATCCTGTCGCGTTGGCCATTCGAGGCCCGCGACCGGCGCAACTGGTGTGGCAAGGACGACGCCCGCCACGTCCACGCCACGCTGGAGGGCGGCATCGAGGTACACAATTTCTACATCCCGTCGGGCGGCGACATTCCCGATCCGGCGGTGAACGAGAAATTCGCCCACAAGCTGATGTTCCTCGACGAAGCCGCCGAGTGGTTCGCCGGACGCTGCCGCCCCGACGGCAAGATGATCCTGGTCGGCGACCTGAACGTGGCGCCGTCGGAATTCGACGTCTGGTCGCACAAGCAGCTGCTCGACGTGGTCTCGCACACGCCGATCGAGGTGGAGAAGCTGACGCGGCTGATGGGCACCGGCTGGCTGGACGCGATCCGCGAGTTCCACCCCGAGCCGGAAAAACTGTACTCCTGGTGGAGCTACCGGGCGCAGGACTGGCGCGCGTCCAACCGGGGACGGCGGCTGGACCACATCTGGGTGACGCCACCGCTGAAGCCGCACCTGCGCTCGGTCCACATCATGGACGAGGCGCGCGGCTGGCAGCAGCCGTCGGACCACGTCCCGGTGACGGTCGATCTGGAGGTGTGACAATGGAACTCGGCACGCCGTTGCTGGAGAACGCCTTCGTTCGGCTGGAGCCGCTGGAGGATGTCCACAAGGAATCGCTGCGCGCGGCCTGCGAGGCTGACCGGGAAATCTGGGAGATTTATCCCTATTCCATGATCGGCCCACATTTCGACCCGTTCTGGGCCCGCACCCGCGCCGAGCAGCAGACCGGGCGCTGCGTGCCGTTCGCGGTGAAGGCCCGCGGCGTGTGTATCGGGATCACCCGCTATCTTGGAATCGACCCGGTGAACCGGTCGGTGGAGATCGGCGGCACCTATTACCGCCCGGACCAACGCGGCGGCACCGTCAATCCGGCCGCCAAGCATCTGCTGCTGGACCATGCCTTCTCCCAAGGCGCGCGCCGGGTGCGATTCAGTGTCGACGCCATCAATACCCGCTCCCGCGCCGCCATGGTGAAGCTGGGCGCGGTGCAGGAAGGCATCCTGCGCCAGGACCGGGTGTGCTGGACCGGCCGTGTCCGCGACACCGTGGTGTTCTCGGTGCTGGCCGAGGAATGGCCAGCCGTGCGTGACGGGCTGCTGAAACGGCTGGGCGGGTAGTCGTCAGACCGCCAACTCCATGCCGTCCATCGCCACCACCGTGCCGGGCCGCGCGGCCTGCGCCTCGGCGGCGACGCCGTCCATGAACGTGTCGTCGTGGCTGGGGTCGTGGTGGAAGATGACGAAGGTCTTCACACCGGCGGCGTCGGCGAGCCGCATGCCTTCCTGCCAGGTCGAATGGCTCCAACCCTTGTGGGCCGGGTATTCCGCGTCGGTGTAGGTGCAGTCGTAGACGAACAGGTCGGCGCCCTCGATCAGCGCGAGGATGTCGCGGTCGAGCCCATCCTCGAACTGCTCGGTGTCGGTGACGTAGCAGACCGCCCGGCCGCCGAACTCGACGCGGTAGCCGGTTGCCCCGTTCTCGTGATTGAGCGCGGCGGTGCGCACCCGGATACCGTCGCCCAGGTCGAGCGTCTCGCCCGGGCGGAAATCGTGGAAGCTCAGCGCGGCGTTGAAGAAGTCCAGTTTCAGCGGGAAGCGCGGCGGGTGCATGAAGTCGGACAGCACCTGCCTGACGCCCGTGTCGCTCCCGGCGCGACCGGCCCAGATCCGGCAGACGGTTTTCGGATGGTAGAGCGGCGCGCAGGCCGGCAGGCCGATGACGTGGTCGTAGTGGAAATGGCTGAACAGCAGGTCGAAATCCTGCGGCCCCTTCATGGTGGCGGCGAGCTGCCGGATGCCGGACCCGGCGTCGAAGACCAGCCGCCGCCCGCCGCAGCGCATCTCGACGCAGGAGGAATTGCCGCCATAGCGCGCGGTGTCCGGACCCGAACAGGGAATCGAGCCGCGCACGCCCCAGAACCGGACGGTGAACTCATCGGCCATGGCGTCAGGGCCGCAGCCGGTAGCCGCCGCCCTCGGTGATCAGGATGGTGGCGTTGGCCGGGTCGCGCTCGAGCTTCTGGCGCAGCCGGTAGATGTGGGTCTCCAGCGTGTGGGTGCTGACGCTGGCGTTGTAGCCCCATACCTGGTCGAGCAGCACCTCGCGGCTGACCGAGCCCGCGGCGCGGTAGAGATATTTGAGGATGTCGGTTTCCTTGCCGGTCAGGCGCACCTTCTGGCTGCCGCGTTCCTCGTCGACCAGCACCTTCTGGCTGGGCCGGAAGGTGTAGGGACCCATACGGAACACCGCGTCCTCGGATTGCTCGAACTGGCGGATCTGCGCCCGCATGCGCGCCAGCAGCACGGCGAAGTTGAACGGCTTCACCACATAGTCGTTGGCGCCGGAATCGAGGCCCAGAATGGTGTCGGCGTCGGTGGACGCGGCCGTCAGCAGGATGACGGGCATTTTCAGGCCGGACTTGCGGATCAGCCGGCACACCTCGCGGCCGTCCAGGTCGGGCAGGCCGATATCGAGCAGGATCAGGTTGTAGTCGCCGGCGCGGGCCCGTTTCAGCCCTTCCGTACCCGTCGAGACTTCCTCGACGGTGAAGTCGTCGATCAGCGTCAGCTGGTCGGCGAGCGTATGCCGCAAATCGACGTCGTCATCGATCAGCAGCACATGCTTGTGAACCGACATGGAAACCCCCTCGCGAAGCGCGTAAATGCTTTCCACTGTTATACGGCTTCTTGCCGCCGTATATAAGTCCGATGAACTGGAACCCGTCACTCGCGCGCGATTCCGACGCACGGCACGCCCTGCTGCGCCGCGTGGAGGAGGGTTTCGCCGCCCTCCGGCGCGGCCGGCTGGTCGCGGTGACCGGCGACGGCGGCACCATCCTGTGCCTGGCGGCGGAATCCGTGTCGCCCGAGACCATGGGCGACCTGAAGCGCCGGTCCGACGCGACGCCGATGGTGGCGCTGACCGCGAACCGGGCCGCCGTCCTGCGCATCAACCCGACCGGCGCCGACATCGTCCGCATGCCGGTCGCCGCCCATTTCAACGCCCGGCTGGTCCGCTCGCTGGCGGACCCGACCCACGACCTGGACAATCCCATGCGCGGCCCGTTCGCCCGCTCGTGGGATCCGGTGCCGGACACCGCCGGCGCCGCCATCAAGCTGTGCAAGCTGGGCCAGCTATTGCCCGCCGTGGTGAGCGTTGCCGTCGACAACGTGCCCAACGAGTCCGTCCCGGCGGTCGCGGTCGCCGACATCGAGGCCTATGACGAGGTAGCCGCCATCAGCCTGCATGCGGTGTCGTCGGCGCGCGTGCCGCTGCGCGGCGCCGAGGCGTCGCGGGTGATCGCGTTCCGGCCCGAGGACGGCGGCGTCGAGCATCTCGCCATCGTCATCGGCGATCCGGACCCGGATCAGCCGGCGCTGATCCGGCTGCATTCCGAATGTTTCACCGGCGACCTGCTGGGCTCGCTGAAATGCGACTGCGGCGAGCAACTGCGCGGCGCCATCGAGGCCATCGGCAAGGCCGGCAGCGGCATCCTGCTCTACCTGGCGCAGGAAGGCCGCGGCATCGGCCTGATCAACAAGCTGCGCGCCTACCATCTGCAGGACGACGGCTTCGACACCGTCGAGGCCAACGAGCGGCTCGGCTTCGACGCCGACGAGCGGCTGTTCCTGCCGGCCGCCGAGATGCTGCGCGGCCTGGGCTTCGACCGCGTGCGGCTGATGACCAACAATCCGGACAAGGTCGCCGCGCTCGCCCGCTTCGGCATCGAGGTGGTCGAGCGGGTGCCGCACGAGTTCCCGTCCAACGCCCACAACGAGCTGTACCTGGCCACCAAGGCGCGGCGCAGCGGCCACTACCTGTCGGGGCCGGGCCTGAAAGCCCGGAGCAAGCGCTGAGTCCGTTGATCACCGTCGATCGGGACGGCTGGCTGTCGTGGGACGGCCGCCGGGTGCGCTGCGCCCTGGGCAAGGGCGGCGTCCGCGCCGACAAGGCGGAAGGCGATGGCGCCACGCCGGTCGGCCGCTTTGCGCTGCGCCGGGTGTATTTCCGGCCCGACCGGATGGAGACGCCAACGACGCGGCTGCCGGTGATCCAGCTGTTCCCCGACGACGCCTGGTGCGACGACCCGGACTATCCCACCTACAACACCAAGGTGATCACGCCCTATCCGGCGCGCACCGAGACGCTGTGGCGCGACGACCATCTCTACGACATCATCGTCGTGCTCGGGCACAACGACGCGCCGGTGGTGCCGGGCGCCGGCAGTGCCATCTTCCTGCACGTGGCGGCGCCCGGTTACAGCCCGACTGAAGGCTGCGTCGCCGTCGCCATCGAGGACCTGCTCGCCATCCTGCGCGAGGCGCGCAAGGGCGACGAGATCGAGGTGCTGTAGCCGTGATCACCGTCTGGGGCCGCAAAACCTCCCAGAACGTGTTCAAGGTCATGTGGCTGCTCGGCGAGCTGGGGCTGGAGCACCAGCGGATCGACGCCGGCGGCCGGTTCGGCGGCCTCGACACGCCGGAATTCGGCGCGCTCAATCCCAACCGCAAGGTGCCGGTGCTGCGCGACGGCGACCTGGTGCTGTGGGAGTCCCATACGATCCTGCGCTATCTGGCGGCGCGCTACGGCGCCGGCACCTTCTGGCCGCAAGACCCGGGCGAACGTGCGCTCGTGGACCGCTGGACCGACTGGACCGCGACCGCCCTGCAGCCAGCCTTCATGGATGTATTCTGGGGCTATTTCCGCACCCCGCCCGAACAGCGCGATTGGGCTTTCATAAACGATGGCCTCAAGCGCACCGCGCGGCTGTTCACGCTGATGGACGAGGTGCTGGCCCGGCAGGCCTGGCTGAGCGGCGACCGCCTCACCATGGGCGACATTCCCGCCGCCTGTACCCTTCACCGCTGGTATTCGCTGGATCTGGAAAAGCCCAGCTTTCCCCATCTGGAAGCGTGGTACGGGCGGCTGCAGGAGAGGCCTGCCTACCGCGAGCACGTCATGGTATCGTTCGAGGAACTGCGCGGGCGGCTGGCGTTTTAGCCCCGGGCGCCGAAGATGGCCGAGCCGACGCGCACATGGGTCGCGCCCATTTCGGTGGCGGTTTCATAGTCGCCGCTCATGCCCATGCTGAGGCCGGAAAGGCCGTTGCGCCGGGCGAACTTCTTCAGCAGCGCGAAGTGGGGCGCGGGCGGATCGTCGACCGGCGGGATGCACATGAGCCCGGCCACTTCCAGCAGGCCACGGCATTCGGCGACCAACGCGTCGGTCTCCAGTGGCATGACGCCGCCCTTCTGCGCTTCCTCGCCGGTGTTGACCTGGATGAAGCAGGGCGCGCGCACGCCCAGTTCGCCGCCCTGCCGGGCGATGGCCTCGGCCAGCCTGGGGCGGTCGACGGTGTGGATCACGTCGAACAGGGCGAGGGCGTCCCTGACCTTGTTGGTCTGCAGGCCGCCGATCAGATGGAGCACCACGTCCGGGTATTTTGCTTTCAGCGCCGGCCACTTGGCCTCGGCCTCCTGCACCCGGTTCTCGCCGAAATGTCGCTGGCCGGCGGCGAGCGCCCGCTCGATGACCTCGGGTGGATGGGTCTTCGACACCGCGATCAGCGTCACGTCGGCGCCGGTGCGCCCACCCTTCCGCGCGGCCTTGTCGATCCGGGCGCGGACTTCGTCCAGATGGGCGGCGATCTGCGAGGCGGTCGGGGTCATGCTCGGGCCTGTCATTTCCGCCGCCTGTATATTAGCGTCCCCGCCTGATGGCCAGTCCCAAGCTCGATCAGTTGTGGCGCCTGTCGAAGGCCGCGCAGAGCCGCGAGGCCCGTGCCCGGGGCCTGCCGCCGCTGTGGTTCATGACCGACCGGGCCCGCGTCGCCGATCCGGTGGCGGCGGCCGAAACGCTACCCAGGGGCGCTGGTATCATCCTGCGGGACTACGACGCCGCGGACCGGGCCGGGCTTGCTATGGCGCTGGCCGCCACGTGCCGGCGGCGCGGCCTGCTGTTGCTGGTTGCGGGCGACGAGCGTCTCGCCGCCGCTGTCGGCGCGGACGGCTTGCATCTGCCCGAATGGCAGGCGACTCGCATTGTGGTTATCCGGCAGCGTCATCCGTCGTGGCTGATCACGGCCGCGGTCCACGGAAAGATCGCATTGCGGCGTGCCGCGCTCGCCGGCGCGGACGCCGCGTTCCTGTCGCCGGTGTTCCCGACTCGCAGCCATCCGGGCGCGCCGCATCTGGGCACCGTGCGCTTCGCCGCGCTGGTCCGTTCGACCGACATGCCGGTCTATGCGCTGGGCGGTGTGGACGGAGGGAACGTTTCCCAGCTTCGGTCCGCCGGAATCGCCGGGGTCGCGGCTATTGGTGCGGTTGCCGGTCCATGAAATCCTGTCATCCCGGCGAAAGCCCGGACCCAGACGGGGAAGGGCTTCGCCCTATGATCCCTGGGTCCCTTCGCCGGGATGACAATATTGAATTGAGGGAATTGGAGGCCTCAGAACCCGAAGCTGGTGCCGACGTAGAAGCTGCCGCCCATGCCGTCGAGGGCGGTGTCGCGGAACACCGTGCGCGAGTCGAAGAACTTCAGGCGGCCGAGCAGATGGATGCCCGGGCGCAGTTCGTAGGCGGCGCCGATCTCGACGCTGTAGAGCTGGTCGATATCGGACATCTGCAGCAGGCTGAGCGGATTGCGGTCGGCGAAGTAGCCGCCGACGGCGACGCTGGTCACCCAGCTGCCGAAATTGTAGCTCACGCCCAGGTCGTAGCTTTCGTAGCCGGGCGCGTCCTCGGCGGTGCCGCGCAGATAGGACGCGGCCAGCGTGAAGCCGCGGTAGCCCATGTTGACGCCCACATTGTAGGCCGACTCGGGATGGGCGAAGGGCGGCACGCTGGTATAGGCCAGGCTGGCGCCGTCGTACCCGGTGCTCATGGCCGCCGAGCTCAGATAGACCTCGAAACCACGCTCGGCCGGATCGAGGCCCAGCGGGTCGTCGGCCGAATAGCCGGTGGCGTAGCCGATGCGCAGGCCCGCATAGCGCGGCACCATGGCCTGCGGATCACGCAGCATGGCGACGGTCAGCGGCTTACTGAGATTGACTGCGGCCGACCTGGCGAACAGCGCCCGGTCGTCGAAGCCGGTGCGCGTCATGGCGGTCGTCGCCGGCGACCCGAACGGCCCTTGCACGGCGCCGGCCGAGAACGCCGGCATGGTGCCGATATCCGCCTGGAACGACAGGCGGCTGGCCTCGCGCAGTTCGATCTTGTCGGATTCGTCGAGCTTGATGTCGGCGCCGATGCGCATGCCGTCGAGCTTGGGCTTGGCCTGCAGGTGGAACAGGCTATTGTCGGTGCCGGGCGCGGGCGTGGTGATCGTCGCGGCGGTGCCGGCCTTGTCCTTGGCCAGCGACTGCCAAGGCTGCGGCGCCGGGCGTGTCGGCTCGAGCAGCTGGAGGTCGCCGCCGTCAATGAACTGGATGGACTCCTGCGCGACCGCCTGGTGCCCGAAGGCCAGCGCCATCACCGATACCAATGCACTTCGAACGAGCCGCCCCATCTTGTCCGCGACACCATCCCCTTTCGGGAAGGGCCGCGCTCCTTGTTCGTTTCCTCTGCGTGGACGCGCGGTCACATAGACCAAATTCGCCCAACTCTCAACATGTCTGGACTTGATCTCTATATATTCCACTCCAACCTCCTCGGCAAATCAAGAAGACTCACAGGGGACGGCCCTGAAAACATGGACGGTTTCATGGTTATCCACAGCGAATCGGACTGGATGGGCCGCCATGGCCCCGGAACGCGGAGCCTGCCGCCCTCAAACCGGTTGTTCTATCGGCGGCGCGGCCTGTATAAAGTCCCGGCGGCGCGCCCCGCGACCCCTTCACCAAACTGAGGCGAACAGATGCCGAGGATAGCGTTTCGAGTCATCGTGCTGGCGGGCCTGACCGCCCTGGCCGCGTGCGGCGGCGGCAGCAAGGAAGTGGCCGACCGCTACCGGCCGGTCCAGCTCGATCAGGCCGCCGACATGCGGGTCAACGGCTATCTCTGGCAGGCGGCGCTCGAAACCCTTCACTTCATGCCGATCGTCTCGACCGATGCCACCGGCGGCGTCATCGTCACCGACTGGTACACCGACCCGTCGGCGCCCAACGAGCGGGTGAAGATGCGCATCGCGGTGATGGATCCACGCCTGCGCGCCGACGCGCTGAAGGTGGCGATCAACCGCCAGGCCAAGGACCGCAGCGGCGAGTGGGTGGAGCAGCCCGTGCAGCAGGCCACCGTCGCCGGCGTCGAGGACGCCATCCTGGTCCGGGCCCGGCAAATCCGCATCGGCACCGTGACCGAAAAAGAGGACTAGTTTCCCAATCAAGAATCAGGGTCATGAGCCGCTATAACGCCAAGGCCGCCGAGCGGAAGTGGCAGGACATCTGGGCGGAGCGCGACAGCTTCGCCACCCGCGAGGACGCGGACAGGCCCAGCTACTACGTGCTGGAGATGTTCCCCTATCCGTCGGGCCGCATCCATATGGGCCACGTCCGCAACTACACCATGGGCGACGTGGTCGCCCGCTACAAGCGCGCCCGCGGCTTCAACGTGCTGCATCCCATGGGCTGGGACGCCTTCGGCATGCCGGCGGAGAATGCCGCCATGGAACGCAAGGTGCACCCGGCGGCCTGGACCTATCAGAACATCGACACCATGCGCGGCCAGCTCAAGAGCCTGGGCCTGGCCATCGACTGGAGCCGCGAGTTCGCCACCTGCAGCCCGGACTACTATGCCCACGAGCAGGCGCTGTTCCTGACGTTCCTGGAGAACGGGCTGGTCGAGCGCAAGGAAAGCTACGTCAACTGGGATCCCGTCGACCACACGGTGCTGGCCAACGAGCAGGTGATCGACGGCAAGGGCTGGCGCTCCGGCGCGCCCGTCGAGCGCCGCAAGCTGTCCCAATGGTTCTTCAGGATCACCGACTTCGCCGAGGACCTGCTGGCCGGTCTCGACACCCTGGACCGCTGGCCCGAGAAGGTGCGCATCATGCAGCGCAACTGGATCGGCCGGTCGGAAGGCGCCCGCGTCCACTTCCGCATCGCCGGGACCAACGAGGCGATCGAGGTCTACACCACAAGGCCCGACACCCTGTTCGGCGCCAGCTTCTGCGCCATCGCCGCCGACCATCCGGTCGCCCAGCAGGTGGCGAAAGGAAACGCCGAGGCGGCCGCCTTCATCGAGGCCTGCAAGCGCACCGGCACCAGCGAGGCCGAGATCGAGACCGCCGAGAAGATGGGCTTCGACACCGGCCTTCGGGTCACGCACCCGTTCGACCCTGACTGGACCCTGCCGGTCTACATCGCCAATTTCGTGCTGATGGAATACGGCACCGGCGCCATCTTCGGCTGTCCGGCTCACGACCAGCGCGACCTGGATTTCGCCCGCAAATACGGCCTGCCCGTGACGCCCGTCGTGTTCCCCGACGGCGAGACGCCGGACAGCTTCAGCGTCGCCGACAAGGCGTTCACCGAAGACGGGCGGCTGGGCAATTCGCGCTTCATGGACGGCCTGTCCGTGCCCGAGGCCAAGAAGCGCGTGCTCGACGAGCTGGAGCGGCTGAATGCCGGCACCCGCGAGGTGAACTACCGGCTGCGCGACTGGGGCGTGTCGCGTCAGCGCTACTGGGGCTGCCCGATTCCGGTGATCCATTGCGGCGACTGTGGCGTGGTGCCTGTGCCGCGCGACCAGCTTCCCGTGCTGCTGCCCGACGACGTCACCTTCGACGTGCCGGGCAATCCGCTGGAGCGGCATCCAACCTGGAAACACGTGGACTGCCCGTCTTGCGGCAGCGCGGCGCGGCGCGAGACCGACACCTGCGACACCTTTGTCGATTCGTCGTGGTACTTCCTGCGCTTCTGCGGGCTGGATCCGGACCAGCCGCTGGACCGCGAGGCCGTCGACCGCTGGATGCCCGTCGACCAGTATATCGGCGGCGTCGAGCACGCGGTGCTGCACCTGCTGTATGCCCGGTTCTTCACCCGCGCGCTGGAGAGATGCGGCATGGTGTCGCTGGCCGAGCCGTTCCAAGGCCTGTTCACCCAGGGCATGGTCAACCACGAGACCTACAAGGGTCCGGACGGCAAGTGGCTGTCACCCGAGGAGATCGTGCGGGCCGGTGACGGACTGGTGACGCGGGACGGCCAGCCGGTGGTCGTCGGACGCTCGGAGAAGATGAGCAAGTCCAGGAAGAACACGGTCGATCCCACGGACATCATCGAGACCTACGGCGCCGACACGGCGCGCTGGTACATGCTGTCAGACAGCCCGCCCGAGCGCGATCTGGACTGGTCGGAAAGCGGCATCGAGGGCGCGTGGCGCCACGCGCAGCGGGTCTGGCGGCTGGTGAGCGAGGCGGTGGGCCTGCCCGGCGCGGGAACGCCGGCACCCGACGGTCCGAGCGACGGCGCCGTGGCGCTGCGCCGGTCGACCCACAAGGCGATCAAGGCGGTGACCGACGGCATCGACAATTTCCGGTTCAACACCGCGGTCGCGCAGATATACGAATTGGCCAATGCGATCAATGGCTTCAAGCCGGCGGGTCCGGCCGACGGCTGGGCGCTGCGCGAGGCGCTGGAGACGCTGGTGCGGCTGTCCGAGCCGATGATGCCGCATCTGGCCGAAGAAGCCTGGGCCGAGCTGGGCCACACCGCACCGCTGTTCGAGACCGTCTGGCCCGAGGCCGATCCGACGCTACTGGCGCAGGACTCGGTGACGCTGGGCGTCCAGGTGGGCGGCAAGTTACGCGACACGATCACCGTGCCGCTGAACGCCGACCAGGCCGCCTGCACGGCTATCGCCTACGCATCCGTCAAGGTGCGGGCAGCGATGGAGGGGAAGGAAGCCCGGAAAGTGATCCACGTTCCCAATCGTATCCTGAACATCGTAGTCTGACGGAATGCGCCGCGCCGCCGTCATTCTGATGCTCTCCCTCGCCCTGCCGGGCTGCGGCTTCAAGCCCATGTATGGTGCGGGCGCCACCGCGACGTCCGCTTCGGTCATGGACAAGATGGCGAGCATCGACATCCGGCCGATTCCCGACCGTCTTGGGCAGGTGGTCCGCAACGAGCTGGTCGATGCCGTCACGCCGGGCGGGAAGTCCGGCGCGCCGGTCTACGAGCTGGCGCTGAAGGTGGGCGAGGAGCGCGAGGACGTCGCCATCCGCCAGAACGCCTCGGCGACCCGCGCCAATTACCGCATGAGCGCCAGGTTCGAACTGCGCGAGCTCGCCACCGACAAGGTGGTGCTGACCGGCACCACCTGGGCCGAGACCGCCTTCGACATCGTGCAGCAGGACTATCCCACCGTCATCGCCCAGCAGAACGCGCAGGAGAAGCTCGCCGCCGAGCTGGCCGAGGAGATCAAGACCCGCATCGCGGTGTTCTTCGACAAGGGCAAGTAGGCGGATTAAGTCGATCCGTGGTATGCTGGTTGCTCATGACCCACTATGGTTTGCGCCTTCCGTGATCACCCGCGCTCTGGATCAGCGTACCCCTCACCCTGGCCCTCTCCCACAAGGGGAGAGGGGATTCTACCGGTGCACGGCATCGAGCCCTTCTCCCCTTGTGGGAGAAGGTGGCGCGAAGCGCCGGATGAGGGGTGCCACATGGCCGGAAGGTGCCGGCACATGAAATTCACGCCCGCCCAACTCAAGCGTTTCACCGACAGACCGGACGCGCAGCTTCGCGCCATCCTGATCTTCGGCGCCGACGAGGGGCTGGTGCGCGAGCGGACGGCAACCGTCGCCGCCGCCATCGTCGACGACCCGAAGGATCCGTTCCGCGTCGCCGACCTGGACGCCGCGACGCTGCTGGCCGATCCGGCGCGCCTCGCCGATGAGGCGGCCGCCATCTCCATGCTCGGCGGGCGGCGGCTGGTAAAGGTTGGCCGCGCCGGCGACCGGCATTCGGGCCTGTTCAAGGAATTCCTTGCCGCGCCGCCGGGCGACGGCTTCGTTCTGGTGACCGGCGACGACCTGGGCCGGCAGAGCAGCCTGCGCAAGGCGTTCGAGGACGCGCCCAACGCGGCGGCTCTCGAATGCGGCTACGACAGCGCCGAGACCATCGACAGCCTGATCGACCAGGCGTTGGCCGGGCAGGGGTTGATCGTCAGCGAGGAGGCACGGCTGCATCTGCGCGCCAGCCTGGGCGGCGACCGCATGATCAGCCGCCAGGAACTGGACAAGCTGGCGCTGTACAAGCTGGGGGGCGACGGCGTGGTCAGCGTCGAGGATGCCCGCGCTTGTGTCGGCGACAGCTCGGCCGAGGCGTTCGACGCGGTCGGCAAGGCCGCGGCGCGCGGCGACATGAAGGCGTTGATCGCGGCACTCGCCAAGGCCGAGGAGACGGGCGAGAGCGCCGTCGGCCTGCTGCGGCTCACGGCGCGGCGCATGCAGCGGCTGCATCTGGTCGCCAGCCTGGCCGAGCGCGGCACCCCGCTCGACGCCGCTTTCAGGATGCTCAAGCCGCCCGCCTTCCAGAGCGAGGGCAACGAGATGCGCCAGTTGCTGGGCCGCTGGACAACGAGAAAGCTGGCGACGGCGCTGGCCCTGCTGCTCGAGGCCGAAATGGCCTGCAAGACCACTGGCATGCCCGCCGAGGCCATCACCGCCCGCGCCATGATGCGCCTGGTCGCCGCGGCGCGGGCGTAGGTTTTCGGGGCACCGAATTCTTTACATAACTATGATTCAAACATTCACGGGTGAATCTTGGGGACGGAGTAAAAAACTTCCGTCATTGCGAGCCGCATAGCGGCGCGGCAACCCAGAAGCAGCGGCGCAGCTCGACCCAACGACTAGGTTGCCGCGTCGGCTTCGCCTCCTCGCAATGACGATCAAGGAGAATAGTTAAGCAAGTAGAACAGCTTACCGCTTCGCGGCCAGCCTCGTCGTCACGTCCTCGAGCTGGTCGAGGGTGCCGTATTTGATCACCACGGAACCGCCTGGACCCTTGTGATCGACAGTAACCCGCAGCCCCAGCGCCTCGGAAAGCTGTTTCTCCAGCGCCCGCGTATCCGCGTCCTTCATGGGCCGGACCGGGCCACGCCCCTTCGAGCGCGGTGCCTCGCGGGCCAGATCCTCGGCCTGGCGGACGTTGAGACCGCGGGCGACGATCTCCTGCGCCAGCCACTCGGCGTTGTCGGAGGTCACCAGCGCGCGGGCGTGGCCCATGGACAGCGCGCCGTTGTCGAGCAGCGCCTGCACCTTCTCGGGCAGGCTCAGCAGGCGGACCATGTTGGCCACATGCGGCCGGCTCTTGCCGACGACCTCGGCCACGTCCTGCTGGTTGTGGCCGAACTCGTCGATCAGCCGCCGGTAGCCGCGCGCCTCGTCGATCGGCGACAGGTCCTGGCGCTGCACGTTCTCGACGATGGCGATCTCCAGCGACTCGTCGTCGGACAGCGTCTTCTCGATCACCGGCACGGCATGCAGCCGCGCCCGTTGGGCGGCGCGCCAGCGGCGCTCGCCGGCGACGATCTCGTATTCGCCCGGCCGCGACGACGACGGACGCACCAGAATCGGTTGCAGGATACCGCGCGCCTTGATCGACGTGGCCAGGTCCTCGATCGCCGCCTCGTCGAACCGGGTGCGCGGCTGGTAGCGGTTGGGATGCAGCTTCTCGATCGGCAGCTCGCGCGCGCCGCGCGGCGCGGCGTCGGCCGCCGGATCGTCGCCCAGCAGGGCAGACAGGCCCCGGCCAAGCCCGCCTGGGCGGCGTTTCGCGATCTTGTCGTCCTGTGCCATGCCGGTCTAATTCCTTGATATCACGCGGGAACCAGTTTCTTTTCGCGCTTCAGCAGCTCCGAGGCCAGCTTGATGTAGGCCATGCTGCCGGGACAGCGCATGTCATAGACGAGGGCCGGCTTGCCGTGGCTGGGCGCCTCCGACAGCCGCACATTGCGCGGAATTACGGTCTTGAACACCGCGTCGCCCATGAAGTCGCGCACGTCGTCCTCCACCTGGCTCGACAGCCGGTTGCGCCGGTCATACATGGTCAAGACGATGCCTTCGAGGCGAAGGTCCGGATTGAATGCGCCCCGCACCCGCTCGATGGTCTTCATCAGCAGGCTGAGGCCTTCCAGCGCGAAGAATTCGGTCTGCAACGGCACCAGCACCGTGTCGGCCGCCACCAGGGCGTTGAGGGTCAGCAGGCCAAGCGAGGGCGGCGAATCGATCAGCACGTAATCGAAGGCGTCGAGCGCTTCGCCCGACTCGCCGTCTCGCAGCGACTGGCGCAGCCGCTGGGCGCGCTCCTCGGCGCTGACCAATTCCAGCTCGGCGCCCGCCAGATCGACCGTGGAGCAGACCAGCTTCAGGCCCGGGATCGCCGTCTGGATCAGCGCCTCGCCCAGATCGTGGTCGCGCATCAGCACATCGTAGATGCTGACCTTGCGCGCCGCCCGGTTGATGCCCAGGCCGGTGCTCGCGTTCCCCTGCGGGTCCAGGTCGATCATCAGCACCGACTTGCGGATCGCCGCCAGCGCCGTCGCCAGGTTGATCGCCGTCGTGGTCTTGCCGACGCCGCCCTTCTGGTTGGCCACGGCGATGATCCGGCCGCCGTGCCGCTTCCTGCGCTTGCCGTCAATGCCCAGGGACAGCACGGGCAATATCCTGAAGTTGAATGACTTTCGCCTCGGGGTCCGTGGCGCTGGAGAAGGTTTCGGCGCGGAAACTCCACTGCCCGCGCGCCTCGGCCAACTCGGACCCGGCGTCCCGCCCCTTGAGGAAGAACGCGCTGCCGCCCGCCGCCAAAAGCGGCGCGGCGTAGCCGAGCAACTTGCCGAGTGGCGCCAATGCGCGTGCCGTGACGATGTCCGCGATGACGCCCTCCATTGCTTCGAGACGCGACGGGAGCAGCTTAACAGAAACCCCGGTGACGCGGGCGGCTTCTTGCAGAAAAACCAGCTTCTTCCGGTCACTGTCGATCAGCGTCCAGCCGCCCACGCCCATGATCGCCAGCACCATCCCCGGAAAACCCGCGCCGGTACCGATGTCGGCGCAGCGCGGTGCCGGATTCGCCGCCAGGATCAGCGGCGCAAGCTGGGCCGAATCGAGGAAATGACGCCGCCAGAGCTCGGGCAGCGTGGCGGACGACACCAGATTGTGGGAACGCTGCCACTTCACCAGCAGCGCCGCATAGGCTTCCAGTCTATCTAATGTTTCACGTGAAACATCGGTCGCGCGCCGGAACGCGGCGGAATCGAACCCTTCGCTCACGCCCGCCGCTTCTGCCGCTCGCCGGACCGGCGCACATGACCAAGCAAGGCAGTCAACGCCGCCGGGGTCACGCCGGAGATGCGCGCCGCAGCACCGAGGGTCGCTGGACGGGCACGGATCAGCTTGTCGCGGACCTCGTTGGACAGCCCACCGATGGCCGCGTAATCGAGATCGGCGGGCAGCACCAGCGACTCGTCCTTGCGGAACGCCACCACGTCCGCGTCCTGCCTGTCCATGTAGCTGGCATAGCGTCCATCGATCTCCAGCTGCTCGCGGACGGCAGGCGAAAATCGCAGCAATTCCGGCCAGATGGCGGCGAGGCGATCGATCGTGACCTCCGGATAGGCAAGCAGTTCATGCACCGGCCGCCGCTTGCCGTCATGGTTGATGACGATGCCATGCATCGCAGCCTCGTTCGGCGTCAACGCCAAGGCACGGGCCAACGCGCGAGCCTCCGCCAGTTCAGCCGTCTTCATGGCGAACGCTTCGGCGCGCTCCGAACCGACACAGCCAAGGTCGATGCCGCGCCGTGTGAGCCGCTGGTCGGCGTTGTCGGCGCGCAGGCGCAGCCGGTACTCGGCGCGCGAGGTGAACATGCGGTATGGCTCCTGGGTACCGCGCGTCACCAGGTCGTCGATCATCACGCCGATATAGGCCTCGGCCCGGTCGAGCACCACGGCCTCCGAGCCGCCGGCAGACAGCGCGGCATTCAGCCCGGCCATCAGGCCCTGCGCCGCGGCTTCCTCATAACCGGTGGTGCCGTTGATCTGGCCGGCAAAATAAAGCCCTGAAACCTTTCGTGTTTCCAGGGTCGGGCGCAGTTCGCGCGGGTCGACGAAATCATATTCGATGGCATAACCCGGCTGCAGCATCACCGCATGCTCCAGCCCCGGAATGGTCTGCAGCATCTCGGCCTGAACCTCCCGGGGCAGGGACGTCGAGATGCCGTTGGGATAGACCGTATTGTCGTCGAGGCCTTCCGGCTCCAGGAAGATCTGGTGCCGGTCGCGCTCGCCGAAGCGCACCACCTTGTCCTCGATGGATGGGCAATAGCGCGGGCCGCTCGATTCGATCTGACCCGAATACATCGGTGCCCGGTGCAGGTTGGCGCGGATCAGCGCATGGGTCGCCGCGTTGGTATAGGTGATGTGGCAGTTCACCTGCGGCGTGGTGATGGCCCCGGTGAGGAACGAGAACGGCACCGGCGGATCGTCGCCGGGCTGCGCTTCCAGGCTCGCCCAGTCGATGGTGCGACCGTCGAGCCGCGCCGGCGTGCCGGTCTTCAGCCGTCCCACCGCGAAACCCCGGCGCCGCAGCGTCGCCGACAGGCCCAGCGACGGCGCCTCGCCGATACGGCCGCCGGCGGTCTGCTGGTCGCCCATGTGGATGATGCCGCTGAGGAAGGTGCCGGTGGTTAGGATCACCCGGCCGGCGCGGATTTCCATGCCGCCGCCGGTGACGATCCCTCCGACAAGCGCGGTCGCATCACCGCTCGCCGTAAGTTCTTGCAGAATCAGGTCTTCCACCGCGCCGGCCATCACCGTCAGGTTGGGCGTGGCGAGCAGCAGCGCCTGCATGGCGTTGCGGTAAAGCTTGCGGTCGGCCTGGGCGCGCGGGCCGCGAACGGCAGGGCCCTTGCCGCGGTTGAGCAGCCGGAACTGGATGCCGGCCGCATCCGCCACCCGGCCCATGGCGCCATCGAGCGCGTCGATCTCGCGCACCAGATGGCCCTTGCCTAGGCCGCCGATGGCCGGGTTGCACGACATCTGGCCGATGGTCTCGATCTTGTGCGTGAGCAGCAGCGTGCGCGCGCCGACCCGCGCCGAGGCGGCCGCCGCCTCGCACCCCGCATGACCACCGCCGATGACGATAACGTCGTACATGCCTGCTCCGATTTGCGCGCAATCTATGCGCGCGGCGGCTTCAGGGCAAGGGACAGGGATGTTTCACGTGAAACATTGCTTTGACCGCGTCAGGAACCAGATGCCAATCTCCCCCTTTACCGTATCCCTGAGCTTGTCGAAGGGCATTGCACGAGCGCTGGTGCAATGCCCTTCGACAAGCTCAGGGACACGGATGAGTAGGAGCGCCGCTCATGCAAGAAGGGCTCACTTGCCGATGCAGAACTCGCCGAACACCACGTCGAGGATGTCCTCGACGTCGACGCGGCCAGTGATGCGGCCCAGCGCACGGGCCGCGAGGCGGACGTCCTCGGCGACAAGCTCGGGTTCCAGGTCACCCGCCACACCAGCGCACGCCCGGTCCAAATGAGCCGCCGCATCCTCCAGCGCGCGGCGATGGCGCGACCGCGTCAGGCTGGGCGTGTCGCGCAGGCCCATCATGGCGACGACCCTTTGCTCCAACGCCGCCAGCAGTGTGTCGATGCCTTCGCCGGTGCGCACCGAGATCAGGAACACGCCGGGCATCGGCGAGGGGCGTGAGACATCCACCTTGTTGATGACGACCAGAGCGTCCGGCTGGACGGCGCCGACACCCTCGCCGGCCTCGTGCACATTCAGCCGCAGATCCGCTGTCTCGGCGCGGGCGCGCGCCCGGCGCACGCCCTCCCGCTCAATGACATCATCCGAGTCCCGCAATCCGGCGGTATCGACCAGCGTCACCGGATAACCGCCGAGGTCCAAGCGCACCTCGACGGCATCTCGCGTGGTGCCGGCGATCTCCGAGACGATGGCCACGTCGCGCCGCGCCAACGCATTGAGAAGACTGGATTTTCCTACATTCGGCGCGCCGGTGATGACGACCTGGAAGCCGTCCCGCAACGCCTCACCGCGCCGGTCGTCGGCCAGATGCGCGCGGATGTCCGCGGTCAGCGGCTCGAGCGCCGGCAGAACCCGGACCGCGAGGCCACCGGGCAGATCCTCGTCGGGGAAATCCAGGTCGGCCTCGAGAAAGGCGAGCGCCCGGATCAGGTCGCCGCGCCAGCCCTCATAGACCGCGCCCAGCGCGCCGTCCATCTGCCGCAGCGCCTGGATGCGCTGCGCCTCGGTCTCGGCGTTGACCAGGTCGGCGATGCCCTCGGCCTCGGTCAGGTCCAGCTTGCCGTGCTCGAACGCCCTGCGGCTGAACTCGCCCGGCTCGGCCGGCAGCAACCCGAGCCCGTCGAGCGCCGCGACCATGGCCGAAATAACCGCCGGGCCACCATGCAGGTGCAGCTCGGCCACGTCCTCACCGGTGAAGCTGGCCGGCGCCGGAAACCAGAGGGCAAGGCCCCGGTCGATGACGACGCCGGTTTCCGGATCGGTGAACGAGCGCAGCGCCGCCTGCCGCGCGGGTGGGACGTCCTTGCCGGTGAGGCTGGCAAGCGCCGTGCCGGCGTCCTCGCCCGACAGCCGCATCACAGCGACGCCGGCACGGCCCTTCGCCGACGCCAGCGCGTAGATCGTGGTCATTTTTCGGTGGGTTCGGAGAGCGGGGTCTGGTCAGGCCGCAGCATCAGCCGCTCGACCCGCTCGCCCCTGAGCAGGTGCCGCTCCAGGATCTCGTCCAGATCGGCCGTGGTGTCGTAGTGGTACCAGACGCCTTCGGGGTAGATCACCATGGTCGGCCCCAGCTCGCAGCGGTCCAGGCACAGGCTGGCGTTGATCCGAACGCCCTTGATCTTCAGTTCCTTGGCGCGCTTCTTCATATAGTCGCGCAGCGGCTCCGAGCCCTTGGCCTTGCACGAGCCGCGCGGATGGCCCTCCGGCCGCTCATTGGTGCAGCAGAACACGTGTCCGGCGAAGTACAGCGGCGGGTCTTTCGGCATAACCTATTTGGTTTCCTTGTCTTTTTCCGTCTTGTTGCGGGCGCCGCCGGTCGCCATGCGCCAGAACAGACCCTGCATCTCCTCCAGCCCGGGAATGCCGGTGGGGAAAAACGCCTTCATCATCGCCTCGGGTCCCAGCGTATCGATGGTTTTCTGCACCTGGCCCTGCATCTTGTCCATCATGGCGTCCTGGAACGGCTTGACGTCCGGCAGGCCGAGGAAGGTTCTGGCTTCCTCGGGGGTGCAGTCTATGTCTATCGTCACCTTCATCGGCGTAACCTCTCGCGGCTGACAGGGCGGGTGGTCCAGACCGAAACCGTACACCAATCGGTCCCGGAAACCCAATGACCCGCAATCTGCTCGACCAGGAAACCAGCCCCTACCTGCTGCAACACAAGGACAATCCGGTGCACTGGCGGCCATGGGGTCCGGCGGCGCTGGCCGAGGCGCGGGCGGCCGGCAAGCCGATCCTGCTGTCGATCGGCTATGCGGCGTGCCACTGGTGCCATGTGATGGCCCATGAAAGCTTCGAGAACCCGGCGATCGCCGCGGTGATGAACGACCTGTTCGTCAGCATCAAGGTGGACCGCGAGGAACGCCCCGACATCGACGCCATCTACATGTCGGCGCTCCACCTGCTGGGGGCGCAGGGCGGCTGGCCGCTGACCATGTTCCTGACACCAGACGGCGAGCCGTTCTGGGGCGGCACCTATTTCCCGCCGGAATCGCGGTGGGGACAGCCCGGGTTCGTCGATATCATGAAGCGGATCGACCAGGTCTGGCGCGAGGAACGCGAGACCGTCGACCAGAACCGCGTGGCGCTGGTCCAGCGCCTCGGCCTGATGTCGGCGGGCGCGGGAGACGGCGGCACGCTGCGGCCGGATTCGGTCGAACAACTCGCCGCCAGGCTGATCAACAGCGTCGATTTCGCCCGCGGTGGCCTGTCCGGCACCCCGAAATTCCCCAATCCGCCGATCTTCCGGCTGTTCTGGCTGGCCTACCGCAAGACCGGCGAGCCCAGCTACAAGCGCGCCGTCGACCTGCTCCTCGACCGCACGTCGGAAGGCGGCATCTACGACCACATCGGCGGCGGCTATGCCCGCTATTCGGTCGACGACCGCTGGCTGGTGCCGCATTTCGAAAAGATGCTCTACGACAACGCCCAGATCGTCGAGCTGCTGACCCAGGCCTGGCTCGACGACCGCAACCCGCTGTTCGAGCAACGCCTGCGCGAGACCATCGGCTGGGTGGCGCGGGAGATGATCGCCGAAAACGGCGCCTTCGCCGCCAGCCAGGACGCCGACAGCGAGGGCGAGGAGGGCAAGTTCTACGTCTGGTCGGCCGCCGAGCTGCAGGAATGCCTCGGCACCAACGCCGACCTGTTCGCGCAAATCTACGACGTCACGCCGCGCGGCAATTTCGAGGGCCACACCATTCTCAACCGGCTGCACCTCCGCCAGAAGCCGGATGACGAGACCGAAACGCTGATGACCGAGATTCGCGGCCTGCTGTTCAAGCTGCGCCACGCCCGCGTCCATCCCGGCTGGGACGACAAGGTGCTGGCCGACTGGAACGGGCTGATGATCGCGGCGCTCGCCGGGGCGGCGACGGCGTTCGACGAACCGGACTGGCTGGCGCTGGCCGAGACGGCGTTCGCCGCGGTGATCCACGACCAGACCCGCATGGATTCGGCGGGAAACAGCCGTTTGCTGCACTCTTACCGCGCAGCAAAAGCGCAGCATGAAGGCATGCTCGACGACTACGCCAACATGGCCCGCGCCGCGCTCGCGCTGCATGAAGCGACGGGGAAGGCGGCCTATCTGCACCACGCCGAAGCCTGGGCACGCACGCTCGGCGCGCGCTTTTGGGACGACGAGAGCGGCGGCTACTTCTTCACTGCCGACGATGCCGAGGCGCTGATCGTCCGCTCGCGCAACGCCACCGACAACGCCGTGCCAGCCGGCAACGGTGTCATGGTCGAGGTGCTGGCGCGGCTGGCGCTGCTCACCGGCGACGACGCCTGGCGCGAGAGGGCAGAGCAACTCGTCTCGGCCTTCGCGTCCGCCGTCGCCGGCCAGGCGCCGTCCCACGCCACGCTGCTGTGCGGCTTCGACCTGCTGCTGGGCGCCGACCAGACCGTCATCGTCGGCGACCGCGGTGAGCCGGATACACAGGCCATGCTGCAGGCGGTATTCGAGGTGTCGCAGCCCAACCGGGTGCTGCAGGTCGTTGCCGATGGCGCGGCGCTGCCGCCCGGGCATCCGGCCAGCGGCAAGACCCAAGTGGGTGGCAAGGCGACCGCCTACATCTGTCACGGCCAGACCTGCTCGCTGCCCATCACCGATCCATCGGCATTGCGCGACATACTGAACAGGACCGCGCCATGACCCAGCTTTCCCTGCACAGCCCGCTGGGCGACCTGACGGTCAGCGAGGACGAGGGCGCCATCGTGTCGGTCGACTGGGGCTGGGGCGCCATGCAGACCGAAACGCCGCTGCTGCTGGCAGCCAAACGCCAGCTCGAGCGCTATTTCGACGGCGACCTCAAACGGTTCGACCTGCCGCTGCGGCCCTACGGGACCAAATTCAAGAAGCAGGTTTGGGACGCCATGCTCCGGATTCCCTATGGCGACACCGCGACTTACGGAAAGATCGCCGCCGCCGTCGGTTCGCCGGCGCGGGCGGTCGGCGGCGCCTGCGGCGCCAATCCCATCCCGATCATCATACCCTGCCACCGCGTCCTCGCCGCCGGCGGCGGGCTCGGCGGTTACTCCGGCGACGGCGGCACCGAGACCAAAGTGTTCCTGCTGCGGCTCGAGGGCGCGCTGCTGTAGCCGCGCCAACAGCCTTGAGGCCCATTCCTCCTCCGACTAGAGTTCCTGCACCACCGGGCAGAGGAGAGCATCGATGAGCGAGATCAATATCCAGGCGACGGACGGCGGCGGCACCTTCATGGGTTACCTGGCCAAGCCGGCGGGCGGCAGGGGGCCGGGCATCGTCGTCATCCAGGAGATCTTCGGCGTCAATGGCTTCGTCCGCGAGACCGCCGACTGGCTGGCGTCGCAGGGTTATGTCGCGCTGGCGCCGGACCTGTTCTGGCGGCAGGAACCGGGCATCCAGCTCACCGACAAGACCGAGGCCGACTGGGCCAAGGCGTTCGAGCTGTTCAATGGCTTCAACATCGACAAGGGCATCGAGGACATCGGCGCCACCATCGACGCGCTGCGCAACATGGACGGCTGCACCGGCAAGGTCGGCGCCGTCGGCTATTGCCTGGGCGGCCTGCTGGCCTACCTGACCGCCGCGCGAACCAGCATCGACGCCGCGGTCGGTTATTACGGCGTGTCGATCAACGACCGGCTGTCCGAAGCCTCGGGCATCCGGAAGCCGCTGCTGCTGCATGTGGCGTCCGAGGACGGCTTCGTGCCGAAAGAGGCCCAGGCCGCCATGCATGCGGGCCTCGATTCCAATCCCCGGGTAACGCTGCACGACTATCCCGGCCGCGACCACGCCTTCGCCCGCACCGGCGGCGAGCACTACGACAAGCAGGACGCCGACCTGGCCAACAAGCGGACGCTGGATTTCTTCGCCGCCAACCTCCGCTAACGGCCGATCGAGGCCATCCGCCGCACGAAAATCGATTCGCCCGGCCGCGTCGGCGACATCGTTCAGTTGCATCGCGACGCGGAAGACCGCAAACATACCGGGTCAACCGTCATCCTGCCTTGACGAGCCGGCCTGACGTCCGCCCGATCCCTTCCAGGCCAGCAGGCCAATGAACCGCAGAACCGTGCCCAGCGTGTCTCCCTACCGGAACTTTACCCGCACCGAATGGTCGCGGCTGCGCGAGGACACGCCGCTCACCCTGTCGCCCGACGAACTCGACCGGCTGAAAGGCCTGAACGAGCCGATCTCCATGGACGAAGTGGTCGACATCTACTTGCCCATGTCGCGCCTGATCAACCTGCACTATGCCGCCTCGCAGCAGCTTTTCCGTGCCACAAACGAGTTCCTGGGCCTGGAAAAACGCAAGGTGCCCTACGTCATCGGCATGGCGGGCAGCGTCTCGGTGGGCAAGAGCACCACCGCCCGCATCCTGCGCACCCTGCTCAGCCGCTGGGCCGACCATCCCAAGGTGGATCTGGTGCCCACCGACGGCTTCCTGCTGCCCAACGCCGAGATGGAACGCCGCGGCATCATGAACCGCAAGGGTTTCCCCGAGAGCTACGACCTGCACGCCATGCTGGCGTTCATGGCCGACGTGAAGGGCGGCGAACGCGACGTCTCCGCGCCTACCTATTCGCATCTTGTCTACGACGTGCAGCCCGACAGGCGGCTGGTGGTCGACCGGCCGGACATCCTGATCGTCGAGGGCCTCAACGTGCTGCAGACCAGCCCGGCCGGCGCCGAGCCCATGCCCTATGTGTCGGATTTCTTCGATTTCTCGATCTATATCGATGCCAGCGAGGACGACCTGCTCAAATGGTACGTGGAGCGCTTCCTGCGGCTGCGCGAAACCGCGTTCCGCGACCCGCAGTCCTATTTCCACCGCTATGCGGTGCTGACCGAGAGCGAGGCGAGGGAAACCGCCACGTCGATCTGGGAGACCATCAACCTGGTCAATCTGCGCCGCAACATCCAGCCGACCCGCCAGCGCGCCGACCTGATCCTGCGCAAGGGCAGCGACCACACGATGGAATCGGTAGCGCTCAGGGGCGCGTAGACTCCGCACTCCCTCTATTGTCATCCCGGATTTATTCCGGGATCCGTCTCTACGCGAGCAAGATCATCAATGTTTTGCATCGATGTCGATGCGGACCCCTATGACGTATCCTGTGGAGGCACAGACCCCGGAATAAATCCGGGGTAACAACGAGGGTAGGGCAAAGGAATGAAAAAGGGGCGCTCGTGGCGCCCCTCACGTGCCTTTCCGAATCGCAGAAACCCTTACGTATTCATCGACTCGAAGAAGTCGGCGTTGTTCTTGCTGTCCTTGACCTTGCTGAGCAGGAACTCGATGGCGTCGACGGTGCCCATCGGGTTGAGGATACGGCGCAGCACCCACATCTTCGACAGAGTGCCCTTGTCGACCAGCAGTTCTTCCTTGCGGGTGCCGGACTTCAGGATGTCGATGGCCGGGAACACGCGCTTGTCCGAGACCTTGCGGTCCAGGATGATTTCCGAATTGCCGGTGCCCTTGAACTCTTCGAAGATCACCTCGTCCATGCGGCTGCCGGTGTCGATCAGCGCGGTGGCGATGATGGTCAGCGAGCCGCCTTCCTCGATGTTGCGGGCGGCGCCGAAGAAACGCTTGGGCCGCTGCAGGGCGTTGGCGTCCACGCCGCCGGTCAGCACCTTGCCCGACGACGGCACCACGGTGTTGTAGGCGCGCGCCAGGCGGGTGATCGAATCCAGCAGGATGACCACGTCGCGCTTGTGCTCGACGAGCCGCTTGGCCTTCTCGATGACCATTTCGGTGACCGCCACATGCCGGGTCGCCGGCTCGTCGAAGGTCGAGCTGATGACCTCGCCCTTCACCGAGCGGGCCATGTCGGTCACTTCCTCGGGCCGCTCGTCGATGAGCAGCACGATCAGGTAGACCTCGGGATGGTTGGCGGTGATCGAGTGGGCGATGTTCTGCAGCAGCACTGTCTTGCCGGTGCGCGGCGGCGCCACGACCAGGGCGCGCTGTCCCTTGCCCAGCGGCGAGATGATGTCGATGATCCGCGAGCTCATGTCGTCGCTCTTCGAATCGCCCTTGGCGTCGCTGCGGTCGAGCACCAGGCGCTCGTCGGGATAGAGCGGCGTGAGGTTGTCGAAGTTGACCTTGTGACGGGCCTTCTCCGTATCCTCGAAATTGATGGTGTTGACCTTGAGCAGCGCGAAATAGCGCTCGCTGTCCTTGGGCGCGCGGATCGGCCCCTCGATGGTGTCGCCGGTGCGCATGCCAAAGCGGCGGATCTGGGTGGGGCTGACATAGATGTCGTCCGGACCCGGCAGATAGTTGGCGTCCGGCGAGCGCAGGAAGCCAAAACCGTCCTGCAGCACCTCGAGCACGCCGACGCCGGTGATCTCTTCACCCTGGAAGGCAAGCTGCTTGAGGATCGCAAACATCATGTCCTGTTTGCGCATGTTCGAGGCGTTCTCGATTTCGAGCTCTTCGGCGAACGCCAGCAAGTCAGGCGGAGACTTGCCCTTAAGTTCTTGTAGATTCATCGGAATATCCGATTACCTTCTGGAAGGATGGAACTGTTGCGACCGATCCGGGAATAAGCGGCGAACATCCGCTCACTGTGTCCCACCGTTCGGTCGTACTGGTTCTTGTGGAGAAGTTTTTCCGAAGAGACCCCGGAAAGGGGTGTGACAGCGCGTGTTACTGCCGTGGGATATGGGCACAATGGCCAATGGTTCAAGCCTTGTCCAGCAAAAATGGAGAGTCCGGAAAAGGACTTGCGGCCGGTGTCACGAGCGGCTGCCGACGACCACAAGCAGGACGATGGCGATCATCAGCACGGTGGGAATCTCGTTCATCACCCGGTAGTAGCGGGCGGTCCGGGCGCGCTGATCTTCCCGGAAACGGCGCACATGGCCCACCATGACGCCGTGAACCGCACCCAGCAGCAGCACCAGCGCCAGCTTGGCATGCATCCAGCCATGCTTGAAATGCACCCAGTCCCCGGCCCACAGCAGCAGCACGCCCAGAACGACGGTGGCGATCATGGCCGGGTTGATGATCGCCTTCAGCAGCCGGCGCTCCATGACCTTGAAGATTTCCGACGCCTCGGACCCAGGCATGGTGCCCGAGTGATAGACGAACAACCGCGGCAGGTAGAGCATGCCGGCCATCCAGGCAATCATCGCGATGATGTGCGCGGCAAGAAGCCAGGGTTGGATATCGGCCAGAAACAGGGTCATCTCACAAAGTCTCCGTGGATCAGCTGGTGCGCCAGTCCCTGATCAGATCGGACAGGGCCGCCACATGCTCGGGCGGAGTCTGCGGCACGATGCCATGGCCCAGGTTGAAGATGAAGGGGCCATAGGACAGCGCCTCAAGAATGTGCCGTGCCTGATCCTCCATGACCCGGCCGCCGGCGACGACCGCCAGCGGGTCCAGATTCCCCTGCACGGCAACCGTGGCCTGCAGCGTGCTCGCCGCCCAGCGCGGCGGCATGGTCGTATCGATCCCGACGCCGTCGATGCCCGTGGCCGCGGCATATTCCGGCGTCTTGGACCCGGCGCCGCGCGGAAAGCCGATGACCGGCACGTCCGGATAGCGCAGCTTCAGCCGGCCCACGATCGATCGTGTCGGCACCGTGCACCAGCGGGTGAACTGGTCCTCGGACAGCACCCCCGCCCAGCTGTCGAACAGCTGTACCGCATGGGCGCCCGCCTCGATCTGCCGCGACAGGTACTCGATGGTGGCTTCGGTCAGCACGTCGATCAGCGCGCCGAAGCCCTGCGGATCGCGCATGGCCCACAACCGTGTCTCCTGGAATTCCTTCGACCCGTGGCCTTCCACCATGTAGCTGGCAACGGTCCACGGCGATCCGGCGAACCCGATCAGCGCCGTCCCATCGGGCAGCGCGCCGGCTACGCGCTCAACGGTCTCGTAGACCGGCGCGAGGCGCTCGTGGATCCGCTCCGGCTTCAGCGCGGCCAAGGCGGCGCCGTCGCGGACCGGTTGCAGGACCGGACCCTCGCCTTCCCTGTACTCCAGCTTCTGGCCCAGCGCATCCGGGATCAGCAGGATGTCGGCGAACAGGATCGCGGCGTCCATACCATAGCGCCGGATCGGCTGCAGCGTCACTTCCGCCGCCGCCGTCGGCGTGTAGCACATTTCCAGAAAGTCGCCGATCTGCGCCCTGACCTTGCGGTATTCGGGCAGATAGCGTCCCGCCTGGCGCATGAACCAGAATGGCGGACGGTCGACGGGACGGTCGGTCAGCGCATCGATCAGACGCTTGCCGGAGGAAGGGTTGTTCACGCGCCCTTATCCTTAAGATTTTTCTAAAGAGAAAGGTTGAAGAGGTAGTGGATGCCTGTGAGTCACGGGGGCAGCGCAGTCATACAATACTTGTCCTCGCGCTGGCCACTTTTATGCCTCGACGGCGGGGGACGCCGCCAGGGCGGTGGACAAGCATGCGCGGGCCATGCCTGACGCGGTGTGGCAACATCTGAGTCATGGGGATATCCGGTGCAGCCGGCAGCGCAACCTCCGTGACTCACAGCCAGTGCGCCGGGGTTGTTCAACAGGGCCACGGGTTGGCGGACTTATCCCCGCTGAACCGCGTCCCATGCGGGACATTGCCAAGAGATGCAGGTTATGCACAGTTCATCCACCGTGGCTTCACGTTGGGCGATACCATGCAGCGTTTCCATCTCCATCTGGTTTCCGACGCGACCGGCGAGACACTCAGCGCCGTGGCCAAGGCGGCGCTTGCCCAGTTCGAAGGCTTCGACGCCATGGAACATCTGCATGCCATGATCCGCAGCCCGAAGCAGATGGAACTGGCGCTTGCCGCCATCCAGCGCACGCCCGGCCTGGTGCTCTACACGCTGGTCGACCGCGAGCTGCGCGCCCAGCTCGAGGAAGGCTGCCGGGCGCTGGGATTCCTGTCGATCGCCGTGCTCGATCCGGTGATGGACGCCTTCGGCCGGTTCCTTGGCGCTAAGAGCCTGGGCCGTCCCGGCCAGCAGCACGAAATGAACGCCGAGTATTTCGGCCGCATCGAGGCCATGGGCTTCACCATGGCCCATGACGACGGTCTGCGGACCGACGACCTGCACCAGGCCGACATCATCCTGCTGGGCGTCTCGCGCACCTCGAAGACGCCGACCGGCATCTATCTCGCCAACCGCGGCTTGAAGGTGGCCAACGTCCCGGTCGTACCCGGCGTGCCGCTGCCCGAGGAGCTGGACGGGCTGAAGAAGCCGCTGATCGTGGCGCTGACCGTCTCGCCGGACCGGCTGGTGCATATCCGCCGCACCAGGATGCGGGCGCTGTCCGAACCCGAGGATACCGCCTATGCCGATCCGGAAGCAGTGGCCGAGGAGATCACCGCCGCGCGGCGGCTCTACCTGAAGCGCGGCTGGCCGATCATCGACGTGACGCGGCGTTCGATCGAGGAAACCGCCGCGGCGATCTACAGCCTGTACCAGCGCCGCCAGGAAGAGCGGGCCGGGGAATGAGCCGGCTGGTGCTGGCGTCGGGCAGCAGGGTGCGCGCCACATTGCTGCGCCAGGCGGGGCTGGAATTCGAGACACTGCCGGCCGACGTGGACGAATCCATCGCCAAGCGCGAGATGGCGGGCGCCGATCCCATGGCGATCGCCGAGGCGCTGGCCGCCATCAAGGCGCGGGCGGTATCACCGTCACGGCCGGGTGCGCTGGTGATCGGCGCCGACCAGGTGCTGGTCTGCGAGGGCGACCTGTTCGACAAGCCGCAAACTATCGACGAGGCCCGCGGCCATCTGCGCCGGCTGCGCGGCTGGACCCACCATCTCTGCACCGCAACTGTCGTCGTGCGGGACGGCGAGGTGCTGTGGCGGCACAGCGAACGGCCCGAGCTCGTCATGCGGCCGTTCAGCGACCGTTTCATCGAGGATTATCTGGCCGCGGTCGGCGCGGATGCGCTGCTCAGCGTCGGCGCCTACCAGCTCGAAGGCCGCGGCGCGCAGCTGTTCGAGCGGGTCGCCGGCGACTTCTTCTCGATCCTGGGCTTGCCTTTGCTGCCGCTGTTGGCTTTTCTGAGGCACCAGAAACTGATTGAGGCCTGAGTGTCTTCCACAGCACCCATCAAGGCGGGCGTCATGGGCTGGCCCGTCGCCCACTCCCGTTCGCCGCTGATCCACGGCTACTGGCTGAAGAAGCACGGCATCGCCGGCTCCTACGACCTGCTGCCGGTGAAGCCTGAGGATGCGGTGGCGGCGATCCGCGCCCTGCCGAAACGGGGCTTCGCGGGCTGCAATTGTACGGTACCGCACAAACACGCCGCGCTCGCCGCCGCCGATGTGGTGGATGATCTGGCCCGGCGCATCGGCGCGGCCAACACCATCGTGGTCCGCGACGGCGTGATCCACGCCACCAACACCGATGCCGAAGGCTTCCTGCGCAATCTGGTGACGGCGGCCAATGGACTGCTGCGGACCAAATTCGTCGATGACGCCACAGGTGTCGGCCATGCGGGCTTCCTGGTGAACGCGCCCGAGTTCCGGCCTGGCGCCGGTCCTGCCGTGGTGCTGGGTGCGGGCGGCGCGGCGCGGGCGGTGCTGGTGGCCTTGCTCGACGCGGGCGTACCGAAGATTCTCCTCGCCAACCGCACCCGTGCTCGCGCCGGGGAGCTGGCCGCCGAGCTGGGGCAGGGCAGGGTCGAGGTGGTCGGTTGGGACGAGCGCGAGGCGGCGCTGGCAGGCGCCGCGCTGCTCGTCAATACCACCAGCATGGGCATGCAGGGAAACGAGCCCCTGCCGCTGCGGCTCGACGACCTGCCGGCTGACGCCCTGGTCAACGACATCGTCTACGTGCCGCTGGAAACCGGCCTGCTGGCGGCGGCGCGGGCGCGCGGCAACATGGCCGTCGACGGCCTCGGCATGCTGCTGCACCAGGCCGTGCCGGGCTTCGAGGCCTGGTTCGGCGTCCGGCCGGACGTGACGCCGGAACTGCGCGACATCATCGTTCGGGACCTGGGGGGAAAATGATCCTGATCGGACTGACCGGCTCCATCGGCATGGGCAAATCGGAAACCGCCCGCATGTTCCGCCGCGCGGGCGCGCCGGTCTACGACGCCGACGCGGCGGTCCACGCGCTGATGCGCCGTGGCGGCGCGGCGGTGAAGCCCGTCGAGGCGGCGTTTCCCGGCGTCGTGAAGGACGGCGCCGTCGACCGGCCCGAGCTGGGCAAGCGGGTGTTCGGCAAGCCCGAGGAACTGCGCCGGCTGGAGCGCATCATCCATCCGCTGGTCGGCCAGGCCCAGCGCCGCTTCCTGCAACGGGCGCAGGCGCGCGGTGCGCCGGTCGTGGTGCTCGACATCCCGCTGCTGTTCGAGACCGGCGGCAACCGCTATGTGGACTATTCGGTGGTGGTGTCCGCGCCGCCCGAGATGCAGCGACGCCGCGTGCTCGCCCGCCCCGGCATGACCGAGGACAGGCTCAGGCACGTCCTCGCCCAGCAGACGCCCGACCGGGTCAAACGCAAGAAGGCCGACTTCGTCGTGCATTCCGGCCTCGGCAAGGCCTATGCGCGCAGCGCCGTCGAGCGTATCCTGAAAACCGTCCGGGAAACCGGCCGCGCCCGGGTCTGGCCGGGCCGGATCCTGCTGCGGCGGAGATAGATGCGCGAAATCGTCCTCGATACGGAAACCACCGGCCTCGACCCGCTGCAGGGCCACCGCGTGGTGGAGATCGGCTGCCTCGAGCTGGTCAACCACATGCCGACCGGCCACAGCTTTCATGTCTATCTCAATCCGGATCGCGACATGCCTGCGGGCGCGTTCCAGGTGCACGGTCTGTCCGAGGAATTTCTCGCCGACAAGCCGCGCTTTCCCGAGGTGGCGGACGATTTCCTCGCCTTCATCGACGACGGCGCGCTGATCGCCCACAACGCGTCGTTCGACATGGCCTTCCTCAACGCCGAGCTGCAGCGCGCCGGCCGGCCGCTGATTCCGGGCGACCGGGTGATCGACACGCTGGCGCTGGCGCGGCGGAAGTTCCCTGGCGCCAACAACGGCCTCGATGCGCTGTGCCGCCGCTTCAATGTCGACAACAGCAGTCGCACGCTGCACGGCGCGCTGCTCGATGCCGAGCTGCTGGCCGAGGTCTATCTGGAACTGATCGGCGGCCGTCAGCCCGGCCTGGTGCTGTCGGTGCAGGCGACGCAGGTCACCGTCGCCGTCCAGCGCAACATCCGCCCGCCGCGTCCGCACGCGCCGACCGAGGCAGAGCTTTCCGCCCACGCCGCGTTCGTCGCGACGATCGCGGGCGCGCTCTGGCTGCAGGAATAGGGCGTACTCAGTTCGGCTTGGTGCCTGTCTCGGCGTTGGCCAGGTGCTGGGCGCGGTAGAGGGCGCCGAAGTCGACGGGCTCCAGCAGCACCGGCGGGAAGCCGCCGTCGCGGATGGCATCGGTCAGCCGCGGGCACTCGACCAGCAGCACCGGCGGCAGATGCTCCTCGGGGACGCCCCTGACACCCCACAGGGTGCCGTATTCCAGCTCGACGAGGAAGGCGGCCATCTCGCCGCTCATGGCCTTGACGTTGATCGTCATCACCACCTCGAAGCCTTCCGGACCCACCTGGTTGACGCGGACGGACACGTTGACGTCGATGCGCGGCTTGTGCTCCTCGTTGGCCTGGAAGATCGCCGGGGTGTTGGGGCTCTCGAACGACAGATCCTTCACATACTGCGTCAGCAGGACGACCTGGCCGCCCTGGTTCTCCGCCTGCTCGTTCTTGTCGTTCATGGGACCCTCGCTGGAATGAAGCGCGCGGACTGTAGCGGCGGCGGCGTGGCGCTTCAACCGGCTTATGGCGCGGGCGGAAGCCGTGGCCCGGCATCAGGCCGGTCAGGCGCGCGGGAGCCCTCGACGACCTCGAACGCGCCGTCGACCACGCTCGTGGCGCCGGATCCCGGACGTGCCGCGGCGGGCTTCAGGGCGCGGTACAGCAGCGCGTGGCCCAGGGTCCGCCGAATCCAGGGAACCAGCAATAGCAGCCCTACCAGGTCGGTGAAGAACCCCGGCAGAATCAACAGACAGCCGGCCGCGGCCAGCGCCAGCCCGTCCAGCACCTCGGCCACCGGCGCCACGCCACGCCGCAAGCCGTCCCGCGCCCGGCCGATCGCGCGCGGCGCCTGCGTGCGGATGACCGCCACGCCCACGCCTGCCGCCAGGAAGGCCAGTGCGACGGTCGGACCCGCGCCAATCAGCGCGCCGACCCGGATGAAGAGATAGATTTCCAGCGCCGGGACCGCGATGAATATCAGGATCAGGGCAATCAGCATGCTTGTTCTTTCGACAGCCACGAATTATCTATGTTCGATGCGGCCATGCGCCTCGCGGGCGGCCCGCCGATACCTCGTCAGCCGAGGTTGAGGCACGGTTCCTCCCCGCGGGTGCCGAAGTGAAAGGCTACACGTACTAACATGGGCGGCGGACTCGATCTCATACTTCTGGCATTGCTCGCGGGATTCATCATCCTGCGTCTCGTCAGCGTGCTCGGCCGGCGCACCGGCAACGAGCGCCGCCAGGAGAATCCAGCCGGCCTCGAGCGCGCCCCGACGCCCGGCGACGCCAAGCCCGTCGATCTTCCCGGCCGCGACCGCGCGCCGCCGGCAGCGCAGCCCGGCGCCACCGCCAGCTTCGACCGCGACACGCCGCTGGGCAAGTCGCTGTCGCGCATCATGATGGCCGACCACAGCTTCGATCCGGACGGGTTCCTCGAAGGCGCGCGCGGCGCCTACGAGATGATCACGCCGGCCTTCGCCGAGGGCGACCGCGAGACCCTGCGCTCGTTGCTCAGCCCGGACGTGATGCGGGATTTCGACTCCGCTATCGCCGAGCGCGAGGCCGCCGGCCATACGATGCAAACCAAGATCGTCGATGTCCTGCAGAACGAAATCACCGACGCCAGACTGGAGAACGGCACGGCCGAGGTGACCGTCACGTTCAAGGTCGAGTTGATCAGTGTCGAGCGCGATGGCGAGGGCCGGATCATCTCCGGCAATCCGTCGGACACCGAGACGGTGACCGACGTCTGGACCTTCGCCCGCCAGGTCAAGGCGCGCGACCCGAACTGGCTGCTCGTCGCCACCGACTCCAACGACTGACCGGGCCGCGAGGGCCGGCCGGCGGTGCAGACCAGATCCCCATTCATCCTCGTCGTGCTTTTCCTCGCCGTCGTCACCGCGGCGGGCGTTTGGCTGTTGACGCGGCCCATGACGGTCGTCCCGCCGGGCGCGGAACCGGCCCTGGTGCTCGAGCCCGTCGGCTTTTCCGACCTGAGAGGCTGGGACAGGGATGACCAGTCCGGTGCGCTCAGGGCGTTCCTGCTGTCGTGTGCGACCCTGTTGAAGCAACCGGCCGACAAGCCCATGGACGGCGACGGCTTCGCCGGCACTGTCGGCGACTGGCAGGCCGACTGCCGCGACGCCCAGGCGCTCGTGCCCGGCGATCCCATCGCCGCCCGCCGCTTCTTCGAGGATCGTTTCCGCCCGTTCGCGGTGCGAAGCGGTGCCGAGCCCGAGGGGCTGTTCACCGGCTATTACGCGCCCATGGTCGCCGGCAGCCGCGCGCGCGACGAAACCTATGGCGTGCCGCTCTACCGGGTGCCGCCCGAGCTGGTGATGGTCGATCTGGGCCTGTTTCGCCCTAGCCTGAAGGGCGAGCGAATCGCCGGCAAGGTCGAGGGCAACAAGCTGGTGCCGTTTGCGTCGCGCGGCGACATCGTCGGCGGCGCGCTGTCGGGCCGCGGGCTGGAGATCATGTGGCTGAAGGATCCGGTGGATGCGTTCTTCCTGCAGATCCAGGGATCGGGCCTGGTGCGCCTGCCCGACGGCGGCCTGGTGCGGCTGGGCTTTGCGGGCCAGAACGGCCACGTCTATACGGCGGTCGGCCGCCTGCTGGTCCAGCGCGGCGAGATGACCAGGGAACAGGCCAGCATGCAGAGCATCCGCGCCTGGGTGAACGCCCGCCCCGAGGAAGGCCGCAAGCTGCTCGACGAGAACGCCTCCTATGTGTTCTTCGAGGAACAGCAGGCCGATGGCGCCATCGGCGCCCAGGGCGTGGTGCTGACCGGCGGCCGCTCCATGGCCATCGACCGCAAGCATCTGCCGCTGGGCGCGCCGCTGTGGCTCGACGTCGAAAGCGACGACGGCGCGCGCACGCTCCACCGGCTGGTCATCGCCCAGGACACCGGCGGCGCCATCCGCGGCATCGTCCGCGGCGATTTCTACTGGGGCGAGGGCGACAAGGCGGAGGCCGCGGCCGGTGCCATGAAGGACCGGGGCCGCTACTTCATCCTGCTGCCCCTGACGCTGGCCGAGAAGGCCGCCCGGCCCAAGCCTCGGTCCACGCCCAACCCATGACCCGCAAGCCGCTCAGACCGGAGGACGCCGCGCTGTGGGCGGCGGTGACCAGGGACGTGGCGCCACTCAGGGGCGCCAGGCCCGTGCGCTTCGACGCCTGGCGTTCCCCCCGCGACCTCCCCGTCCGCGACCATCCGGCCCGCCGCCGGGCGGCCGAGCCGCTGTTCGACATGCCGCCGCGCCAGCTCGTCCCGGCGCCGCAGTCGCTGACCGGCCTCGACGGCTCGCGCGCCAGGCGGCTGCAGCGCGGCCAGCTCGCCGTCGAAGCGCGGCTCGACCTGCACGGCATGACCCAGGACAAGGCCTGGCGCGCGCTCGGCCCATTCCTCGCCCGCTCGCAGGAGGCGGGCAAGCGCGTGGTGCTGGTGGTCACCGGCAAGGGCGGCGCCAGGAAGGACGGCATCGAGGACATGTGGACCGAACCGCGCACCGGCATCCTGCGCAACCTGGTGCCGCAATGGCTCGCCGAGGGCGAGAACGCCGCCCGGGTGGTCGCCTGGCATCCCGCCGCCCAGCAGCACGGCGGCGACGGCGCGCTCTACGTGGTGATCAGGCGGATTCGGTGAACCGAGGGTGTCGCCGATATCAGTCGTCGATGGGCTTCAATGATCGAATGTTGCCATTCGAGAGGCGTTTTTGGCGGGCTTTTTCATACCTCTCTTTGACGCCGGCGTTGGCGGCTAGTTCCGCGTCGATGTAGAAGTCGAGCGCTGCACGAATAACTTCTTTTTGTGGCGCGTTAAGATAAGCTGCACAGAAATCCGCGAGCTTCCCTGCCCAAGGTTCTCCGAGTTGAAGCTTTGCGTCTTTGGAACTGGGAGGCATCAGCGCCATCTCACGCATAAGGTACCTTAAGGTACCTTCGGGTACTTTCAGGTTGAATTGAGGGCCACAACGTGTAAGATGCATATGTTTGGGATCTGTTGTCAACCTGGGGCGAGGGTTACCGTGACAAAGCTAGGGGAAGGCTCATTAATTGCCGTTCGATGTGAGGTTAAGCCGGGACCGTTTTCTGAAGATCGCTTGATCAGTTTCGAGACTGTCGATGGTCCGGTTTCGGGCTTTGTGCGGGAAAACGAGCTTCGCGAAGAATCTGGACAATGGTATGTACGTGCGGTCGTTCAGTCGATAGAAGCGGACCTTATAACCGTGTGGATTCGAGGTTCATTCTTTACTACGAACGGCATTGCAACTATTCCTGCAGATATGGCCTTAGCAGCCTAGATTCATGATCCTCTGGCACTTTTTAGCTTGGGAAGCGCATGATCCTTTCTCAACCTCAAATACGCGACGCAGTTAAGAAAAGTGAAATTAGATTTGACCCACCGCTCCAAGAGCGTCAGTGGGGAGAAGCGTCCGTAGATCTGAGACTTGGTTTAAAATTCACAAAACTCATACCCGCTCCAAATGTTACTTTTTCTATGGCCCAAGGGATCACAGCTGTTGCTGATACGGGTTTATGGCACGAGGAGGTATTTCCAATTAAAGACGGCTTTGGAAAACGCCGCACCTATATTCTAGAACCAGGTGAATTTATCCTCGCTCAAACTTATGAGCATATTTATATGCCGAGGAATCTTATAGCAATGGTTGAGGGGCGTAGTACATATGCCCGGGTCGGTCTATCGATGCATCAAACAGCACCATGGATTCAGCCTGGATGGGACGGCCATATTACCTTAGAAATACGGAATAGTGGACAATTCAAGATTGAATTGACGCCATTAGATGATATGCCATGCCAACTTACGTTCTTTCAATTAACTAGTGAGCTAGCTGAAAACACAGCCTATGGCTCTCGGGCAACTGACGTTTTTCAAAATCAAACAAGTGCTCTTCCTAAAACTAAACCGTGATTAACATTAGATACTATTAAGTTAAATTCCGAACGCCCGTTCCATCATCAGGATGTCGACGTAGCGGCCGAACTTGAAGCCGGCCTCCGTCAGCTCGCCCACGCTCCTGAATCCGAATTTGTCGTGCAGCGCCACCGAGCCGGGATTCGGCTGGGCGATCATGGCGATGGCGCGGTGCAGTTCCGGTTCCTGGTCGAGGGCGGCGAACAGCGCGCCATAGAGCGTGCTGCCGATGCCCTGCTCGTCGGCGTGGGGCGCCAGATAGATGGCGACCTCGACGGTCCGCTCATAGGCCTGCTTGTCGCGGAACGGGGTGGAATAGGCGAAACCCTGGATGACGTTGCCGGCGCCGGCCGCCACGAAGATCTGGTGCGGCCCCCGCGGCGCGAACTGGTGGAACCAGCCCAGCCGGTCCGACGCGCGCAGCGGCCTGGTGTCGAAGGTGATGACCGTGTTGGCGACGAAATAGTTGTAGATCTCGGTGATCGCCGCCAGGTCCGCTTCGGTGCCGTGGCGGGCGGTCGCCATTACAGGATGTGCTTCGACAGGTCGGTGTCGCGCACCAGCGCGCCCGCATGGGCGTCCACATAGGCGGCGTCGACGGTGACCGTGGTGCCCGGCCTGTCGGTCGCCTCGAAGCTGATCTCGTCCAGCACCAGCTCCAGGATGGTGTGCAGCCGCCGTGCGCCGATGTTCTCGACCGACAGGTTCACCTCGTGGGCGGTCGCCGCCAGCGCGTCGATGCCGTCTTCGGTGAAGTCGAGCGTCACGCCCTCGGTTTCCATCAGCGCCTTGTACTGCTTGATCAGCGAGGCTTCCGGCTCCGTGAGGATGCGGCGGAAATCGTCGCGGCTCAACGCCTTGAGCTCTACCCGGATGGGAAGGCGGCCCTGCAATTCCGGCAGGAGGTCCGACGGCTTGGCCAGTGAGAACGCGCCCGAGGCGATGAACAGCACATGGTCGGTGCGCACCGGGCCGTATTTGGTGCCGACCGTGGTGCCCTCGATCAGCGGCAGCAGGTCGCGCTGCACGCCCTCGCGCGACACGTCGGCGCCGCTGCGCTCGCCCGAGCGGGCGGTGATCTTGTCGATCTCGTCGAGGAACACGATGCCGCTCTGCTCCACGGCGTCGATGGCGGTGCGGGTGACGTCCTCGTCGTCGAGCAGCTTGTCGCTCTCTTCGGCCACCAGCATGACATGGCTTTCGGCGACCGTCGTGCGCTTGTCCTTGGTGCGGCCGCCCATCATCTTGCCGAACACGTCGTTCAGGTCGAGCATGCCCATCTGGGCGCCGGGCATGCCCGGGATGTCGAAGGTGGGCAGGCCGCCGCCGCCGGTGTCGGCCACCTTGATGACGATTTCCTTGTCGTCCATCTCGCCGGCGCGCAGCTTCTGGCGGAACTTGTCGCGGGTGTCGGGCCTTGCGTCGGTGCCGACCAGCGCGTCGAGCACCCGCTCCTCGGCGGCCAGCTCGGCGCGGGCGCGCACGTCCTTGCGCTTCTTCTCGCGCACCATGACGATGGCCGATTCCAGCAGGTCACGGATGATCGACTCCACATCGCGGCCCACATAGCCCACCTCGGTGAACTTGGTCGCCTCGACCTTGATGAACGGCGCTTCGGCCAGCTTCGCCAGCCGGCGCGAGATCTCGGTCTTGCCGACGCCGGTCGGGCCGATCATCAGGATGTTCTTGGGCAGCACCTCGTCGCGCAGGCTGTCGGGCAGCTGCTGCCGGCGCCAGCGGTTGCGCAGCGCCACGGCCACGGCCCGCTTGGCGTCGTTCTGGCCGATGATGTAGCGGTCGAGCTCGGAGACGATCTCGCGAGGGGAAAAGGCGCTCACTGGGCTTCCAGTATTTCGACGGTGACGTTCTCGTTGGTGAAGACGCAGATGTCGGCGGCGATCTTCATGGACTTGCGCACGATCTGCTCGGCGCTCAGCTCCATGTCGTACAGCGCCTTGGCGGCGGCCAGCGCATAGTTGCCGCCCGAGCCGATGGCGATGATGCCGTCGCCGGGCTCCAGCACGTCGCCGGTGCCGGTCAGCAGCAGGCTGACGTCCTTGTCGCCTACGGCGAGCAGCGCTTCCAGGCGCCGCAGGTAGCGGTCGGTGCGCCAGTCCTTGGCCAGCTCGACGCAGGCGCGCGTGAGATTGCCGCTATGCTTTTCCAGCTTCCCCTCGAGCCGTTCGAACAGGGTGAAGGCGTCGGCCGTGGCGCCTGCGAAGCCGGCGATGATGCTGCCGTCGCCGATCCGTCGCACCTTCTTGGCGTTCGGCTTGACGATGGTGTTGCCCATCGACACCTGGCCGTCGCCCGCCATGACGAGCGTGCCGGCCTTGCGGACCGAAAGGATGGTGGTACCGTGCCAGGAGGGTGTGTCGGACATGGCTGGTTACATAGGGAGGTTGGAGAAGGGTTGCAACAGGGGAACCGGAGACCCGCAGACCTTGTCCCGCCGGAAAACAGAACTACACAATATCCGCCGTTCCCGGTATGAGAATGCGACATGCGCACCGCCAAAATCGAACGCAACACCAAGGAAACCCGGATATCCGTCGAGGTGAACATCGACGGGACCGGCGTCTATGATGTCGAGACCGGTATCGGCTTCCTCGACCACATGCTGGAGCAGCTGTCGCGGCACTCGCTGATGGACCTGACGGTCCGCGCCGAGGGCGACTTGCACATCGACTTCCACCACACCACCGAGGATACCGGCATCGCCATCGGCGAGGCGGTGTCGCTGGCGCTGGGCGACCGCAAGGGCATCGAGCGCTACGGCTCGGCGATCATTCCCATGGACGAGACCTGCACCCGCGTGGCGCTCGACATGTCGAACCGGCCCTACCTGATCTGGAAGGTGGACTTCTCCAAGCCCAAGCTGGGCGACATGGACACCGAACTGTTCAAGGAATGGTTCCAGGCGTTCTCCCAGTCGGCCGGCTGTACGCTGCACATCGAGAACCTGTACGGCGAGAACAACCACCACATCGTCGAAAGCTGCTTCAAGGGCATCGCCCGCAGCCTGAAGCAGGCGCTCGCCATCGATCCGCGCAAGGCCGACGCCGTGCCGTCGACCAAGGGCGTGCTCGGCGGGAGCCTCTGATGGCCGCGACCAGGCTCTACACGGTCCATGAAAAGGGCGGCCTGGAGGGCGAGGTCGAGTTCGTCCGCGAGGGCTTCAGCATCCTCGCCTTCATATTCACCGTGCTGTGGCTGTGGGTGCACCGGGCCTGGCTCGCCGGCTTCGTGGTGCTGGGCGTCTACCTGTTGCTCGGCTTCGGCCAGACCATGCTGGGCGTGCCAGAATATCTGAACTGGGCCATCCAGGTGGCGGTCGCCATGGGCGTCGGCATCTTCGGCCGCGACTTCCAGCGCGCGGCGCTGGCGCGGCGCGGCTTCGTCGAGACCGGCGTCTCGACCGGCGAGTCCATCGAGGAGGCCGAGATGCGCTATTTCGGCAAGCGTATAAACCAGCTCGCCGCGGCGCCGGCGCCGGAAATCCATAGCACCACGCCGGTGATCCCGGCGTAGTTTGAGCTTGTCATGCCCGCCTGATGTGGGCATATGCCCCCGCAACCAAACCCCGCGAGAAAGCCATGGCCACGGCTGAAACCGTCGCGATCATCGATTACGGCTCGGGCAATCTGCGCTCGGCCGAGAAGGCTTTCGCCCGTGCCGCCGCCGAGGCGGGCACCGGACAAGACATCGTCGTCACCGCCGATCCGGCGGTGGTGGCGGCCGCTGGCCGCTTGGTGCTGCCGGGTGTCGGCGCGTTCGCCGACTGCCGCCAGGGACTGCTCGGCATCGCCGGCATGGGCGAGGCGCTCGAGCAGGCCGTCCACGGCCGCAAGGTGCCGTTCTTCGGCATCTGCGTCGGTATGCAGCTCATGGCCGAATGGGGACTTGAGCATGGCCGCCATGCCGGCTTGGGCTGGCTGAAGGGTACCGTCGCGCCGATGGAGCCGTCGAACCCGGCGCTGAAGATTCCGCATATGGGCTGGAACGACCTGAACCTGCGCGCGGCGCATCCGGTGCTCGATGGTATCGCCACCGGCGAACACGTCTATTTCGTCCATTCCTATGCCTTCCAGCCCGGCGATCCGGCCGATCTGCTGGCCACCGTCGACTATGGCGGGCCGGTCACGGCGCTGGTCGGGCGCGCCAACATGATCGGCAGCCAGTTCCACCCGGAGAAGAGCCAGGCGGCGGGACTGCGGCTGATCGCCAACTTCCTGAGGTGGATGCCGTGATCCTGTTCCCCGCCATCGACCTGAAGGACGGCAAGTGCGTGCGCCTGCTCTACGGCGACATGGACAGGGCGACCGTCTATGGCGACAACCCGGCCGAGCAGGCGAAGACATTCGAGGATGCCGGCTTCCTATGGCTGCACCTCGTCGACCTCGACGGCGCGGTCGAGGGCAAGCCGGCCAACGCGCCCGCCGTCGAGGCGATCCTGAAGGCGACCTCGCTGCCGGTGCAGCTGGGCGGCGGCATCCGCGATATGGCCACCATCGGGATGTGGCTGGACAAGGGCGTGCGCCGGGTGATCCTCGGCACCATGGCGCTGCGCGACCCGGCCACGGTCAAGGAAGCCTGCCGCCGCTTCCCCGGCCGCGTCGTCGTCGGCATCGACGCGCGCGGCGGCATGGTGGCGGTGGAAGGCTGGGTCGAAACCTCGACCATCACCGTCGTCGACCTGGCCCGCCGGTTCGAGGATGCCGGCGTCGCGGCGATCATCTACACCGACATCGACCGCGACGGTGCGCTGACCGGCGTCAACGTCGAGCAGACCGCCCTGCTGGCGCGGGCGACGAGCATCCCGGTGATCGCCTCGGGCGGCGTCGCGTCGCTGGACGACCTGAAGGCGCTGAAGGCCACGGGCGCGCCGTTCGAAGGCGTGATCTCGGGCCGGGCGCTCTATGACGGAAGGCTCGATCCGAAAGCGGCGCTGGAGCTGCTGAAATGAGGCTGGTGTGTGTGGATGGAACGCCCCTCACCCTAGCCCTCTCCCAGAGGGAGAGGGGATCCGGGCGCGGGACGGAAAAGCCCTCTCCCTCTGGGAGAGGGTTGGGTGAGGGGCGTTGCCTGCCCCGGGCGATATCCCCATGCTGAAGGCGCGTATCATCCCCTGCCTCGACGTGAAGGACGGCCGCGTGGTCAAGGGCGTCAACTTCGTCAACCTGCGCGACGCGGGCGATCCGGTCGAGCAGGCGACGGTCTACGACGCCGCGGGCGCCGACGAACTCTGCTTCCTGGACATCACCGCCAGCCACGAGAACCGGGGCATCATCCTCGACGTCGTGCGCCGCACCGCCGAGCAGTGCTTCATGCCGCTGACCGTCGGCGGCGGCATCCGCACCGTCGACGATGTGCGCAGGCTGCTGCTGGCGGGCGCCGACAAGGCCTCGATCAACACCGCCGCCGTCAACAACCCGGACTTCGTGCGCGAGGCGGCGGAGAAATTCGGCTCCCAGTGCATCGTCGTCGCCATCGACGCCAAGCAGGTGGCGCCGGGCCGCTGGGAGATCTTCACCCATGGCGGCCGCACCGCCACCGGCATCGATGCGGTCGGGTACGCCCGCCAGGCCGAGCGCAACGGCGCCGGCGAGATCCTGCTCACCTCCATGGACCGGGACGGCACCGGCCAGGGCTTCGACATCCCGCTGACCCGCGCCATCGCCGACGCGGTGCGCATCCCGGTGATCGCCTCGGGCGGCGTCGGCACGCTCGACCACATGGTCGCGGGCATCCGCGACGGCCACGCGACGGCGGTGCTGGCCGCGTCGATCTTCCACTTCGGCACCTATTCGGTGGCCCAGGCCAAGGCGCATATGACGGCGGCGGGCGTTGCCATCCGGCCCGTCGGCCCATAAGGTTTCGCCATGGCCCAGCAACACATGATCGACAAGCTGTTCGCGCTCATCGAGTCCCGCAAGGGCGGCGACCCGGACAAGAGCTATGTCGCCAAGATGCATGACCGGGGCCTCAACAAGATCGCCGAGAAGATGGGCGAGGAGGCGATCGAGACCATCGTCGCCGCCGTCGCCAAGGACAAGGGCGAGACCATCGCCGAATCCGCCGACCTGGTGTTCCACCTGATGCTGCTGTGGTCGGCCAAGGGGGTTACCCCGAACGAGGTGTTCGCCGAGCTGGCGCGCCGCGAAGGCGTCTCCGGCATCGAGGAGAAGAAGGGGCGCAAGAAGTGACGGCCTACGACCAGAACAACATCTTCGCCCGCATCCTGCGCGGCGAAATCCCCTGCCGGAAGGTCTACGAGGACGACAGCGCGCTTGCCTTTCACGACATCAACCCGCAGGCGCCGTTCCACGTTCTGGTGATCCCGAAAGGACCGTATGTTTCCATGGCCGACTTCACGGCCAACGCGCCCGATGCGCTCGTGCTGGGCTTCTTCCGCGCCGTCGGCAAGGTCGCGGCCGAGCTGGGGCTGGTCGATCCGGGCTACCGGATCCTCGCCAACCACGGTCCCGATTCGCACCAGGAAGTGCCCCACCTGCACATCCACATCTTCGGCGGCAAGCGCCTCGGCCCCATGCTGGTCAGGGACTGGCCGAAGGCGTAAAGGCACCAAACCTTTTTACCGGACTTTTCCGGACACTTTCCGCTCGCCTCGACGTTACCACCCGTGATCCGACAACCACGGGTTGTTCAACGTCGAGGAGTTGATGGGCAGTTTGGACGCATTGGCCGACGACGCGGTTGAGCGGGACGTTACCGACATCACCGCGCTCGCGGACGATGTCTTTGCTCGCACGCTGGAAGAGGTGATCCCGCACCTGCGCGGCTATGCGCGCAGCCTGTGCCGGTCGGCCGCTCTTGCCGACGACCTGGTTCAGGATGCGTTGCTGCGGGCCTGGTCGGCCCGCGGCCGCTTCCAGGCCGGCACCAACTTCAAGGCCTGGATGTTCGTCATCCTCCGCAATGCCTTCCTCAGCGGCATCCGCCGTCGGAAATTCGAGCAGGAGACCACGGGCAACGAACCGGACATCGTCGCGCCCGCCGCCCAGCCCGGCCACATGGAGCTGCTCGCGGTGCGCGACGCGCTCGCCAAGCTGTCGCCGTCGCGGCGCGAGGCGCTGATGCTGGTCGGCGCGGCGGGCATGTCCTACGAGGAAGCGGCCAAGGTGTGCGGCTGCGCCGTCGGCACCATCAAGAGCCGGGTGAGCCGCGCCCGCGCGGAGCTCCAGCTTCTGCTGGAGGGCGAGAGCCCGGAACCCGATCCGGCAGGCTGATTCTATCCCAGCTTTTCCTTAACCAGCGCGGCCAGGTCGGCCTGGGGCCGGGCGCCGATGTGGCTGATCGCCTCGGCGGCGGCGATGGCGCCCATGCGGCCGCAATCCGCCAGCGGCCGGCCACGTGTCAGGCCCGACAGGAAGCCGGCGGCGTAGAGGTCGCCGGCGCCGGTGGTGTCGATCACGGTCACGCCGCGTTCGGCGCCGATCACATGCACGTCGTCGCCGTCGAGGATCACCGAGCCCTGCTCCGAACGGGTCAGCACGGCGAGCGCGCCGGCCTTGCGGACGGCATGAAGCGCCTCGTCGAAGGTGGCGACCTGGTAGAGCGACAGGATCTCGGCCTCGTTGGCGAAGACGATGTCGACCTGGTCCACCAGGGCGCGGAACTCGTCCCGGTGCCGGTCGACGCAGAACGAATCCGACAGGGTCAGCGCCACCTTGCGCCCGGCGCCATGGGCGATGTCCAGCGCCTTGCGGAAGGCGGCCTTGGCGTCTGGCGGATCCCAGAGATAGCCCTCCAGATAGGTCACCTGGGCGGCGCGGATCACCTCCGGGTTGACGTCCTCCGGCGTCAGGTCGTTGGCGGCGCCCAACAGCGTATTCATGGTGCGCTGCCCGTCGGGCGTCACCACGATGAGGCAGCGGCCGGTGGGCGGACCCTCGAGCGCGGGCGGCGTCATGAAGCTGAGGCCGATGGAGCGGATGTCGTGGGCGAACACCTCGCCGAGCTGGTCGTCGCGCACCTTGCCGACGAACGCGCCCTTGCCGCCCAGCGCCGCGATGCCGGCCATGGTGTTGGCCGCTGAACCGCCGGAAATCTCCACCCCCGGCGGCATGGCGGCGTAGAGCCGGCCCGCCCGCTCGGCGTCGACCAGCATCATGGCGCCCTTGGTCAGGCCGTGGCGGTCGAGGAACTGGTCGTCGGCCTGGCAGAGAACGTCGACGATGGCGTTGCCGATGCCGACAACATCGATTTCGTGCATGAGGGGACCTTCTGGCGGTTGCGTCGGGGCGAGTATAGGCTGGGATGACCGACGTGCAACCGCGCGGAGCAAAGGGCATTTCCGGCATGCCAGGCCAACGATGATCGAGGCGCTGCGCAAGAGTTTCGGCCTGTTCGCCGCGCCGGCCTTCTGGGCCACGGCGCTGAAGTCGCTGCTGCTGACGTTGCCGCTGGCGGCGCTGGCGTTCTGGGCCGGCCTCGAGCTGGCCGGGCTGCTGCCGGACAGCCCGAACCGCGTGCTGCAATGGATTCTGCAGGTGGCGGGCGTCGCCGCCGCGCTGTTCGGCGCCCTGCTGCTGTTTCCGGCGCTGGCGAGCCTGGTCGTCGGCCTGTTCCTCGACGACATCGCCGAGGCGACCGAGCGGAAGTACTATCCGGGCGATCCGCCGGGCCGCGAACTGCCGCTGGTGACCGGCGCGATGCAGGGCGTGCGCATGGGTGTCCGGGTGATCCTGATCAATCTGCTGGCGCTGCCGGTCTACCTGATCTTGCTGGTGATCCCGCCGTTCGCCGCCGCGTTCTGGCTGGCGGTCAATGGATGGTTGCTCTCGCGCGAATATTTCGGGATGGTGGCGAGCCGGCACATGGACGCCGCGTCGGAGCGGGCGCTCAGGCGGCGGGCCTCCGGGCGGGTGTTCCTGGCCGGATGCCTGATCGCGGTCATGTTCGGCGTGCCGGGGCTCAATCTGGCGGCGCCGCTGATCGGGACGGCGCTGATGGTGCATGTGTTCAAGGGAGTGGCGAAGGTTGCGAGGACTTAGGACCCTGGTGTTGGCATCGGCGATCGCCGCCGTTTCGGCGAACGCAGCCGACGCCAGGAGGAAGAAGGAAGAGACGCCGCCGGTGCCGGTCCAGCAGGCGCCCGCGCAACCGGCCAAGCCCGTCGTTGTCGACGTCAGCACCCGCGCCAGGGAGCTGATGGACCTGGACGCGGAGTCCGTCCGCGCCCGCTACGGCCAGCCGCGCCTGCTGCGCAAGGAATCGCCCGCCCAGGTCTGGCAATATGCCGACGACATTTGCGTGCTGCTGGTGGTGCTCTACGAGCCCAAGGACGGCAAGGGCAGCCCGCGGGTGAAATACGCCCAGGGCCGCATGCTGCCGGGACGCGAGACCGAGGCCGCCAACTGTCTCACCGGCCCGCGCCCGGGCACGCCGGCCAACGCCTCGGCGCTGCCGCTCGCCAGCCCGGCTGCCATGCCCCGACGGCCGCTGTCCGGCACGCCGGTCTATTCACCGGGCGACCCGGTCCCGCCAGGCGCTGCCGCGCCGAAATAGGCTAAATCGTCTTCGCCTTGTAGGCGCAGAGATCCTCGACGATGCATTTCGGGCATTCGGGCTTGCGCGCCTTGCAGATGTAGCGGCCGTGCAGGATCAGCCAGTGGTGCGCGTGCAGCTTGAAGCGGTCGGGCACCGCTTTGTTCAGCTTGGCCTCCACATGCAGCGGCGTCTTGCCAGGCGCCAGGCCCGAGCGGTTGCCGACCCGGAAGATATGGGTGTCGACGGCGATGGTCGGCTCGCCGAAGGCTACGTTCAGCACCACGTTGGCGGTCTTGCGGCCGACGCCGGGCAGCGCTTCCAGCGCCTCGCGGTCGCGCGGCACCTCGCCGCCATGCCTGTCGATCAGGAGTTGCGACAGGGCGATGACGTTCTTCGCCTTGGCGTTGAACAGGCCGATGGTCTTGATGTAGCCGCGCAGCCGGTCCTCGCCCAGCGCCACCATCTGCGCCGGCGTCGTCGCCAGCTTGAACAGCGGCCCGGTCGCCCGGTTGACCCCCACGTCGGTGGCTTGCGCCGACATCACCACCGCGACCAGCAGCGTGTACGGATTGATGTAGTCGAGCTCGGTGCGCGGCGCGCTGTCCGCGCCCTGCAACCGGGTGAAGAATTCCTCGATGTCGGCCTTTTTCATGGGTGCCATATTAAAGCCGCATGACGCCCGGGCAAGCGACGGCCTATGCTTTCCCCATGACCGACTCCGCCGTGCATTTCGACGCGGTGCTGCATCCGCACCGGTCGCTCAGCCGCAAGGCCTTCCTGATCGTGATGATCCTGGTGGGCGGGCTCAGCTTCGCCGGCGGCATGGTGTTCTTGCTGCTGGGCGCCTGGCCGGTGTTCGGCTTCTTCGGACTCGACGCGGCGCTGGTCTACATTGCCTTCAAGCGCAACTTCCGCGACGGCAGGTGCTACGAGCGGGTCCGCCTGGACGCCGCCAGCCTCGAGGTGCTGCAGGTGGCGCCCGGCGGCGCCGAGACGCGGTCAACGTTCCCGCCTTACTGGACCCGCGTGCTGGTCGATGATGACGGTTGCCTGGTGCTGCGTTCCCACGGCAAATCCATGGAACTGGGCCGGTTCCTGGCGGGCGACGAGAAGGAAAGTTTCCGCGCGGCGTTGGATCGGGCGTTGCGCGGGTTGCGCCGCGGCCCCGCTACAGCTTGAGCACGTCCTGCATGGTGTAGTAACCGGCCGGCTTGCCCGCCGTCCACAGCGCCGCGTGCACCGCGCCGCGGGCAAAGATGATGCGGTCGCCGGCCTTGTGGCTCAGCTCGATGCGTTCGTCGTCGGCCGCGAAGATCACCGTGTGGTCGCCCGCCACGTTGCCGCCGCGCAGCACGCCGAAGCCGATATGGCCGCGCTTGCGCGCCCCGGTGATGCCGTCGCGGCCCCGGTCGGCCACGTGTTCCAGTGAGACACCGCGCCCCTCCGCCGCGGCGCGTCCCAGCGCCAGCGCCGTGCCCGAGGGTGCGTCCACCTTGTGGCGGTGATGCATCTCGACGATCTCGATGTCGAAGCTGTCGTCGAGCACCTCGGCAAGGCGCCGGGTCAGCGCGATGGTCAGGTTGACACCCAACGAGAAATTGGCCGCCTGCACGACGACGGCGCGCGTTCCCGCCTCGGCGATCACGGCCTGCTGCTCGGGCTCGAGGCCCGTGGTGCCGACCACATAGGCCGTGCCGGTCTCGGCGGCGATGCGGGCGTTCGCGGCGGTGACCCTGGGAATGGTGAAGTCGATGATCACGTCGGCCTTCTGGAACAGCGCCCTCACGTCATCGGTCAGCACCGTGCCGAGCGGATCGATGCCAGCGAGCACGCCCAGATCCTTGCCGAATTCCGGATTGCCGGGCGCGTCGACGGCGCCGATGACGTGGCAGCCCTTCGCCTCGGTGACCGCGCGCACCAATGCCCGTCCCATGCGGCCCGCGCCACCCAGGATGCCCACTGCAAGATCGCTCATGTGTCGTTCTCCGCTTATGGAAGCGGTGGCTTACGCCAGTGAGTGGCGCCTCGCAACATGATGGTGAAGAAACAGGGAGGTCCGTGATGCGGAGGGATCGCCCCTCACCCTGGCCCTCTCCCAGAGGGAGAGGGAATTCATGAAGCACCACAACCACTTGAACCCTCTCCCTTTGGGAGAGGGTAGGGTGAGGGGCGTTGTCGATGGAGGGCCGCGCCCGGCTAATCCTTGATCAAATCGCCCCAGAACTCCTTCGCCCTGGCGAAGAAGCCTTCGGATTCGGGGCTGGACTTGCCGCCACCGGCGGCCTCGAACTCGCGCAGCAGGCGCTCCTGCTCCTTGGTCAGGTTGACCGGCGTCTCCACGCCCACATGCACGAACAGGTCGCCCACGCCGCCGCGCTGCAGCCGGGGCATGCCCTTGCCGCGCAGGCGGAACTGGCGGCCGGTCTGGGTGCCGTCGGGGATGGTGACCTTGGCCTTCTTGCCGTCGATGGTCGGCACCTCGATGGAGCCGCCCAGCGCCGCGGTGGTCATGGGGATCGGCACGCTCATGTGCAGGTCCATGCCCTCGCGCTCGAAGATGCGGTGGGGTTTCACCGACAGAAAAATGTAGAGGTCGCCCGCCGGGCCGCCGCGCGTCCCGGCCTCGCCCTCGCCGGACAGGCGGATGCGGGTGCCGTTCTCGACGCCGGCCGGGATGGCGACCGACAGGGTCTTGTCGCGGTTCACATGGCCGGCGCCGTGGCAGGACGCGCAGGGATCGCTCACCGTCTGGCCGGCGCCGTGGCAGGTCGGGCAGGCCCGCTCGACGGTGAAGAAGCCCTGCTGGGCGCGCACCTTGCCCAAGCCGCGGCAGGTCGGGCAGTCGACCGGCTTGGAGCCGGGCGCCGCGCCGGTGCCGGCGCACGGTTCGCACGCGACCGAGGTGTTGACGCTGATCTCGGCCTGCTTGCCGGCGAACGCCTCCTCCAGCGTCACCGCATAGTCGAAGCGCAGGTCGGCGCCGCGCTGCGGGCCGCCGCGGCGCTGGCCGCCGCGCTGGCCGAAGGCGCTGCCGAACAGATCCTCGAAGATGTCGCTGAACGAGCCGTTGAAGTTGAAGTCGAACCCGCCGCCCGGCCGTCCGCCGCTATTCTCGAACGCGGCATGGCCGAACTGGTTGTAGGCGGCGCGCTTCTGCGGATCCTTCAGGATCTCGTAGGCCTCGTTGACTTCCTTGAACTTGCGCTCGGCCTCGGCGTCGCCGGGGTGCCGGTCGGGATGGCAGTCCATGGCCTTGGCGCGGAACGCCTTCTTGATCTCGCCATCGTCGGCCTCGCGGCTGATGCCGAGCATCTCGTAGTAACAAACCTTGGCCATCCGCGCGTCCCTGGCAAACCCTCGAAACGACGGGCGGCAGGGGATGCCCGCCGCCCGGTCACATCCGTGTTACGACTTGTTCTTGCCGTCGTCGTCGACTTCCTCGAAGTCGGCGTCGACGATGTCGTCACCGCCCGCCGGGCCGTCCTGCGGACCGGCGCTGCCCGCCGGCGGAGCCTGCTCGGCCTGGTGGGACTTGTAGACCGCCTCGCCCAGCTTCATCGACGCCTGGAGCGCGGCTTCGGTTTTGGCGTTGATCTCGGCCAGGTCGTCGCCGGCGAGCGCGGTCTTCAGCGCGGCGATGGCGTCCTCGATCGCCTGCTTGTCGGCGGCGGTCACCTTGCCGCCATGCTCGACGAGCTGGCGTTCGGTGGTGTGGACGATCGACTCGCCCTGGTTGCGGGCATCGACCAGCTCGCGCCGCTTCTTGTCCTCGTCGGCGTTCGCCTCGGCTTCCTTAACCATGCGCTCGATGTCGGCTTCCGACAGGCCGCCCGAGGCCTGGATGCGGATCTGCTGCTCCTTGCCGGTGCCCTTGTCCTTGGCGGTCACGTTGACGATACCGTTGGCGTCGATGTCGAACGCGACCTCGATCTGCGGCACGCCGCGCGGCGCCGAGGGAAGGCCGACCAGGTCGAACTGGCCCAGCAGCTTGTTGTCGGCCGCCATCTCGCGCTCGCCCTGATAGACCCGGATCGTCACCGCCGTCTGGTTGTCCTCGGCGGTCGAGAAGATCTGGCTCTTCTTGGTCGGGATCGTGGTGTTGCGGTCGATCAGCCGGGTGAACACGCCGCCCAGGGTCTCGATGCCCAGCGACAGCGGGGTCACGTCGAGCAGCAGCACGTCCTTGACGTCGCCCTGCAGCACGCCGGCCTGGATGGCGGCGCCCATGGCGACGACCTCGTCCGGGTTGACGCCCTTGTGCGGCTCGCGGCCGAAGAACTCTTTCACCCGCTCGACGACGCGCGGCATGCGGGTCATGCCGCCAACCAGCACCACTTCCGAGATTTCGGCGGCCGACAGGCCCGCGTCCTTCAGCGCCGCCTTGCACGGGCCCATGGTCTTCTCGATCAGCTCCTCGACCAGGGCTTCCAGCTTGGCGCGGGTCAGCTTCATGGTCAGGTGCTTCGGACCGGTCGCGTCCGCCGTGATGAACGGCAGGTTCACTTCCGTCTGGGCCGTGCTCGACAGCTCGATCTTGGCCTTCTCGGCGGCTTCCTTCAGCCGCTGCAGCGCCAGCTTGTCGCCCCGCAGGTCGATGCCGTTCTCTTTCTTGAACTCGTCGGCCAGGTAGTTCAGCAGGCGGATGTCGAAATCCTCGCCGCCCAGGAAGGTGTCGCCATTGGTCGACTTCACCTCGAACACGCCGTCGCCGATCTCCAGGATCGAGATGTCGAAGGTGCCGCCGCCAAGGTCATAGACCGCGATGGTCTTGCCTTCCGACTTGTCGAGGCCGTAGGCGAGCGCCGCGGCCGTCGGCTCGTTGATGATGCGCAGCACGTCGAGGCCGGCGATCTTGCCGGCGTCCTTGGTGGCCTGGCGCTGGGCGTCGTTGAAATAGGCCGGAACGGTGATCACCGCCTGGGTGATGGTCTCGCCCAGGTACTTCTCGGCGTCCTCCTTCAGCTTCTGCAGGATGAAGGCGCTGATCTGGCTCGGGCTGTACTTGTCGCCGCGCGCTTCCACCCAGGCGTCGCCATTGTCCGCCTTCATGATCTTGTAGGGGACCATCCCGATGTCCTTCTGGGTCGCCGGGTCGGTGTATTGGCGGCCGATCAGGCGCTTGATGGCGAAGAAGGTGTTCTCCGGGTTGGTCACCGCCTGGCGCTTGGCCGACTGGCCGACCAGACGCTCGCCGTCGCCGGTAAAGGCGACGATCGACGGCGTGGTGCGCGCGCCTTCCGAATTCTCGATGACCTTGGGGGTCTTGCCGTCCATGACGGCCACGCACGAATTGGTGGTGCCCAGGTCGATGCCGATAACTTTAGCCATGTCGTCGTTCTCCTCTTTTTCCTTGTGGCGGACCGGGGCAGCCACGTCGTGCACCGCGCCGGCCCCCTCGGGAGCCTCGAATTTTAGTTCGGCCGTTATATAGTGAGGCGGTTTTTGGGCTACAACCACTGATGACTCGAAATTCGTGAATCAGCGGAATGCCTTGGTTCCGCCCGAAAAGGACTTCCATGGACGAGGCCTCGGAAATCATCGCCCGACTCGGGCTCCAGCCGCACCCCGAAGGCGGCCACTACCGCGAGATGTTCCGCGCGGGCGGAGAGGGCCGCGGCCCGGTCTCGTCGATCTACTATCTGCTCCGCGAAGGCGAGCGCTCCCACTGGCACCGCATCGACGCCACCGAAATCTGGCACTGGTACGCCGGCGCGCCGCTCCTGCTGTCGATCTCGGCCGATGGCGGCGCGGTGAGCCGCCACATCCTCGGCAACCAGCTCGATCTGGGCCAGCGCCCCCAGGCCATCGTCCCGCCCCACGCCTGGCAGGCGGCGGAAAGCCAGGGCAACTGGTCGCTGCTAGGCTGCACCGTCGCCCCCGGCTTCGAGTTCTCAGGCTTCGAGATGGCGCCGGAAGGTTGGCGACCGGGACAGGGGTAAGGTATTAAAAATACAACAATAATCGTCATCCCCGCGCACGCGGGGACCCAGCTCTTCATAGAGCACCGGCGCTGGTGACCTCTACCTTCAAGGGATGGCGATGTCGTCGTATAGGTCGCGCCACTGCGGATTGTTGTCTTCGATCAACTGCAGCTTCCAGCTTCGCCGCCACTTCTTGAGCATCTTCTCACGCCAGATCGCGCCCTGAATGCTGTCATGGGCCTCGTAGTAGACCAGCATCTTCACGTTGTAGCGCGACGTGAATCCGTCGACTGCATCCGTTCTGTGTTCGTAGATGCGTTTGGGAAGATTTGAGGTGACGCCGATATAAAGCGTGCCGTTGCGCTCGCTGGCGAGAATGTAAACGAAGGCATCGAACATAAGGGGTTTCCGACTGATCTGCCTTACACGAGCGTATCGTCATCCCTATGGGCCATCATGCAACGGAAAATCCAGGAGAACCGAGCCCTACGAAGAGCTGGGTTCCCGCGTGCGCGGGAATGACGATAATTGTATGATTTGAACGGCTTACCCCTTCAAAAACGTCTCGGCCCTGAACACCGACAGCAGCTCCAGCCCTTCCCTGGCCAGCTCCTCGGCCGCGCCTTCCTGGCGGTCGACGATGGTCAGCACCTTCGTCACCTCGGCGCCCATCTCGCGCATGGTGCGCACCGCCTTCATCACCGAGCCGCCGGTGGTGGTGACGTCCTCGATCATCAATACCTTGGCGCCCTTCAGCGCATCCTCGGACGGCAGGCCCTCGATCGGCAGGCGGGTGCCGTGCTCCTTGGGCTGCTTGCGCACGATCAGGCAGGGCACCGGCGCGCCGGCCAGCCAGCTCGCCATGGTGGCGCAGGCCAGCGGCGGCACCGCGCCCAGCTCCAGCCCGGCGATGAAGTCGGGCTTCTCCCGCGTCATCACCTCGACGAAGGCGGCGGCGATCAGCGCCGAGCCTTCCGGGTCCAGCATGGTCGGCTTCATGTTGAAGTAGAAATTGCTCTCGCGCCCCGACGCCAGCCTGATGATCTTGCCCATGCCGAACGACTTGGCGCGGATGATCTCTGCAAGGCGCGCCGGGTTGGGCGCAAGGATGCTGGCGGCGTCGGACATGGCGGAACCTCGGTGCTGGGAAGGTAACCGGGTTTATCAGTCACCCGGTCCTACAGCAAGAGACCCGGCTGGGACATAATGCTGGAATTGTGGGGAAACTGCTTCATCCAGAGCAGTCAATTTAATGGCAGCGTGTTGCTATGGTTCATCGTCAATCGCGGACATGACGACCGACTTAATGAAGCGGATGAATAGGTAGAAAGGACCGGAAAACAGGACGAAAATCCCGCAGAATTTCACAAGGTCGATATCAATAACGTCTTTCGACCCAAACAGGTATGCGATGGCCGAATATATCAACACCGCGATACTCAGACTGAACATGATGCCCAACGGAATCACGGTCCATTGCCAGTTCCGCTCGACAAATTCTTTTTTTGTCACGGCAGATAGCGCCTTCGTTGCCTGCTGTTCATCATATCAAATGACAGACGCCCGGTCAGCCGCGTTTCAATTCCGCCAGCCTCTCGAACAGCCTTGGCGCATCCGCTCGCGTCACGTGCCGATGGTTGAACTCGCCCGGGCCGGCGATTCCATCCGGCTTCTCCACCCAGACCGTCTCGGCGATGGGCAAGAACTTGTCCAGCATCCGATTGACGCCGATGTTGCGCGGCCTCGTCTGGTGGGTCAGGCGGTTCATGTCGCACACCGCGCAATACATGGCGATCCGGTGCGGATAGAGCGCGGTCGAGATGCCCGTCCTGCGCGCGAGCGGGTTGGTCAGGTGCCAGTGGGAGAAGTTGCTGTCCGCGCCGTAGCGGTTCAGCAGGGTGTAGCCCACGAACGTGTCGTCGAGGGTGATGGCGAACGCCATGGAGCGCTGGTCCGGGTCGCCGGTGCGCAGCGCCCGGTGGAAGCGGGCGCGAGTGTCGTCCTCGGTGCCCAGGCGGGCCTTGTCGATGCCAAGGAAGGCGAGATACTCGTCAGTGCTGTCGTACCAGTAGCGCACGATGGCCTCGATATCGCCTTCAATCAGATCGCGAAAAGCGGCATGGCCGGCTGCGATGGTCTCGCCGCCGTACCGCGCCGGATCAGGCGCAGGGATGCGGGCGGCGTCGGACATGGCGAACCTCTGCTGGGGGAACTCGACAGGTCATATCAGTCCGATCGAAGAGCGGCAACGCCCGCTGTGCATCGATCCACAGCGGTGGTGCTTATTGCCACATTGATCGTTGGCGGCTGTAAGCGGATCGTATCGCCGAGTAATGGATGGAGGGGCGGTCATGCGCGTGCAGTTCATCGGCACCGGCGACGCCTTCGGGACGGGAGGGCGCTTTAACACCTGCTTCAAGGTGGAGCGGCCCGGCGGCGACTTCCTGATCGATTGCGGCGCGTCCAGCATGATCGCGCTGCGCAAGCTGGGCATTGACCCGAACGGCATCAAGACGATCTTCATTTCCCATCTGCACGGCGACCATTTCGGCGGCCTGCCGTTCTTCATCCTCGACGCCCAGTTCAACAGCCGGCGCATCGAAACGCTGACCCTTGTCGGCCCGCCCGGCTTCCGCCAGAGGCTGACGGAAGCGATGGACGTATTCTTTCCTGGGTCTTCCAATGCCGTGCGGAAGTTCCTGATCGAGATTCATGAGGTTGCGCCCGGTGATAGCCTCTCCGTGAACGGCATCGGGTTGGAGACGGTAGAGATGCGCCACGCATGCGGCGCACCGCCGCTGGGTCTGCGCTTTGCCTGCAATGGTCGCACTGTCGCCTATTCTGGCGACACGGAGTGGACCGACGCGCTCATTGCGCTCGGCCGCAATGCCGATCTCCTGATTGTCGAAGCGCTAACCTGGGAGCGGAAGATTTCCCAGCATCTGGACTATGCCTCGGTGCTGGCCAACGAAGCCCGGATTGGGGCGAAGCGCATCGTCCTGACGCATTTCGGTCCCGACATGCTCGCCAAGCTCGGCGGTGCGCGCCACGAGTATGCGGAGGATGGAAAGATCATCGACTTCTAATGCCCCAGCGTTCTTTGGCGGGCGCAACCGCTTAGCGATCCCAGGAAGCCCAGGGGCACAGCCGACCGAACTTCCTCATGATTTTATGCGGAAAGCGCGTGCGGAACCAGGACAGCTCCTCCCTTGCATCGGGATAGGTGCGGGCGGCGCGGGCCAGCCAGTACCGGTAACGGCCCAGGTCGCCTCTATTGCGATACTCGATGGCGAGATTGTAGGTGCAGCCGGGATCACGCAGGCGCACGCCTGTCCGAAGCAGCTCCAGCGCTCGGCGCGGGGTTACGAAATCCCCTAGTACGCTAAGCGCAGGCGGATAGCGTCGCAGGGCGAGGGCCTCCAGAATCGGGATCGCGAAGCCGTAGGCTCTTCCGTCGAGGATATCGAGCGCGCGGACGTACTGGCTTTCGTCCTTGTCCGCAACCGGGCTCACTTCCCCGCGTCGGCTTTCGCCGGCGCCTTGGTCACGCCGACCATGGCGGGGCGGAGCAGGCGGTCGCCGATGGTGTAGCCGACCTGCAGCACCTGGTTGACGGTGCCGTGGGGCTGGCTGGCGTCCTCCACCTCGAACATGGCCTGGTGGAGGTTGTGGTCGAACTTCTCGCCGTGCGGGCTCACTTCCTTGACGCCGTGGCGCTGCAGCACGTTGGCGACCTCGCGGCCGGTCAATTGCACGCCCTCGACGAAGCTGCCGAAGGTCTCGTCCGTCTCGGCGCCTTCGGGCAGCGCGTCGAGCGCCCGGCCCAGATTGTCGGCCACCGCCAGCATGTCGCGAGCGAAGCCGGCGGTCGAGTACTTGCGCGCGTCCTCCACGTCCTTGGCCGCGCGGCGGCGCACGTTCTCGGCCTCGGCCACGGCGCGCAGCATCTTGTCCTTCAGGTCGGCGATCTGCGCCTCGGCCAGTTCCAGCCGCGCTTCCAGATCGGCGGCCTCGCTGGGATCGGCGTCGCCGGTTTCCGGATTTTCCTGTTCGTCGTTCATCATGTCCTCAACTCAGAAGCCGGCCCACGACGCGGGCGGTGTAGTCGACCATCGGCACGATCCGGGCGTAGTTGATCCGGGTCGGACCGATAACGCCCAGAATGCCGATGACGTTTCGTTGCTCGTTGGCGTAGGGGGCCAGAATCAGCGACGAGCCGGAGAGGCTGAACAGCTGGTTTTCCGAGCCGATGAAGACGCGGACGCCCTCGGCTTCCTTCGCCAGGTCCAGCAAATGGATGAACTCGCGCTTGTTTTCAAGGTCTTCCAGCAGCCGCCTTATGCGCTCCAGGTCCTCGGCCGCCTCCAAATTCTCCAGCAAATGGCTCTGGCCGCGCACGATCAGCGTCTGGTTGCCCTCGGTCGGACCGGTCCAGATCGCAAGGCCGTCCTCGACCACCTTGCCCGACAACTCGTCGAGCTGGGCCTGGTGCTCGGTCAGCTCGCTGAGGATGAACGCCTTGGCCTCGTCCAGCGTCCGACCGGTCATGCGCGCGTTCAAATAGTTGCTGGCGCGCTGGAGCGTCGACGGCATCATGTCCGCGGGCACCTCCATGATGCGGTTCTCCACCTGGCCGTCCTCGGTCACCAGCACGGCGAGCGCCCGGCCCGGATTGAGGCTGACGAACTCGATGTGCCTTATCGCCACGTTGAGCTTGGGCGCGATCACCAGCCCGGCCGCGTGCGACAGGCCCGACAGCATGGCCGACGCCTGCTGCAGCACGCCGTCGATGGTCTGGCCGCCCGAGCCCATGCGGCCCTGGATGGCGTTGCGCTCGTCATTGCTGAGGTTGCCGAATTCCAGCAGCCCGTCGACGAAGATGCGCAGGCCGCGCTCGGTCGGCAGCCGCCCGGCCGAGGTGTGCGGCGCGTAGAGCAGTCCGGCGTCCTCCAGGTCGGCCATGACGTTGCGGATGCTGGCCGAGGACAGGTTCAGCCCCAGCCGCTGCACCAAGGTGCGCGAGCCCACCGGCTCGCCGGTTTCCAGGTAGGCCTCGACAATGCCGCGCATGATCTTGCGCGTGCGCTCGTTCAGTTCCTCGATCATGAGCCGACTATGGAGGCAAACCGCCTGCCTGTTCAATGAGACTACTGCCCCACCCGCCCGATCATGCGGCCCAGGGCGAGGGAAGAAATTGCGCCGGCGACCACGATGCCGAAGACGATCCAGACCATGATCCTCATCACCCGCTCGTTCCGGCTGGCGAACATGATCTGCCAGATGCCCTGTACCAGCGCGAGAATCCCGTAGGCGAACAACACGGTCAGGAACAGGCCCATGAAGATGAAAAGTCCGGGCGAGCCGGCCTGTGCCTGTTCTTCCCGGTCGATCCGCATACCGTCCGGCACAAGGCTAGGCGGAATTTCGATGTTCAGGCCGACCACCAGCAGCGCCGCCGTGAGCAAGAGGACCAGCGCCAGGATGATGGCCGCCAGAACGAGGATGACGATCCCGCTGGCGCGGAACTGCTTCGGGGTCAGGTCGTGCCTGGCCTTCAGGAGGCCGAAATCGAACCGCACCTTTGTCTCCTGCTGGACGCGAGGCAGTACACGGACTAGAACGCTGCCACCAATCCTCACGGGAAACAATCATGCGCCCATCCGGCCGATCCCCCGACCAGCTCCGCCCGATCTCGCTGGAGACCGGCTTCTCCGCCTATGCGGAAGGCTCGTGCCTGGCGCGCTTCGGCGGCACCCACGTGCTGTGCACCGCGTCGCTCGACGAAGGCGTGCCGGGCTTCCTGCGCGGCAAGGGCAGCGGGTGGGTGACAGCGGAATACGGCATGCTGCCGCGCTCGACCCATACGCGCTCATCGCGCGAGGCGGCGCGCGGCAAGCAGACCGGCCGCACCCAGGAAATCCAGCGCCTGATCGGCCGCTCGCTGCGCGCGGTCACCAACATGAAGGCGTTCGGCGAGCGCCAGATCGTCATCGACTGCGACGTGATCCAGGCCGATGGCGGCACCCGCACCGCCTCGATCACCGGCGGCTACGTGGCGCTCTATCTCTGCTTCAAGAAGATGAAGGACCAGGGCCTGATCGAGAACATCCCGCTGACCAGCCAGGTCGCCGCGGTGTCGTGCGGCCTGTACAACGGCCAGCCGGTGCTCGACCTGGACTATCTGGAAGATTCCAAGGCCCAGGCCGACGCCAACTTCGTGCTGACCGGCGCGGGCGGCATCGTCGAGATCCAGGGCACCGCCGAGGACGAACCGTTCTCCGAGGCCGAGTTCCTCCACCTGCTGTCGCTCGCCAAGGCGGGCATCGCCGATCTGGCCCGCTTCCAGCGCCAGGCGCTCGGAATCGAGTGATGGCGCGGCGCTTTCCCGGCGGCCGGCTGGTGGTGGCCACCCACAATCCGGGCAAGGTGCGCGAGATAGGCGATTTGCTGCGTCCCTACGATGTGGACGCGGTCTCGGCGGGCGAACTGGGCCTGCCGGAGCCGGAAGAAACCGGCGCCACCTTCCGCGCCAACGCCGAGCTGAAGGCACTGGCCGCCGCGACGGCCTCGGGCCTGCCGGCGCTGGCCGACGATTCCGGCCTGTCGGTGGCGGATTTGGGCGGCGATCCGGGCATCTACTCGGCGCGCTGGGCCGGGCCGGACAAGGACTTTTCCGTCGCCATGCAGAAGGTCCGCGACCTGCTGCGGGCCGACGGCAAGGACGGCAGCCGGGCGCATTTCACCTGCGCCCTGACGCTGGCCTGGCCCGACGGCCATGTGGAGACGTTCGAGGGCCAGGTCCGCGGCGACCTGGTCTGGCCGCCGCGCGGCGTGCACGGCTTCGGCTACGACCCCATGTTCCGCGCCGACGGTCACCACATCACCTTCGGCGAGATGGACCCTGACGCCAAGCACGCCATCAGCCACCGCGCCGTGGCGTTCCGGCAGCTGATCGATGCCTGCTTCTGAACCCGGCCCCAATCCTGGCTTCGCAGTCTATGTCCACTGGCCGTTCTGCCTGTCGAAATGCCCGTATTGCGACTTCAACAGCCATGTGCGGGAAAGCGTAGACCAGGACCGCTGGCGCGCCGGCCTGCTGCGCGAGATCGATCACTACGCCGCGCTGACGCCGGGCCGGACGGTCACCAGCGTGTTCTTCGGCGGCGGCACCCCGTCGCTGATGGCGCCGGAGACCACGGCGGCGGTGATCGGCCGCATCGGCGAACGCTGGGGCTATGCGGACAGCCCGGAGATCACGCTCGAGGCCAATCCGACCAGCGTCGAGGCCGGCCGCTTCACCGCCTATGAGAAGGCCGGCGTCAACCGGGTCTCGCTGGGCGTGCAGGCGCTGAACGACGCCGACCTGAAGGCGCTGGGGCGCGGCCACAGCGTCGGCCAGGCGCTGGATGCCGTCGCGCTCGCCCGCGACACCTTCCCGCGTTACAGCTTCGATCTGATCTACGCTCGGCCCGGCCAGATGGTGCCGCTGTGGCAGGCCGAGCTGGCGCGCGGCCTGGAGCTGGCGGGCGATCATCTGTCGCTCTACCAGCTCACCATCGAGGAGGGCACCGCCTTCCACGCCGCGTTCCGCGACGGACGGCTGGTGCTGCCCGACGAGGATACGTCCGCCGAGCTCTACGAGCTGACCCAGGCCATGACCGGCGCGGCCGGGATGCCCGCCTACGAGATCTCCAACCACGCCGCGCCGGGCGGGCAAAGCCGCCACAACATGACCTACTGGCGCTACGGCGAATATGCCGGCATCGGCCCCGGCGCCCATGGCCGGCTGCACCTGGACGGCGTGACGGCGACCGCCCAGCGCCGCAAGCCCGAAACCTGGCTCGACCTGGTCGAGGCGCAGGGCCACGGCACCGAGGTGATGCACAGGGTGCCGCCTGCCGAAAGCGCCGAGGAGATGCTGATGATGGGCCTGCGCACGACCGAAGGCGTCGACCTGGCGCGGCTGGCGGCGGTTTCCGGCGGGACGCTGGATGATGTGGTTGATCGCGAGCGGCTGGCCGATCTGCTGGGCCAGGGGATGCTCGTGCGCACGCCCGATGCGCTCAAGGCTACGACCCAAGCCTGGCCGGTTCTCAACGAAGTGATCCGGCGGTTGTTGGGGTAGCGGATTTTCCCCCAAATATTGTCATCCCGGCGAAAGCCGGGACCCAGCGATGCAAGGCTCAAATATCACCGTGTCCCTGAGCTTGTCGAAGGGCCATGCATCGGCGCTCGTGCAAAGCCCTTCGACAAGCTCAGGGATACGGATAGAATTTTACCTGCATCAGGACTGGGTCCCGGCTTTCGCCGGGATGACATTCATTTTGTATTTGGTTTCCCCCTACGGCCGCGCCACCGGCGCGCCGAATTCCTGCGGCGCCGGGTCGACCGCGTTCATGCCCGCCGGGGTGATCTGGATCACGGCGAGGCCGCGCTCGGCGACGCCGTCGCGGCCGAAGCGGAACGCACCGTCGATGCCGGCGAAGCCCTTCGCGTCGGTCAGCGCCGAGGTGGTGAACGGCCGGTCGGGATGCATCTTCTTCAGCGCCGCGACCAGCGCCACCGCGTCATAGGCGATGCTCGACACCCGAGGCGCGGTGCCGCCATAGGCCTTGCCGTAATGGGACGAGAAGGCTATCCCGGTCTCCGGCGACGGCCCCGCATAGAGCGCGCCCGCCAGCGCCGGCTCGTTCTTCAGGCTGGCGTCGTCCCACAGGCCGGTGCCGAGGAACTTCACCTTTTCCGGCTCGATGTCGTAATAGGGCAGCATGGGCGCCAGCGTCTTCAATAGCCCGCCGCCGGCCGCGATCAGCAGCGCGTCGAACTGGTACTCGAACACCGGCTGCTGCACATAGGGCGGCGCGCCCGGAACCTGCGGCGGCACCGGCTCGGTCGAGGCCACCTGGGTCTTGCGCGCGGCGAGACGTTGCACCGGCGGCGCCAGCGCCTCCTCGGTCTCCTGGAACGGCTCGATGGCGACGATGGTGCCGCCATGTTTCGACGCGGCGTTGCGCAGCGCTTCGGTGACCATCGTCCCGTAAGCGGAGTCCGGCACCAGCGCGGCCAGCCGCTTGTAGCCCTGGTCGATGGCGTATTCGACGATCCGCTCCACCTGCTGCTGCGGCGTGAAGCCCAGGATGTAGACGCCGCCGCCGGCCACGGTGCGGTCGGTGGAAAAGCCGACCAGCGGGATGCGGTACTGCTTGGCCACCGGCCCGGCGGCGCGGATGGCGTCGGCGAAGATCGGACCCAGCAGGATCTGGGCGCCGCTGTCGATGGCGTCCTGGGCCGCGCCGGCCGCGCCCCTGGGGCCTTCGGTGTCGCGCGGCAGCAGCACGATGGTGGGGTCCTGCACGTCGAACAGCGCCAGTTGGGCCGCGTCGAGCATGGATTGGCCCAGCGCCTGGTTGCGGCCCGACAGCGGCAGCAGCAGGCCGACCTTGGTGAACCCTTTCTCGAAGTACTTGTCCGGCCGCTGGGGCAGCGTCGGCAGTTCCTCCTCCGGCGGCGGCAGGGCGGCGACGATCTGCGGCGGCGGCGGCGGCGCGGCCACCGGTTCCCGGACGCCGCCGCAGGCGGCCAACGCCAGCATGGACGCCACCAGCAAAAGCGGGCAAAGATGGTTTCGGATCAGGCGGAAGAACGTCATGCAGGCGGGCCTTTAAGAGGCGAATTTGGTCGGAGAGGCCTGATCGGGCTGAGCAGGAACATCCCATGACTATGGAAGCCCCGGACGGCCAAGTCAATTTGGCGCCCGGCCTCTATCTGGTCGCCACGCCCATCGGCAATTTGCGCGACGTCACGCTGCGGGCGCTCGACGTGCTGCGGTCGGCCCATGTGGTCGCCTGCGAGGACACCCGGATCACCAGGCGCCTGCTCGACCGCTATGCCATCACCACGCCGCTCAGCCGCTATGACGACCACAGCAGCGAGGCCGACCGCCAGCGGCTGATCGACCGCATGAAGGCGGGCGAGGCGGTGGCGCTGGCCAGCGATGCCGGCACGCCGCTGGTGTCCGATCCGGGCTTCAAGCTGGTCCGCGCGGCCATCGCCGAGGGTGTGGACGTGGTGCCGATCCCGGGGCCGTCCTCGGTGCTGGCGGCGCTGTGCCTGGCCGGCCTGCCGACCGACCGGTTCAGCTTCGGCGGCTTCCTGCCGGAAAAGCAGGTGGCGCGCCAGAACGCGCTCAACGAGGCGCTGCGCCTGCCCGGCACCGTCGTTGTGTTCGAATCCGCCCGCCGGCTGCCCGCCTCGCTCGCCGACCTGGCGGCCATCGCGCCCGGCCGGCCGGTGGTCGTCGCCCGCGAGCTGACCAAGCATTTCGAGGAAGCCGTGCGCGGCACCGCCGCCGAGCTGGCGGCGCGCTACCACAGGGACGGCCCGCCGCGCGGCGAGGTGGTGCTGGTGATCGGCCCGCCCGACGAGGCCGATCCCGACGCCGCCGACCTGGACGCCGCATTGCGCAGCGCCCTGCGCGACCTGTCGGTGAAGGAGGCGGCCAGCGCCGTCGCCTTCATGCTGAAGCTGCCGCGGCGGCAGGTCTATGCCCGCGCCGTCGCGCTGTCGCAAGGACAGGACGGCGAATGAGGACGACGGCGCAGCGCCGCCGCGCGTTCCGCTCGGGCCGCACCGCCGAGACGCTGTGCTGCTGGCTGCTGCGGCTGAAGGGCTACCGCATCCTGGCGCGCAACTGGAAGACGCCCGTGGGCGAGGCCGACATCGTCGCCCGGCGCGGTAAATTATTGGTGTTCGTCGAGGTCAAGGCCCGCGCCAGCCACGGCGCCGGTATCGAGGCGGTTTCCTCCAGGCAGCAGCGCCGCGTGCGGCGCGCGGCCGAGGTATATGTTTCCGCCCATCCGGCGCTGGCGGTGCTCGACATGCGCTTCGACGTCATGACGATTGCGCCCCGAAGCTGGCCGACCCATAGTCCGGGCGCCTGGGGATACGAATAACAGGGAGCCCACCGGGACATTCATGTCCCGGATCGACAAGGAGAACCGCATGAGCCTTGCCGTCGCCATCCAGATGGACCCCATCGCCGGCATCAACATCAACGGCGACAGCACCTTCGCGCTGGCGCTCGAGGCCCAGCGCCGCGGCCACGGCCTGTACTATTACCTGCCCCGGGACCTGACCTTCGCCCATGGCCGCGTCGTCGCCTTCGTCCATCCGCTGCAGGTGCGCCGCGAGCACGGCAACCATTTCAGCCTGGGCGAGGGCCAGACCATCGACCTCGCCACCTTCGACGTGGTGCTGCTGCGCCAGGACCCGCCCTTCGACATGGGCTACATCACCACCACCCATTTGCTCGAGCACGTCCACCCCAAGACGCTGGTGGTGAACGACCCGCACCATGTGCGCAACGCGCCGGAAAAGCTGTTCGTCACCCGCTTCCCCGACCTGATGCCGCCGACCCTGATCAGCGCCGCCAAGCGCGACATCGAGGAGTTCCGCAAGGAACACCAGGACATCATCATGAAGCCGCTGTTCGGCAATGGCGGCGCCGGCGTGTTCCGGGTCAAGCCCGAGGACGAGAACTTCAACGCCCTGTTCGAGATGTTCACCCAGTTCTACCGCGAGCCCATCGTGGTGCAGCGCTACGTGCCCGAGGTCCGCCAGGGCGACAAGCGCATCATCATCGTCGACGGCCGCGCCGTGGGCGCCATCAACCGCGTCCCGGCGCAGGGCGAAAGCCGCTCCAACATGCATGTGGGCGGCCGGCCGGAAAAATCCAAGCTGACCCGGCGCGAGAAGGAAATCTGCGAGGCCATCGGCCCGGCGCTGGCCGAGCGCGGCCTGATCTTCGTCGGCATCGACGTGATCGGCGACTACCTGACCGAGATCAACGTCACCTCGCCCACCGGCATCCAGGAAATCGACCGGTTTGATAACGCGAATATCGCGGGGCTGGTCTGGGATGCGATCGAGGCGCGGCGGGTGCGGATGTAAGCCGGCGCGCTTTGGATCAATCAATTTTGCTTGATGCATCAAACATGGTTGATGTATAAGAAGGCTTATGAGCACCCGACAGCTTCGTTCCGACATCGCCCCGCCCGAGTTCCTGCAGCTCGCCGGGCATCCTGTGCGCTGGCGCCTGCTGGGGGAGCTGGCCCGGAGCGACAGCACGGTGCACGAGCTGACCGGACTGGTCGGCGAGCCGCAGAATCTGGTCTCATACCATTTGGGCAAGCTGCGGGACGCGCGGCTTGTGTTTGCTCGGCGCAGCGCGGCCGATCGCCGCGACACCTACTACGGTCTCGATCTGGCGCATGTCGGCGGCCTGTTGTCGGCTGCCGGCGCGGCGCTCCACCCCGGCCTTCGTCTCGCGCCTCCCTCGCGCGACCATCTCTTGACAGCGCCGGCGAGGGTGCTGTTCCTGTGCACCGGTAACAGCGCGCGGTCGCAGATGGCCGAGGCGCTGGCCAAGGCCCGGTCGGGCGGCGCCGTCGAGGCGTACAGCGCCGGCAGCCACCCCAAGCCCCTGCACCCCAACGCGGTGCGGGTGATGCGGGACGAGTATGGCCTCGACCTCACGGGCTACACGTCAAGGCACCTCGACGTTTTCGCCGGCCAGCGTTTCGACCGGGTGATCAGCCTGTGCGACCGGGTGCGCGAGGTATGCCCCGGGTTTCCCGGCCACCCCGAAACCATCCACTGGAGCATCGCCAATCCCGCGAGCGGTGAGGCCGACGACGTCACCTGGCCGCTGTTCCGGCAAACCGCCGCCGAACTGGCGACCCGCATCGATTTCCTGCTCGCCGCGCTGGCCGACGGGACGCCCGTTCCCCGATAGAAGGAGGAAGCCATGACCGACCCCCGTGACATGGTCAGTATCCGCTACATGGTCGACGATGTCGGCGAGGCGCTGGCCTTCTACACCGGCACCCTCGGCTTCGAGGTGCTGACGAAGTTCCTTCCCGCGTTCGCCGACGTCACGCGCGGAAACCTCCGGCTGCTGCTCAGCGGGCCGGTCAGCTCGGCGGGCCGGCCCATGCCCGACGGTGCCGTTCCGGGACCTGGCGGCTGGAACCGCATCCACCTCATCGTCGGCGACATCCACGCCGAAGTCGCCCGCCTGCGCAAGGCCGGCGCGCGCTTTCGCAACGACGTCCTCGAAGGACCCGGCGGCAGGCAGATCCTGCTGCTCGATCCCTCCGGCAACGTCGTCGAGCTGTTCCAGCCCGCCGGCTTCGGCGCGGCACCAGCACCGAGCGAAGGGAAAGGGAGATGACGACGGACAAGCTGGACGAAGCTCTCCACCTGGACCATCCAGCGGAGTCGGACGAGCCGGACCGTAGCCTGCGGCAATGGTGGACCGTCATCACGATGGTGGTGGTGGCGGCCATCTTCATCGAGGCGGCCTTCGCCGGCGCCATGTTGTCGGGTGCCGAGTGGGCACGCGCGGCGCATTCGGCGAATGCTTCCATACTGCTTGCTTCGACCATCACGGCGGGCCTCGTCTCCGTCATCACGCTCCGCCGTATCCCGCATGGGCTGAAACTTGGCTTGACCCTGTTGGCGTTGGCGGCGGTGCTCTTTGCCCAGACCGCAATAGGCAAGTCCTCGGCGAATGGCGCCAACCTCCTGTGGGCTCATGTGCCTCTCGGCGTCGCGTTGGTCGGCTTCGCTACGCAAGCCGTCGCCTGCGCCCGCAGATTGGGCGGGAACACCATCCAAGCGCGGCGTCGGCGCATGTAGCTACCACTGCCGCCCAGTCTGCGCTAAAAGCTCTCCTCATATTTTCACGCGGATGGACCTGGGGAGGCTGCCGTGGCTTTAGTGTCGATAAGTTCCATTGTTAGGTTGATGCCCGTACTGCTGGCGGTCGCGGCCTGCGGCGAAGCGAAGCAGGAAGCGCCGACGCCCGAGAAGCCCACTTTCCAGAGCAAGGAAGCCTGGCCCGAAGGCTCGGACGCCCGGCCGTGGACGCACCTGAATTTCCGCAACGATCCCAATGACTTCCAGTTTGCGATTGTCGGCGACCGGTCGGGCGGCAAGCGCGACGGCGTGTTCGAGGCAGTGCTGGCGAAAGTCAACGCGCTCCAGCCCGAATTCACCATGAGCATCGGCGACTACATGGAGGGCTACACCTTCGAGCCCGACGAACTGGCCGCCAGATGGACCGAGGTGGACGGCTTCATGCGGAAGCTGGAATCCCCGCTGTTCCTGGTGGTCGGCAACCACGACATTTTCGACACCGCGAGCGAGGCGCTTTGGCGCAAGCATGCCGGCCTGCCGCGCTATCACTTCGTCTACAAGGACGTGCTGTTCATCGCGCTCAACACCGAGGACGGACGGTATGCAACGCCCGAGGAGCGGGTGGAGCTGAACAAGGCGCTGGCGATCATGAAGGATGACCCCAAGGCCGTCGGCGCCTTCATGCAGTCGAATCCGCTGATCCAGCAGTACATGCACGACAACGACGCGGGCCGGATCGGCGACGAGCAGACCCAATGGGTGCTGGGGCTGCTGGACAAATACAAGGACGTGCGCTGGACCTTCTTCTTCATGCACCGGCCGGTGTGGCGCGAGACCATCCCCAATCTCGGGAGGATCGAAGTGGCTCTGGGCACGCGCGGCTATACCATGATCGGCGGCCATACCCACCATTACGCCATCGAGACGCGCAACGGACGCGACTATATCGAGGTCGGTACCGCGGGCGGCGGCTGGTCGCCGGACGGCAAGCGGGGCGAGATGGACGCGGTTGTCTGGGTGACCATGCGGGATGATGGCCCCGTCATCACCAACCTAGTCGCCACAGGCATCCTGCCCAAGGACAAGGTGCCGGAGCGTGTAACCGGTGCCGAACTGTGCGGCGAGGCATACAGCCTGCCGTGCCGTTATCAGCGAACAGAATGATGTGGATCATGATCTCCGGCCCGTACAGCAGCGGCGCGGTAGATGAACACCAGCGAGCCGCAAATCTGCGCGCCATGAACGAGGCGGCCCTCACGCTGTTCCGGATGGGACACGTCCCTATCATCGGCGTGAACATGGCGCTGCCGGTGATCGAGGCGGGCGGCGGCTATGACGAGGTCATGATGCCGCTGTCGCTCGCCTTGGCCGAGCGCTGCGATGCTTGCCTGAGGATTGGCGGACAGTCTGCGGGCGCCGACGAGGAGGCGGAGCGCTTCATTGCCCGTGGTTTGCCCGCTTATACACAGCTTGAGGAGGTTCCAGCGTCTTGAGACCAACCCTCTAACAGGCTGCTGAAAAAGTGTCTCGCCTTGGGGATGCGGAGATGATTCCCTATCCGGGTACGGATAGGGAGTTTCCGGGATGCGGGGCGAGGATTT
>LNFM01000807.1_pt1 | contig 74513 bp, 64 predicted proteins | sample 596031 | NCBI WGS metagenome assembly LNFM01 (sample SAMN04254537, study PRJNA301005) | activated carbon metagenome | isolation source: dual media filters at the Ann Arbor, Michigan drinking water treatment plant | place: USA: Ann Arbor
CGGACCTCGCAGAATACCCGGATCGCCAGATCACGTTCATCGTCCCGTTCGCCGCTGGCGGACCTACGGACGTCATCGCTCGTATTGTCGGCGAGCACATGTCGCGCTCGATGGGTAAGCCGGTCATCGTCGAGAACGTGGCCGGTGCCGGTGGCACGACGGGTATCACGCGTGCCGCTAACGCTTCGCCCGACGGCTATACCATAATGATGGGCCATATGGGCACGCACGGGGCTGCTCCCGCCCTATATCCCAACATCAAGTACGATCCCACCAAGGACTTCACGCCGATCGGCCTCGCAGCCGGAACACCCATTCTGGTCGTGACGAAGAAGGCGTTTCCAGCCAAGGACTTGAAGAGTTTCGTCGCACATCTGAAGGCCAATGACGGTAAGGTCACCGAGGCCCACGCCGGCGTCGGTTCGGTTTCCCACACCACCTGCACGCTGCTGCATTCTGTGATTGGCGCCAAGGGCGCTCGCGTCACCTATCGCGGTACCGGTCCGGCTCTGAACGATCTCGTCGCCGGCCAAGTCGACTACGGTTGCGATCAGATCGTCAATCTCGTTCCCCAGATCGTCGCCGGCAACATCAACGCCCTGGCCATTGCCACGGTAGCCCGTTCGCCCGCTCTTCCGAATGTGCCGACGACCAGGGAAGCCGGACTGCCCGAGTTCGAGGTTTCGGCCTGGAATGCGATGTTCGGCCCCAAGAATCTTCCGAAGGATGTGACCGACAAGCTTGTCGGTGCGCTCGACAAGGCGCTCGACGACGAAGGCACGCGAAAGCGGCTTCTCGATCTCGGCAGCGTCCTGCCTGATAAGAATGGCCGCACGCCGGCCGCTCTCCAGAAGCTCGTCGAGTCCGAGGTCAAGCGCTGGGGCCCCGTTCTCAAGGCTGCGATGGCCACCGAGAAGGCGATCGAAGCTAAGTAGGTTGTCGCAACGTCAGATGATAAGCCCGCCGGAGAGTCCTCTCCGGCGGGCTTTATCATGTCGATCGTCGAGCGAGCAGTCGTTCAATCGCGCTGCACGCAGAGCGCAACGCCCATACCGCCGCCGATGCACAGCGTGGCGAGGCCCTTCTTCGCATCGCGGCGCTGCATTTCATAGAGCAGCGTCGTCAGGACGCGCGCACCCGAAGCGCCGATCGGATGACCGATTGCGATGGCGCCACCGTTGACGTTGACCTTGGAAGTGTCCCAGCCGAGACCCTTGTTGACGGCGCAGGCTTGTGCCGCGAACGCTTCGTTGGCCTCGATCAAATCGAGATCCTTCACGGTCCAGCCGGCCTTCTCTAGCGCCTTCTTGGACGCGGGGATCGGTCCGGTGCCCATCAATGCAGGATCGACGCCTGCGTGTGCCCACGACACGATACGTGCGAGCGGCTTGATGCCCCGCTTGGCGGCTTCTGCTGCCGTCATCAGCACCACGGCGGCGGCGCCGTCGTTGATGCCCGAAGCGTTGGCGGCGGTCACTGTGCCTTCCTTCGGATCGAAAGCGGGGCGTAACTTGGCGATGCCCTCGAGCGTCACGCCCTTTTTGATGTACTCGTCCTCGCTCACCACGACGTCACCCTTGCGGGTCTTGATCGTGACAGGCACGATCTCGTCCTTGAACCGTCCGGCTTTCTGCGCTGCCTCGGCCTTGTTCTGCGAGGCGACGGCGAACTTGTCCTGCTCTTCGCGCGTGATCTGGAATTCCTTTGCCACGTTCTCCGCGGTCGTGCCCATGTGATAGCCGTGGAAGGCGTCCATCAGGCCGTCACGCAGCATCGTGTCGAGGAACTTGACGTCACCCATCTTGGTGCCTTCGCGCATGTGGGCGCAGTGCTGGGCGAGGCTCATGCTTTCCTGTCCCCCGGCGACGACGATCGTCGAAGATCCGTCGAGGATCTGTTGCGCACCCAGTGCAACGGAGCGCAGTCCCGAACCGCACAGCTGATTGATGCCCCATGCCGGAGCTTCGACCGGGATGCCGGCAGCGATCGAAGCCTGGCGCGCAGGGTTCTGGCCAGCACCAGCCGTCAGGATCTGGCCGAGGACGACCTCCGAAACGTCGGCCGCCGAAATTTTGGCCCGCTCGAGTGCCGCCTGGATCGCGACCTTGCCGAGCTCGTGAGCGGGTACCGTAGACAGTGCTCCATTGAACGATCCGACCGGAGTTCGCGCGGCGCTGGCGATTACGATCGTCATGTCATCTTTGCTCATCGAGGCTTCTCCAGGTGAGAGTGCGGCTGCCTTGGCAGAACGCACTGGGGGGACGAGTTCACGTGTTCGACCCGGCCAGGTAACGTCGAGGGAGCGCCCGCCGCACGGAGCCCCCGATGCCCAAATCTATTGGACCAGATCGGCTGGAAGCGTGCTGGTGCGCACAGGATCGAGGCAGGTGGCCGAGCTTGTGACCGAAACGATAGCAGCCGTGTTGCAGTGCGACAATCAGCCTTTGTGGGGGGCAGGCAATCAGCCGGCGCCCCATAGCAATTGGCGAACCAGACCCCAATCGCACACTAAGCGCTGGCTCGCCTAGTATTGCTCATGTTATCATTCCGCAGCGCAGCAATGTTCCCGAGCGTTTTCTGTAAGCCCATCGAGGCGGAGCCGTCATGCTGAACAAGGTCGAGCAGGCTCGAGAAAAGCGCGAGTCGGTCGTGATCAAGAAGTATGCGAACCGGCGGCTTTATAACACCGAAACGAGTACCTACGTCACGCTCGAGGATTTGGCCGCTATGGTCCGGTCGGATCGCGACTTCGTCGTGTTCGACGCAAAAAGTGGCGACGACCTTACTCATGCGGTGCTGACTCAGATCATCGTCGAGCAGGAAGGGCGCTCCGGTGGCCAGACCCTCCTCCCGATACCATTCCTTCGCCAGCTCATCCGATTCTATGATGACGCAATGGGTAAGATGGTGCCGAGCTACCTTCAGTTCAGCCTGGAAAACCTCGCGAACGAACAGGAACGGCTGCGCGAGCAGTTCGCGCCGATGTTCCAGCAGAACCCGTTCGGAGCTGCCGCGTTCGATGTTGTACAGCAGCAAACGCGCAAGAACGTAGCTATGTTCGAGCAGGCCCTGACCATGTGGGCGCCTTTCCTCGCCAATGGCACTTTCCCTGGCGGGGCCGGAATGCCAGGAATGATGCCAGGAATGATGCCAGGAATGATGCCAGGGATGATGCCGGGAATGCCTGGGATGCCCGGCACGGGGCCGTCGACCGGAACCCCTGCCTCGACCGAAACATCTTCAGAAAAACCAGCGTCGGAAGGCTCAACTTCAGCTTCAGCTGATGTCGAACTGGCAGATCTGCGGGCGGAATTCGCACGGATGCAGGCCAAGATCGAAAAGCTGACCAAAGACAGGAAATGACTGGAAACTATCCGGTCGGTAGGCGACGCCCGTCCTCCGCACTCCAGCCAGACTGTTGCTAGACTTGCACGCGGCTGAAGTGTGTCCATTGACGATTGAGGCGCGTCACCCGATTGGATGCGCGCCGCAATTGAGAACTATATCGTTTGATCAGTGCCGGGGAGCGGACGAGCTGCGGCGCTTCAGCCGGTAACATGATGCCGGCGGCGCATTTCTCAGCGTCCGGCCCGCATGCGTTGCAACCAAGTCCAGCGCTTTCAAGACTTCGCGAGGGAATGGGGCGGTGAAACCGTAGGTCACCTGGTAGAGTGCAGCATCGGGGTGCATCACTTCGAACACGGCTTTCAGGATCGCCTTGGCCTCGGACGGCTGCAGCAGCAGGAACGGCACACCGCTAACAACAGCGCCGACCTTGCGGCCATCGAACAGATCCTGCTTGGAGATGTCCGCGGCGTTCATGCAGTGCACATGAGCGCCGGGGAAATCCCGCTGAAGCAGGGTGCAAAATTCGCTGTTGGTCTCGACCATCGTCAGGTCTTGCGGCTTGATACCGCGAGCGAGTATGGCGCGCGTGAACGAGCCCGTACCGGGCCCCAGTTCCAGAACCGGCCCGAGGTTCGGTGCAATTTCGCGAGTCATGATATTGGCCAGCGGCGAACCGGATGGCAGTAGCGCACCGACTTCCTTGGGATTTCGCAAGTACTGGACCAGGAACGAAAGTCGTTCTTTGACGAGATCGACCCGGTTGGCCACCTGCTGGTGCTGCATTACCATTCCCCAAACTCCTTACGTATCAACCGTTTAGAGCCCACCTGCCCACACCGAATCCAAGCGCGCTGCAGTACCAATCCCATACACCATGTTTGGTTGCAACGCAGCCGAACGTACTGGTTCATAAGTCTGACATACTACCGAAAATCCTGTGACGATAAATCTTATCCACAGGTCAGCGAGCAGCGTGCAGAGGCCCCGCGACATCACACCGCGCAGGGGCTCGCTCCGCAGTTACTCCCCAGGAGGACCAGACAAGGTGGGACTCAATTCTTCCTCGCCGTCATCGAGCTTGTTCAGTCTAAGGAAGCGGCGGATGCCGAGCGGCATAAGCAGAAAATAGAGTACCGTACCCGCTGCGAGAGTGGCGTATGGATAAGCGTAAAGAAGCAGCGCCAGTCCGATCGATGTAACCAACAGGACGAGGGGATGTTCGCGCGCGACGCGGTCGCCGATCGATTTACCGGCATAGGTCGGTATAGTCGAAACCATCAGAAAGGCGACGGTCACCGTGTAGCCGACTACAGCCCATGACGCCCACGTCACCTGTGTGATGCCCGGCAACGCCAAATCGCCCGAAGATCGTAGTCCGTCGAGGTAGAGTGGCAGCATCGCGAGCACCGCGCCAGCAGGTGCGGGTACTCCCATGAAATAATCCTGCTCCCACGCGAACCGTTTGCGGTCGATCGCGGCGTTGAAGCGTGCCAGTCGGATTCCGCAGGCGAGCGCCAGCACGGTTACTGCCGCCCAGCCGACGCTGTCCATGTGAGACAGCCCCCAGTTGAACAGCACGAACGCGGGCGCGACGCCGAACGCAACGAAATCCGCCAAGCTGTCGAACTCGGCTCCGAATTTCGACTGGGCATGGAGAATTCGCGCGGCGCGTCCATCTATTCCGTCGAGCACGACGGAAGCGATGATCGCCCCCAGCGCCCATTCGAAATCACGCTCGATCGCCCATCGAATCGCCAGAAGCGCTGTGCAGATCGACAGCAGCGTAAAGAAGTTGGGGATCATTTCGCGCGCAGTCATCCAGCCGTCGCGAAACAGCGCGAACTGGAGGCAGCGCCTTAGGGCTGCAACGATCATATTCGGTCGCCGGCTGGTCATGACCCAATCTTTCTCGGCGCACGGGGCGAAATTCGCAAGACTTACTTTTATGCGATCTTCGTGGCGGTGGGAATGTCGTTTCTTGAATCTTACCACTCAGCCGCGGCGGTAGTGTACCTTAGGACTGACCGAACCATCGCTCGAGCCGAGGTCGGCCAGTACGGTCTCGCCCCCGATGGCGATCTGTCCAAGCGCCACCTGCCCATGTTTTCCCGGCGGAAGATAGACATCGACGCGGCTGCCGAACCGGATGAGGCCGATCCGTTGCCCCGCCGACAGCGTGTCACCCACGGCGACGAACGGCACGATCCGCCGCGCGATCAGTCCTGCGATCTGCACGACGGCGATTTCGGTGCCATCTCTCGTTTTGATGATGGTCGTCTGGCGTTCGTTCACTTCGCTCGCATCGGCCTTCGCCGCGTTCACGAACATGCCCGGCACGTGGCCGGAGCGAACGATCGAGCCTGAGACCGGTGAGCGGTTGATGTGCACGTCGAGCACCGACAGGAAGATCGAGATCCGCTCCCGCTCTTCCGGGCCAAGACCCAACTCCATCGGAGGGCGGACACTTTTGACCGCAGCGATCAAACCGTCGCCGGGCGCTACCACGAGACCTTCGCGGATGGGCGTCACGCGCGGTGGATCACGAAAGAAGTATGCGATCGCTGCAGCCAGTACCACGCTCCACCACCACAGCGGCGACCACACCCAGGACAGCAGGAAACCAGCTGCCAGCGTGATTCCGACGAACTTCCAGCCCTCTTGGTGAACGGGAACGAGAAAGCTCGACATCAGGTTGTCGATCTGCTCGGGCGCCTGGCCCGGGTTCTGCTGATCGCGTCCCGACGGGCGATCCCCGGACTGATGATCCATCACGACCTCATGAAAGACACTTGAATTGTGGCTGGTGCAGCGGTTCCGGTAGAGACCGGACGGCGCCGACCGACATCTTGGACACGACACCTATGCGTTACCTGCCTGCTGACGCAAGCCCCGTGGACTGATAGGAAAATCGCCGTGTCGGCTTTCGGAGAGGTTTCGAGGGTCCGGCGACGGGATTTTCGAGCCCTCTACGGCTGGAATCCTCGGAGCGCAGAGCACACACTCCCAAGGCAATCGAACCCTGGAGCCAGAAATGACGGCAAAGGCTGGCGGCAGCGCGGATCAGGCGTTTCATACTCCGCTCGTTTCTCGCTCCGAGGCGATGCTCATGCTGGGCGGCGCCGCCCTCATGCTCTCGATCGCCATGGGCCTGCGCCAGAGCTTCGGTCTATTTCAGACGCCGGTAGTCAAGGAGTTGGGAATTGCCACGGCGGACTTCGCGCTCGCAATTGCGGTCCAGAACCTTATTTGGGGCCTTTGCGGGCCGTTTGCCGGCGCGCTCGTCGACCGCTACGGAACGCGCTGGGTCAGCCTTGGCGGCGTCGGCCTTTTGATTGCGGGCCTCGGCGTCATGTGGCAGGCGAACGGTTCCCTCATGCTGCTGATGGGCGCGGGCATCATGATCGGCATGTCGCAGTCGGCGACGACGGTCGGTGTCGCCGGCAAGATCGCAGCCCAGGTTGTCGTCCCTCACCGCCGCAGCCTTGCGTTCGGCATTGTGTCGGCCGCAGGGTCTCTCGGAACGTTTTTCATCGCCCCGTTGGGCCAGATCGTGATCGGTGAGTTCGGCTGGCGGGCTGGTGTCCTGGCATTCATCGTCCTCGCGGCCGTGATGCTTCCTGTGGTCTGGGTGGGCAGCCGCGTCGATAAGCTGAGAGGGATGGCGACTTCGTCCGGTAGTGCTTCAGCGAACCAGTCGATGTCTGACGCGCTGGGCGAAGCGATGGGTCATAAGGGCTACATCGTGATGAGCCTCGCCTACTTCGTGTGCGGCCTGCAGTTGGCGTTCCTGACGACGCATCTGCCGAGCTACCTGGAGCTGTGCGGCCAGAGCCCCATGCTGGGAGCACAGGCGCTGGCGACAATCGGCCTCTTCAACGTGCTGGGCTCCTGGCTGTTCGGCTGGCTTGGTGATCTCTATCGCAAGCGCACGCTGCTGGGGTTGATCTATCTTGCCCGCGCAGTCGCGGTGACGATCTATTTCATCACGCCGGTCACGCCGCTATCGACGCTGGTGTTCGCCGCCGTAATGGGCACGCTGTGGCTTTCTGTGATTCCGCTGGTCAACGGTCTCGTGCTCGACATTTTCGGCGTCAAATACCTGACGACGCTGATGGGTATCGCGTTCCTGAGCCATCAGGTCGGCTCTTTCCTCGGCGCATGGGGCGGCGCGTTCGTGTACGACCATCTAGGGTCGTATGATCGAGCCGTGCAGTTCACGGTGCTGATCGGTTTCATCGCCGGTTTCGTGCAACTCCTCATGTACGACAAACCGACCGAGCGCATGATCCAGGCCAAGCTGCAACCGGCGGAATAGACGGGGTGTCAGGCCCTCCGGGTTTGACGCCGTGCACGACCTCTCCCGTCCTACAATGGCAGCGCCCACGGCCTCGCTACAGCATCGCGCTTCTGAAACGCCGCGATCCTGTCGGCGAAACTCAGCGTCATTTGGACGTCGTCCCAGCCGTTGATCAGCCGCAGCTTGGCGGCGGGATCGATCTCGAACGGGATCGGCACTTGACCGCCGGTGATGCGCTGCGCTTCGAGATCGACTGTGAGATCAAGCATTCCCGCCTCGAGTTCGGCGAGCAGGAAATCCGCATCGGGCTCGCTCACCCGCGCATTGAGCAGGCCGTTGCTCAGCGAGTTGCCGCCGAAGATCTCGCCGAACGACGGCGCGATCACGCATCGGACGCCGAAATCCATCAGCGCATAGACCGCCGCCTCGCGTGAAGATCCGCAGCCGAAATTCCGCTTTGCCACGATGATCTTCGCTCCCGCCCGATCGGGCTTGTCGAGCGGAAACGCACCCGTCGGTTTGCCGTCCGAGCTTCGTCTTCTATCGTGGAACAGAAAACCGCCGTAGCCTGCGCTGCGCGGCGTGGACATGAACCGCGCGGGCACGATCTGGTCTGTGTCGATATTGGCGAACGGCAGCGGGCAGGCGACGGCTGAAAGTGTCTTGAAGGGCTCCATCGTCACATCCTCCCCTCGAGCATCGGCCGCACGTCGGCGATCGCTCCGGCCAGCGCGGCAGCGGCTACCATCGCCGGTGACATCAGATGCGTGCGCGCGCCTTCGCCCTGCCGACCCTTGAAGTTGCGATTGGTCGTCGATGCGCAGCGTTCCCCGCTCGCCACGAGATCGCCGTTCATGCCGACGCACATCGAGCAGCCCGAGGCTGCCCACTCCAGCCCCGCAGCCGTGAAGATCCGGTCGAGTCCTTCCTGCTCGGCTTGCACTTTGATCTGCGATGAGCCCGGCGATACCAGCCCCGGCACTTTGGCTTTGCGGCCCGAGAGCACGGCAGCAGCCGCGCGAAGATCCTCGATCCGGCTGTTGGTACACGAGCCGATGAACACGCGATCGATCGGAATGCTCGAGATCGCCTGCCCTGGATTCAGTCCCATATAAGCGATCGCATCTGCGATATGAGCGGCCTTTGCAGCATCCGCGATGCGAGCCGGATCGGGCACTGCCGCCGTCACTGGCAACGCATGCTCCGGGCTGGTTCCCCACGTCACGGTTGGTGCGATCTCACCGGCATCGAGCGACACGACCTTGTCGAAGTGCGCACCATTATCGCCCGCGAGCGCCAGCCATTCCGCCACCGCCCTGTCGAGCGCCGCGCCCGAAACCACCGATGGCCGGCCGCGCAGGTATGCGATCGTCGTCTCGTCCGGCGCCACCATCCCCGTCCGCGCGCCTGCTTCTATCGACATATTGCACAAGGTCAGACGTCCTTCGATCGACAGTGACCGCACAGCCGAACCTGCATACTCGACCGCGTGCCCGACAGCGCCATCCGTACCGATCTGGGCGATGATCGCGAGGATCATATCTTTTGCCGTCAGCCCTGGTCCCAGCCGGCCGTCTACCCGAATTGCCATATTTTTCGGCTTGCGCTGCCAGATCGTCTGCGTCGCCAGGACATGCGCGACTTCCGAAGCGCCGATGCCGAACGAATACGCACCGAGTGCGCCATGCGTCGCGGTATGGCTGTCGCCGCATACGATCAGCGTACCGGGCAGCGTCAGACCGCGCTCCGGTCCGACCACGTGGACGATTCCCTGGGCTGGATCGTCGAGCCCGAACAGTCGCACGCCGTGCCGCATCGTGTTCGCTTCTAGCTTTTCCACCATCCCGCGAACCGTGGCATCGGGAATGGCCGCCGTGCCGGCACGTCCCCGCGTCGGAACGTAGTGGTCGGCCACGCCGAACGTCAGATCTGGCCGCGCCACGGGCAATCCGCGCGCACCGATCTTGGCGAACGCATGATGTGAGCCCTCGTGCACGAAATGCCGGTCGACCCATAGCAGCGTGTCGCCGTGTTCCTGCGCAACGATCACATGCGCGTCCCACAGCTTGTCGAACAGTGTTCGTGGCGCTGGCATTTTCAGTCACTTCCCTTCTAGCACATCTATCGGCCCGTAGGGCCGAGGCCTCGAACGAGGCACGGCGCCAGTGCGCCGCACTAACCAAAACGTGCGCCGCACCAGGAGCTAAGGCACGATCGCAAAGAACACGAAAGCGGCGAAGATCACCAGATGGATGATGCCTTGGAGTACCGTCGTCCAGCCCGTGCCGAGGGTGATGATGCTGAGCACCAGCGTCAACACCAGCATCACCTGTTCCTTCGCGCCGAGTCCCAGGATCAGCGGTTGCGACAGCATGATCGACACGACGGCGACCGCCGGGATCGTCAGTCCGATGGTCGCGAGCGCCGATCCGAGCGCGAGGTTGAGGCTCGTCTGCAACCGGTTGGCACGCGCGGCCCGGACAGCGGCCATGCCCTCCGGCATCAGCACGAGACCCGCGATGATGATTCCGACGAACGACTTCGGCGCCTCTGCGCGTGCAATTGCCCATTCGAGCGCTGGTGTCAGGGATTTCGTGATGCCCACCACGGCGACGAGACCGGCGATAAGCCATCCCACGCTCAGCAGCATCGCTTGCTTCGATGGCGGAGCCGCATGCTTTTCTTCGTCGCCGGGCACGTCCAGGGGCAGGAAATAGTCGCGGTGGCGCACCGTCTGCACGAAAACGAACGAGATGTAGAGCACCAGCGAGACGACCGCCGAGAACACGAGCTGCGAAACGCTGAATGCAGGCCCCGCAGCACTCACCGTGACGTTCGGCAGAACCAGCGTCAGCGTCGTCAGGGCGGCGAGAACGGCGAGTGCTGCGCTCGCACCCTGCACGTGGAAGCCCTGTTCGCGGTGCCGCATGCCGCCCATCAGCAGGCACAGCCCGACGATGCCGTTGCACACGATCATCACGGCTGCGAACACCGTGTCTCGCGCCAGCCCCGCCTTCTCCGCCGGCGCACTGATCATAATCGACACGATCAGGGCCACCTCGATCACCGTCACCGCGACGGCGAGCACCAGCGTGCCGAACGGCTCGCCGACCCGATGCGCGATCACCTCGGCATGATGCACGGCTGAGAACACCACGAACGGCAAGATGAGTGCGGCGAGTGCCGCAACCGCCGTCGGCGTACCGAGCACGACCGCCAATGTCAGCGCGATCCAGCCCGCCACGGGTGCTGCCCACGTCCAGACCGGCAACTTGTCGCTTTCCGCCATCGAAATTCCCTGCCGCTGCAGCCCGCTTGACCAGGCATCCTCAATTCAGGCTCATATGGTTCGAATATTCGACACCACAACCTGACGGATCAGCAGCGCATGTCGGCGACTATGAACTTGAGCCACCGCCTGAGCCAAGCGCCGATCCTCGTCGCGCCCGGCGTCTACGACGCGCTGACCGCTGCTTTGGCGACCGAGGCTGGCGCGGAAGCGCTCTACCTGACGGGCGCCGGCATCGCCTACACACGCCTCGGCCGCCCCGACATCGGCCTCGTCTCCATGAACGAGGTCGTCGACGTCGTTTCGCTGATCCGCGATCGGGTAACGACACCGCTCATCGTCGACGCGGACACCGGCTGGGGCAACGCGCTCAACGTGGAGCGCACGGTGCGGATGCTGGAACGCGCTGGTGCAAACGCGATACAACTCGAGGACCAGAGCTTCCCCAAGCGCTGCGGCCACCTTGCCGAGAAGCGGTTGATCCCGGCATCGGAGATGGCGGGCAAGATCCGCGCAGCCGTCGACGCGCGCCGCTCGAAAGCAACTCTGATCATCGCGCGCACCGATGCCATCGCCGTCGAAGGCTTCGACGATGCGATCTCTCGCGCGAAGCTCTACGCTCGAGCCGGCGCCGACATGCTGTTCGTCGAAGCCCCGCCAGGCGACAAGCTGGCCGAGATCCCGCGCGCGCTGAAAGGCGTGCTGCCGCTGATGGCCAACATGGTCGAAGGTGGCAAGACCCCCGTGAAGAACGCCGCCGAACTCCAGGCGATGGGCTTCGCGATGGTGATCTTCCCCGGCGCGATCGTGCGCATGATTATTCCCGCCGCACGCGAGCTATATCGCGCCGTAATCGGCGAAGGCACGTCGCAGCCCGTTCGCGACCGCATGCTCGATTTTGAAACCCTGAACCAGACGCTGGGCACCGCCGACATGCTTGCCCGCGGCAAGAAGTACGAGACCTGAGAAAATGGCGGACGAGAAATTCAAGCCTGCAGAAACCGCTCTCCTGATCGTCGATCTGCAGAACGACTTCATTCACCCGAAGGGCGCCTATGCGCGCGGCGGCCAAGGTGCGCCCGCGATCGCAGTCCTCCCGGTCCGCGTCGCGCCCTTCGCAAAGGCGTTGCGTTCGGCGGGCGGCGTGATCATGGCGACGCAGTTTACGATGGTGCCCGGCCGCGGCGGTGAGCCCATCATTTCGCCCCACCTTAAACAGCTCCGTCCGTTCCTGACGAAAGGCGATTTCGCGCCGGGATCGTGGGGCCAGGATGTCGTCGACGAACTCCAGCCCATCGACGTGAAGATCGAAAAGGTCGCCTATTCGGCCTTCTACATGACGCGGCTGGAGTGGGTGCTGCGCAAGATCGGCGTGTCGCGTCTTCTCGTTTGCGGCATCGTCACCAACGGCGGTGTCGCCTCCACGGTTCGCGACGCCCATGTCCGCGATATCGATGTCACCGTGATCGAGGACTGCTGCGCCGCGTTCTCCGATTCGGTCCATCGCGCCGCCATCGAAGGCATGCGTCCCGTCGCGAACATCGCCACGCTGGCAGAGGTGATGGCGGCGCTGAAGTAGTAAGAACAGGCGCAGGGGGGAAGGTAGAGCTGAACCGCCCGCCCCATCTACGAACAAGAGCAAACCTGAGGAAACGCTCCCATGACGTTCGCATCCACGCCTGAGCTTCGCTCCGAAATCGTCATGGCTTGCAAGGTGCTGACCTATTTCAAGATCGTCGAGGGCTTCGGTCACGTCAGCGCACGTGTGCCCGGCGTCGACCGCGTCATCATTACGCCGCGCCGCGCGCTGGGCCTCGTCACCGAGGGTGACCTCGTCGAACTCGATATGAACGGCAAGCAGGTCGCGGGCGAACTCGGCCGCCCGCCGCTCGAAGCGATCATGCACGTCGCGGTCTACAAGCGCCGTCCCGAAGTGATGGGCATCGCACGCGGGCACCCCCGCCACGTTGCGGCCTATGCCTGTTCGGGCACGCCGATCAAGGTCGCGCATGGTTTCGGCGCCAATCTAGGGCCGGTGATCCGCTGCACCAGGGAACCGTTCCTCGTTGCGAATATGGATCTCGCCGAACAGGTGGCGGACGCGCTGGGCACCGACGCGGAGGCTGTGATGCTTCATTCGAATGGAATGCTGTCGGTCGGCCAGTCCGTACCGCACGCTTGCGTGCAGGCCCTCTTCATGGAGGAAACCGCCGAGCTACAGCTCGCCGCCGAAGCCGCCGAGTTCACACCGCGCTATTACACACCCGAAGGTGCAGCGCGCCGACACGGCGACGACCGAGTCCACGAGCCGATTCGCGCCTGGGAATACTATGTCGGCGTTGTCGAAGGCCGCATCCGGGTCGGCTGATGCCGGTGCGGCCGGCGCATCGACGGCTCGGTCTTCATCGCCGCCGCGCTTTAATGCCCGCCGCCGAAACTACCGATGAACACGCCGGCGCCGAACACGATGAGACCACCCACGACCACCTGGAATGCTGCGCGCAAGAACCGCGTGTCCATATAACGCGCTCTGATCCAGGCGATCAGCCAGAGCTCGATCAGGACGACCACGATCGCCAGTGTGGTCGCCGTTTTGAAATCCGTCAGAAGGTAAGGCAGCGTATGGAAAACGCCACCGAACGTGGTCATCGCACCGGTGATGATGCCGCGTATCAGCGGTCGCCCGCGCCCCGTCAGGGACCCGTCGTCCGAAAGCGCCTCGGCGAACCCCATCGACACGCCCGCGCCGATCGAAGCGGCCAAGCCGACGAGGAACGTCTCCCATGAATTGTGCGTGGCGAATGCGGCGGCGAATAGGGGCGCCAACGTAGACACCGAGCCGTCCATCAATCCCACGAGGCCCGGCTGCACGATCTGCAGCACGAACATCCGCCGCTGAACCTCGGCCTCGTCGGCCCGCGCGTCCGTGGTGAGGTGCGTTTCGCCGAGCTTCTGGGCGAGGCTTACATGCTGCGCTTCGGCCGCTGCGAGATCGCCGAGCAGTTTGCGGATGTCCGTATCGGCGGCCCGCTCGAGCGCGCGCTCGTAGAAAAGCCGCGTTTCATACTCGATCGCCTCGGCCTGCTGCCGAACCTTTTCCAGACCGAGTGGCCGGGCCATCCAGATCGGCTCGTGCGTGACGAAGCCTTTGACATCCTGCCGCCTGATCAGCGGAATGTGCTGACCGAACTTGCGCCGGAAAAGGTCGATGAGCCAACGGCGATGCTCGTTTTCCTCTTCCGCCATCTCCGTGAAAACGTTGGCGGATGCCGGGAACGACTCACGCAGACCCTCGGCGTATTCGCCGTAAATTCTGCCGTGCTCCTCTTCGAGCGAGATGGCAAGCGCGAGAATCTCACGCGGCTCCAGATCGGCGAACGATTTCACGTGAAGGTGCCTCCAACGACTCGACTGCTGTTTAGAACAGTTCCAAAACCGACTCAATGCAGCCCGTTGTGCTGCTTGCCGTCTCGACACGTGATACTGACGCCCCGCCAGTCCCGATCACCCCCCCTGAGAACATGCCGCAACCCGCTGACAGCCTTCCGATCGACGCCGTTCGCGACGATATCCTGGCCGCCCTGGCCAGCCATTCGAGCGCAGTCCTCGTGGCCCCGCCCGGCGCAGGCAAGACGACCCGCGTCCCGCTGTGGCTCGCGGGTGAACCCTGGCTGAAGGGTAAGAAAGTCCTCGTACTAGAGCCGCGCCGGTTGGCCGCGCGTGGCGCGGCCGAGCGCATGGCCCAGACGCTCGGCCAGCAGGTCGGCGAGCACGTCGGCCTACGCGCACGCCTCACCTCGATGGTCGGACCGAGAACCCGTATCGAGGTCGTGACAGAAGGCGTGTTCACCCGCATGATCCTCGATGATCCCGCGCTCGAAGGGATCGGCGCGGTGCTTTTCGACGAGTTCCACGAACGCTCCCTCGATGCTGACCTCGGCCTGGCCTTCGCGCTCGATGCGCAGCGCGGCCTGCGCGACGATCTCCGCCTGCTGGTGATGTCGGCGACTCTCGATCAGGGCCGCGTCGCAGATCTTCTCGGAGGTGGCGCCCCGCAGATCGCCTGCGAGGGCCGCAGTTTTCCCGTCGAGACACGCTATCTCGGCCGCGATCCGGCAGCGCGTGTCGAGGACCAGATGACGTCTGCGGTGTTGCGCGCCTTAGACGAGGAACAGGGCTCCGTCCTCGCCTTCCTGCCTGGGCAGGCCGAGATCCGCCGTGTCGTCGAGCGTCTGGAACCTCGCCTTGCAGCGCGCCAGGGGATAGACCTCGCGCCTCTCTTCGGCGCAATGGAGATGCAGGCGCAGGATCGAGCGGTGGCCCCTGCCCAGCCGGGTCGCCGGAAAGTCGTGCTCGCAACCTCGATCGCCGAGACCTCGCTTACGATCGAAGGTGTCCGCGTCGTGATCGACAGCGGCCTCGCCCGCGTGCCCCGCTACGAGCCGGGCTCCGGCCTCACCCGCTTGGCGACCGTTCGTGTCTCCCGGGCGGCCGCCGACCAGCGCCGTGGTCGCGCTGGACGCCTGGAGCCGGGCATCTGTTACCGGCTGTGGTCCGAACCCGAATTGCAGAGCCTGCCGGCCTTCGCCGAGCCTGAAATCCGCAGCGCCGATCTTTCTGGTCTGCTGCTCGATTGCGCGACCTGGGGCGTGACCGATCCGGCAACTCTCAGCTGGCTCGATCCGCCACCCGCCGCCGCGGTTGCAGCGGCGCGAGATGAGCTCGGTGCCGCGGGCGCGCTGGACGGTGACGGTCGGTTGACGCCGGTCGGACGCAGTGCCGCACTGTTGCCGCTTCCCCCACGCCTCGCCGTGATGTTGCTGGAGGCGGCAGCCTATGGCCAGCACGAGGATGCCGCCGATATCGCAGCCGTCCTTGTCGAGCGCGGCCTCGGCGGCAACGACGGCGATATCGACCGCCGACTCTCCGGATTTCGCGCCGATCGTGGCCGCCGCGCCCAGGATATGCGGAGGCTGGCGCGCGGTTGGGCGAAAACGGCCACCGGTAACGCGCCCCGAACCGGACCGCGCCATCCGATGTCGACGGCAGCAATTCTCGCGCTCGCTTTCCCGGACCGCATCGCGAAGGCACGCGATAACGCGGGGCAATACCTTCTCGCGAACGGCCGCGGCGCAAGGTTGAGCGAAGGTGATCCCCTCGGCCGCGCGGCGTTTCTCGTCGTCGCCGAGATGACCGGCACGGCTGCGGCGAGTCGCATCGTGCTCGCGGCCGAGTTGGTCGAAGCGGAATTGCTGGAAATCGCCGGCGGCCGCATCGCGGTCGAGGACGTGCTGTTGTTCGATGCCGAGTCCGGCCAGGTCCGAGGACGGCGAATCCGGCGTCTCGGCGCAATCACGCTCGCCGCAGATCCGCGACGGGTCGAGCCCGGAGAGGCCGCTGAGCTGGCTTTGGCTGACGGAATCGCGAAAATCGGAGTGTCGCGATTGCCGTGGACGCGCCATCTCGAGCAATTGCGCGAGCGCATCGCATTTCTTCGCTCGGCCGATCCGGATAACTGGCCCGATCTCTCAGATGAGACATTGAGGCTGACGGTTGTCGACTGGCTGCAACCATTTCTCGCAGGAAAGACGTCGCTTCCGGAAATCACCTCGGATGACCTCGGTTTCGCTCTCGGCAGGCTTATGCCGGGCAATAGCACCCAGCGGCTGGAATCGGAGGCGCCCTCTCACTTCGTGGCGCCTACGGGCAATAGATTCGCAATCGACTATTCGGCTCCTGGCGGACCCCAGGTTTCAATTCGGGTCCAGGAGCTGTTCGGCGTTACCGATCATCCCGTGATAGGGCGGCCTCGCATTCCCTTGACGTTCGAACTGCTGTCCCCAGCTCATCGGCCGATCCAGGTCACGCGTGACCTGCCGGGTTTCTGGAAGGGTTCGTGGCGCGACGTCCGCGCCGATCTTCGAGGTCGTTATCCCAAGCACGAATGGCCGGAGAAGCCCGCAGAGGCAAAGCCGACCGCACGTGCCAAGCCGCGCCAGTAGCGTAGAGGAAAGATAAGATATATAGATCAGGTGGTTGGTGCGCGTGTGCGCGTGGAAGTTTTGCTGCGCGATTAATGTTATGGTCGAGGGTGATAATTCAAAAAATATCGGATTGGATGGGATTGGATGGGGAGTGTCCGAAAAATCAATATTTACTATTGGAATAGAGTCCTTCATAATGCTCCCGCCTGTCACGAATATTAGGCATGATTGCGTGATGCCACTTCTAGGCCGGTAAGGATGTCTCGGTTGATTTTAAATGGGTCTTTTTCTTTCGTGTGGAAATGCAGAGAGAGGCTGGGGTTGGCGTCGCGAAGTCTATAGATTCTTCGTGCGTTCTGGCGGCTCCCGGGCCGCGGCCAACTTTGGGAAGCATCGGTGAAAATTGGACCGCGCGGGTTCGATTGGTCGTCAGTCTGCGCAGTGTCACGTCTTTGTGCGTCAACAGTATCGGGATTTTTAGTGCCATGAAACCGAAGACCAAGAAGAAACTCCCAACCCGGAAGGAGGAGCCGATGAAAGATATCGAGTTGACCATCTACACGATCAAGGAATTGAAGGAGTTGCGGCTCCGTGTTGACAGCGCGATCGCCACACGCGCGACCGAGGAGCGTAACGGCCTCCGAGAAAAATTTCGCGAGATGGCGGAAGAAGCGGGCTTGAGCCTTAGTGACATCGTCGGCGGCGGCCTGCGCGGCGGTAAGACGGGCAAGGTCGCCGCCAAGTTCGCCAATCCTTCGGCTCCCGAGGAAACCTGGTCAGGCCGAGGCAGGCCCCCCCGGTGGCTGGCAGCCCGGCTGAAGGATGGCGCCAAGCTGGACGACTTCCGCCTCTGAGGCCCATCGGGCCGCAACCGCCAAGTTGAGCGGCTGCGGCCGGCGTGCGCCACTTTCCAGCCGCCAAAGGCGTCGATTCCGTCGAGTCGGCGAATTCCGAAGCAATCCGGCCGCGAACATGGCCGACACGTCGGCGATTCCCTGGAATGTCTGGAATGTCATGTCGATGGGCCTTTCTCAGGTCCTGCCGCGATGCTATCACCCGGCCATGACCGACACCTCCCACATCCGTAATTTTGCGATCATCGCGCACATCGACCATGGCAAGTCGACCTTGTCCGACCGGCTCATTCAGCTGTGCGGCAACGTCACCGACCGCGAGATGAAAGCGCAGATCCTCGATTCGATGGACATCGAGCGCGAGCGCGGCATTACCATCAAGGCCCAGACGGTCCGCCTCGACTACAAGGCGAAGAATGGCGAAATTTATCAGCTGAATCTGATGGATACGCCTGGTCACGTCGATTTTGCCTATGAAGTATCGCGCAGCCTCGCCGCCTGCGAAGGCGCGATCCTCGTGGTCGATGCGAGCCAGGGCGTCGAAGCCCAGACACTCGCCAACGTCTACAAGGCGCTCGACAACGACCTCACGATCCTGCCCGTCCTCAACAAGATCGACCTGCCGGCCGCTGACGCAGACCGAGTCAAGGCCCAGATCGAGGACGTCATCGGCATCGACGCGTCCGAGGCTATCGGCGTGTCGGCCAAAACTGGCCTCAACGTCGCCGCCGTCCTGGATGCCATCGTCGAGAAGCTGCCCCCGCCCACGGGTGACCGGAAAAAGCCTTTGAAGGCCATGCTGATCGACAGCTGGTACGACGCTTATCTCGGCGTCGTCGTGCTCGTCCGCGTCATCGATGGCGCCCTCAAGAAGGGCCAAAGGATCAAGCTGATGTCGACGGACGCCGTCTACCAGACCGAGCGCGTCGGCATCTTCCGGCCAAAGCAGGAGATGCTGGACGAGCTCGGCCCTGGCGAGGTCGGTTTCTTCACCGCGGCGATCAAGCAGGTCGCCGACACCCGTGTCGGCGACACGATCATCGACGAGAAGAACGAAAAGGCCGAAGCGCTGCCGGGCTTCAAGCCGGCCCAGCCGGTCGTGTTCTGCGGACTATTCCCAGTCGACGCAGCCGACTTCCAGGACTTGCGCGAGGCGATGGGCAAGCTACGCCTCAACGACGCTAGCTTCTCTTTCGAGACCGAGACGTCGGCTGCACTGGGCTTCGGCTTCCGCTGCGGCTTCCTCGGCCTCCTGCATCTGGAGATTATCTCGGAGCGGCTAGAGCGCGAGTTCAACCTCGACCTCATCACGACTGCTCCGAGCGTGATCTACCACCTGCATATGAATGACGCCTCGGTGATCGAGATGCACAACCCGGCGGACATGCCGGATGTGATGAAAATCGATCACATCGAGGAACCTTGGATCGAGGCGACCATTCTCGTGCCGGACGACTACCTCGGCTCGGTACTGAAGCTTTGTCAGGATCGTCGTGGCCGTCAGAAGAACCTGACCTATGCCGGCACCCGCGCGATGGTGGTCTATGAACTGCCGCTCAACGAGGTCGTGTTCGATTTCTACGACCGTCTGAAGAGCGTGTCCCGCGGCTACGCCTCGTTCGACTACGCTATCGTAGGCTATGAGGAAGGCGACCTCGTCAAGCTGTCGGTGCTCGTCAATTCCGAGCCGGTCGACGCGCTGTCGATGATCGTGCATCGGGCCCGCGCCGAAAGCCGCGGCCGCTCGATGTGCGAGAAGTTGAAGGACCTGATCCCGCCGCACCTGTTCCTGATCCCGATCCAGGCGGCCATTGGCGGCAAGGTGATCGCTCGCGAGACGATCCGCGCGTTGCGCAAGGACGTGATCGCCAAGTGCTACGGCGGCGATATCTCGCGCAAGCGCAAGCTTCTCGAGAAGCAGAAGAAGGGCAAGAAGAAGATGCGCGAATTCGGCTCCGTCGAAATCCCGCAGGAAGCCTTCATCGAGGCCCTGAAGATGGATGACAATTGAGGGGTTTGACCTCGATCGAATTGCGCATCGGGTTTTGCGGATCATGGTCCGTGCAGGCGGACTAAACCCGTAACGCCCCGTCGTTTGAGCTAGTCCTAAGCCCGCTCCTTGACCGGCTCCGTCTCGACGTTCCGGCGCCGAACCTGGACGGCGCGCTTATGCCGTGCGCCCTCTGTCCGCCCCATAAGCACGCGTACAAGGTGCATGAAACCCGAAACTTCCGCTTCGAACTTGAGGTCGGAGATCTGATCACCGTCGATGATTCGCGGAAACAGAAGAAGGTTCGAGTTCCGCGATGCGAGACCGATGTCGGCGGTCGTGGCACTCGCTATTCCTATCGAAGCGAGCGCGGCGGCAGCGGCTTCGCTGCATACCCCCGAGGGGTAGCAGAAGTGATCGAAACCGTTTTCCGACTTGCCCAGAATGTCGGCGAGTGCCGAGCGATTGGCTCTGACTTCCGCGAGGATCGCCTCGGGGCTCATGTCGTGCATCGTATGATTGTGCGTATGAAGTTGGATGTCGATGCCCAATGCGGCGACTTCACGCAACTGCTCGGGCGTCATATAGTTGAACGCTCGGGAGGCGAGGTAGGGCGTGATGTCTTTGCCCACGAGTGCTGCAAGTTCCCTGGTCGCAGCGAAACGCTCATCGCTGCTGAGCGCACGGTCGCACGCTCGATCGAAGATTTGCTCTGCTTGCCGTGTTTTCTTGTTCTCGCTCGCGACCTTCCACAGGTGCAGCGCGATAAGATGATAAATCGGTCTGTTTTCCACCAGGTGGGCCGTATCGCAATAGAGCGTCGCGGGCATTTTGCGGCGGGCGAGAGCCGGGGCCATCGTTTGCCACGTGCTGTGCCAGCCGTCGTCTATCGTGATCACGACCGAAGCGGGCGGAAGGTGGCGGCGGCGGCGAAGTGCGTCGACAGCTATACTGAGGGGAACTACGGAGTAACCGAGTTGTTCGAGAGCGGCGAGCCGCCGCTCGAACGTCTCGGGCAGGATGAACATGGCGTCACCACGGAAGTCGTCACCGACTGTCCAAGCCCCATGGTAGCACAAAATTCGAACGTCATCGGCCGTCAGATGCCGCGCAGCTCGGAACAAGCCGAGAACCTTTGCCGACCTGAGCAGCACATTTACCAACAACCCCACGCTACCGAACCCCGTTTGCGCTTGTCGAGAATTGAGAAATCACCGTTCGAACTGATGATGGAAATTCACCAAAAGCTTCAATAGCCTTTCCCTGCCGCGTGCTTCGAAACCTTAACCTAACTACTATCGAACGCTTGCGTCGACGTCCAGGCGCGGAAACCACGGTCGGCATACCGATGGCTCGATTTGATTAACGTAAATGAACGTGGACGGATAGATGCCCCGCAGGTCTGCCGCGGGCTTCGCTCGACGCGCGATAGCGTCGTCGAAAATATCGTCATATCATCGGCCACCACGAAAAAGCATCGGGAGGACTCGATACGATGGCATCGAAGCACGACACGCCGCCGACTACCGTCACGACACGCCCGGCGCGCGCACTGCGCACGTGGAGCGAGCAGCGCGATGGCATGCACATCGATTGGGATGTTGCCATTACGATGGACGATGGCCTCGTGCTCCGCGCCGACGTGTTCCGCCCGCTCAAACCGGGCCGCTATCCCGTGATCCTGTCCTACGGCCCTTACGCCAAGGGCCTCGCCTTTCAGGAAGGCTATCCGAGCGCGTGGCAGCGCATGGCCGAAAAGCAGCCCGACGTCATGGCCGGCTCGTCGAACCTCTACCAGAACTGGGAAGTCGTCGACCCGGAGAAGTGGGTGCCGCACGACTACATTTGCGTGCGCGTCGATTCACGCGGCACCGGCTGCTCGCCCGGTTTCATCGATCACTTCTCGCCGCGCGAGACCAAGGATTTCTACAACTGCATCGAATGGTCCGGCGTGCAGGATTGGTCGAGCGGCAAGGTCGGCCTTAATGGCATCTCGTACTACGGGATCAACCAGTGGCACGTCGCCTCGATGCAGCCGCCGCACCTCGCCGCCATGTGCATCTGGGAAGGCGCGGCGGACTGGTATCGCGACATGACGCACCACGGCGGCATCCTCTCGACGTTCTGGGCCAACTGGTACGACATGCAGGTGAAGACCGTGCAGTACGGCGCAGGCGAGCGCGGCAAGCGCAGCCCCGTGCACCGGCAACTCGTCTGCGGCCCCGAGATTCTTTCCGACGAGGAACTCGCGAAAAACCGCTGCGACTTCGGGGGCGACATCCGCAACCATCCGCTGGACGACGACTACCACAAGGCGCGCTCGCCGCAGTGGGACAAGGTCGTGGTGCCGTTCCTGTCGGCCGCGAACTGGGGCGGGCAGGGCCTGCATCCGCGCGGTAATTTCGAGGGCTACTATCGCGCAGCCTCGAAGGACAAGTGGCTCGAGGCGCACGGTATCGAGCATTGGACACACTTCTACACCGACTACGGCCGCGAGCAGCAACTGGCCTTTTTCGATCACTTCCTGCATGGCAAGAAGAACGGCTGGGATAAGCGCCCCAAGGTGCTCCTTCAGGTGCGCCACCCCGGCGAGAAGTTCGTCGAGCGTGTCGAGAGCGAATGGCCGCTGAAGCGGACGAAGTGGACGAAGCACTACCTCGAACCGAAGTCCGGCACGCTGACGACTAAGAAGCCGTCGGGCGAAACCACCCTGAGCTTCGAGGCGATGGGCGATGGCCTGACCTTCGTCACGCCGCCGATGGAAACCGACACCGAGATCACCGGCCCTTCCGCAGCCAAGCTGTTCGTCTCTTCGTCCACCACCGACGCGGATATGTTCCTGATCGTCCGCGTCTTCACTGCCGACTTCAAGGAAGTGGTGTTTCAAGGCGCGATCGATCCGCACACGCCGGTCCAGCAGGGCTGGCTGCGTGCGTCACATCGCAAGCTCGATACTAAGTTGAGCGAGCCCTGGCGGCCCTATCACACGCACGACGAAAAGCAGCCGTTGAAGCCGGGCAAGGCCGTGGAGCTCGACATCGAAATCTGGCCGTCGTCGATCGTCGTGCCGGCGGGATATCGCATCGCGCTCACCGTGCGCGGCAAGGACTACGAGTACGGCGGCGCGAGTGGCGGTAAGCTGTCGAACTTCAAGAACGAGCTGAAAGGCTGCGGCCCGTTCCTGCACGACGACCCCGTCGACCGGCCGCCCACGATCTTCGGCGGCACCACCACCCTGCACTTCTCCGCCGACAACGCACCGTATCTGTTGCTGCCGGTGATCCCAGCGAAGTAGCAGTCGTCTCCTTCCCCTTGACGGGAGTACGACGCGGCTTGATTTTTCTGAGAACAATGCCTTCGTAGGCTGGGTCAAGGTTGGCACTGCCGGCCGCGCCCCAGCACCTTTCTGGAAGGCGAAACTTCTGGGTCGCGCTTCGCTTGACCCAGTTTACGAACGAGTGATGGGGTGCCCAGATGATCAAAACCTCCGGCGTCCTCCACTTCACCATCCCCGTGAAGGATCTCGACGCTTCCGAGAAATTCTATACCGAGATCCTCGGCCTCACGAAGGTGCGCCGCAACGCCCACATGGTGTTCATGCGCGACGGCTCGGATTACTTCGTGCTGACGCACTCCGAAAATCCGATCGAGCCCAACCGCGGCGACAAGCACGACATCCACACCGCCTTCAAAATCACGCCCGACGAATACAAGCGCGCGAAAGCATTCCTCGCCACCAAAGGCATCGCGCTCTTCAAGGAAGAGGAGCGCCGCCACGGCACCTTCCGCGGCACCTCCGGCTACTTCCACGACCCCGACCGCAACGTCATCGAGATCATGGCCCTCAGCGAGCCCCCGATCTCAGAGGCCGACGAGAAGGCGTCGTAGGTCGGGTTAGCTGCGCGAAGCGCTGCGTAACCCGACGTCTCAGCCGCGTGCCGCAAAACTGTCGGTTACGTGCCGCACTGCGTGGCTAACCCCGACCTACGAAAGAAACAAAAATGGCCAAGAAGACCTACCGCATCGCCGTGATCCCCGGCGACGGCATCGGAAAGGAAGTTGTGCCGGAAGGCATTCGCGTGCTGGAGAAGGCCGCCGCCCGCCACGGCTTCGAGCTGAAGCAGGACTGGTTCGACTTCGCGTCCGCCGACTACTACGTGAAGCACGGCAAGATGATGCCGGACGACTGGAAGGAGAAGATCGGCAAGCACGACGCGATCTTCTTCGGTGCGGTCGGCTGGCCGGCGATCGTTCCAGACCACGTCTCGCTGTGGGGCTCGCTCGTGCTGTTCCGCCGCGAGTTCGACCAGTACGTGAACCTGCGCCCCGTGCGCCTGATGCCCGGCGTGAAATGCCCGCTCGTCGGCCGCGAGCCCGGCGACATCGACTTCTGGGTCGTGCGCGAGAACACCGAAGGCGAGTACTCAGCGATCGGTGGCCGCGCATTCCCCGGCACGGACCGCGAATTCGTGGTGCAGGAAACCGTGATGACGCGCACTGGCGTCGATCGCGTGCTGAAGTTCGCGTTCGAACTCGCCCAGTCACGCCCGAAAAAGCACCTCACGTCGGCGACAAAATCCAACGGCATCGCGATCACGATGCCCTACTGGGACGAACGCGTCGTCGAGATGGCGAAGCAATATCCGGCCGTGAAGTGGGACAAGTATCACATCGATATCCTGACCGCGAATTTCGTGCTCCATCCCGATTGGTTCGACGTGGTCGTGGCGTCGAACCTGTTCGGCGACATCCTCTCCGATCTCGGCCCCGCGTGCACCGGCACCATTGGCATCGCGCCCTCCGGCAACATCGATCCCGAGCGCCGCTACCCCAGCGTATTCGAACCCGTGCACGGTTCCGCTCCCGACATCGCCGGCCAGGGCGTCGCCAATCCCATCGGCCAGATCTGGTCGGGAGCGATGATGCTGGAGCACCTCGGCGAGAAACAAGCCGCAGCCGAAATCGTCTGCGCCATCGAGCGCGTCTTGTCCGAGCGCACACTTCGTACGCGCGACCTCGGCGGCAACGCCGACACCGTCACCTGTGGCAAGGCTGTAGAAGCACAGCTTTCGTAAGTCGGCACACGCCATCAATTCTCCTCCCCGCTTGTGGGGGAGGTGGCCCGTAGGGTCGGAGGGGGCGGCGATTGAGCGCCTATGGCTCCTTCCGCAAGAACCTGAAATCGCATCCGAGGTCCGCGCCCGTGATCTCGTCAGCGAACAGCTTCGCATAGCCGCGCGTCGGCTTCTCGAAGGTCTGTCGCGGTTCCGCGCGCCGCTTCGCAAGCGTCGCCTCGTCCACCATCAGGTCGATCGTCCTGTTCTTGATCGACAGCCGGATACGGTCGCCGTTGCGGACCAATGCCAGAGGGCCGCCGCTCGCCGAATCGGGCGTGATGTGCAGTACGACCGTGCCGTACGCCGTACCGCTCATCCGAGCGTCGGAAATGCGGATCATGTCCTTAACGCCGGCCTTCGCCAGCTTCTTCGGGATCGGCAGGAAACCTGCTTCAGGCATGCACTCCGGCGCGTTCGGTCCCGCGTTCTGCAGGACCATGATGTCGTCCGCTGTGATGTCGAGATCGGGATCGTCCACGCGCTTCGAAAGATCTTCGAGAGAGGTGAACACGATTGCGCGCCCCTCGTGCTCGAACAGCCGTTGATCCGCCGCCGAACGCTTCAGGATTGCGCCACCCGGTGCGAGGTTTCCGTACAAAGCGACGAGACCTCCTACGGGCTCCAGCGGCGTCCCCCGTGCCGACACGTAGTTGCGGTCGACCCACGTCGCGCCTTCGCCCGCGAGCCGTTCGCCGAGCGTTTCGCCCGTGACGGTCATCGCGTCGAGATGCAGCAGATCCTTGATCTCGCGCATCAGCGCGCCCATCCCGCCGGCCGAATGGAAGTCCTCCATGTAGCCATTTCCGACCGGCTTCAGATTTACGAGCACAGGCGTGGTGTCGGAAATCTCGTTGAGCCGCTTCAGCGAAACGTCGAGCCCCGCGCGCCCCGCGATCGCGGCGAGATGGATCACCGCGTTCGTCGAGCCGCCTATCGCCATCAGCACTCGGATCGCGTTCTCGACTGACTTCTGCGTGACGATCTTGTCGGGCGTCAATCCGCTCGCAGCCAGACGCACGGCAGCCGCGCCCGTCGCCTCAGCCGCGCGCAAACGATCCGCATGAACCGCCGGGATCGCAGCCGTGCCCGGCAACGCCATTCCCAGCGCTTCCGCGATGCACGCCATCGTCGAGGCCGTACCCATCACGGCGCAGCTTCCCGCCGTCACCGCGAGTTGGCCTTCAACGATGTTGATCTCTTCGTCCGACACGTTGCCCGCGCGATAGCTCGCCCAGAACCGGCGGCAATCCGTGCACGCGCCGAGTCTCTCGCCCTTGTGTCGCCCGGTCATCATCGGCCCGCCGATGAGCTGGATCGCGGGCCGGTTCGCGGACACCGCTCCCATGATCTGCGCCGGCACGGTCTTGTCGCAACCGCCCATGAGCACGACCGCGTCCATCGGCTGGGCACGGATCATCTCTTCCGTATCCATCGCCATCAGGTTCCGGAACTTGAGCGACGTAGGTGAAAGGAATACTTCGCCGAGCGATATCGTCGGAAAGTCGATAGGTAACGCCCCGGCCGTGAGCACGCCGCGCTTCACCGCGTCGAGCAGCTCGGGGAAATGCCGGTGGCAGTTGTTGAAGCCAGATGGCGTATACGCAATGCCGATGACCGGCTTCTCGAGCGCTTCCTTAGAGTATCCCATCGACTTGGCGAACGATCGCCGCAGATAGATCGAGAAATCGAAGTCGCCGTAGTTCGTCAGCCCATGGCTGATGCCGGTCTTCTTCGTCGTCATGGTTTTGCTCTCCCAGCCCGGGCTCGCACGGGGGCGCGCCGACTAGCGCGCCTCCGGCTGGCAGCCAATTCGTCAGCTCAACTTCGTCTTGATGTACTTCGGCTCGAGATAGTCTCGGATGCCGATCGATCCACCTTCTCGGCCCATGCCGCTTTCCTTGATCCCGCCGAACGGCGCTTCCGCCGTCGCCAGCAGCATGTCGTTGACGCCGACCATGCCGACTTCGAGCGCCTCGGCCGCGAGCGTTGCCGTCTTCAAACTTTTGGCGAACACATATCCTGCAAGCCCGAAAGGCAGTGCGTTGGCGCGCTGGATCACATCTTCGAAGCTCGTGAACGTCGCGATCGGCGCAACCGGACCGAATGGCTCGTCGTTCATGATGCGTGCATCGTCCGGTACGCGTCCGAGTACCGTTGGCTCGAAGAAATAGCCCCGATTGTGTCCCGCCGGCGTCTTGCCGCCTGCGAGTAGATCGGCCCCGCGATCGAGCGCATCCTTTACAAGTGCTCTGGCGTTTTCGAGACCACGCGAATTGGCGAGCGGTCCCATCGTCACGCCGTCTTCGAGCCCGCGTCCTATGTTGAGCAACGCCGCTTTTTCCGCGAAGCGCTTCGAGAAAGGTTCGTAAACGCTCTCATGCACGTAGAACCTCGATGGCGATATGCAGACTTGCCCGCAATTGCGGAACTTCGTCGCCGCGCATGTGTCAGCGGCCGCCAGCGGATCGGCATCTTCGAATACGAGCACCGGCGCATGACCGCCGAGTTCCATCGACACCTTCTTCACACCATCTGCCGCCAGCCGCAGCATTTCCTTGCCCACCGGCACCGAGCCCGTAAGAGAGATCTTCCGCACAATCGGCGAACCGATCAGGTGCTTGGCGATCAGACCGGAGTTGCCGGTCACGAGCCCGACAGCGCCGGGTGGCAACCCAGCATCGTGGCAAGCCTGCAGAATTCCCATCGCACAACCCGGCGCCTCGCCTGCCGGCTTCAAGATGATCGAGCAGCCAGCCGCCAGAGCCGCGGCGATCTTTCGCGCCGGGAGCAGAGCCGGAAAGTTCCAGGCGGCGAACGCCGCGACGACGCCGACCGGTTGCCAGATCACCGATAAGCGCACGTCACTCGCGCGCCCCTCGATGGTCTGCCCGTAAATCCGCTTCGTCTCTTCCGCATACCATTCGAACTGATCGGCCGTTGCGCCCCATTCGCCGCGCGCTTCTGCAAGCGGCTTGCCGGTCTCCAACGACATAAGGCGCGCGAGCGGTTCGGCCCTTTCGCGCAGCAGGTCGGCGATCCGGCGCAACTTGGCCGCGCGCTCCCAAGGCTGAACCTGTCGCCAGGAGGCAAAGCCCTTTCGCGCCGCGGCCAGGGCGGCGTCGAGATCCTCCACGTTCGCATCGGGTATAGTGCCGATCACATCCTCAGTCGCCGGATCGTGGACGGGCTTCGTCCGGTTGCTCGAAGCCCGACGCCAGCCGGCATCGATATAGAGACCATAGTCGCCATAAGCGTTCATTGTCGCTTGACCTTCGATTGCCTGACTTCAGCCTGCCTGATCGTGCTTTGACGGATTGCTCGCCCTAGAGAGATGAGGGGGCGGCCACCCGCTTAGATTTCCTGCTCCAGCCATTCGCGCTGGACGTCGCCGCACCAGTTGCCGACATTCCACTGGCCCCAGGCGCCGAGCCCGCCGAGTTCGTTCGCGCCTGAATAGACCGGCACGTGAACGACCGACAACCCGCTGTGCTTGTGCGCGGCTTCCAGCGCGTCTTTAAGGCTTTCCGTCGTGAAGCCGCCGCTCACCGCGTTGACGCCGGCAACGCTACCCGCAAGCCGCACATAGTCGACCGCAACGCTGTCGTTCGTCTTGAAGCCAACGCCGTACTGCGCCATTTGCAGGCCCGTGATCGCGGCCATCCTTCGGTTGTCGAAGATCACCAACATGCCCTTCACGCCGTGCTCCACGCCGTCGATCAGGATCTGCGGGTTCATCATGAAGCTGCCGTCGCCAGTGAACGCTATCGTGTAGCGTGCCTTGTCCGCGATGCCGCTCGCAAGCAATCCACTGGCCGAGAAACCCATGTAAGACGCGCCGGTTTCCGTGAACGTGTCGCCGGTCTTGTCGTCTTCCACGATCTGGAACCCGTTGGCCTGAACGTCGCCAGCGTCGAACAACTTTGCAGCACCGATCCTCTTGGCGAAATCGGCGACGATCTTGATCGCAGCGGGTTGTCCCAGGCACGGTCTCTGCCACACCTCGTCAGCCATCGGCGCAGCCTGGAAGCGCGCCTTCTTGAATGCACTCCATTCCTTTTTCTTGGCAGCGCAGGCTTCCAGCCACTTCTCCTTGTTGGCGCGCGCTTTGCCGCCCATCGCCTCGAGCTTTGCAGCGAGACGGTCCGCGACGGCCGTTACATCACCCGTCAGTGCGAGCGTGTGGTTGTAGTGCGTCGCGTCGTTCAGGTCGCCGTTGATGTTGATGACGCGGGTGGCGGCCTTGTAGCCGATGCCGGAGCAATCCGCCTGGCAAACCGCGCGCGATCCGATCACGACGAGAAGCTCTGCATTCGCCGTCGCGAAGTTGCCGCTGATCGATCCCTTCGAGCCGGCGACGTGCATGTTCTGCGGATGCGCGTCGGGCATCACGCCGGTCGAGCCCGGAGACAGCGCCACGGCTGCGCCGGCCGCTTGCGCCAATCGCCGGACCGCATCGTCATGTCCGCGCGTACCACCGCCCGCCTTGATGACGACCGAGCCTGCTTCCGCGATTTGCTGCGCGGCGACATCGAGATCGTCGTCGTCGGCAGGCGCCATCGCCGGCAACGAAGGCCTCTCGGGCAATGCTGCGAGGTTGAGGCGGAGCCTCTGCGGCTGCGTATTGAGCGGCAGCAGCAGGAAGAACGGCCCCGCGCGGTAGGGATGATTGACCTGCATCGCGCCCCGCCGCAATGCATCGCGGATCGCTTCGGGTGTGTGCAGCGTGTAGGAGCGGCCGAGGATTGCGGTCATCTGACCGAATAATCCCTGCTCCTCCTTCGGCACCTGCTGCATGTTGTAGCCTTCGCCGAACGTCGTCTCGTCACCGTAAATGTGATAGACACCGACGCCGTTGGAGGCTGCCGCCAGCGCGCCGGCATAGGCCTGCATCGCGCCCGGTCCGATCGACGTGATCACCGCGGGGATCTCGCCGTATTGCCAGCGCAGCGCTGTCGCGGCATGCGCCATGGCCACCTCGTTACGGCAGTTGAACGTCCTGACGACGCCGGCCTCCTCGTAGATCCGCAGCACTTCGCCGAGATCCGTGGAGCCGTGCCCGAAGATCGCGAGATACTTCGAAACGCCCTGTTTCAAAAGGCCCAGCACGAGCGCTTCCGAAAGTGTGACGTCGACGATCTTTCCGAGCGCTCCGCTCGCTATTGCAGCGTCGAGACCGCCGTCTCGGGCAATTGCGCTCGCGCGTTGCGCGATGTCGAGTATGGCGGACGAAGTCGTCGTCATAGGATCATCCTCGGGAAAAGACGTGCGTCGAGTGAGTGGATACCGGGTCCTGCGATCGCGATCACCAGCGGTATGAGCGTGTAGAGAAAGCCGATCGACCAGCTGTGACGCGACGGTGCGACGAACGGCTCGCTCGCCATCGTGATGAGCTTGTAGGTAGCGACGGCGTGCACGATCGCGAGCGCGATCGCGAACGGTACCGTGACTACGCCGAGGATCATCGACGCCGCGCCGAGTAACTGGATCGCCGCGACGACCCATGCGAGCGGCACCGGAACCTTCCAGAACTTGTCGAGATCCTCGATATGAAACAGTTTGCCCCAGCCATGCATGAACACGCATACGCCGAAGCCGACGCGTAAAACGAGCAGCGCGACATCGATCGATCCCAGCGGTGCTAGCAACATCGCATTCCCCTATGCCGCACTGATCGCGCCGATGGCACGTTCGGCGAGGAAATCATCGACGATGGCGTTCCATTCGCGACCGTGCCGCCGATAGGAATAGTGCCCGCCTTCTTCCACGATCACCAGCTTGGAGCCCGCAATGCCCCGGTGCAGATCCTCGCTCTGATAGAACGGTACCGTTGCGTCATCGCGCGTGCCGACGATCAGCGCAGGGTTGCGGATCTTGTGCAGTTCGCCCGACCTGTCGTGCGCCATCGTCATATCGAGACGGCCAGCAAGCACCTCGACCGGTGCGACTGTCTTCAGCGCACGCGCCTCGAGTTCCATCACCTTGTCGAGATCGTAGCGGAACTGCATGGCCCCGTTCGTGAACAGGGACGACACTTTCACGTACTCTTCCGGACCGTAGGCTTGAGCGATGCGCTTACGCGTCATCTGAACCCGATTGATGTATTCGTCCGCCTTCACCCACGTATTTGAGAACACGCACACGCCGAGCCGCTCGGGATAATCGATCGCTAGGTTCTGGAGTACGCAGCCGCCCGTCGAAGTCCCGGCCACGTGCGCGCGTTCGATGCCGAGCGCATTCATCAAGGCTATGACGTCGCGCGAAATCGCCTGTGTGGAATAGCTATCGCTGTTGCTGCCCGCTCCGGGGAACGCCTCGACGCGAGGCGGCTTGTCGCTGTCGCCAGTGCCGCGGTGATCGAACGAAATACAGCGGAACCGCTCGGAGAAATGCGCGACCTGAAACTCCCAGGCGTTGAGCAGGCCGACAAGCCCCGGAATGAAGATGAACGCCGGCCCCGTCCCGCGCTCCTCGACGTTGAGGGTAATCTCGCCGATATCGATCCGTGGCATGAAATTCCGGCTCTCGTATGCTGGGTCTATCGCAGCGCGACCCAGCGTCATGTACGTTCGATTCGAGGGGCTGGGTCGCGCGAGAAGCTGGACCCAGCCTGCAGTGCGCCTATTCCCCGCTCTTCAGAATTTCCGCAACGTCGATGCTGCGGCCTTCCTTCGCCGAGCGAACGCCGGCCTTGATGACGGCGAGATTGCGCGCGGCCCAGTAGCCGTCCGTCTCGGGCTTCGTCTTGTTGCGAACGCACGCTGCGAACTCGTCGACTTCCTCGCGGATCGTGTCGTTGCTCTCGCACGCAATCGCGGTCGGCTTCGCGTCGCCCTGCTTCAGATGGCGTAGACCGCCGAACAGGTCGTAGTAGGCGCTCGCCGTTTTGCCGTAGATGTTCATCATGTAATACTCGGACGCCGACGCATACGACGCGGTCAGGTTGGAAATCGCGCCGTTTTCGTGTTCGAGGATCAGGTTGGCGACGTCCGGGTTGTCGCCGGGTAGAACGAGTTGTGCGGATCGTCCCGTAACGCGGCGCACAGGACCCATCAGGAACTCGAGCACGTCGACGTAGTGGATCCCGATCTGCAGCATCACGCCGCCCGGCATGCCCTCGGACTGATAGCGCCACGACGATAAGTCGATTTTGCCCAGGCGGTCTCGGCTGATGTTGCCTTCGGCCTGGACCAACTTGCCGAAGCGGCCCTGGTCGATCTCGTTCTTGATCCAGCGAAAGTGGCTTTCGCGCCGGCGCTGATAGCCGAGCGACAGCACCACGTCGTGCTTTTCGCAAACTTTCGCAATCTCGAAGCCTTCCGCGACCGTATTCGCGATCGGCTTGTCGAGGAACACATGCTTTCCGGCGGCCGCAGCCTGCGCGGTCGTCTCGAGATGCACGTTGTTGGGGGTCGTGTTGATGATCGCTTCGATCGAAGGATCCTTCAATATCTCTTCGTAGCTGGCGGATGTGTTGCAGCCGTACTTGGCGGCAAATGCCTTACGCTTGTCCTCGGAGCGAGTGAAGCAGGTGACGATCTCGACGCTGTTGCCGCGTTTGACCGCATCGGCGAGTACATCCGACCACCAACCGATACCCACAACTGCTACGCGCAAGGGCTTCACTGCCATTTGTCGTCTCCATACTTCGGCGGTTTTTCAAGCAAAGGGCCTGGCTCGAACAGCCAGGCCCTGTTTCGTTTCGAGGTGCAGAGTTACTTCTTCTGTTCTGTCGAGGTGGCCGCGACCGCTGATTTAAGGATCGGCTCCCAGCGTGCCGTCTCCTTGGTGACGAGTTCGGCCAGAAACTTCGGCGTGCGCTCCTTGCGCGAAACGACATTTCCACCCAGGACTTGGATGCGGTCGATGACAACCTTGTCTTCCAGCGCCTTCTCCACCGCCGCATTCAGAGTAGCGATGATCGGCGCAGGGGTCCCCTTCGGTGCGAAGATTGCGCTCCAGATGCTCAGATCATAGCGCGGCAGTCCGCCTTCCTTGGACGTCGGTACGTTCGGCAGCGCGGGTGAACGCTCCGGTGACGTGATGGCGAACGCCTTGACGTTTCCGGCTTTGATCTGCTCGGCCATACCCATGGTCGAGTCGCAGACGTAGTCGATTTGTCCGGCGACGACGTCGTTCAGGGCAGGCCCGCTGCCACGGTACGCGACGACGTTGGCGTTGACGCCGGCCTCGGCGTTGAACAGCAGGCATGCCATGTGCGACGAGGCACCGATCCCGCCGTGCCCCTGGCTTACTTTGCCTTGATTGGCTTTGAGATAGGCGATGAACTCTTTGAGATTTTCAGCGGGAAGGTTCTTGCGCGCGACGACGACGGCCGGGCCGTGCATGACCAATCCGACAGCTTCGAAATCCTTTCGCGAATCGTACTTGAGATTGGTATAGAGCGACGGCGCTGCAACATGGCTTCCCATGCTTCCAGACAGCAGCGTATAGCCGTCCGGCTTTGCTGCAGCCACGCGCGCGCTGCCCGTGGTTCCCCCGGCGCCGCCGACATTTTCGATCACGATGGATTGCTTCAACGTCTTGGCCATGCTGTCGGCGACGATGCGCGCGACGACATCGCTGGGACCTCCCGCAGCGAACGGAACGATCATCGTTATCTGATGATCGGGATAGTTCGATTGGGCACTGGCCGCGGTAGTGATCGTAAGGCAGCCTCCAAATCCCAACAGGGCAGAGGCAACGGTGGTGACAGACTTTAGATTAACCATTCTCGGAACTCCCTCGAGTGTGATGCGAGGCAGCTGTAATGCAAGCCTCGTGCACATTTGGAACCAACGGAAGCCTGCGTCTGCAGTGCTCCAACCGACTTTCCCCTCCAGCCGTGAAGCATGGTAAGCGCTCGCGACTCCACGGTACGGCGGAATAGTTTCTATTCCGCCGCGACGCTGGCTCGCTCCTCGTCCCGTTTGCGCTTTTCCCGAAGCGCACCCAGGACCTTTTCAGGAGTAGCGGGCAGCGACATGATGCGAACCCCGATCGCATCATAGATGGCGTTCATGATGGCAGGAATTGTCGGAACCATGGCAGGCTCGCCGATTCCTTTCACGCCGAGGGGGCCGATCGGGTCGGGGTCCTCAACGATCACGGAGGTGATCTTCGGCACGTCGAGCGAGGTTGGCAGGATGTACTTGGCAAACCCGGGTGTCGTGGTCTGACCGTTCTCCGTCTTGTAGTCTTCCATCAGAGCCTGGCCGACCGCTTGCACGATGCCGCCCTCGATCTGGCCCTCGACGCCGCGCGGGTTGACGGCCCGTCCGACGTCGTGTGCCGCCCAGATGCCTAGAACCTGCACCTCGCCGGTGACTGTATCTACCTCGACTTCTGCAACCTGTCCGCCGAACACGTAGGCCTGCCAGGGCCGCCCCGCCCCGTCGTCGGGCGCGAGACCCGTCGTATCGGTGCCGAACGAGCCCGCGCCGAGAGGAACCACGCCGCGTGATTTAGACAGGTGGACGGCCTCCGACATCTCGATGCGATGATTGGTGCCTTCGGCCCAGATCTCGCCACCCGCGGCCTTGATCGAACCGGCGTCGACGTTCCATTCCTTCGCTAGCACCGCATCGAGTTTCGCACGCGCGTCGCGGGCAGCGAGCGCCACCACGTTACCGATCATATACGTCTGGCGCGTCGCGCCAGCGTGGGCCGCTTCCGGCGAGCGCGCAGTATCGTTGTCGCCGATCGTGACGTCCTCGGGGCGAACACCGATCTCCTGCGCCGCAATCTGTGCGAGCACTGTGAGAATGCCCTCGCCGATCTCGGTCACGCCAGTGATGACTTTCGCGGTGCCACCATCGTCGATTTCGACCCAGGCACCCGCGCGATCGACCGTCGCCGTCCGCGCGATCCCGTACCACGATGCGGCCATGCCGCGTCCACGTTTGCGAGCCATCTTAGGCAACCTCGCTCTTGGTCGTCGGCTTTACTTCGATGAATCGCGCATCGAGCGTGCAGGCACGCCGCGCGCCTTCCGTGCCGAGATCGCCGCGCGTCTCGCCACGTTGCGCCGGAACGCCCGCCTCCCACTGCGACGCCTTCTCGAGTTGTTCGAGAACGCGCCCGATGCTGACCGAGCCCAGCTTCTGCTTCGTGTGGGTGACCGCGCCGTTGCGCATCATGTTGATACGGCGGATTGCGAATGGATCGAGCCCGAGCCGTTCCGCCGCGATGTCCATTTGCGTCTCGGTCGCAAATTGTGTCTGCAGCGCGCCGAAGGAGCGGAACGCGCCTGAGGGAGTGTTGTTCGTGTAGACACCGATGGTGTCGACCCTGAGGTTTGCGATGTCGTAAGGCCCTGCGCCCAGGATCGCGGCCTTCCGCATCACGCCTTCCGTCGAGAGACCATAGGCTCCGCCGTCGCTCACCATACGCAACGAGGCAGCCATGAGCCGGCCATCGCGCATGAAGCCGGAGCGGTAGTGGATGCGGGCGGGATGCCGCTTTGCCGACACCGCCATCGACTCTTCGCGGGTGAAAACGAGCCGGACGGGCTTACCGGTTTTCATTGCGAGTAGCGCCAGCATACCCTGATAGATCATGTCTTCCTTACCGCCGAACCCGCCGCCGACGGGGCTCATGATGAAGCGCACCTTGTTGATCGGCTTGGCGATGATGCGCGACAGCATGTGTCGGTGATGCGTGATGTTCTGCGACGGTGAAAGCACCGTGACCACGCCGTCGTGATCGACCCAAGCGAGACCTGCTTCCGGCTCGAGGTACGCATGCTCGACCTGTTGCGTTTCGTAGGTGTTCTCGATCACAAGATCGCAAGCGGCGAGCGCGGTATCGACATCGCCCTTGCGGATCGGAATGTGCTTGGTGACGTTGTCGGGCGCGTAGTCGTGCACCACGGGCGCACCTCGCTTCATCGCCTCGTCGGGATCGAAGATCGCAGGTAGCGCCTCGTAGACGACTGTGATCGCAGCCGCCGCGCGCTTCGCCGTCAATTCGTCTTCTGCTGCAACGGCCGCCACAGCCTCGCCGACATAGCGAACCTTGCCTTTGGCCATCACCGGTTGGTCGTGCACGAAAACGCCGAAACCATCGACGCCGGGGACATCGGCGCTGGTGATCACGGCTTCGACGCCCGCCATCGCCTCTGCAGCGCTCGTATCGATCGAGACGATCCGCGCGTGGGGATGCGGCGAGCGCAACACGCCGACATGCAACATCCCCGGCATCACGGTGTCGCCCGCATAGCGCAGTGCGCCCGACACCTTGGACGGCGCATCTAGACGGCGAACGTTCGCGCCGATGAACTGCCCTTCTTCGACGTCGTCTTCCAGCAGCGCCGTCGCAGGCCGCGCGCCGTTCATCACGTCGCGGGCGAGTTCGACTGCTTCGAAGATCTTCGAGTAACCCGTGCAGCGGCAGATGTTTCCGCCTAGCCGCTCCTTGATCTCGTCGTCGCTCACGAGCGGATCGCTCCGGATGGCAGCCGTCGCCGCCATCACCATGCCGGGAATGCAATAGCCGCATTGGCTCGCGCCGGTCTTGTGGAACGCCTTCTGCAGCACCGTTAGTTCACCGGAACGCGCGAGCCCTTCGACCGTTTCGATCGTGGTCCCCTTGGCCTTCGCGGCGGGCACCAGGCACGACTTCACCAGCACGCCGTCCACGAACACCGAGCACGTGCCGCACTCGCCCGCGCCGCAGCCCTCTTTGGTGCCGGTGAGGTTGAGGTCGTCACGCACGAAGTCGAGAAGCCGCGCGAACGGCGCCACGCTTTTCGCCACCTTGCGTCCGTTGACGGTCGCTTCGATTCTCAGATCAGACATGGGCCTTCTTTCTCCTCCCCTTTCGTGACGGGAGGTGCCCCGAAGGGCAGAGGGTGGCTACGACGACGAACAATCATTGCGATCACGCATACTTCGCCTCGAGTTCCCGCGTGATCAGCTTTTCCGAAGCTCCTGCACGCCGGGCGGCGTTGATGAGCGCTCGCAGCACGAAGCCGCGCACGACATCACGGCGATAGTCCTGCCGTGTGCGCGAAGCGACGAGATCGCCTGCGGCACCTGCGGCTTCTTCGAGCAGCGACGCGGACAGCGGCTTCGAAGTCAGGGCTATTTCGATCGCCGTCATGCGCCGTGGAACCGGGCCGATGCCGGCGACTGCGAGTTTCACATCCGCGAACCGGTCACCCGAACTGTCGATCTCGGCGAGCGCGGCGACACAAACGGTAGAGATCACCAGCGAGCGGCGATGTCCTACCTTCTCGAAGGCGCCGCCGTGCTTCGGCAACGCAGGACACGCCACTTCGACGAGGATTTCGTCGGCACCTAGCATCGTTTTGCTCGGCCCGATCGCGAATTCGGAAAGCGGCATCGTCCGGAGGTGAATCTTACCGTCCTTGCGCGAAGCGAGCGTCACGCGGGCGTCGTGCGCAAGCAGCGCCGGTGTCCCGTCTGCGGCAGGTGAGGCGTTGACCAGATTGCCACCGATCGTCGCGCTTTCGCGGATCTGATCGTCAGCGAACCATACCGCGCAGAACGGCATCGAAGGCAGAGTCTGTGCCAACGTCTTGTCGTCGAGGAACCGTTGGAAACGGGTCGCCGCGCCGAGCCGAACGGTGTCGCGCGTAACCTCCCGGACGTTCAACTCGGGGATGGATGCCACGTCGATCAGAACGGGAATGTGCACGTCGCCAGCGCGGCCTTCGCGTGCCCACGGCAGAATATCCGTTGCGCCTGCGATCAGACGATACGCGCCGCGATGCTTTTCCATCGCGTCGAACGCGTCGCCGAGCGTTGCCGGAGTCAGGTAGTCGTCACAGGTGAGCATGTGTTCCTCGAGGGGGTGTCAGACCCTGCGGGTCCGGCACCCTTCGCAACGTGAGCGATTGTGCGCGTCGAAATCACTGTCGCTACCTTGGTGTCGGACCCTTGGGGGCTGACACCTCGCGCAGCTACTCGGCGGCCATCTTCTTCTCAGCAACCGCCGACGGCATCTTCACGACCACCTTGATGGCGTCGTCGATACGATCCTTCGCGTAGCGGATCGCCTCTGGCAGATCCTTCAGCTCGAAGGTGTGCGTGTGGATCAGCTTCGCGTCGAAGCGCTTCTGCTCCATGAACGCCTGGGCGCGATGCGTCGCGCTCTTACCTTCGCCGCGGATGCCGTAGACGTAGATGTTGTTCCGGACGATGTTGGCGACGTCGACCGGCACTTTCTCGTGGGGGAAGGCGGCGAGGCAGATCTTGCCGCCGCGGTTGACCATCAACATGGCCTCGTTGAGGGCGTTCGTCGCTGCAGAGCACTCGAGCACGTAATCCGCTCCCTTGCCGCCGAGGATGCGCTTCACACCCGCGACTGCGTCCTCGTTGCGGACGTTGATCACGTGGTCGGCGCCGAGCTTCTTTCCGATTTCGAGGCGGTTGTCGCGAGTTCCGGTGAGGATCACGGGATTGGCGCCTAGTGCTTTCGCAACGCCCACGCCCAGGAGGCCGATCGGGCCGGGACCCGTTACGACGACGCTTTCACCGGCCAGCAGTCCGCCGAGCTCCGTCAGACCGTACATCGCTGTACCGGCGGTGACGACAAGCGTCGCCTCCTCGTCCGACATGTCGTCGGCGACCTTCACCATCGTATTGATGTTGTTGATCGCGTACTCGCAGAAGCCGCCCTCCGAGGTGAAACCGTTGGCGCGGTGCCCCTTGTTCACGTCGCCGTAGTTCATGCCGTAGTTGTGGCAGGACGTGTACATGCCCTCGCGGCAGCGTTTGCACTGGCCGCAGCCGGCGTGGATCTCGACGGTGACGCGATCGCCGATCGCGAACTCGTCGACGCCTTGTCCGAGCGCGACGACGGTGCCCATGTACTCGTGTCCCGGTGTCCAGTTCTTGTTGAACGGCAGACCGCCTTGAATGAGCGCCGGCGGCCCGTGATAGATGACCTCGAGATCCGTGGCGCAGATCGCTACAGCATCGATGCGCACGAGCACTTCTGCCTTGCCCGGCACTCCGATCTCCTTTTCCTTGAAGATCAGTTGACCCGGATCGCCGAGCACCCATGCCTTCTGCATGTCGGGAATCGGGAAATCCTTCGAGGTCTTCACGCCGGGCGGTGCGTACATGGGTCGATTCTCCGGTTGGGCTGAGATGCGCTGCGCTTGATTTATGGTGCTAGGAGCCGGGCGGATCTCGCGGATCCTCACTGGCTGATGCGGTGGTCGCGCCGAATTCGGCCGAAAGCTCGCTGGCAGCTTGCGCCACGGCATGCCGCATCAGAGCTAGATGCTCTTCGCTCGCCCTGAATGCCGGTGCCGATGCGCTGAGCGATCCGATAACGGCGCCACTGTGGTCGCGCACCGCAGCGCCGACGCACACGACGCCTTGCTGAAATTCTTCGCGGTCGATGGCGAAACCGTTGCGCCGGACGTGGCGCATATCTTCGATCAGCGCAACGCGGTCGGTGATGGTATTTGGCGTGAAGCTCCTTAGACCGTTCACGTCGAGGATGCGGCGGACCTGGTCGTCGGGCAGCCAGGCGAGCATCGCCTTGCCCGTGGCGGTTGCGTGCGGAGGCTCGGCCGTACCGATCACACCGGCATCGACGCGAACCGCTTGTCGCGCCTCGCTCTTGGCGACGGTGACGACTTGGTCACCCTGCAGCACCGCGAGATGAACGGCCTCGCCAGTCGCCTCGTTGAGTCGATCGAGAACGGGCTGTGCACGTCGAGGCAGATCGACCTGCCGCATGAAAGCTTGGCCCAGATGCAGCACCCGCGCGCCAAGCGCGTAAGTGCGTCGCCCTGGGACCTGCGCGACGTACCCAGACTTCATCAGCGTCGCCAGCAGATGATGGCAAGTGGAGATGTTGAGGCCCGCGCGAGAGGAGAGGTCTGTCAGCGAAGTGCCGCCGCCAGACTGAGCGAGCAGTTCGAGCAGGGACAGCGCCCGGTCGACGGACTGCACGCCCCCGCTGTCGGCGCGCGCTTTGCGTCGCTCCGGCTCCGGAGCGACGTTGACGCTAAGCTCCGATGAGGAACCAACAGCTTGGATGGTCTGGGGCACGAATGACACCAGTCTGTGACATGACGAAAACTAATTTCACTCAATAGAAAGCCAAGGCGTGCCTGTCAATATACTTCAGCATGGAGAATGCAAATTTCACATCATGAAATTATATAAAAGGCGTCATGGTTTGATCCGAAAAAAAGGAAGTATTGGTCCATTTGTTTGAAATGCCGCCCTCGGACAGCCGTCGCGCGGTCATTCGGCCAGCCGCAATGGCATGGCTTAGTGTATCTGCGCCTCGGCCTGAGGCTGCATGTCGGGGGAGGGAAGGACCGAGTCAGGCCGCACCAAATGCTCGATCCCGCGAAGGTCCCGGTGCAATAGCGCCCCCGGGGCCTTCGGCGTTCGTCACATTGACGGGGCCGATCTGCCGATCTACGCGCACTGGGTGAACAATCAGACAGAGCGCACAGCTATGCCCGGCAAGCATTTCGAAGATCTCGAGATCGGTCACGTTTTCCATCATTCGTTGCGGCGCACACTGACCGAGATGGACAACACGCTGTTCTCTTGCCTCACGCACAATCCGCAGCCTCTGCATATCGACCACGAGTTCGCCGCGAAAAGCGAATGGGGCCGCCCGCTGGTCAATTCGCTGTTCACGCTCGGGTTGCTCATCGGCATTTCGGTCGAAGACACGACGGCCGGCACGCTGTTCGCCAACCTCGGCATGACCGACGTCAAGTTTCCCAACCCGCTGTTTCACGGCGACACGGTGCATTGCACGAGCGAGATCGTGTCGAAGCGCGAGAGCAAGTCGCGGCCCAATGTCGGACTGGTCGAATTCCGCCACAAGGCGTTCAAGCAGGATGGCAAGATCGTCGCCGAATGCCTGCGCCAATCCTTGATCTATAAGAAGCAGCAACCCGCGAAGGCCTGATCTCATGCGCTCCATGCTTTTCGTGCCGGCCGACAGCGATCGCAAAATGGCGAAGGCCATGGCGTCCGGCGCCGACGCCGTGGTCCTCGACCTCGAAGATTCGATTGCCGCGGACGGTAAGGCGCGCGCGCGCAATGTCGCGCGCGAGTTCCTGACGGCTACGATGGCCACGTGGACGCCGGCTGTGCCCCGCGTCTACGTCCGCATCAACGATCTCGCGACACCGTTCTGGCAGGACGATCTCGCGATGCTCGAAGGCGGCTTGCCGCACGGAATCCTGCTGCCGAAGTCGCGCTCGGGCGAAGATGTGCACCAGCTTTCCGTCGCCCTCGGCCATGCCGAGGAGAAGTCGGGCGCCGAACAGGGCGCGACCCGCATCCTGGCACTCGTCACCGAAGTCGCGGTGTCGTTGCTGCAATTGCCGAGCTACATCGGATCGAGCAGCCGCCTCGTCGGTTTCACCTGGGGCGCGGAGGACTTGTCCGCCGAGATCGGTGCGAGTGCGAACCGCGAGCCGGACGGCAGCTTCACCTCGCCCTACCGCCTCGTGCGCGACATGATGCTGCTGACCGCGACCGCTGCCGAGGTGCCGGCGATCGACACGGTCTACATCGATTTTCGCAACAAGACGGGGCTGGCGCTCGAAGCCTCGATCGCCGCACGCGACGGTTTCGTCGGCAAGATGGCGATCCACCCGGATCAGGTACCGATCATCAACGAAGCGTTCACACCGTCGTCCGCCGAGGTCGAGCGGGCCAAGGCGATCGTCGCCGCATTCGAGGCAACCAACGGCGCCGGCGTCGTCGGCTTTCAGGGCCAGATGCTCGATCGCCCCCATCTCGTGCTGGCGAAGCGAACGCTTGCGAGGGTGCCGATTGCGTAGGTCGGGTTCGCAAAGCGGAACTCGGCGTCTGTCTGAACTATTCTACCAAAGAAAAACAGCGGCGGAGCATTAGCTCCACCGCCGCCGATGACGCAATCGATTAAGCCAAGTTTACGCCAGCCCGACCTTCTTCATGCGGGCCTTGATGCGCGGATAGACCTTGTAGACGTTGTCTTCGTAGATCTTCTTCTTGTCGGCGTCGGAGACTTTGAGCTTGTCGACGTACTTCTTTGTGTCGTCGTAGTTGTGTCCGGTCTTCGGATCGATGCCGCGCACCGCGCCGACCATCTCCGACGCGAACATGATGTTGTCGGCGGGAATGACCTCGGCGAGCAGGTTCATGCCGGCCTGATGATAGACGCAGGTGTCGAAGTAGAAGTGTTTCAGCATCCACTCTTCGATCGGCGGCTTCTTCATGTCCTGCGCAAGGCCGCGATAACGGCCCCAGTGATAGGGCACTGCGCCGCCGCCATGCGGGACGATCATGCGCAGGGTCGGGAAATCCTTGAACACCTTCTCGCCATTCTGGATGAACTGCATGAAAGCGGTGGTGTCGCCGTTGATGTAGTGCGCGCCGGTTGCATGGAAACAGGGGTTGCACGATGACGAGACGTGCACCATCGCGGGCACGTCGAGCTCGCACATCTTCTCGTAGATCGGGTACCAGTACCGATCGGTCATCGGCGGATCCTGCCAATAGCCGCCCGACGGATCCGGATTGAGATTGCAGCCGACGAAGCCCAGTTCCGTCACGCACCGCTCGAGCTCTTTGACCGAGTTCGCCGGAGAGACGCCCGGCGACTGGGGCAGCTGGCATACGCCGATGAAGTTCTTCGGGAACAGCTCGGTGACACGATAGACGAGATCGTTGCACATCCGCGTCCATTCCTGGCTCACCCACTCGGGGCCGACGTGATGAGCCATGCCGGCGGCGCGCGGCGAGAAGATCGTGAGATCGGTCCCGCGCTCGATCTGCTGCTTCTTTTGCGCGCCTTCGATCGAGACGCGGATCTCGTCATCGGTAATGCCGAGATCGGTGGTGGCCGGCTTGCGATTGCCATCGGCGAGGGCGGCGAGTTGCTGGTTGCGGAACAGGCCGAGCTTGCCGGGCTCCGTCGTATAATGGCCGTGGCAATCGATGATCATGTGAGGCGGCTCCCCGAGCGGCTGCGAGATTGATTTGACGATCGCAAGTCTTGTCGCGCGTGCCGGCCTTATTCGTCAACAGCCATCAGCGACGTCGCGAGTGCCGGTTGGCCGGCCGTAAGGTCGGGGCAATGCAACGATACAAACTGAAACCGGGCGGCGTTTCCGCCACCCGGCCCGAACTCCGCCTGTACCGGCCGATCGAAGCGAGAGCGGTTCAGTCGCCGCCACCGGCAGCCGGCACCGGGGATGAGAGGGACGCAGCGGCAGGCGCGATGGATGCGGCAGCAGCCCGCGCTGCCATCGCCTTTTCTGCGCGCTCGGCTGCAGCAGCGGCCCGCTCGGCTGCAGCAGCAGCCCTCTCGGCAGCTTCCAGGGCGCGCGTCGCAGCATCGGGCTGGGGGGCTTCGGCTGGCGCGACCGCCGCTTGGGTCTGCGTGGGAGCAGCGATCTGTTCTGGCGTCGCGGCTTTTTCCGGCGCGACGGTCTTGGGCTTGGCGCGGCGCTCGGTCGGCGAGGCCGTATCGACGGCAGCCTGCGAACGCTGACGCTGTTCGGCGGCCTTGGGCCTGGCCGGCACCGCTTCTGTGCCGCCAGTATTCTCGGGCTTGGTATTCTCGGACTTGGCAGGCTCGGCGCGCACGCGCTCGGTCGCCGCGTCGCGCGACTTCCGCGGTTCCCGCTGTTGCTGGTTCTCACGTTCGCGCGCCGGGCGTGCGGCCCGCGCCGGCTCGCCTTCGGCGGCAGGACGTGATGCAGCGGCAGGAGCGCTCGGCTCCGGCGTGCCGAAGATGTCGCTGTAGCGCGATTCCGTACGCCTCGGGGGCACGGTTGTCGCAGGGCCTGCCACGGTGGCCGCCGGGACGGCGGAAGCGGGTTGCGACGGAGCATCGGCATTGCGTCGCGACGAGCCGCCGAAACTGGCCCGCGGGCTTGCAGGTGCTTCATCTTGAGCAGCCGCCGCCTGAGGCGCCTGGCCGTCGGGCGTCGTCTGATAGGCATTCCAGGTCACGAGCACTCTCGCGCCGACCTTTGATTGCTCGTAAACGTCCAGAGCATCCTTGTTGTACATGCGGATGCAACCCTTCGACACGGCCGTGCCGATCGTCCAAGGGGCGTCCGTACCGTGGATGCGGTAAAAGCTCGAGCCGAGATACAGCGCACGGTTGCCGAGCGGGTTCATCGGATGCCCACCGGGTACCCAGCGCGGCAGCTTCGGATTTTCCTTGATCATCGTCGGCGTCGGCGTCCACGACGGATTTTCGCGTTTCTGCGTCACCGTCGTCTTGCCTTCCCAACGATCCTGCTCTCGTGGAATTGCGACTGGGTAGCTGATCGCCCGGCCCGGAGCGGTCATCAGATAGAGCTTGCGGTCGGTGAAACTGACGATGATCTCGCCTGGCTTGGCGTCTGAATTGATTCGCACGCTCTGCCGGCCGGAGTCGTTGACTTTCTCCGTGCCGCCGCCCCAGTCGAAGAACAGCTGGGCATGAGCGATACCGGGCATGGTGAACACTGTGGCGAGCACCAGCGTGCTGGCCGAAAGCAACCGAAAGCCGTTGTTTATCATGCTCATATCAGACCCGATCTTCGCCATCCGGAAGGCTGTCGACGATATGGTTCACACCGCCGAATCACAGGCTGGGTATAGCCACGAGTTAGACCTCGCAACGACACTCTGCCCGCTGCACTTCGTTATGTATTTGTGGCAGCAATCGGACCATTCCCCACCTCAGTCAAGCCACATGTTCGCGAGGTGCAGTAATGACACCGACGCGCATATCTCAACGGCCACGATGACGTTGAAGCAGCCCGGTTTTCGAGCGCTCGCCCTTAGCTTCGCAGTTGATCCGAGAAGTCGGGCAGCCGTGGCCCTCGACACGAACCTGCGTAAGGAGACCAGCTGCTGAAAACCGGTCGGCGCAGCAGGCGATTTCCGCAGGCCGGTGGTGCGAAGTGCCGTTCGGCGCGAGGCTGCCTGTTGCGGCGTAACAAGGTCGCCGGGCGCGCGGCTCACGCCAAGGCCCGGCCCTTTGCGCCATTCATCACTTCACTTTGACGAGCTTTTGCACCAGCGCCAGCACGTCCTTGGGCGTCTCGAGCGTATCGTTCGAGATCTTGTCGACCTGCTCGCCCGTCAGGGGCTCGAGCATCACGTTGCGCTTCTTCATCAGATCGAGGAATGCGGGATCTGCCATCATGGCATTGAACGCTTGGCGCAGAGCAGCAAGTCGCGCCGGCGGCACGTTCGGCGATGCGATGATCGAGCGGCCGATCTCGGCGGAGGCAGCGATCGCGGTGAGCACGCTTTTGCCTTCCGCCGATGTCGCGAGTTCGGGAAGTGCGGCCACGTGCGGCAGCAGCGGATGCCGCTTCAGTGCTGCCTGATAGACGACCGGCGCCTTCTTTTCGAGGATCCAATCCGGATTGCGAACGAGTAGCGTCGCGATGCCGATCGACCCGATGAGATCGACTTCCTTCCGCTCGGCCGCGATCAGTACGTCGTTCGAACCTTTGTAACCGTAGATCACCTTGAACTTCGCGCCGGCATAAGCATTGAGCGCCGTTGGCAGCAAGAAACCCGGCGATGACGCGCCGGTCGCCCCGACTATGATCTCCTTCTTTCGCGCATCCTCGAAATCCTTGAACCACGCGCCGGGCATGCCCGCACCCAGATCGATGTTCGACACCATCCGCCCGATGTAGGGCATTTTCGACGCATCGAGATCCTTGCGTTGCTCCCCCATCGCGAAGTCCAATGGCAATGTCTGTGCAAGGCTGCCGAACGAGGTGCCGTCCTGCGGCGCGACGTTATAAAGATAGCGCGCGGCGAGGAAGCTGCCCGCGCCCTCCATGTTCTGCGCGACGACGGTCGGATTTCCAGGCACGAACCGGCCGAAATGCTCGGCGAACACACGGCCATAGATGTCGTAGCCGCCGCCCGGCGCATAGCCGATCACGATCCGCAGCGTCTTGCCCTTGTAGAAGTCGGCGATCGGGTCCTGCGCCTTTGCGGAGTGCTGAGCCGATAACAGTGCCACGATCGTCAGAAGGGCTGACCGGATCGAGTTCCGAAAATTCATGTCGGTTCCTTTTCTCGTATCTTTCGGAGCCGACGCTACACCGGTCACCCGTCGCCCCGCTATCGGCCGAGCGGCAGACCGTAGAATCCGCGACAAGGTGTGCCACCGCCTCTATAACCGGGCAGTTTCGAAATGAGGTTCACGGGGGATCGCGAATGGACAGCGACAGCCAGATCGCGGTCGGCCAGCTCGAAGTTGGAATGATCGGCGTCGGCCTGATGGGCACGGTGATGTCGCGCCGCCTGATCGAAGCTGGCTTTTCGGTCACCGGCTTCGATCCCCGGCCCGAGGCCCGTACTGGCCTCGCAGCGGTCGGCGGAACTCCGGTCGAAAGCATAGCCGATTTGACCCGCCGCTGCGAACGCGCAGTGATCTCGGTTTTCGACACTGCCCAGGTCGAAGACGTTATCGAAGGCCCAGATGGTGTGCTGTCGGTCCCACCCGCCGAACGCCGGCTACGCGTCGTCGTCAACACCGCGACCTGCGAGCCCGACCGTATCGCAGCCCTAGCCGAACGCGCGAGTGCACGCGGTCTGCACTTCGTCGAGTTGCCGATTTCGGGCACCAGCCAGCAGGTGGCGCAAGGCGAAGGCGTCGGCCTCGTCGCCGGAGAGCGTCAAGTCACCGATGCATCAGCCGACATCATCGCCGCGATTTGTCCGCGCACCTACTTCATGGGAGCGTTCGGCAATGGCGCCAAGACCAAGCTCGCTATCAATCTTGTACTTGGCCTCAATCGTGCAGCCCTCGCCGAAGGCCTGACGCTCGCCGACCGTCTCGGACTGCATCTGGATTCTTTCATCCAGGCTGCGAAAGGCTCGGCCGCCTATTCCCAGATCATGGATGTGAAGGGGGCCAAGATGATCGCGCGGGATTTCACGCCGCACGGAAAGGTCGGCCAGTCGCTCAAGGATTTCGGCTTGATCCTCGATGCCGCCGCCACGCGCGGTCAGGCACTCCCGCTGGCGAGCGTCTACGCCGATCTCATGCACGGGTGTGTCGACGCAGGCGAAGCGGAACTCGACAACTGCGCAATCATCGAGGAAATCGCGCGGCGTAAGGTGAAGGCCGCCGAATGAGGACTCCATCATCGCCTGCTGTGGTCGCCGAGCCCCGCAAGGCCGCCGTCATCTTCGTGTTGATCACGGTGTTCCTGGATGTCCTTGCCATGGGCATCACGATCCCCATCCTGCCCAAGCTCGTCGAAGGAATGCTCGGCGGCGATACCGGCCGGGCGGCCATTATCTTCGGCCTGTTCGGCACCGCGTGGGCACTGATGCAGTTCCTGTTCCAGCCGGTGCTCGGAGCGTTGTCCGATCGCTTCGGCCGCCGTCCTGTGATCCTGTTCTCGAACTTCGGACTTGGCCTCGACTACATCCTGATGGCTCTCGCGCCGAACCTGTGGTGGCTGTTCGCCGGACGAGTGATCGCGGGCATCGCCGCGTCGAGCTTTTCGTGCGCGACGGCCTACATCACCGACGTGACGCCGCCCGAGAAACGCGCGGAGGCCTACGGCCTGATCGGCGTCGCGTTCGGTGTCGGCTTCGTCATCGGCCCTGCGGTCGGCGGTCTGCTCGGCACCATCGATCCCACGCTGCCGTTATGGGTGGCGGCCGGTTTCAGTCTCGCCAACGCGGCTTATGGCTACTTCGTGTTGCCGGAATCACTGCCGCCCGAGAGTCGATCGGCCTTCAAGTGGATGCGCGCCAGTCCCCTCGGCTCGCTGCGCCTGCTGCGGATGCACCCCGTATTGAAGGGTCTGTCCGGCACGATGTTCCTCTATCATCTGGCCCACAACGTCTTTCCCGCGATCTTCGTGCTCCACGCTGGCTACCGCTTCGGCTGGGGCGAAGGCATGGTCGGCCTCGGATTGGCCGGCTTCGCCGTCTGCTCGGCGATCGTACAGGGCTTGCTCATCAAGCCGGTGGTCGGCCGCTTCGGCGAGCGCAACGCGTTGTTGATCGGACTGGCGACCGGCGTGACAGGGTTCTTCTGGCTAGGCCTCGCCGAGACGAGCTTCCTGTTCTGGCTCGGCATGCCGGTGATGGCGCTGTGGAGCTTCGTCGGTCCGTCCTTGCAGGGGATCATGTCACGCCATGTCGGAGCGTCCGAGCAGGGCCAGTTGCAAGGCGCGAACGGCGCGCTCGCGGGTATCGCTGGCCTGATCGGCCCGACGATCTTCACACAGCTTTTCGCTGCAGCGATCGCTTACGCCGGCGTGAAGTACGCAGGTGCACCCTATCTGATGGCAGGCGCTATCCTGATGGTGGCGAGCCTCATCGCGTGGCGCGTCACGCGTCCTGCAGACACGAGCCCTCATTGAGCAGGTGGCGCCTCGGCTGGGGGCTGACCTGTGCCGTTCGGCCCAGGCGCTGTTTGGGGCGACCGGGAGTTGAGCCACTGGATGTGTTGAACGGGTGTCCACTCCGGCGGAATGGCATTGCGGCCGACGTGAGCTTTTCCCTCGAAAGTGCACCGCGTCGTTGGCGGAATGCCGCATCGGCCGTAGAGCTGCTTGTGGCCGACGCATTGTCCTTTCATGTCGCGATATCCCGGCCCCCCGCGGCACGCGCAGCCCTCGCACTTGTCGGCGAGCGCGGTGTCCGCGCTTGCCGATAAGACCAGTGAAGCCAGAACCACTCTGACGGGCGGCACGGCGTTCGACCTCACATGCCGAACACGGCCACGGCGCGGATAGGCGAACCCGTACCGCCGCGCCACTTCATCGGCAACCCGATGTAGGTGAACGGCCCTTCACCGATCAGTGCTTCGAGATTGCACAGGCTTTCCATGTGCGTGATGTCGAGTTCCAGGCACGCCTTGTGCACGAGTGCGTTGACCTTGCCCTCCGGCCCCGGACGCATGCTGTCGATGCCGAAGTGTACGACGCCCTGCTTCGCCAGCCATTCGGTTGCAGCCACGTTCACGCCGGAGTTGTCGGTAGTGTACTGCGCCGTCGGAAACGTGCGCTCGTGATGTCCGGTGCACAACAGGACCGTGCCACCCTTAGGCACGGGATGACCGCACTTCTTCACCGCGGCTTCGAGATCCCCCGGCGTGATTTCCGCACGCGCCGGAATGTGGCGCAGGTCGATGCAGATGCCGGGCACGATGCACTTCTCTAGCGGATACTCGTTGATGGGCTGGCCGGACTTGCCGAAGTGGCGGGGCGCGTCCATGTGGGTGCCGCCATGGTCGGGCATCGAGAAATACATCACCGAGTTGCCCTGCACGTTGCCGGACTCCGCAAAGGCTTCCTCGTGCGTCTTCCACACGCCATGGATGATCGGCGGCTGACCGGGATACGACGGCGTGCGGTGATAGAGTTCGCGGGATATGTCGACGATGCGCATGGGCAGCCTCCGGCTTGGTGATGAATCTGGCTTAAAGGGCCACGCCGCACCTCCCGCGTCAATCGGGGGCGGCAGTCAGCGGAGCTTGGTGAGCAACTGTCGGTGCTACATTCGCTGCGTCTATCGATTGGTTTGAACTGAAATCTACGACCTCGTCATCCGCCCCGGATCGGTGTCCGGGATGAACTCCGGCGGGCCATTTAAGCCCCGCGATGAACATCGCCTCAGCCCTTCGCCGCCCTTCGCGCAGTCACGCCGAGATAGCGTTCCAGCACGGCGGCATCGGTAGCGAGATTTGCGCTCGAAGCGGCATGCACGATGGCGCCGCGTTCCAGGATGATCGCTTTGTCGGTCATCGCCAGGATCTTCTGCGGGTGCTGCTCGACGATGATCCCGCTGAGGCCTTCCTCACGGAACAGCCGCTTGAGGGTCCGCAGCAATTCCTCCACGATGATCGGCGCCAGACCTTCAGTCGGCTCGTCGAGAAGCACGAGCGTCGGGTTGAGCACTAGTGCCCGCGCGATCGCCAGCATCTGCTGCTCGCCGCCGGAAAGCTGGTTGCCCCAGTTGCGCCGTCTTTCCTCCAGACGCGGGAAAAGCTCCCAGATCTTCTTGACGTCCCAGGGCCCCTTGCGCTGCACGGCCGTGAGGTTCTCCTCGACCGACAGCGACTTGAAGATATTGCGCTCTTGCGGCACCCAGCCGATGCCGGCATTCGCGCGCTGGTCCGGTCTTAGCCGCGTGATGTCGCGCCCGCTGAGCGCGATCGTGCCGCCGAACCGCCGCGTCACGCCGGCGATGGTGTTGACCAGCGTCGTCTTGCCGGTTCCGTTCCGGCCCAGCAGCGCAAGCGCCTTGCCCTCGTCCAGCGTGAATGTGACGTTGTCGAGCACACGCGCTTCGCCGTACCCGGCCACCACGTTCTCGAGGCGCAGCAACTCAGCCATGTTCCGCCTCGCCGAGATAGACCGCCCGAACGCGCGGATCTGTCGAAACCTCGTCGACCGTGCCGGCCGTGAGGTATGCGCCATTGACCATCACGGTGATCCGCTCGGCGAACGAGAACACGAGGTCCATGTCGTGCTCGATCAACAGCACGGTGACTTCGCGAGGTAATGCCGCGACCGCCGCGAGGATGTCGTGACGCTCGCTCTCCGGCACGCCGGCCGCTGGTTCGTCGAGCAGCAACACTCGAGGTCGCGCGGCGAACGCCACGGCGATCTCGAGCAGGCGTTGCCGACCATAGGGCAAGTTGATCGTCTTCTCGCCGAGCACGTCGAGGAGATGGAACCGCCCCGCGATTTCGGCCACTTCTTCCGTGATGCCGTCGCGGCTACCCGCTGGCCACCACCACGAACTGCCGTGTCCCAGCCGTTCCGTGACCGCGAGCGTGATGGTCTCGAGCGGCGTCATTTGCGGGAATAGCTGGTTGATCTGAAAGGTACGAGCGAGCCCGCGCCGCACCCGCTGATCCGGCCTCAGGTCCGTGATGTCCTCGCCCATCAGCAGCACTTTACCGGCAGTTGGCGCCAGCACGCCGGTAAGCTGGTTGATGAGAGTGGTCTTGCCCGCGCCGTTCGGGCCGATCAAGGCGTGACGTTCGCCGCTTTCGAGCTTGAAATTGAAGTTGCTGGTCGCGACGAGGCCGCCAAAGCGCTTTTCGAGGCCGATGGTTTCCAGAACGGTCGCCATGGATCAGCCCTCGGCCTTGGCGGTGGGTTCGGTGCGGGCCGGCGCCTTGCGCCGGAACGACGCGACGATGCCAGCGACGCCCTGCGACATGCGATCCCGGCCGATCAGCACGATGATGACGAGGATCAGTCCGATCCAGAAATGCCAGTACTGCGGCGTCAACGACGACAGTGCGTCCTGCAGGATCTTGAACACCACCGCGCCGATGATGCCACCGTAGAGATATCCGGCACCGCCGATCACGAGCACCAGCATCACGTCCGCGGACTTCTCGAAGCTCAGCACGTCGAGCGAGGCGTACTGCGACGTCTGTGCCATCAGCGAGCCGGCCACTCCGGCGAACGCGGCGGAGATCGTATAGACTGCGATCAGTCGCCGGTTCACCGGAATGCCGATCGCCGAAGCCCGCAGCGGGTTGTCGCGGATAGCGTTGAGCGACATTCCGAACGACGAATACGATATGCGCCGTGCGATCAGGAACATCACGAACAGCGTCACGAGGCTATAGGCGTAGGCCGTGCGGCCGAACATGTCGAAACGGAACATCCCGAACAACGGCGCCATCTCCACGCCCTGCAGGCCGTCCGCGCCACCTGTCAGCCATCCGAGCTGATTGGCGAGTTCATAGAGGATCAGCGCAACGCCGAGCGTAATCATCAGCCGCGTGAGATCGTTGCCGCGCAGCACGAGGAAGCTCGTCACGAAGCCGAGCAGTGTCGTCGCGGCCGTACCGAAGGCAAGGCCGATCAGAGGATCGGGATGGATGTGTTTGGCGAAAAGCGCAGCGGCGTAGGCGCCGAAACCAAGGAACGCAGCGTGGCCGAGCGAGACGATGCCAGCGTAGCCCAGGATCAGGTCGAGCGACACCGCGAACAGCGCCAGGATCGCGATCTCGTTCATGATGAGATGCTTGCCCGGCAGCAGGAAGTAGCTCGAGAACGCGATCAGCCAGAATACGATCTCCGCCGGATGCCATTTCCGGCGGGCAGTCAAACCGTCTGCGACGGGGGAGCCGATTTCGCTCTTGGTCATGTCCGCCTCAGCGCCCGCGCGTGAACAGGCCCTGCGGTCTTACCAGCAGGACGACGATCATGAACGTATAGATGATAAAACCGCCGAACGCGGGCACGTAGTATTTGCCGCCGACGTCAGCGATGCCGAGCAGCAGCGATGCGATCAACGGACCCGTGATGCTCGTCGTACCGCCGACGGTCACGACGATCAGGAAGTAGATCATATAGCGCAGCGGGAATGTCGGATCGAGGCCGACGACTTCGCCCGCGAGCGCTCCGCCGAGGCCTGCTAGTCCGGAGCCAACGGCGAACGTCGACAGGAAGATCACGCCGACGTTGATGCCGAGCCCGCTCGCCACGCGACGATCGTCGACTGCGGCACGTAGCCGGCTGCCGAACCGCGTACCGACCAGGATGCCCTGCAGAACCAATGTGAGCACGCCGCAAAGCACGATGATGAATAGCCGGTAGACGCCCATGCCGACGCCGAAGATTTCGATGCGCCCCTTCAGGTACTCCGGCAGCACCGGGAACTGCTTGCTCGAATGCATGAAATACTCGGCTGTCGAAACAGCCATGAACACCAGCCCGATCGAGAACAGCACTTGATCGAGATGCGTCCTGCCATAGAGCTGCGAATAAAGCGTTCGTTCCAGCACCGCGCCGATTACGGCTGGCACCAGGAACGCGATCGGCAACGTCAGGAGGAACGGCACGCCTGCTTTCGCCGACAGGACGACGGTCGCGTAACCGCCGGCCATCGCGAACGCGCCATGCGCCAGATTGACGAAGTTCATCAGGCCGAGCGTGACCGACAGCCCGCACGCCAGCACGAACAGAAGCATGCCGTAGGCGATGCCGTCGAAGAGAACCGTGATCATGGGATTACCGTGGGGTGCGATAGCGAAGCATACCGCGCCGCTTGGCGGAAGTTAGGGTGCGATATGCGCTCACGAGCCACCGCACCCTACGAAATCAGCGCTTGCGTGGGTCCTTCACGGCTTCGACGGTCTGGAACTCAGTGTTGTAGAGTTCGCCACCGACCTTCTCGACGCGCCGGACGTAGATGTTCTGCACGATGTCGCGCGTCGCGGGATCGATCGAGATCGGCCCGCGCGGGCTTTCCCACTTGAGACCCTTCATCGCGTCGACCATCGCCTGCCCGTCGGTCTTGCCGCCGGTCTTTTTCAGCGCTTCGTAGATGACGTGCATGCCGTCGTAGCCGCCCAGCGAGATGAAGTTCGGCCGCATGCCGTTGTTGGCCTTCTTCATAGCCGCAACGTAGGCCTTGTTCTTCGCGGAATCGTGCGAAGCGGAGTACTGGCCGGAGGTCACGACGCCGAGCATCGCGTCGCCCATGCCGGGCAGATCGTCATCGTCGGTCACGTCGCCGGGGCCGATCAGCTTGATGCCGGACTTGTCGAGACCTCGTTCGATGAACTGACGCGCGAACGTGCCGGCTTGGCCGGCCGGTACGAACACGAACATCGCGTCGGGCTTGCCGTCTGCGGCGCGCTGCAGGAATGGCGAGAAGTCCGGATTGGCCAGAGGAACCTTGAGGGTTTCGGTGATCGTGCCGCCGGCCTTCGTGAAGAACTCGTTGAACACGGCACCGGCTTCCGCACCCGGCGCCCAGTCGGACAGGATCGATGCAACCTTCTTGATGCCGTTTTTGGCGGCCCAGTCGCCCATGACGGATGACTGCTGACCCAGGATGAAGCTCGTCCGAACGAACATCGGCGATCGATCGATGACGACCGACGTACCCGAGACCATGATCACGGTCGGGGTCTTGGATTCCGTGGCGAGCGGCGCGATTGCCATGGCGACGGGCGTTATGCCGACGCCCAGCACGTGCACCTTCTCGTTGACGATCAGTTCCTGCGCGAGGCGGCGGGCCACGTCCGGCACCGTCGTGTCGTCCTTGACGATCAACTGGATCTTCTTGCCGGCGACGGTGTCACCGTTTTCCTGGATATAGAGCCGTGCACCCGCCACGACCTGCCGGCCGACGGCGGCAAGGGTTCCGGTCATCGATTGAACGAGGCCGATCTTGATCGTGTCCTGGGCCTGCGCGCCGTTCGTGGCTGACAGGATCGCGGCAGCTGATACGCCAGCAGCGATGAATTGCCTTCTGAGCATTGGTTCCTCCCATAGTGCTCGCACGCGGGCCGCAGCTTGGCTGCCTGCTCGCTTGGCACGGGTTATATCTGAAACAGGCCAAGGAGTAAGCCCGCCAGTTGGTCGAACGGTTTTCGGGGAGTGGCGGACCGCGCAATGCCTCCGTGAGGTTGCCCGGAATTTCTGCAGTGGGTTACAAACTAGATGCGCGCAACGCGCGGAGAGGCCGGTTCCGGCAATTTTATTGGTCAAGCTGGCGATTGATTGAAAGTCCGTACCGGCGTCCGGCGACAGGTTTCGATACCCAACGGCAGTACCATGCCGCAAAATCGAGGACGCACCAGCGTCGAGGCCAGGCGCTTCCCAAGTTGGCGTCAGGCCGTGTATGAGCCTTCACACGGAGATTCACGCGAGGGGCAGGCGATGGCGAGCAGTGGCGCGGACAAACTGGTGACGGTGTTCGGCGGCTCCGGTTTCGTGGGCCGGCATATTGTTCGGGCGCTGGCGAAGGATGGCTGGCGCATCCGGGCCGCGAGCCGCCGTCCCGACCTTGCGGGCCATTTGCAGCCGATGGGTGGTGTCGGCCAGATCATGCCGGTGCAGGCGAACCTGCGTTATCCCGACAGCGTGGCGCGAGCCGTCGAAGGCGCCGACGCCGTCGTCAATCTTGTGAGTGTCCTCGCCGGCAGCGGCAAGCAGACTTTCGATGCACTCAATACGAAGGGCGGCCGCGCGGTGGCCCGTGCAGCCCGCGAGGCCGGCGCCACGAGCTTCGTCCACGTCTCGGCGCTCGGTGCCGATCTCAAGTCCAAATCCGACTACGCCCGCAGCAAAGCCGAAGGCGAGCGGGCGGTGCTGGAGGAGTTCCCGTCCGCGATCATCTTGCGCCCGTCGATCGTCTTCGGGCCGGAGGACGAATTCTTCAATCGTTTCGCGGCGATGGCCCAGATCTCTCCGGTACTGCCGCTGGTCGGGGGCGGCCGCACGAAGTTCCAGCCGGTATTCGTCGGCGACATCGCAATTGCCGTATCGAACGTGCTTGCCGGCGGCGGCAATCCTGGCACGGTCTACGAGATCGGCGGCCCCGAGGTCGCCACCTTCCGCCAGTTGCTCGACCGTACCCAGACGTGGACCGGCCGCAGCAAGCCATATTTCCCGATGCCGTTCTGGCTCGCCAAGCTTCAGGCCATCCTTACGTGGCCTCTTCCCAACAGTATCCGCCCCATCACGATCGACCAGATTCGCCTGCTGCAGGTCGACAATGTGGTGAGCGAAGCCGCCGTCAAGGAGGGCCGTACCCTCGCAGGTCTCGGCGTCGCCCAGGCTCAACCTATCGGCGCGATCGTGCCTTTGTATCTGGAACGCTTCCGCCCCAAGGGACAGTTCTCGCACTATCGCGGGTAGTCTGTCCCCAGCTGGATAGCTCCGGACAAAGGGTTCGCGAGCAGCACTCATACGCGCCCCGCGAGGTCAACTATGCGCATCATCGACGTCTGCGAGGTCACTAAGCCGATCGCCTCGCCGATCCGCAATGCCTACATCGATTTCTCCAAGATGACCGCGAGCCTCGTCGCCGTCGTCACCGATGTCGTCAGGGACGGTCGGCGCGTGGTCGGCTACGGGTTCAACTCGAACGGCCGCTATGGACAGGGCGGCCTGATCCGCGAACGCTTCCGCAACCGCATCTTCGAGGCGGACGCGAAGACCATTCTGAACGATGCCGGCGACAACCTCGACCCGCATAAGCTCTGGTCGGCGATGATGCAGAACGAGAAGCCGGGCGGCCACGGCGAGCGCTCGGTCGCGGTCGGCACCCTCGACATGGCGATCTGGGATGCGACGGCCAAGATCGCTGGCAAGCCCCTGTTCCGCATGCTCGCCGAGCAGAAGGGCCGCGAAGCCGATCCCAGGGTCTTCGTCTATGCTGCTGGCGGCTATTATTATCCCGGCAAGGACGACACCGCATTGCGGGCCGAGATGCGCGGCTATCTCGATCGTGGCTACACCGTCGTCAAGATGAAAATCGGCGGCGCTCCGTTGGCAGAAGATCGGCGCCGGATCGAAGCGGTGCTGGCCGAGATCGGCAGCAACGCGAAGCTCGCTGTCGACGCCAATGGCCGGTTCGATCTCGAAACCGCGATCGCCTACGCCAAGATGCTCCGCGACTATCCGCTGTTCTGGTACGAGGAGATCGGCGATCCGCTCGACTACGCATTGCAGGCCGCGATGTCGGAATTCTACCCCGGGCCCATGGCGACCGGCGAAAACCTGTTCTCGCACCAGGACGCACGCAATCTGTTGCGCTACGGTGGAATGCGCCCCGATCGCGACTGGCTCCAGTTCGACTGCGCCCTATCTTACGGCCTCGTCGAATACCTCCGCACCCTCGACGTCCTCGCCCAGTTCGGCTGGTCGCCGAACCGCTGCATTCCCCACGGCGGACACCAGATGTCGCTCAATATCGCCGCCGGTCTCGGCCTCGGTGGCAACGAGAGCTATCCCGATCTGTTCCAGCCCTACGGCGGTTTCCCCGACAGTGTCCGCGTCGAGAACGGGCACATTGTCATGCCCGAACTTCCCGGCATCGGCTTCGAAGGCAAGTCGGACCTCATAAAGGTCATGCGCGAACTAGCCGAGTGAACGGACGAGCGCATTGCCGAGGCATGCCACACGACCGCCACCAGCTTACGCTCGATATCGAGTCTGGCCTGGTTGTGACCTGAACTGGCGGTGCAGGAGTATCAGATCGTGGCAAAGCACCGGATCTACGCAATGAGCTTCGCTAGCGTCTATCCACTCTACATTGCCAAAGCAGAGAGGAAAGGTCGCACGAAGGCGGAAGTCGATGAAATAATCTTTTGGTTGACGGGCTACGATCGAGCGGAAATGGAAGCTCGGCTGGAGAAACAAACGGACTTCGAAGCGTTCTTTGCCGAGGCTCCCAGGCTGAACCCCTCACGTCTTTCGATAAAAGGCGTGGTTTGCGGTATCCGCGTTGAGAACATCGAAGAGCCGACGATGCGTGAAATTCGCTATTTGGACAAACTGATCGATGAACTGGCAAAGGGAAAAGCAATGACGAAGATCTTGCGGAACAGCTGATCGGGAACAATCGGCAGCCGTTGATATTTTGCGCGCCGGAGTATCGTCCGCTAAGGGCGCTGCCTTCCCGCCCCGAGCCACCCGCTGACGCCTGCTCCCAGCAGTTTCGGCAAATGATTATAGGTATAGAGGCACCCCGCGCCGAGCACTTCGGCCAAGCTCTCCGTCGTCGACGGCATGCCCGGCACCTTTCCCGCCGCCCGGATCTTGGCGAGCGTCTGCGCGATCGCTTCGGCCACGACGGGCGCCTTCGCATCGCCAGGATGCCCCATCGATTGCGACAGGTCGGAAGGCCCGATGAAGAACACGTCGATGCCGGGCACGGTCAATATCTCGTCGATGTTGGCGACCGCTTCCCGGTCCTCGATCTGCACACATACGAGTGAAGCCGCGTTCGCCTGAGCCACGAAATCGGCCATCTTTGCGCCGAGCCCCCACCGGTCCGGCCGCGTGCCGGCCGCGAGCCCGCGTCCCGCGCCCGGCCCGAATTTCACGGCTGCAACCGCCCGCTCGGCTTCGGCTTTCGTCGTGATGTGCGGGATCTGCACGCCCTTTACGCCGCGGTCGAGGATCGCTTGAATGTCAGCCGACGAGTTGCTTCGGGGCCGCCCGATCGGCGTGATTCCCGACGCATCAGCCGCCATGCACATCACCTCGACATCGCCCGAACCGATAGATCCGTGCTCACAGTCGATCAGCACCCAGTCTGCGCCGGCATGGCCCAGCATTTCGACGAGCTGGGGCGACGGGAACATTAGCGACACGCCGAGGGCAGGTTCGCCCCGCGCGATCTTGTCCTTCATGGCGTTGCGCATCCGGTCCTACCGATCACATTCCCGCGAGCACGCGCCTGTCCCGTGCGACGGCGATTTCCGCATGTCCCCTTCAGGTGTTAGACCTCCGGGCGCAATTTCTGTCCAGCCACCAGGATCGAGACGAAAAAAGGAAGCCGATATGACCGATCGCAGCGAGACCTCGAAGGATACCCCGAAGATCACGCAGGAGATGATCGATCTCTACGACGACTATACCCACATCACTCTCGATCGCCGCGCCTATTTCAAGAAGCTGACTGCGCTCGTCGGAACGACGGCTACAGCGGCTGTCGTCACGGACATGATCTCCGGCAGCAAGGCAGCCGCCCAGATCGTCAAGTTCGACGACCCGCGCATCAAGGGGCAGATGGTCAAGTATCCCGCCGACGGGCGTGAGATGTCCGGCTACCTCGCGATGCCGGCCAACGCCACCGGCAAGCTGCCGGCCGTCATCGTGATCCATGAGAACCGCGGCCTCACTAGCCACATCCAGGACGTTACGCGGCGCATGGCGCTGGAAGGGTTCGTAGCATTCGGTCCGGATTTCCTTCATCCCTATGGCGGCGCGCCATCGGACGAAGACGCGGGCCGCGCCCTGCATGCGAAGATGGATCGTCCAAAGGCGATCGCCGACGGGGTCGCGACGATCAAGTGGCTTGCGGCGCACGCATCGAGCAACGGAAAGGTCGGTGTCACCGGTTTCTGTTGGGGCGGCGGCATGAGCAACGCTATAGCCGTTGCGGCAGGCGACAGCCTGAAGGCCGCAGCGCCCTATTATGGGCCTGTGCCGCCCGCCGACGACGTGCCCAAGATCAAGGCGCGCATGATGCTGCACTACGCGCAGAACGACGACAACATCAACAAGGGCATTCCGGCTTACGAGGCGGCGCTCAAGGCCGCTGGCACGAAGTACGAGTTGTTTACTTACGAAGGCACCCAGCATGCCTTCAACAACGACGGTTCGATGGCCCGCTACAACAAGGCTGCCGCCGACCTCGCCTGGAAGCGCACTGTCGATATGTTCAAGCAGGAACTGGCCTGACCGTTCTGACGGCCCTCTGTATGACCGCAAGAATTCGGTGTCAGACCCCTCTCCCGGTCTGACACCGATCACGCTCATGCCTCCGCGATCTTCACGACGCACGGCGGCGCGCTGTCGCGAATGACCTGTGCAAGCACTTCCAGCGCAGCAGCACGTGGCAAACCGCGGCGCCAGACGAGCCGCACGCGACGCCGTGCCCGCGTCTCCGCGATCGGGCGCGCGACGAGCCGGCCTCCCTTACTCTCTCTGGCTTCCCATGCGAGGCTGGGCACCAGTGTCACGCCGTATCCGGCGGCAGCCAGATGAAGCAGTGTCTCCAGGCTGGAAGCTCTTACATCAGCAGCGGCCGTCGCTACTCGGGCGTTGCTGCAAAGCTCCAGCGCCTGATCGCGAAGACAGTGGCCCTCGGCCAGCAGTAACAGCGAGCATGGATCGACCGTGGCAAGTCGGACGATCTCATTTCTGGCCATAGGATGCGATTCCGGCATCGCCAGCAGGAACGGATCGTCGAACAGTTCGCGCTGTTCCAATCGATCGCCGTCGGGCGCCGTTGCGATCAGCGCGGCGTCGAGCTGGCCCTCCCGCAAACGGACCATGACGTGCCGTGTCATCTCCTCGACCAGAACGAGCGGAGCTGATGGCAGCACGAGGGTTGCCCGAGGAAGCAGATGCGCCATCAGATAGGGCGCCAGCGTCGGAATGACACCCAGGCGAAGCACGCCGACCAACGGATCGCGGCTCGCATCAGCGGCAGCCAGTATTTCGTCGGCGGCAGCCAACGCACGCCGCGCATGTGAAACGATCGATGAGCCGACACGCGTCGGCTGCACGCGCTTGCCGATACGCTCGAAAATCTTGACTGCGAGCTGCTGCTCGAGCTTGAGGATTTGACCGCTCAATGTCGGCTGGCTGACATTGCACGCTTCCGCCGCCTTGCCGAAATGACCGAGATCGGCAACGGCTACGACGTAGCGGAGGTCGCGGAGATTCATGGCCCCTCAGTTATCGTTTTGGTCTATGATCTAGATCAAGTTTATCGATTTGCCCGATGTTAACTTATCACGTAGGAGTTGGCCAGCTGCGGTGGTCAGGTCCCTTCGCAGTCCGTTTGAACTCGACGATTTCGCAGGCTGATGATCGCCAGGACAGTCCCGACGGCATATCCAATTCGAAGCGCTCCATGCCTGTGGTGGCCGGGCGCGACGGTGCCAGTTCTGCTGCGCTACTCGGCGGTATCCGGCAAGCGGGATGCCGTCGGCGCCGAGCGCAGAGAATCCAATCAACCCACGACAGGAGGCAATGATGGCTGACGACGCGAAGTGCCCATTCGGGCACGGCACCCAGGCGGTGGCAGGAACTAGGTCGAACCGCGATTGGTGGCCAAATCAGCTGAACCTGAAAATCCTCCATCAGCACTCTCCGGCCTCCAACCCGTTGGGGAAGTCTTTCAACTACGCCGATGAGTTCAAGAAGCTCGATTATCATGCGCTCAAGAAGGATCTCGTAGCGCTGATGACGAACTCGCAGGAGTGGTGGCCCGCCGACTGGGGTCACTACGGCGGTTTCATGATCCGTATGGCTTGGCACAGCGCCGGTACGTATCGCATTTCGGACGGCCGCGGCGGCGGATCGACCGGTGGACAGCGTTTCGCGCCGCTCAACAGCTGGCCGGACAACGTCAGCCTCGACAAGTGCCGCCGACTGCTCTGGCCGATCAAGCAGAAGTACGGCAACAAGATCTCGTGGTCCGACCTCATGCTGCTCGCAGGCAACGTTGCGATCGAGTCGATGGGCGGCAAGACGTTCGGCTTCGGCGGTGGACGCGAAGACACCTGGGAGCCTTCGGAGGACATCTACTGGGGCAGCGAGACCGACTGGCTCGGCGACAAGCGGTATACCGGCGACCGGGAACTCGAGAACCCTCTCGGCGCGGTCCAGATGGGCCTCATCTACGTCAATCCTGAAGGTCCGAACGGCAAACCTGATCCGGTCGCATCCGGGCGTGACATTCGCGAGACCTTCGCGCGAATGGCGATGAACGACGAGGAGACGGTTGCACTGGTCGCCGGCGGTCACACTTTCGGCAAGTCTCATGGTGCCGCCGACGCGGGTAAGTACGTTGGCCGCGAGCCCGAGGGCGCCAGCATCGAGGAGATGGGCTTCGGCTGGAAGAACTCGTTCGGCAGCGGCAAGGGCGTCGATACGATATCGAGCGGCATCGAAGGCGCTTGGAAGCCGAATCCGACGACCTGGGATAACGGCTACTTCGACATGATGTTCGGATATGAGTGGGAGTGCGTGAAGGGCCCCGGTGGCGCCAATCAGTGGACGCCCAAGAACTGCAAACCCGAGCACATGATCCCGGACGCCCATGATCCGTCCAAGAAGCACCCGCCGATGATGACTACGGCGGATTTGGCGCTGCGCTTCGATCCCGCCTACGAGCCGATCTCGCGTCGGTTCCACAAGAACCCGGATCAGTTCGCCGACGCGTTCGCCCGCGCCTGGTTCAAACTTCTCCACCGCGATATGGGACCGCGCGTTCGCTATCTCGGGCCGGAAGTGCCGAAGGAAGTGCTGATTTGGCAGGACCCGGTTCCGGCTGTTGCTCACCCGCTGATCGACGCCAACGACGTTTCGGCGCTCAAGGCCAAGATCCTCGGTGCCGGCTTGTCCGTCTCCGAACTGGTCTCGACCGCCTGGGCGTCGGCATCGACTTTCCGCAATTCGGATAAGCGCGGTGGTGCCAACGGAGCACGCATTCGCCTCAGCCCGCAGAAGGATTGGGAAGCCAATCAGCCGGCCCAACTAGCCAAAGTGCTGAAGGCGCTGGAGGCGATCAAGGCCGACTTCGACAAGGCGCAATCTGGCGGCAAGCAGGTGTCGATTGCCGATCTGATCGTTCTGGGCGGCAGTGCTGCAGTCGAGAAGGCGGCGAAGGACGCCGGCCATAGCGTTTCGGTCCCATTCGCACCGGGCCGCACGGATGCTTCGGATGCGCAAACCGATGCGGCTTCATTCGCCGTGATGGAGCCGACCGCCGATGGTTTCCGCAACTACCTCAAGGCCGGGCACGTGCGCTCGGCCGAGGAACTGCTGGTGGATCGGGCGCAATTGCTGACTCTGACTGCGCCTGAGATGACGGTCCTGGTCGGTGGCCTGCGTGCGCTGAACGCAAACGTGGGCGGCTCCAAGCATGGCGTCTTCACCAAGCGCCCGGGCACGCTTACCAACGACTTCTTCGTCAACGTGCTCGACATGAGCACGGAGTGGAAGCCGGCAGGGGACGCGTTCGAAGGCCGCGACCGCAAGTCCGGCGCGGTCAAGTGGACGGCGACGCGCGCCGACCTCGTCTTCGGTTCCAACTCGCAGTTGCGCGCTTTGTCAGAAGCCTACGCGCAAGACGACGCGAAAGCGAAGTTCGTACATGACTTCGTGGCCGCTTGGACCAAGGTGATGAACGCCGATCGCTTCGACGTCGCCTGATAGCCTCAGCGACAGGTCGGTGAAGATCTGGATGTAAAGCTCGCCCGCGCGCCGGCGCTTCCCTTCACATAAGGGACGCGTCCGTTGCGCGGGCGAAAACAGTTGTACGTTTTCGGAGCATTGACCGTGCACTGAGAAGCAGCGTCCAGTCCGCTCGTTGAAAGCTCAACGCTCGGGAGGGCATGCGATGAAAGCGAAGGCACTTGCTGCGGAATTTATCGGCACGTTCGTGCTCGTCACGGGAACCTGTGGCGCTGCACTCTTTTCTGCGCCCGCTGGCGCGGGTCTTCTAGCGCCGGCCTTCGCGATCGGACTTTCGGTGCTGATCATGGCCTATGCGGTTGGCCATATCTCCGGCGGCCATTTCAATCCGGCAGTTACAGCCGGCCTGATAGCAGCGGGGCGCTTCGACAGCGGCAACGCGATCGGCTACATCATCGCCCAGGTGCTCGGCGGACTGGCTGCGGCCTTCGTGTTCCAGATCATCTTGAACGGTGCCCTTTCCGCAGGTCCGACACAAACGACCAACTGGAATACCTTTGCCGCGGTCTCCAACACCTATGGCGGACCACGCGGCTTTTCGCTGGCCGCGGTCTTCATCATGGAGGTCGTCATCACCGCGATCTTCGTGATCGTCATCGTCGGCTCCACGTCGCGGCAAGCTCCCGCAGGCTTCGCCCCGCTGGCGATCGGTGTCGCCCTTTTCGTTCTCCACCTCGTCTCGATCCCAGTCACCAACGCGTCGCTCAATCCCGCCCGATCGACGGCACCGGCTTTGTTGGCAGGCGGTCAGGCATTGAGCCAGCTCTGGGTGTTCTGGCTCGCTCCGATTATCGGCGGCGTCATCGGTGGCGCGATCGGCCGCTGGCTGAACGAGGACTGACGGTCGCAAGCCGTCGTCTAGCCCGATGCTGCACGGCGAGGAGCGTACTCAGCGGGCGATTTCCCCCTGGGATGCAAGGTGAAACCCGGTGGCGGCTCTCTAGGAGAGTCGCCATTTTTAGCTTTCCGGTGGGTAACTCGGCCATCGTGAGGGGCAGTTGCTGTTGTCGCCTTGGCACGACTCGCCCCCCGCTGTAATCGCCAATGAGGTTGCTGCAACTTCAATGAAAGGGGCCTCACATGCTCCGGGTCGCTCTGTCTGTCATCTTCGCTGCCTTTCTGCTGCTCATCGTTCTCGGGCGGTACAGCCCCGATACCGTCTCGGCGCCTTCTGCGATGTGGAGCGTAGGGCTCGTCGGTTTGGCTGCGATCGTCTACTCGTCGCTGAATAGCTTCAGTGCGCTGCGCCATTCGATGGGCCAACCGCCTAAGCTCGTCTACGTCGGGTTGCTTTTCTCGTTCCTGCCGCTGCTGGTGGCTGCGTACTCTATTGCGGTTTGGCAGTACTCACCGAGCAAGCTGAGCACGTTCCAGATCATCGCGATGATGTTCGGGGGCGTCGCGGCAATGATCGATCTGGTTCTGTTCTCCTGGCTGCTTTTCGGCCAGTCGCGCAACGCATTCCGCGAGAGCCGCCGGGCAGCCTGACCTGGAATTGCTTGCCTACGGCTCTGCCATGAATAGCTGTGGTCTGATATAGGGGACTCGCGCCGCACGAGAGCCGTATCCGATCGGTCGCCCTCAAGGGCGTCCGACTGATCGGATGAAGCTCTCATCTGCGGCCGAGCCCTTTGTCGTTTTTCTTTGGCCGAGACCATGAAGCCTTCCGAAACTCTCAGCGACGAAACCACCGAGCAGATGCGGGCGTTGGGCCACCGGGCTCGCGCCGCGCAACGCGCCATCGCCCTGGCTCCGTCGAAAACGAAAAGCGAGGCTCTGCTGGCCGCCGCGACGGAAATGTATGATCGCATGGCGCTAATCATGCATGCCAATACACAAGACATCGAGTCGGCTCGCGCTGCCGGTATGACGTCCGCCTATATCGACCGGCTCACACTCGACAAGAAGCGCATAAATGCGATCGGCCAGGGCCTGGAAGCGATCGCAGCGCTACCCGATCCGGTCGGCAAGGTGATGGAAGCCTGGACGCGTCCCAACGGACTGCGTATCGAGCGCATCCGTGTTCCGATCGGCGTCGTCGGTATCATCTTCGAGAGCAGGCCCAACGTGACGGCGGACGCTGGCGCTTTGTGCCTGAAGGCCGGCAACGCGGCGATCCTGCGCGGCGGCTCCGACAGCATCAATTCCAGCCGGCAAATCCATGCCTGCATCGCCAAAGGCCTTGCCGCAGTAGGCTTGCCTGAGGGGGCGGTCCAACTCGTCCCGACGACGGATCGCGCCGCAGTGGGCATGATGCTGAAGGGTCTCGACGGCGCCATCGACGTGATCGTACCTCGCGGCGGTAAAAGTCTCGTCGCCCGCGTCCAGGACGAGGCGCGCGTGCCGGTTTTCGCTCACCTCGAAGGTCTCTGCCACACCTACGTCGATCGCGACGCTGATATTGATATGGCCCTGGCCATCGTCCTGAACGCCAAGCTCCGGCGCACCAGCGTCTGTGGCGCCACCGAAACGCTGCTGGTCGATCGCAATGCACCTGCGGAGTTTCTCCCCAAACTCGTCGCGAGCCTGCTCGCCGCCGGCTGCGAGGTCCGTGGCGACGATGCGACCCGCAAAATCGATCCGCGCGTCATCCCTGCCGTCGAGGCGGACTGGTCCACCGAGTACCTCGACGCGATCATCGCTGTTGGAGTCGTCGATGGTGTCGACGGCGCGATCGAGCACATCGGCCGCTACGGTTCGCAGCATACCGACAGTATCGTCACCGCAAACACGAAGACGGCGGAACGCTTTCTGACTGAAGTCGACAGCGCTATCGTACTGCACAACGCTTCGACCCAATTTGCGGACGGCGGCGAGTTCGGCTTCGGCGGCGAAATCGGCATCGCGACCGGCCGCCTCCACGCCCGCGGCCCAGTCGGCGTCGACCAACTGACCACCTTCAAGTACGTCATCCGCGGCGCCGGCCAGATACGCCCTGGCTGAACCTGTAGCCGGGTGGAAGTGGCCGTGCCTCGGCCTGTTCATTGCTTCCTATGCGCCGACCTCGCTCTTCCCAGATTTGGCGAGTGGGGGATGACGCGCCGAGTTGATGCTTGACGTGTTTGAACGTCGGTCAAGCACCGCCTTGCACGCGCCCCAACCATGCAGCGCCCGAGCGTATTTCGCCTCGACACGGTGAGGGATATCTGTTTGATTTTCGGGCAACGGATTGCGTGATGAATATGCTCAAAGAGGACATAAGCATCGGCGCTGCAGGGGAGCCGCCCGACGAATGCCCGGGAAGCATGTGCCTATCAGCTTCGGCTCCACCAAAGTGAAGCCCCCGTTGACCCAACCGGGTCAGCGTATTGGTATTATGGGCGGCTCGTTCAATCCGCCGCACGACGGCCATGGTCTCATCTCTCGCACAGCGCTTCGGCGCCTGGGGCTCGACCAGCTCTGGTGGGTCGTCACACCCGGCAACCTTCTGAAAGTAAACAACGGATTACCCCCTGCCAGTGAGCGCATGGAACTTTGTCGTCGCCTCGCCGGTGGCGACAGCCGGATGCGCATCACCGCCTTCGAGGAAGACCTCCGCACCCCCTATACGGCCGCGACGGTGGCCTTTCTGACGCGCCGTTATCCCGGCGTGCAGTTCTTCTGGATCATGGGCGCCGACAACCTCGCCTCTTTCCACCGGTGGCAGCTTTGGCGCGATATCGCCATGCGGGTGCCGATTGCGGTCGTCGACCGGCCCGGCTGGCACTTGAAGGCGCTGGCTTCACCGGCTGCACAGTGGATGCGACGTTCGTTCGTGCCTGAAATTCATGCGGCTGCGCTAGGCCGGAAGCGCCGCAAGCCGGCGTGGACGTTCCTCACTGGCCCATTGTCCAAGTCGTCGTCGACCGATATCCGTAATGCCCGGCCACGCGAAGAGGCGGGATCCGAAGAGGCCGAAGAGGTCATTGAAGCCGCCGTGCCTCGACTTCGTGTAGCAGCGTGCCGCTAGAGCATCTTTCAGCCGGTCGGCAAAAGATGCTCGAGAACCCAAAACTGTAACGTCAGCCTGCGAGTTCGCGCCCGCGCCGCACGGCCGCATCTACCGCCCTCTTCATCAGCGGATCGAGACCGTCCGGCCCCATAAGCACGCCGAGCGCAGCAGCCGTCGTGCCGCCGGGCGATGTGACGTTCTGGCGTAAGATCGCCGCTTCGAGATTGGACTGGTGCAGAAGCTCCCCCGAGCCCGAAACGGTCGCTCGCGCCAGCCGCATCGACAGCTCCGGATCGAGTCCAGACTTGACCCCGGCGGCAGCCAGCGCTTCGACCAGCAGGAAAACGTAGGCCGGCCCCGAGCCCGAAACTGCGGTCACGGCGTCGATTAGTTCTTCGTCATCGACCCAACCGACTTCGCCCACCGCTGACAGCAGCGCTCCGCACAAAGCGCGCGCACCGGCCCCTGCCGCTTCGTTTCCCATACAGACCGTGATGCCGCGACCGATCGCGGCCGGCGTATTCGGCATCGTGCGGATCACGGCGATGCCCGGCTTCAAGTGCTTCTCGAAGCTAGCGATGGTACGGCCCGCTGCGATCGAGATCACCAGCGTCTTCGGGCCTGCAATGGCTGCGAGTGGCGCGAACACCGCGTCCATGACCTGAGGCTTGACCGCCATCAGAATGACCGCAGGTGCGGTATCGAGCTTCGGCGCGCCCGCTTCGATCTGGATGCCGTGTTTGGTGAGTAGTTCCCCGATCTCCGCCGACGGCGATGGATCGACGACGATAACGTCCGCCGGAGCGAGCCCTCGCGCAAGCCAACCACTCAGCATGGCCCCACCCATCTTGCCGGCGCCGACCAGCAGCAGTGGACCATCGAACTTTAACTTCATTGGGCATCCCCTTTGCGTTGAGGGGACAATCTACATCAACATTCCAGAAATCGAAGTGCCACGGAGATGAGACGTCGTGAACGAAATGAAGGCGGCCAAAAAACTCACGCCAACTTCACGGGCGCCGGTAGTGCCCCATCTTCGCGCATTATGAACTTGAATAAGCTTGCCGATCTGGCGTGTTCCCGAGGCTCGGCTGACCGGCTTGGCCGTTCTGTTCGCCGAACTGGTGGCGCCGCCAGCGCGGCACACCGAGTGATTAAGCCTGTCCCTCGGTCTGGAACATCGTCGACACGAGAGCCTCACGACTTTCCTTGCCGGCCCATACAACGAACTGGAAGGCTTGGTAGTAGCGTTCGCAGGCTTCGAGTGCAGCTTTCAACAGCGCCTCGCACTGCCGTGGTGTGACGACCGAACCGTTCAGCATGAGCGAGTGCCGGAACATGATCAGCCCTTCTTGCGCCCACAGGTCGAAATGGCCGAGCCAGAGCTGCTCGTTGATCTGTGCGATCAGGCGATAGATCTCGTTGAGGCGGGCATCGGGCACCTTGAAGTCGAACGCGCATGCCATGTGCAAGGACTCGAGATCTTCGCGCCAGTTGATCGACACGTGATAGTCGGTCCAGGTTCCCGCGACGACCATAGTCAGTTCGTCGTCGCTTCCACGATCACATGCCCAATCATGGTCGCTCGCTGTCCGCTCCATCAGATCGATGGGATTGGTGATACGCTCGATTCCGAGTTCGGCAGTCGCCATTAGCTTTCCCCGGTTGCCTTCGCAGGCCCTGGCACCGGGCGATGTGTGAAGCTTTCACCACCGCCCCGAAGCCGAGACCCAAATCAATTGTCGTTGCAGCGGGACGAAAACAGATGCACTGACCCCCGGCAAGGACCACAGGGCGTTTCTCCAACATGAAAGTGTCAGCGCCAGGGAAAACCGAAAAACGTGCAGTAAACCGGACCCTCCTGTGGATATCTACCTGGGCTATGTGGAGAAAAATCACCATGCCGACGTCTCGCCGACGGGTTGCGAGCGTTTTGTGAATGTCTGCCGGAACGTCCCCGCAATTACGCCTTTCCGGCGAGCCTCGCCTCCAATTCGGCGACACGCTGAGCGAGGTTCTCGTTCTCCGCACGGGCCTTTTCTGCCATCGCCTTGACGGCCTCGAACTCTTCGCGCCTGACGACATCCACGTCGGCAAGCATTTTCTCGACTTGCGATTTCATTACGCCTTGCATCTCTCGGCGCACGCCCTGGGCCGCGCCGGCAGCATCGGTCATCAGTTTGGCGATATCATCGAGGATGCGATTGTTGGTCTGGGTCATGACGATGCCTCGCGTGCGGGAGGGCCGGTTCGGCCAGTATGGCATTTCTATGGGCCCGTCAGCGCGCAGGTTCAAGCCGCCGGTAACGGCGATGGCGAGACGCCACACTTGCAGCGTCACGGTTAAGGTTTAGACAGACGTGGGAATCGGATTGGCCGATGTTCTAGCGATCACCCGTGATCGGATACTGCTCTAGCCCTGACCATTTCCGCCGGATGTGACCATGACCATGCTCGCCATGACCTTCCCCGAGTTCAATCCAGTGGCCCTCGAGATCGGGCCGGTCGTGGTCAAATGGTACGGCCTCGCCTACATGGCGGGACTCATTCTCGGCTGGCTCTATATCCGCCGGCTGCTGTCGGAAAAAGCGCTGTGGCCGCGTGGTTCGGCCCCCTTCGAGGTGAACCGCACCGACGATCTCCTGCTGTTCATGACTGTCGGCGTAGTTATCGGTGGAAGGCTGGGCTTCGTACTGTTCTATGAGCCGGGTCACTATCTCACCAACCCATCCGAGATCCCGATGGTCTGGAAAGGTGGCATGGCCTTCCACGGCGCGTTGCTGGGCTGCGGTCTCGCCATCTGGATGTTCGCCCGCTTCTACAAGGTGTCGACACTGAGTTCGATGGATCTATGCGCCGCCGCGGTTCCCCTCGGCTTGTTCTTCGGCCGTGTTGCAAATTTCATCAACGGAGAGCTGTGGGGCCGCCCCACCGATGCGCCTTGGGGTATGGTGTTTCCTGAGGCGCGCATCTTCTATCCGGCACTGGAACCGACGGCGCGCCATCCCAGTCAGCTCTATGAGGCAGCCTTGGAGGGCCTCGCGCTGTTCCTCTTGCTTCGCTTCATGACGCACCATCGGGGCGCATTGCAGACACCGGGTATTACGACGGGCCTTTTCCTCGTCGGTTACGGCCTTGCGAGATCGTTCTGCGAGATCTTCCGTTCCCCGCATTTTGGCCACGCGCTCAACGTCGGCCCGTTCACGGCCGGCATGTTCTACTCGTTCGTCATGATCCTGATCGGGCTATGGTTCATCTGGCACAGCCGTCAGCTAGCGACCCGCGCGGCCTGATCACTTCAACGCCGGTTGCCTGATATGAACTACGATCCTGAGGCGCGCCGCGACACACCCTTGGCGCTGAAGCTGAAGCAGAGCATCGCTTCTGGAGGCCCGCTCTCGGTCGAAGGCTTCATGCATGCCTGCCTCTACGACCCCGACCACGGCTACTACGTTAAACGTCCCGCGATAGGTGCAGCCGGCGATTTCATCACCGGGCCGGAGATTTCACAGGTCTTCGGCGAGTTGATCGGCTTGTGGTCTGCCGTCGTCTGGCAGCAGATGGGATCGCCCGCACGCGTCAGGCTCGTCGAGCTGGGGCCGGGCCGCGGCACGCTGATGGCGGACGCGCTGCGGGCCACTCGCGTCGTACCGGCTTTCCATGCAGCCATTGACGTCGAACTGATCGAGACCAACACAGTTCTGGTCGGATTACAGAGGCAGGTGCTCGGCGAGGCAGGTGTTCCGATCGAATGGACCGACCGTTTCGATCCGCGTCAGACCGCGCCGAAGCCTTCGATTGTCATAGGCAACGAATTCCTTGACACCATTCCAGTCGGCCAGCACATCCTGGCCGGAGACGGCTGGCGCGAGCGACATGTGACGCTCGACGCAGCCGGCCGGCTGGCGTTCGGTATCGGCCCTCTGTGTCACCGCGCGAACGCCGAAGTTGAAACTCCGACGATGCCGAGCGCAATTCGCGAGTCCCGCCTTCAGCCAGAGATCATAGAAGCCATCGCGAGCCTCACCCGACAGGTACCGGTCGCAACGCTTCTGATCGACTACGGCCACCTCGCCCCGGCTTTCGGCGATACTCTGCAGGCCGTGCGAGATCACCGGTTCGAGCATCCGCTAACCTCGCCGGGAGAGGCCGACCTCACCGCGCAAGTCGACTTTCACGATATCGGCGCTCACGCGCGCAGCCGAGGCCTCGCCGTCGATGGCCCCGTCACCCAGGCCGAGTTTCTGGGCGCAATCGGGATAGCGGAGCGCGCCTCGCGCCTCATGTCCGCCAACCCACGTGAAGCGAACGGTCTGGAACTCGGCGTCGCACGCCTCATGTCGCCCACCGGCATGGGAAATCGATTCAAGGCGATCGGTTTGCGATCGCCATCATTGCCGCTGCTTCCCGGCTTCTCACCATCTCGCAGATAGCTGGGTGCTGCGTATCCGCAACTATTTCGTCGGAGCTCTTTCCTCAGGATGATGCCGAAGGCCTCTACTGCGGCATCAGCGATATGTGGTGGCTGACGATCGCCCACTGCCGTCGCGACTCGCGAATGATCGTCATCGAGAACCGCGCCTGGTTGTTTCGCACGGCGCCGTCCTTCAACTTCGCTTTGAGCTCCATCGTGCCGACCACCATCGTTACGCGCTTGCGCTGGTTAGTTTGCATCTTGGAGATCGTCGCCGAGCGCTCGGCGACGATCTGCCCCGTGCGATCGTAGTGCTGCTTGATGGCGTCGATCCCGATGGTAGGGTCCTTCGACTGGGAGCCCCACAGCAGCGCATCGCGCGCATAGACCCTGGTCATCGGCTCGCCCGTCTTGGTCGCATACGCGTCAGCCCAGGTCTTTGCAAGATTCTGCGGCGTATCGACGAGCTGCGCGTGTGCAGGCATTGCCACGAACAACAGCGCCCCGGCCGCCACCAATGCTGCAGTACGGGTTCCCGAAATTCCGATCATGCGTGATATTCTCCCTTGGCGTCCGGCAACTCTGTCCGGTGCGCGCGGCGATTCTGCGGCGGCGCGAGACTTCGAAATTCTGATGCGCATACTCACATAACAACGAAACTGACTATGACAATCCAGTGGCGGAATATCTGATCGACCGAAGGCAAGTTGCCGCAGTGCAACAATCTCATCTGCTAGTCAATCGTCGAGATAGTGATTTCAGGATCTTGAGGCGGCATGGGGCGATGGCTCGACGTCCGGGGGGGCATGTCGTTTGCACCGGATGGAGGCGAAGCCGACGATGCAGAGTATGCTCCAGCCCCTCGCATCCTGCAAAACGTCCCGGCATGTTGGTATCCGATATGCAGCCGACAACCTTCTAAACACAGCGATCCAGAGGGATGAAGCCGATGTTCTACGAGCCCGAGAAGAACGACCACGGTCTGCCGCATGCGCCGTTCAAGTCCTGCATCGTGCCGCGGCCGATCGCGTGGATCTCGACGATGAGCCGAACGGGCCAAGTAAACCTCGCTCCGTTCAGCCAGTGCAACATCCTGGGCTGGGACCCGCCCTACATCATGTTCTCGGCCAACACCCACTTCGACGGACGCCGCAAGGACAGCGTGGCGAACGCCGAGGAAACCGGCGAATTCGTATTCAACATGGCCACCTGGGCCCTTCGCGACGCGGTCGTCCTCACGAGCCACATCATGGACTCCGGCGTCGACGAAATGGCCGCCGCCAAGCTTACGCCGGCCCCGTCGCGTCTCGTCAAGCCGCCGCGCGTCAAGGAAAGCCCGATCGCCTTCGAATGCCGCTACTTCCAGACCATGGTCGTGCCGTGCGACACGCCCCACACATTCAACTCTCTCGTCGTCGGCCGCGTCGTCGGCGTGCACATCGAAGACGACGTGATCGACAAGTCCGGCAAGCTCGACATGCTCAAGGTGCGCCCGCTCGCCCGCATGGGCTACCTCGACTACACCAGCGTCACCGACATCTTCGAACTTCGCCCCGAAGGCATCCCCGACCGCATGGTCATCGGCATGAGCGGCGGCAAGCCCGGAAGCAAGAAGCAGTAGCAAAAGCAGTAGCGCGTGGCAGGGCAGTAGGCGTTTGGCCAAAACGCATTCACCTACTGCCTACTCACACCTCACTCCACCTCCAGCACCATCTCCACCTCGACCGAGATCTGGCCCGGCAGCGTCACCATGCCGACGGCCGAGCGCGCGCCGCGTCCCGCTTCCCCGAACACCTCGACGAACAGGTCCGAGAAGCCGTTCATCACCTTCGGCGTATCGTTGAAGGCCGGCACCGCATTGACCATCCCGAGCACCTTGACGACCCGCTTTACCTTGTCGAGCGAGCCCAGCACCTGCCTGATGTTGACCAGCATGTTGAGCCCGACCTGACGCGCCGCGGCATACCCCTGATCGACCGTCAGCGCCTCGCCGAGCTTACCCGTGATCGCGCTGCCGTCGTTCAGCCTCGGACCGACGCCCGACATGAACAGCAGGTTCCCGGTCCGAACGCCCGGGACGTAGTTCCCCACCGGCTTGATCCCCGGCGGCAGATCCAACCCCAATTCCTTCACCCGCGCTTCCGCACCCATGATCGTCTCCCTGCGTTGATCCCGTTCCTCGATCTTGGCGTCCGCACGCGCACAACACAAGCGGGCGCCCTCTATTCCCTCTCCCCTCGTCCTGCGGGCAAATCAATTCTCCCGTCACCCCGTGCGAAGCGAGCCTTAAGCGAGCGAGACACGGGACCCAGCGGAAAAAGCGTGCGAAGCACACGATATTCTGGGCCTTCGGCACTCATTTCGCTGGGTCCCGGCTCGCATTCGCGGCAGAAGTGCCGCTCCATTGGCCGGGATGACGACCTGAATTGCCCTGCCCATGACTCGCGTTCTTGCACGCACCTTCGTCTCCGGCGCCGAAAGCGTCGGATCGTAACCCTTTTCCTTGCCCGGCGACTGCGGCCTGACGGCCGGATCGCTGCCGGGTGAAACGAACGGGGGCGGGCACTGCCGGCAACCCGATGATTTTAGTTATGGGCTGCACACAGCAGCGCCCACCGCAGCATTTTTCACCGGATGCACAGCTCGGCGTTGGATCACCCACGCTCGACGCTACCGCCGCGCGCACATAATCCGGGACCTGATTGCCTCCCGTGCCTCGCCCCATTGCTGGCGCTCGATCCGGGCGGGGGGCATCCGGCGCCGCGGGCTGGGACCTGCACAAAGCCCCCTTCTCCCGCGCACCGCACTTCCCTCGCGTATCGGTGCGGTCGACCACGCCCGTTCGATGAGAAAAGATGAGTGGAGTATGCAGACGGCGGAAGGATCGTGGATAAGTTGCGGTCGCTGGACCTCCGAGTGCTGCCGAGGTGTTATGTTCAGCTTGGAGCCACGGGCCGCCGTCGCAAGCCGGACCAGTTCATTCTCTGATGCAGACGCTAACGGAGGAAGTGCAAACTGACGGCACAGCAACGCGTCGGCGGAATACTCATTGCCATGCATCGTCAGGCCGACTTGACCGCATGCAGTGACGGCATTGCAACCCGTAGGATAGCCGCTTCGACGGCCGGTGCCTCGACAACTGCGAAGTGCGTGTAGCCCGATACCGCGACGGTCTCAGCCTCTGCGAGCTTGCCACTCGTAGGTGGCAGTATAAGCGCGTCATCTGGCGTCCAGATCGCCGTGGCAGGGCAATTGAGCGGTTTCGACGCGAGACCTTGCAAAACCACACTGCCGATCCGCAATTGATGCGCAGCCGTGCCGATGCCGAGGTACGCGGACCAAGTGCCCGCATGTGGCGAGCTGATCGTGACGAGATGCGTGATCCGGGGGGTGTCAGGCTGAACTGTCGCTAGCCGCGCGATGATGCCGCCCATACTGATCCCAACAAGAATGATCGGGCGCTCCGGAGCCAGACGCGCTATCGCTTTGAGCCACGCGGCAGCATCCGCCGCGTTCGTTTTCAAATCACCAATCGGGTTCACAGGATCGAACAGGACACACTCGAGGCCCTGTGCAGCCAGTCTCTGCGGTAAGGTTAG